>LBJMC04200__coassemble_178_pt1 | contig 76681 bp, 61 predicted proteins | sample LBJMC04200__metabat2_low_PE_022 | metagenome-assembled genome bin LBJMC04200 | reverse complement strand
GTAAATATAAGGGATACAGCGATTTTTTCTTCCAACAACTGTCAAAGACGGGATTTTATCACGATTTTAGTTAGTTTGCCACAAAGATTCTTTCGATAGTTGCTTCGCTTATCTCTGTCAAAATAAAAACGCCCCCGGCCATGAACTGCTGTTCACAGCCGGAAGCGTTTTATATAAATTCGTTTTATTCCCACTCGACAAAGCCTAATCAATTTTGCTTAAGAATTATTCTCTGTCGTATTCGTGGCGCTTTTGATTATTTGATGTATCCATATTATCCTGCCTATATAGGCTAATGCTATCAATTTGTTATCGGGGCTGATAACACTTGCCTTCCTTAGCATGGAGCAATACCATCTCGTCCAAAGATATTGTAGCAGATTTCAAGTTATATTTCAATAAAATTTCAAATTTTAATTTCACAATTTCTTATATCTGTGTATTAAAAATTGTTGATATCGGAACACTTCTATGATATGATATTTTTTAAACACAGTATCAATAAGCTGTGGATTGAAAGTTGGTGAACAAGTGGACAAAAAGGAAACCATTAAAAATATAATAAATAACAACGGCGGCATTGCAAAAACCGCTGATTTTGTCTCCGAAGGGCTTTCCAACTATGATGTAGCCAACCTATGCAAAGAGGGATATATCGGGCGTGTCAGACATGGCTATTACCAGCTCGCCGAGCAGGAAGATATAAAGGAAGAACAGATACTTGCCTCTCTCCTTCCCGAAAGCGTCGTATGTGTGGAATCAGCGCTGTTTTATTATGGTTACAGCGACTTTTCGCCCCGGCAATGGTCAATTGCCGTCCCCCGTACCTTCTCACGGACAAGGCTGCATATCGATTCTTTGGCGACAAAGGTATATTTTGTACAGTCCACCTTATTTGAAATCGGCAAAACAAGCGGGGATTTTAATGGAGTGCAGCTTGCTGTTTATGATCGGGAACGCACCATTTGCGACTGTTTCAAATACCGCACAAAGCTGGACAACGAAATGTTCAATAAGGCGCTCAATGCCTATGCTGCCGATAAAAAGAAGAACCTAAGCAATCTTTCCAGTTACGCAAAGAAAATGCGGGTTTATAAAAAATTGATGGATGTGATGGAGGTGCTTCTCAATGGCTGATATTGCTGCTTCCGTGCTTGCACGGCTGAAAAATAAAGCGGCTGAACGCGGCAGGAGTTATCAACTCTGCTTGCAGCTTTTTTGTCAGGAAGAATTTCTCCGCCGTTTGGAGAAATCCAAATATGCTGAAAATCTTGTGTTGAAAGGCGGGCTGTTTCTTTATTCCTTGACTGACTTTGACAGTCGGGTAACGGTGGATGTGGACTTTTTACTCCGGCAAGTACCAAACACGCCGGAACAATTAAAGTCTCTTCTGGAAGAAATCATAACAGTTCCTACCGGCAATGATTTTGTAACCTTTGAGATAAAGGATGTTGCTCCTATTTCCGTCGCTAAAAAGTATGCGGGAATCGGTGCCTCTATTGTTGCCCGTATCACAAATACAAGAACGCCGTTCAGTATTGACTTTGGCGTAGGAGATGTCATTGTTCCGAAGCAGGAGAAACGCCAGATACCAACGCAGCTTTGGGCGAAAGTCCCTTCGCAGGAGTTAAGCGATACGATGGTGGAGGCGTTTCAGGACAAGCCCAAAAAAGATGAATAAGAACGACAAAAAGCCCTTAGCTATGAGTTATTTCCCATAGCCAAGGGCTTTGTAGTATGGATTCTTTCACCATGCAAACTGTCTTTTATCATTCCCACTCTATCGTTCCGGTAGGCTTTGGCGTCAGGTCGAAGCACACACGGTTCACTCCCGGCACCTCTTTCGTGATGCGGTCGGTGATGTGCTGCAAAAGGGCGAAAGGCACGTCCTCCACCGTAGCCGTCATGGCGTCTCTCGTATTTACCGCACGGAGGATCACCGGCCATTCAAAAGATCGCTTCCCGTCCTTCACTCCCACAGACTTGAAATCAGGAATCACTGTGAAATACTGCCATACCTTTCCTTCCAGCCCGTTCTTCGCGAACTCTTCCCGGAGAATGGCGTCAGATTCGCGCACTGCCTCCAGACGGTCCCTGGTAATGGCGCCCAGACATCTTACGCCCAGTCCGGGACCCGGGAAAGGCTGACGGTAAACCATGCTGTCCGGCAGGCCGAGCGCCGTACCCACGACGCGGACCTCGTCTTTGAACAGCAGTCTCAGCGGCTCCACAAGACTGAACTTAAGGTCTTCCGGAAGGCCGCCCACATTGTGGTGCGCCTTCACGCCGTCGCTCTCCAGAATGTCAGGATAGATCGTTCCCTGCGCCAGGAATTCAATTCCTTCCAGTTTCCTTGCCTCTTCCTCAAACACACGGATAAATTCGGTGCCGATGATCTTACGTTTCTTCTCCGGCTCCTCCACGCCTTCCAGCTTGTCCAGGAAACGGTCGATCGCGTCTACATAGACAAGATTGGCGTCCATCTGATTGCGGAATACCTCTACCACCTGCTCCGGCTCGCCTTTGCGGAGAAGGCCATGGTTTACATGAACACATACAAGCTGTTTGCCAACAGCTTTGATCAGCAACGCGGCTACGACAGAAGAATCCACGCCCCCGGAAAGAGCGAGAAGAACCTTTTTGTCTCTCACCTGCTCCCGGATCTCTTTTACCTGTTCCGCAATAAAAGCTTCTGCCAGTTCCGCTGTAGTGATGCGTTCCATGTCTTCCGGACGTTTGTTGTTATCCATCGCTTTTTCTCCTTTTCTTTAAAATTATAATTAACGTCATTTACTGAATACGGAACGGAAGTCCGCCCGCTGTACTTCTATGGTCATTATAGCCGAAATCCCGTCTGTTCAGCAACTGTTTTTCGACTTTTTATCCAAAAAAGCGCCTGATTTCACGTTTCCCACGCAAAGGCGAAAATCTTTTTTCATTTCATAAAAAAACTGGTAGGAACCTTGCGTCAAATATGCTAAGATGAATGTCATAGGCGCGGCGAAAAAAGCGGCGCCTCCTGTCTGATACAGATCACACAGAAATATCATCCGGAGGATAAGGCATGACGAACAAAACAAACGATAATCTTTTAAAAATCTGGTACACCCGGCCGGCGGAAGACTGGCAGACAGAAGCCCTGGCCATCGGAAACGGATACATGGGGTGTCTGGTTTTCGGCGGAACCGTAAAAGACAAAGTACACATTAACGAAAAAACAGTCTGGAACGGCGGTCCCGGGGAGGGACTGGAATATAACTACGGGATAGAAAACCCTGTGGACACGGAATCGGCGCTGGACAAGATCCGCGGCGACCTTAACGCAATCCGGGAAAAACTTGACGACAAATCACAGTATGTCTTCGGTTTCGCGGAGGATTCCTACCAGGCCTGCGGCACGGACACCCGCGGCGAAGCTATGGACTGGCTCAACAGGCTGATGGGAAGCCTGAAAGGTTTTGACGCTCCGGAAGATTATCTCAATCTGTATCTTTGCGACGGAACTGTTGACGAAAACAGAGTCGAAAACTACGAGAGGGCTCTGGATCTGCGCACGGCAGTCGCCTCTGTCTCCTACGACTTTGAGGGAGTGCATTACCGGCGGGAATATTTTACCAGCCACCCGGCCAATGTTCTGGTTATCCGGCTGACTGCCGACAGGAAGGGAAAAATCAGCTTCCGGGCGGGACTGGAAAGCTGTATGAGCGGAACTCCGGATTTAAGCGCCAGAGAGAACGGCTCGATCACTCTGAGAAATATCCTTCCCGGAAACGGCCTGAAAACAGAAGCCGTCCTCAAAGTTCTTCCCGATGGCGGAGAACTGTACACAGACGGAACTACTGTTTCGGTTTCCGGCGCCGACGCCGCGACAGTGATCCTCTCCTGCGGAACAGATTATAAGATGGAACTTCCTTCTTTCCGCGGAGAAGATCCCCACGAAGCGGTGACGGAGCGCGTCGAAAAAGTCGCCGGAAGAATCGCGGCGGATGGTTATGAGGCGCTGAAAAAAGAACATACCGAAGACCACTCCCGCCTTTTTTCACGGACGGAACTGGGATTCCGGGAGGAGATCCCGCAGATCCCCACAGACCAGCTCATCCAGAAATACCGCAACATGATTGAAAAAAACGGCGGGCAGCCCCCTTCCGACGCGGAACAGCGGGCTCTTGAGATCATCTGCTACCAGTTCGGCCGCTATCTGACCATAGCGGGCTCCCGCCCGGGAAGTCTTCCCACGAATCTTCAGGGCGTCTGGGGCGAAGGGGAATTCAAATGGTTCGGAGACTATCATTTTAACATCAATATACAGATGAACTACTGGCCTACCATGACCGCAAACCTGTGCGAGTGTATGGCGCCCTACAATGAATACCTGAAAGTTCTCCGCCAGGCCGGGCGGCTTTCCGCGGCGGCTTCGTTCGGCATAGCCAGCGGACAAGGAGAGGAAAACGGCTGGCTTGTGGGCTGTTTCAGCACGCCTTTTATGTACACAGCCATGGGGCAGCAGAACAACGCCGCAGGATGGAATCCCACCGGATCCGCCTGGGCTCTTCTGAATTCCTATGAGTATTATCTCCATACCGGAGACATGGATTTTCTCAGGGAACTTTACCCCTCCATGAAAGAGGTGGCGAATTTCTGGAACAAGGCGCTGTACTGGAGCGAATACCAGCAGAGATATGTCTCCGCGCCCTCCTACTCTCCGGAAAACGGCCCTGTTGTGAACGGCGCTTCCTGCGACCAGCAGTTTATCTGGCAGCATTTTGAAAACACGATCAGGGCGGCGGAAATCCTGGGCGTGGACGCCGACCTGCGAGAGCAGTGGAGAGAAAAGCAGTCACTGCTGCATCCCGTCCTTACGGGAGACGACGGGCAGATAAAAGAATGGTTTGAAGAAACCCATATCGGAAAAGCCAGGGGCGGCGATCTCCCGGAGATCGATATTCCTCAGTGGCGTCAGAGCCTGGGAGCGGAAACCGACGGCGTACAGCCGCCTCACCGCCATATGTCCCACCTGATGGCCCTGTATCCCTGCCATATCATTGACAAAAACAATACGGAACTTATGAAAGCCGCGATTGTTTCCCTGAAGGAACGCGGCCTGGACGCCACCGGCTGGTCCAAAGCGCACAAATTGAACCTCTGGGCCCGCACAGGACAAGCGGAAGAAGCTTTCCACCTTGTACAGTCCGCGGTGGGCGGCGGAAACTCCGGATTCCTGAAGAATCTATTTTCTTCCCACGGCGCGGGACACAACTACAAGGAATTTCCCATTTTTCAGATCGACGGAAACTTCGGCTACACAGCGGGCGTCAGTGAAATGCTGCTCCAAAGCCATTCCGGTTTTGTGCATTTTCTTCCCGCACTTCCCGAAGAGTGGAACAGCGGCTTTGTAAAAGGACTTCTGGCACGGGGAAATTTCGTGATCGATATGGAATGGACAGACGGAACCGCGGATACCTTTACCGTCACCTCCCGTCTGGGCGGAAAGTTCGTCGGGGAATATCCGGATTTATCTCTTTTCAGAGTGACAGATTCCGACGGAAATCCCGTAGACGTTCGTGCGGAAAACAAAGACCTGATCTCTTTTTCCACTGAAAAAGACAGGACCTATCTGATCACAAGGGTATAAAAAATATGAGAATCTGCCATATTGCGGAAATTGTGTATTGATTTCCTGAAATAAAGTACTATAATAATGGGTATGGAAGCATAGCTCAGCTGGGATGAGCGTTCGCCTCACACGCGAGAGGTCAGGAGTTCGAGCCTCCTTGCTTCCATATCCGGGGCATTAGCGCAGTTGGGAGCGCGCCACATTCGCATTGTGGAGGCCGTGGGTTCGAATCCCATATGCTCCATCCTTACAGAAAAGCCGGACGGCAGACCCGTTCCGGCTTTTCTTCATTCTATTCCCTTTTTTACCCGTTTCCTTCATTCATCATCTGTAAAAGTAAACAGTTCTTCTACCGTTGTCTCGAAAATCCGAGCAATGTCCATGGCCAGTTTTAACGACGGATTATACTTGCCGTTTTCCAGATTTCCAATGGTCTCTCTTCTTACATTCACAAGACCCGCCAGGTCGCTCTGGCTCATATTGTACCGCGCCCGGTATTCTCTGATACGTGTCTCCAGCGCCATTTCATTCTCCTCACGCTTCCGCTTCCAGCATTTTCTTTTCCTGTCTTCTGAACCTCAGCATACTGATGGAAAAAACAAGGATCATCAGCGCCAGGTTAAGTATAAGAAGGAATGTCATCAGCATCATCTGATCAAAAGAAAAGATTCCCATTGTTACCGTCTGTTCTTCGATGACTGTCTCCATATACGTTCCATCTCCATAACTGAAAGTCATTCCTCTGACAAACAGCCAGAACATCCATACCGTATCTATGATGAACACCGTCCAGAACGCTCTTGTGCTGGCACGGCGCACATTCTCCCAGAAAAGTTCGTCGGGCTTCATTCCGCCGTAGGCAAAGAACGTGAAGCACAAAAGAAACGGTATGAACGCGGGTATAAAAAAGATACCCAGGATTCCCAGACATCCAAGCCAGCCCAGATACCGGAACGGGTTTGCGGATGTGATCTTTTTCATGACACCTGAAGTTTTCTGTTTTTTGGCCTCTTGATTCATAATGCTCCCTCCTTTGTGCGAAATATATATCTATATGTTATAAATATATAACATAGCATTCCCGCTGTCAAGTATAAAAGAAGCATTTCGTACTCTTGTTACTGTTCTTCTTTCCTGCTTCTGAACAGGATAAAGAACACTGCGCTGACTCCCATCAGAATGGGGTAATAAAGATAGGGCATGATCTCCACCGGGGAGATGGCCGCCATACCCGCCGCCGTAAGCAGCTGTGCTCCGTAAGGGATCACGCCCTGTCCCACGGAAGCGAAAATATCAAGCAGAGACGCGCTGCGCCTGGGGGAAATATGGAACTCATCGCTGATCTCTTTGGCTATAGGACCCGCCATAACGATTGCCACCGTATTGTTGGCGGTACAGCAGTCCACCAGGAAGACCAGAAGAGAGATTCCGAACTCGCCGCCTTTCGCGCCGTTGATCCTCTTTTTGATCACATTGAGGATATACTGGATTCCTCCGTATTCCCTCACCAGTGCCACGATTGCCGCTACAATGATAGAAATCACGGTAATATCATACATGCTGGTGACGCCCTCTCCCATCTTCTGGAACAGTTCCCCGAAGGCGAAAGCGCCTGTCGCCACTCCAACAACAGCAGAAAGGACAGTTCCTGCGATAAGGATCAAAAATACGTTTATTCCCGCCAGGGCACCCACAAGTACCACCAGATAGGGAATGACTCTTACGACCTCATATTCATAAGCGGATTTGTCCAGAACCAGACTGGCAGTCTCCGCTCTCGCTACAAAAAAGAAAATCACCGCCGTGATAATTGCCGCAGGAAGGACAATCAGGAAATTCTCCTTAAACTTGTCCTTCATCTCGCAGCCCTGGGTGCGCACTGCCGCAATCGTGGTATCGGAGATCATGGACAGATTGTCGCCGAACATGGCGCCGCATACCACCGCGCCCAGGCAGATCGCCGTTCCCAGGCCGGTCTCCTGCGCAATGCCGATCCCGATAGGCGCCATGGCTGTAATGGTTCCCACCGAAGTTCCCATGGAAACAGAAATAAAACAGCCTATGATAAAAAGGCCCGTCACCGCGATAGACGGCGGCATAATAGAAAGTCCCAGATTAACGGTGCTTTCCACTCCACCCGCAGCGCTGATGGTACCGGAAAAGGCCCCCGCCGCCAGGAAGATCAGACACATGGTCACAATATTTTCCTCTCCGATTCCTTTGGAGATGATCGCCAGCTTCTTCTGAAAGATCACTCTCCGGTTCTGGCAGAACGCCACCGCCAGCGCGATAAGAAATCCTACAATAGCCGGCATGGTATAGAAATCGCCGGACAGTATCCCTACTCCCAGAAATATCGCCAGAAATACGCCGATGGGCAGCAGCGCCCACGGATTCCCGTTATTTTTGTCTCTCATATGCTCCTCCCGTAATCCTGTTTACAGTTATGTTTCCGGCAATTCGCAAATAAAGTACAGACTGCCATTTCACAGGAAACCTGTTTTATGCATATCAAACAAATTTTCTGTGAATCAGAAAGCCGGCTTTCTGAAGCCGGCTTTCAAAATGTTGTGCAACTGTATATTATCTTGTAACGATGTCAACCGGTACGTTGAAGATCTTCGCAACCTTAAGGATCGTATCGATATGTCTTCCTGTTGCAGCCGCAAAGTGATGTGTCGGGCCACACTCGCTCCAGCGGTTTACGAACTCTCTTGCGCCGCAGGTAAAACGTGTTCTCATGTTGGTATCGCCGAAGGACAGGATCGGGCCTTCCTCGTTTACGCCCTCAGCCACGATGAACTTGAAGTGTCCGTCGCCGTCCTGAGTGATTGCAAGATATGTAACCGGACCGGTATACGGATAGAACTGTGTCAGATATCCGCCGCCTGTCTTGCCGTGGAACACTTTCACGATCTTCATGGTCGGTTTCTTATCGGAAATATCCGCGTCGCCGGATCCACTGTGGCCGATGATCGCGATATCGTCGTTAAAGTCAAGAGAATACATCTCAGCCAGCTGACCTGTTCCGGAGATGGTCTTCAGGATGCTCATTGCCATGGCAACCTTGATATCTCCCTCTACCGCGCAGGCTGTACCCTGTTTGATCAGCATGGAGAACGCCGGGATCAGCATACTGTCAAGAACGCCTGCCTTGCCCTGTGCGAATCCGTCGTAATGAGAAGCAATCAGGCCGAGTTTCTCGTCCTTAACCCATTTCTCAAAAGCCACGACATATTTTGCCATTTCCCATACTTCTTCGATGCTTCCGCCGCCCTCGATATCGAAGGTGTCGAGGATATCCTGTGCTTTCGCGCGGATCGCGTCCTCATCTGTAATATCGTCAGCGATAGCCCACATCTTTTCCCAGTCGAACTGCTTGGTGTAAAGATGCATTCTTCTGTACAGGTTGGACTCGTCGATATAAAGGTCCATCATACCCGGATACGGTCTTCCGATCTGCGCGATATTGGTATCGCGGAATCTTCTTCTTACCTGAGCCGCGCGGCACCAGTCTTCGATCTCCGCCTGAACTCCGGGATCCCCGCCCTCTACAACGCCGGTGATAACCGCATGTCTCTTGCCGTATCTCTCCAGATCGGCAACCATCTCGCCTACAGCTCCGCAGGCATAGCCTTCGCCGAGCCAGGTAGCGATATCTGTGTGGTCGTAGTCAAGAGCTTTCAGTTTCTGAATATTTACAAGAACTACCGGCACATCCAGATCCTTCACTGCGGGAAGCATGTTGTAGGATGTAGCGTAGGTCAGAAGCTGAAGGAATACAAGGTCAACGTCTGCCGCGCGGAAAAGATCTCCCGCTGCCTGGGACTGCTCCTTGGTGGTAACCATTCCGCCGTCAATGATCTCAACGGTATCCGGAAGAGTTTTCTTGAACGCCTCGTACTGAGACTGGAATTCCGGTACCAATGACGGGAACTGGGGAAGATAAGCGCCTAAAGCGATAGAAAATACGCCAACTTTTGCTTTGGTATCAACTAACATAACAAACCCTCCAATAGAATTTTGTTTGAATAAGGCATCCGCCTCTGGGAAATATTATACCTGCCCGCGACATTTCCCGCAATATGTAAACTGAAATAATTCACAGTAATTTCTCATATGCAAGTCGTCCGCTTCCTTCATACTGGATCACACCGCACTTTACAAATCCCAGTCTTTCCAGAACATGCTGCATCCGCTGATTCTCAAATCCCGTGTCCACGCGGAAACTTGTCACGCCTTTTTGAAGGCTCATTTCCTCTATTTTCCGGAACGCCACTTTGGTAAGCCCCCTACCTCTGAAATCCTTATGAAAAGCCATGCGGTGGGATACCACATAGGGCCTGTCCGACAGCCACGCGCCTTCTATATCATCATAGGCCGGCTCTCCGCCGAAGTCCACGCACATATATGCGGCAACCGTTCCATCTACTTTCAGTACATAGCCAAGTTTCTTTTCTATGTCCTCCCTGACGGTATCCAGAGAGGGATAATCGTCGGTCCACTGCACGAACCCCTGCTCTCTCTGGAATTTTCTTCCCATGTCCAGGATCTCATTACAGAGCTCCGCTTCCTCCATCTTCGCCGGCTCCAGTGTATACGTTTCTGTTTTCTCCGTCTTCTCCGGTTCCGGTGTATGCATTTCTTTTTTCTCCGTATCTCCGTCCACGAATTTCCTTTTGTAATTCTCCATGCAGTATTCGATCACTTCCACCGCGTCGATGGGACCGCCGAATTCTGTCACATTCGTGCTCTTTCCCTCCAGGCTCTTATAATTGGTAAAGAAATGCTTCAGCTCCTCAAAAATGTGCTTCGGCAGTTCCTTGATATCTGTATAGCCCATATAAGTGGGATCACTGTAGGGAATGGCGATGATCTTCTCATCTCCCATACCGCTGTCTTCCATCCTCATAACGCCTATGGGATAGCACCTCACCAGAGTCAATGGCTGGATGGGCTCCGAGCACAGTACCAGTACGTCCAGCGGGTCGCCGTCGTCTCCGTAAGTGCGCGGAATAAAACCGTAATTCATCGGATAATGAGTCGCCGTAAACAATACACGGTCCAGCATCAGAAGTCCTGTTTCCTTATCCAGCTCATACTTCTGCCTGCTTCCCTTGGTGATCTCGATCACAGCCATAAAATCCGTAGGATAAATCCTTTCCTCATCAATATCATGCCATATATTCATTCCCGCACCTCTTTCGATTTTGAATTTATCAGTTTAAAACAGACTTCCTATCAGGTATACCACAAAAGCTGCGATCCACGCGATCACACATTGTCCCACAACCACGCCGGCAGCCCATTTTCCGCCCAGTTCACGCTTGATGGAGGCGACGGCCGCCACACAGGGCGTATAGAGAAGGCAGAATACGAGAAGGCTTACCGCGGAAAGAGGCGCGATCACCGAAAGCAGTGTCTCTGTACTTCCGAAAAGAACGGACAGAGTGGAAACCACACTCTCTTTTGCCATAAATCCCGTGATCAGTGCTGTGGAAACCCTCCAGTCTCCGAAGCCCATAGGCGCGAACACAGGAGCGATCACGCCCGCCGCCATTGCCAGGATACTGTCTCTGGAATCTGTCACCACGTTCAGGTGCAGATCGAAGGTCTGAAGGAACCAGATCACAATAGTGGCGATAAAGATAATGGTAAACGCTCTCTGCAGGAAATCTTTCGCCTTGTCCCACAGAAGATGTGCCACATTTTTCGCTCCGGGAAGGCGGTAATTGGGAAGCTCCATTACGAAGGGAACCGCCTCGCCGCTGAACATGGTCTTCCTCAAGAGAAGGGCCATGAAAATTCCCATTACAATGCCGCCGAAATACAGGGCGATCATCACCAGCGCGCCGTATTTCGGGAAAAAGGCCGCTGTGAAGAAGGCGTAGATCGGAAGCTTCGCCGAGCAGCTCATAAAAGGCGTCAGAAGGATGGTCATCCGGCGGTCCCTCTCAGAGGGAAGCGTCCTGCTTGCCATAACGCCGGGCACTGTACATCCGAATCCGATCAGCATGGGTACGATGCTTCTGCCGGAAAGTCCGATCTTACGCAGAAGCTTGTCCATGACAAACGCCACTCTGGCCATATATCCGCTGTCCTCCAGAAGAGAAAGGAAGAAGAACAGGGTAACGATAATCGGCAGGAAACTGAGAACGCTTCCCACGCCGTTGAAGATCCCGTCGATCACCAGGCCGTGAAGCACTGTATTTACATTGGCCGCCGTCATCCAGGAATCTACCAGATCGCCGAGTCCGGTGATCCCCATGTCCAGAATATCCGAAAGAAACGCGCCGATCACTCCGAAAGTCAGCCAGAAAACCAGCGCCATGATTCCCACGAAACATGGGATCGCCGTATATTTCCCGGTAAGCACGCTGTCGATCTTCGTGCTGCGCACGTGTTCTTTGCTTTCTCTTGGTTTTACCACAGTCTCTTCGCAGACTCTCTCTATAAAATCAAAGCGCATATGCGCGATGGCTGCCGAACGGTCCAGTCCCCGCTCCGTCTCCATCTGCTTTACGATATGCTCAAGCATTTCCTTTTCGTTCTGATCCAGGTTCAGTTTCTCCAGGATCAGCCCGTCTCCTTCCGCCAGCTTGGCTGCGGCGAACCGTACCGGGATCCGGGCCTGTTTCGCGTGATCCTCGATGAGATGCATGATGGCGTGGAGACATCTGTGTACCGCTCCGCCGTCTTCCTCCGCGTCGCAGAAGTCAATGATCTCCGGCTTCTCCTGATATTTCGCCACATGAAGGGCGTGGGCCACCAGCTCGTCGATGCCTTCGTTCTTCGCGGCGGAGATGGGAACCACCGGGATCCCCAGCATTTCCTCCATCTTGTTGATACGGATGGATCCGCCGTTCTCCCTCACCTCGTCCATCATGTTCAGGGCGAGGACCATGGGAATATCCAGTTCCATCAGCTGCATGGTAAGGTACAGGTTACGCTCGATATTCGTAGCGTCCACAATATTTATGATTCCTCTGGGATGTTCGTCCAGGACGAAGTTCCTTGTCACGATCTCCTCACTGGAATAGGGCGACATGGAATAAATGCCCGGAAGGTCTGTCACCAGTGTGTTTTTCTTTCCCCGGATAGAACCGTCTTTCCGGTCCACCGTCACGCCGGGAAAATTCCCCACGTGCTGGCTGGAACCGGTGAGCTGATTGAAAAGAGTCGTCTTTCCGCAGTTCTGATTCCCCGCCAGGGCGAAAGTCAGCGTCTCGTTCTCCGGCAGCGGGTGCTCGGTCTCTTTGAAGTGGTATTTACCGCCCTCGCCCAGGCCGGGATGTGGAATGGACTGTTTGCTTTCCCGCTGTTTTTTATTTTTTTCAGCCGCGATCTGATCCGCGTCCCTGATATCTTCGATTTCTATTTTTTCCGCATCGGCAAGCCGCAGAGTCAGTTCATAGCTGTGGATCCTCAGTTCCATGGGATCCCCCATCGGCGCGTACTTTACCATGGTCACCTCGCCTTTGGGAATCAGTCCCATATCGAGGAAATGCTGCCTTAGCGCTCCTTCCCCGCCAACTGACTTTATGGTTGCCGTTTTTCCGATCGGCAGGTCTTTTAATGTCATCTTCTGTCCCCTCTTTTATGTATCGCCGGACTTGCAAAGGCGCGTGGCAATCCGCGTCCGTCCGGTTTTTTATAAATATTTCCTCAGAGTAAGCCTAATTTAATCTATAAAGTTTGTCAATACGGGGAAGATAAAATTTCAGAAAAATTTAGCGTGGCAGGATGATCCGGACCCTTGTTCCCAGATCCGTCCGGGAGAGGATCTGAAAACAGCCCCTGTGCTTATCCACGATCCACTTGGCAATCGCCAGGCCCAGACCGGTTCCCTGCTGCGCCCGCGCCTCGTCCGCTCTGTAAAAGCGTTCAAACATATGCTCCACGTCGGCCTCCGCCATGCCGATTCCCATGTCCTGCACCTGCAGATATATTTTCCCCTCGTCGGTGCGTCCCAGGCTGAAAACGATCTCATCTCCCTCATGCGTATACTTTGCCGCGTTATCCGACAGAATACGCACCGCCTGTTTCAAAAGAGCGGCGTCAACCTTAGCGCAAAAATCCTCCGAAGGCTTTGTGAAACGGTAGATATGCTTCTCATCGATCATCAGCGATTCCTCGTATATCTCCTCCATCATTTTGTTCAGATCTGTTTTTTCCAGGGAGAGTCTGGTCTTCCCGCTGTCTCCTCTCGCCAGAAAGAGGAGCTGTTCCACCAGGTACTTCATATGATCTGATTCGTGCAGGATCGCTTCTATGGATTCTTTCAGAACCTTCTCGTCTTTTGTTCCCCACCGGGACAGCATATTGGCGTAACCCTGGATCACCGCGATGGGGGTCCGGAGTTCGTGGGAGGCGTCGTTGACAAACCTCGCCTGCTGCCGGTAGGAATCCCGCATCCTCATCAGCAGATTATTCATAGCAGCCTCTATTCCCTGCAGATCCGAGTCTCCAAAAGAAAGCAGATCCGGCTCTTCCGGCTGCAGGCTGGAAATCGCTTCCTCGATCTGCTGATATTTATCCTCCGAAAACGTCATCCTGCTCAACTCGTCGGCTTTCAGCGCGATCTCATTAATGGGCGCAAGGATCCGGCGGATCTTGCGCTCCTCCTGCACATAGGAAAAACCGATGTCCAGAAGCTGAAAAACCAGAACGATCCCGGTGAATATCCCGATCGCCATGAGAGTATGGTACACCGGAACGTCCATCAGGATCTTTCCTGTTTCGTCCTTCACCACATAAGCCAGCTTCTTAACATCCGGAAAATGGGCGAAGCTTCTTTCATAATTAAATTCAAAGGCTCCCAGTCGGGTAAGCTCCTGATCCAGAAGCCAGCCGATGCAGAGCACCACAAAAAGGAAGAGATCCCATCCGATATACATGGAAAGCTTTCTTCCGATCCAGCTTATATGAAGTTTGCGGACAATAGAAGTCATCCGCTTCGTTTCCGCCGCGCCTCTGTTCTCGCTCATATCATCCGTCCTGTTCTTCCTTGATCACATATCCCACGCCCCGCACCGTCCGGATCATTTTAACTCCGTATACCTCGTCAATCTTGGAGCGGAGATACCGGACATAAACGTCCACCACATTGGTCTCTCCCATATAGTCGTAACCGCAGACCTTTTCCAGAAGAGTCTCCCGTGAAAGTACGATATCTCTGTTTTCCAGAAGGGTTTTCAGCATCCGGAACTCCCGGTTGGTAAGGCTGATCTCCTCTCCCGCCCAGGTTACCTGGTGGCGCTGTTCGGAAAGAGACAGCTTTCTCCAGGTAAGATTCCCCGGTTCGGCTGTTTTCCGCGCCGCCGCTGCGGCGCTTCCGTGAAGCTTCAGCGCCACTCGGATCCTGGCCAGCAGCTCTTCTATGGCGAAGGGTTTCGTGATATAATCCACCGCGCCTCCGTCCAGTCCCGCCACTTTATCCATCACCGCGTCTCTGGCCGTGAGAAGAATCACCGGCACAGTGTTTCCTTCCTGTTTGAGACGGCGTAGGACTTCCAGCCCGTTCAGTCCCGGAAGCATGATATCCAGAAGGAGCAGATCATAGCTGTTCTCCTCCGCCATCCGGAGGCCCTCCCGGCCGTTCCCGCTTCGGCTGACCTGATAACCTTCATGAACCAGTTCCAGCTCCACGAATCTTGCCAGTTTCTCTTCATCTTCTATGATCAGAATGTGTGCCGCCATATATTTTCCCGCTCCTTATGATTCTGCAGCGCATCCCCGGCACAGTTCCGCGCCGGGAGGCGTCTGCATATTTTACAGTTTCTCATACTCGTCTTTCACCTTGTCGGCCAGATCTCCGGCCTTGTCCATGGCTTTATTCACGCCGTCCAGGTTGTCTTTTCCCTTAAAGGAATACCGGCACTCGAAAAACAGCGCCACGATCATAACCGGGATCAGGATCTTCCAGAAGAAAAGAAGGAGGAGCACCAGCGCCCACACAGGCACATGGAAGATTTCCTCTTCCCTTCGATTAACATAGAAAGAGTTATCCAGACTTTTCTGAAAGAGGATCTTGCAGAAATGCCCCAGTTTCTTAAAAAAGCTGTCGCTTCCGCTCTCTTCCTGTTCCTGCACCTTGTCTTTTACAGAGACATACTGATCCTGTTCCTCGTAACTGGTGGTAAAGCTCTCTTTTGTCGGGCCTTTTACTTTCCCTCTTTTTTCCAGCCATACCATGGCGTCCAGAAGATCCCAGTCGCAGGCCTCCAGGGCCTCTTTCGCCTCCTCATAGGAGACGTCTGCTCTTTCTCTTAATTTTTCAACTTTTTCCAGCTGTTCCATAATATCCACCTTTTTTTCCTCCAAAGCAATGTATTTAAAGTTGTTTCTTTCTGTTTACAGTACCTACTTTAACAGTAGTTCCTTAATTTCACTTTGAAGGAAAATTAAAATCAGATTAAAATTTATTTCTTTTCCGCCGCTCTTCTGTTATAGATAAACATTCCAAGAGACGCCGCTATGATCAGCCCGTAGCCGATAAAGCTGTATCCGTCCGGTATCTCCCCAAAGAGGAAAAAGCCCAGCAGTGTGGCAAAGATGATCTGGGAATAATCAAAAATTGAGATTTTTCCCGCCGGGGCGTAGGTGTACGCCGTGGTTATGGTGAACTGTCCGCCTGCGGCAAATAATCCCGCCATCAGAAGAGTTCCCAGCTGCTTCATGGTCATGGGCGCGAAATCGAAGATCAGCCATGGCAGAAGAAGCACGCAGGAAAACATGGAGAAATAGAATACGATCACCGGTCCTTTGATTCCGTGGGTTCCCAGCACCCGGACCATGGTATAGGCGATTCCGGCTCCCAGTCCTCCGCAGACTCCGATCAGCGCCGGGATAAGGGCCGCGTTCTGGAAGCCCGGTTTGACCACAAAGAGGCAGCCGATGAACGCCAGCATTACGCAGGACGCCTGTATGGGCGTGATTTTTTCCTTCAGGATCAGGAAGGAGAAAATAATCGCGAAGAAGGGGGACAGTTTGTTCAGGATCGAGGCGTCCGCTACCAGAAGATGGTCTATGGCGTAATAATTGCAGAGTATGCCGACGGTCCCGAAGATGCACCGCATGGCAAGGGGCGCCCAGTAACGGCTGTTGACCCTGGGAGATACGTGGTTTTTCATCAGGATCGCTGCCGCGAACGCCGTCGCCACCAGGTTGCGGAAGAAGCTTTTCTGCATTGTCGGCAAATCTCCCGCCAGGCGGACGCTTACGTTCATGCAGGCAAAGAAGAAGGCTGACAGGATGATCATGGTCATTCCTTTGATGTAGTTTTCCTGTTTCATGTATGTCATTTCCTTTCGTGTCGGATTTACCCAAATATCATAACACCGGCGGAAAAAGATGGCAACAGGGGCGCGGGAAATATGCGTGTCGCATGAAATATAACGGCCGCGGGCGGAAGGCGGTCATCGCAGGCAGGCCTCGCTTTCATGTTTTTGCTGCGCCGTTTTTTGTGGACGGCGGATCAAAACTCGCTCTGCTCAAACAGTTGATCCGCCGCCCACACTATGCTCGCAAAATCCATGAAGCTCCGGCGACAGCCTGTGATGACCGCTCTTCCATCCCTGCGGCCTGTATTCTTTTATCATTTAAGGAAAAGTAGTTTTTCTATTGTAAATGATCTGCTGCTTCCGTATAATTAATTTATATTTCAGGAACTATTTTGTAAAGCGGATTCAGGACGCGGTCAGGAATGTAAAGGCAAGCCGTGAAATGGAGGAGCAGTTTATGTTGTTGGAAGAGCTGATCAGAGAAGAAAGAGAGGATGCCAGGAAGCAGGCGTTGGCTGAGGGGCGTGAGCTGGGCTTGTCTGAAGGTATGACCCAGGAACGGGTTGCTGCTATTCTGGAGGTTCTAGCCGGACTGGGGGAAGTTCCGGATGATATCCGTGAACACCTGGCGGATGTAAAGGATCTGGACACCCTGAAGTTTTATTTCAGGCAGGCGTTATCAGCCAGATCCATGGATGAATTCAGGAAGGCAGTGAGCAGCAGAGATGTCGACAGACATGATGGTTCAGTAAGATGATCACTGGCTGGAATATGTACATCAGTAAAATTCAGTAAGATAACCATTGAAAAATGGCTCTGTAACTGGCGGACAAGGTAATTGAGAAGCGGAGGAATTCTGTAATTACTCCGGAAAAATGAATGAATATACAAAAGACAGACTGCCGTATCGAAATCTCTGATACGGCAGTCAAAATAATGTTAATACGAGGAGCGAAAACCATGGAAGTTTTTGTACGGAAATTCGATAAAAAGGATATCAGAGACGCCATTCTGATCTGGAATCAGGTTGTGGAAGACGGGGTGGCTTTCCCCCAGACGGAACTTCTTGATGAGAGCTCCGGCATGAGATTCTTTGAAGAGCAGACCTTCACCGGCATTGCCTGCGAGGCAGGTTCGGACAAAATTGTGGGACTTTATATTCTCCATCCCAATAATGTAGGACGCTGCGGGCATATATGCAATGCGAGCTACGCCGTAAAACGGGACGTCCGGGGCTGCCACGTAGGAGAGACCCTTGTCCGGCACTGTCTTGCCACGGCGAAAGAGCTGGGCTTCGGCATCATGCAGTTTAACGCCGTCGTACGTTCCAATACCGCGGCCCTTGCCCTTTATAAAAAACTGGGCTTTACCCGGCTCGGGATCATCCCCAAAGGATTCCGTATGAAAGACGGTTCCTACGAGGACATCATTCCCCATTACTATATACTATGAATCCAGCGCCCCGGCGCGTATACCACGCGCAGCGGGGACTTTTTATTTTCAGCCCGGGAACTACGCCCGGAAAGCCTCCGCGATTCCGCTGAGACCGTATCTGTCCGCCAGATCCTGGATACCTGTCATAATTTCCTCACGGCTGAAATCATGTTCCTCCAGGAAATCATCATCCTTGCCGTTGAGGATATAGTAGAACAGAAGGCCGGCTTCCAGATTGTGCCTGTCTTCATCCTCTTCTCCCGAGGTCAGATCGTACAGCCTGTTTTCCGCTTCATCAATCTTACCCTCTTCCATAAGCGCCAGAAGGCTTTCCAGCGTTTCTTTTGTTTCCTCGTCTTCAAGTATTTCCGGCGTCAGTTCCGGAACATCTACCTGAAAAAGCATTTTCATTACCGCGCGAACCATTTCGCGTATCTGACGGAGTATATAATCGTCCTGCAGCATACTGTCCATTCCCCTTTCTGATCATTTCTGTATCAGCTTATCACAAACTGTTTTATTCTTCCATACCCAAAAGAAAAGAATAGAAAACTTTATAACGCAATGCTATAATCAGATTATCGCAAGCTTTAAACTTTTTCAGCCCGGGAATAATAGATAAAAAACTCCGGATATCACAGATATTTTCAGAAAGGAACCTCTCATGGCTTTTATCAGTGTTTTTGACGTACTGGGCCCGAATATGATCGGCCCTTCCAGTTCCCATACTGCGGGAGCCTGCTCTATCGCGCTTCTGGCCCGCAAGATGGCTCCCGGCCCCATTGCGGCGGTGGATTTTACCCTTTATGGTTCTTTTGCCCGGACCTATCGGGGACACGGCACAGACAGGGCGCTTCTGGGCGGCATTATGGGTTTCGCCACGGATGACAGGCGTATTCCCGATTCCTTCCGGATCGCAGAAGAACAGGGATTAGATTTTCATTTTCATATTAACAGAGAAGAGGAGGAGGTTTATCCCAACACTGCGGATATCCGCATGACCACTGTGGACGGCAAGGTCCTCACGGTCCGGGGCGAATCCCTGGGCGGCGGCAAGGTGCGGATCACCAGGATCGACCAGGTGGAGGTGGATTTCTCCGGAGAGTACAGTACTCTTATCGTGATACATTCCGACAAGCCGGGTGTTGTGGCGCATATTACCAGCTGTCTCAGCGAGCGGAATGTAAATATCGCCTTTATGAAGCTTTTCCGCGAGGCCAAGGGGCAGACGGCCTACAGTATCGTGGAGTCCGACGGGCAGCTGCCGGAGGATATCTCCGACGGTATCCGCGCCAATCCATATGTGCGGGACGTTATGCTGGTCCAGCCCTGACGCGGGCGGCTGTTGCCTGTGCTGCCGAACCACGGGCGGCAGACCTGTCCGGGCGCCGGCTGTTGACTGTGCTGTAGCGCCGGCCGCGGGCGGCTCTTTCATCTGACAGAATATAGGAGGAAATATCCATGGATTTTAAGAACGGGGGGGAACTTCTGGCGCTCTGCGAAGAGCATCAGTGTCCGGTTTCTGAGATCATGAAAATAAGAGAATGTGACTGCGGCGAGACTACTCTCCCTGTGATCACGGATAGAATGAATAAAGCCTGGGAGATCATGAAGGAATCTGCTTCTTCTCCTGTTGCGGATCCCCGCAGATCCATAGGCGGACTGATCGGAGGAGAGGCGAAACTGCTCTCTGAACACCGCGCCGCAGGCAGAGCGGTCTGCGGCAGTGTGCTTTCCAGAGCCATCACCTACGCCTGCGCCGTGCTGGAGGTCAATACCTCCATGGGTCTTATCGTGGCGGCCCCCACCGCCGGTTCTTCCGGTGTGGTCCCCGGGGTGCTTCTGGCTCTTCAGGAAGAATTTAATCTCAGTGATGAGGAAATAACAAATGCGCTTTTTAACGCGGGCGCCGTGGGTTATCTTGCCATGCGCAACGCCACTGTGGCGGGGGCTGTGGGAGGCTGTCAGGCCGAGGTGGGCGTAGCTTCCGCCATGGCTGCTTCTGCCGCTGTGGAGCTGATGGGCGGCACACCTGGACAATGTCTCTCTGCGGCTTCCACTGTGCTTATGAATATGCTTGGACTTGTGTGCGATCCTGTGGGCGGCCTGGTGGAATGTCCCTGTCAGAGCAGGAACGCCGCCGGGGCGGCCAACGCCCTTGCCGCGGCGGAGATGGCTTTGAGCGGCATCCGCCAGCCGATTCCCTTCGATGAGATGCTGGCGGCCATGTATTCCGTAGGCAAAAAACTTCCCTATGAGCTGAGGGAGACAGCCCTCGGCGGCTGCGCCGCCACGCCTTATGGGTGCGATTTTGCCTGCAGGGAACATGCGTGAGCAGAGATATTAATTAGCAGGGGGCTTTGGGGTTATTCTCGATCTTGACCGTACGAACACACCGATTACATTCCCCGGCCCCCCGAATATGCATTTCTTTTATTTCAGCGGTATCAATCGCAAAAATTTACGGTTCAAATTCATCTTTCTCTTATTTCAACCGTATCGATCGCAGAAATTTACGGTTCAAATTCATCTTTCTCTTATTTCAACCGTATCAATCGCAAAAATTTACGGTTTAAATTCATCTTTCTCTTATTTTAACCGTATCAATCGCAGAAATTTACGGCTTAAATTCGCCTTTCTCTTATTTCAACCGTATCGATCGCAGAAATTTACGGCTTAAATTCACCTTTCTCTTATTTTAACCGTATCGATCGCAAAAATTTACGGTTTAAATTCATCTTTTTCTTATTTTAACCGTATCAATCGCAAAAATTTACGGTTTAAATTCACCTTTCTCTTATTTCAACCGTACGAATCACAAAAATGCACTCCTTAAATTCTTCTGGATCCTTTGTTGATCATGACTTCAATCTCTGCACGTTCAGAGAGGGTAAGATGTTTAAAGCTGCAAGTATGTTGAATTGTCATAACAACCTCCAATCTGCTCCGGGGTTATAGCTTAACACAATTGCAGAAGTAACTTCTACCCCTTCTTCCGTCTAAAAGCAAAAACATAAAAAACCAGAAATAACTTTTTCAATTAACAATTCACAATTTTTTCACAAAAAATTAGCACTCGCCTCTTGACAGTGCTAACAATGCGTGTTATATTACACTTAGAACAAAGGAAGAGATAAAAAAGATCCGAAACCTGTTGGATCTTTGATATAACCTTCCGGTTCGGAAACCAGAACAATAATGAAAGATTTTTATAAAGGAGAGATGACTTATGTTAATGCCCAGTATTTTTGGAGAAAACTTATTTGATGATGATTGGATGGATTTCCCGTTTGACAGCAATTTCTGGGGCAAGAGGAATCCTCTGTACGGCAAACACGCACAGAACATGATGAAGACAGATATCCGCGAGAAGGACGACGCCTATGAACTGGATGTAGACCTTCCTGGATTTAAGAAAGACGAGATCAAGATCCAGCTGAAAGACGGTTACCTTACCTTATCCGCAGCCAAAGGACTTGACAAAGACGAGAAAGATAAGAAAGGCAATTACATCCGCCGCGAACGTTACGCAGGCGCTATGCAGAGAAGCTTCTATGTGGGCGACGACGTAACACAGGAAGAGATCAGAGCCAAATATGAAGACGGTATCCTGAAAGTCTCCATTCCGAAGAAAGAACCCAAGAAAGTTGAACACAACGGATATATTTCCATTGAAGGCTGACGCCTTTACCCTCCCGCATTCCGGGGCTCCCTCAGGGAGCCCCGTTTTTTTGCGCAATACGCCGGGCAAGCAGCCGCCATGCCTGCATAAGCGGATGTTGCTCTTATTTCATTTGACAGCTCATTTCTCTTTCACTACAATAAATTTAAGAATTTTACGGAAAGGCGGACAGACTTATGAAATACGATTTTTCCACTGTTATGGACAGGCTGGGAAAAGACGCCATAGCAGTTGACATTCCGCACTCCGGCAACGGCGGGGGATTTTTCGCCGATGCCCGGATCAGGGACGGTTTCAGCATCATTCCCATGTGGGTTGCAGATATGAATTTTCCCACAGTTCCCACGATACCCCGGGCAGTCATGGAGCGGGCCGCGCATCCGGCATACGGCTATTTCCGGCCGACGGCAGCCTATTATGATTCCATCATACGCTGGCACGAACAGAACTACGGTACTGCCGAGCTTACTCCAGAGTGCATCGGTTATGAGAACGGCGTGCTGGGCGGCGTAGTCAGTGCACTGCGTATTCTCTGTCGTCCCGGCGACTCTGTAATCGTCCAGGCCCCCACCTATATAGGTTTTACTCACTGTGCGGAAGATAACGGAATAAATCTTGTCCTCAATCCTCTTATTCAGGATGAGGAGAGAATCTGGCGTATTGATTATGAAGATCTGGAAGAAAAACTCTCCTGCGGAAACATACACACGGCTATCTTCTGTTCTCCCCACAATCCGGCAGGACGCGTATGGGAGCGGGAAGAGATTGCCCGGCTGATGGAGTTGTACCGGAAATATGATGTGTACGTGATCTCCGACGAAATCTGGGCGGATCTCACCATGCCCGGATTCCGCCATATCCCCACGCAGATGGTCTCCGAAGACGCGCGAATGCGCACGGTTGCCATGTACGCTCCCTCCAAAACCTTCAACCTGGCCGGTCTTGTGGGATCCTATCACGTAATCTACAATCCGTATCTCAGGGACCGCATAACAAAAGCAGGCGCGGCTACTCACTATAACTCCATGAACATGCTTTCCATGCATGCCCTGATCGCGGCCTACAGCCCGGAGGGCCGGGAATGGCTGGATGAACTCCGCCAGGTTCTGAATGATAATCTGAAATATGCGGTAACTTTCATTCAGGAGCATTTTACGGGTGTGAAAACCTCCATGCCTCAGGGTACCTATATGCTTTTTCTGGACTGTACGCAGTGGTGCCGGGAACATGGAAAAGATATTGAAGCGCTTCAGCGTTCCGGGATAGAAGTGGGCGTGATCTGGCAGGACGGCCGACCGTTCCATGGAGACTGCCATATCCGGATGAACCTTGCCCTTCCTCACAGTCTTGTCAGGGAGGCCTTTGATCGTCTGCGGAAATATGTTTTCATCTGATATTTCCGGCAACCTGCAGCGTACCCCTAAAAATCTCCTGCGAGGAGACCGGAAAACCGGTTTCGCTCCTTTCAAATTCACAGAATATATTGATAACTTCGCTCTGTAAATGGTATAATAAAGCAGAAGAAGTTTGAATATAAAGCAAAAAAAGATAAATATAAAAATAAATTCAAATAAAGGAGGTCGTTTTATGGAATCAAAAATGTTCAAGATCTACGCGCGCAGTGACGATCGTATCCAGCTCAAGATTTACCCTGGACATTTCGCCACTCCCCAGTCACACATCACACATTTTCTGGACATTACCACAATGAAATCCCGAAGCTCCGAAGCGCGGAGGATCGCGCAGGCTCTGGCCGCCAATTATGAAGCTTCCATTCCTGTTGATACCATTGTGTGTATGGACGGACTGGAAGTAGTGGGCGCCTATCTGGCGGAAGAACTGACCAAGGCCGGCGTTCTCTCCATGAACGCCCACCAGACGATTTATATTACCTCGCCGGAATACAACAGCGTAGGCCAGATGATCTTCCGGGATAATATCCAGCCCATGATCTACGGCAAAAATGTGCTGATACTTAACGGAGCCATCACAACAGGCGCTACCCTGTCCCGCGCGGTGGAGAGTATCCTGTACTATGGCGGAAAGATCCGGGGCGTTGCCGCGATTTTCAGCGCCGTGAACAGCATCGCCCAGCTTCCTGTGCATTCTATCTTCCAGCAGAGGGATATTCCGGATTATGGAAGCTATAAATTCCACGACTGTCCTCTGTGCAAAAACAAACAGAAGATCGACGCCATTGTAAACGGCTGGGGATATTCCAAACTGTAAATCGGACAGGGAAGATTCCTTCTCCCATCCGATTCATGTAAAAACACGGGCAATTCACGGTAATACCGTCCGTTGCCCGTGTTTTCGCGCGTCCGCACTACCAGATCCCGTATAAAGTTTCTCTCTTGCCCCCTGTCCGGATTCAGGTTATAATAAACAGCGCTGATATCACTCAGCGCAGTCTGACATCTTAAATAATCTGAACAGGAGATGAATATCTGTGAACAAAAAAGAAATATCCGAAATCAAAAAGCAGTTCACTCCCGCCAACTGCGCGATCACGCGCATCTGCGGCTGTTATGTGGACGGTGAGAAAAATAAAAAGACAAAGTTAAAAGAGGCTTTTCTCTCGCTTTCAGAGGAGGAGGCTTTCAAATACTTTGAGATTTTCCGGAAGACCCTCTCCGGAACCATCGGAAAGAATCTCATCAACATGAACTTTCCTCTTGAACAGGAAAAAGAGGGCGGCGCCCAGGAATTCCTGCTCCGTTTGAGAGCAAGTAAACTTCAGGACGACGCCCTTGTGGACGAGTTCTACGACAGGATCATCGACTCCTATGATTACGGAGAAAATTACTATATCATCCTGATCCACGCAGTTTACGATATCCCCGGCAAATCTTCCGACGGGCTGGAGATGTTCGACGCTTCCGACGAGATTTACGACCACATTCTCTGCAGCATCTGTCCGGTCAAGCTTTCCAAGGCAGGCCTGTGCTATAATGCGGAAACGAACAATATTGAGGACCGCATCCGCGACTGGATCGTGGAAATGCCGGATCTGGGATTCCTTTTCCCGGTATTCAACGACCGGAGCACGGATATCCACGGGGTTCTCTACTACTCCAAAAACGCCGAGCAGCTGCGGAGCACTTTCGTAGACCAGCTCTTCGGCTGCGAAGTTCCCCTTTCCGCAGGAGGGCAGAGGGATACTTTCAACACACTGGTGGAAGAAACCCTGGGCGATGACTGCGCCTACGATACCGTCATGAACATCCACGAAAAACTTAACGAATGGGTGGAATCCCAGAAAGATTCCCCGGATCCCGCCATCCTCACCAAGCCGGAAGTAAAACGCCTCTTTGAGGAATGCGGCGTGGAGGAAGAAAAGCTGGAAGATTTTGACGCCCGCTACGAGGCCACGGCAGGAGAGGACGCCTCCCTTATGGCGGCCAACATCACAAATACCAGACGGATGGAGATCAAGACTCCGGATGTGGTGATCCATGTGGATCCCGACCGGGCGGAGCTTGTGGAAACGCGGGTAATCGACGGCAGACGCTGCCTGGTGATCCCCATGGAAGACAATGTGGAGATCAACGGAATCCGCGTGACTGCCGGAACCCAAAACTATTGACAACCGCCGTCATTCCGACTATAATCATCCATGGTAATTACATATTGTGCCAGCAGAAAGCTGCAGGAAAGAGGTTTCGACCCGCCGAAGGAATAATACTCTCAGGTGTTTTCTAAAAGAAAACGGGACTGCAGCCGGATGGCTCTCTGGAGAATCCCGCCTAACGGGTGCCGAAGGTGAAAGGAAACGAAGTTTCTGAATCTCTCAGGCAAAAGGACAGTGAATGAACAGACAGATTCTATATCTGTTTTTTATTCGTGTACAAAGGTTCACGGGAGTTTCTCCTGTGAACCCTTTTTTATTTCCGCACTGCGGGCATTATGTAAAATATATACTTATACGAGGGGAATTATGGAACTTATCACAAACATTGTAAACAGTGTCAACACATTTCTCTGGGATTACGCCCTGCTGTTCCTTCTTCTGGGAAGCGGCGTTTTCTTCACCTTCATGCTCCGCTTTATCCAGGTGCGCAAATTCAGCGCCGGCATGAAAGCCCTGTTCGGCAACTTCTCTCTTCACGGAGAAAGCGGCGAGAACGGCCTCAGCTCCTTTCAGGCTCTGACCACTGCGATCGCGGCTCAGGTAGGAACAGGAAATATCGCAGGAGCAGCCACCGCCATCGCGGCCGGTGGTCCGGGAGCGATTTTCTGGATGTGGGTGAGCGCCTTCTTCGGCATGGCTACCATTTACGCCGAAGCGGTTATGGCGCAGCATACCAGGGTTGTCAAAGACGGCTCTTTTGTAGGAGGTCCGGTGTACTATATCCAGTACGCGTTCAAGGGGCGTTTCGGTCGGTTCCTTGCCGGTTTTTTCTCCGTGGCTCTCATTCTTGCCCTGGGCTTTATGGGAAATATGGTGCAGTCCAACTCCATTGGAGATTCCTTTAAAAACGCCTTTAACGTAAGTCCTCTGGCTGTGGGAATCTGCGTGGCAGTCGTGGCCGGATTTATTTTCCTGGGCGGCATCCGCAGGATCGCGCGTTTTACCGAAAAAATCGTGCCGCTTATGGCCCTCCTGTATATCGTCGGCTGTCTCATCATTTTATTTACGCATCTTCCCGGCGTTGCGGAGGCATTTAAGAATATTTTTGTGGGAGCCTTTTCTCCCCGCTCCGTTGCCGGCGGAATGCTGGGCGTAACCGTGCAGAAAGCCATGCGCTACGGCGTTGCCAGAGGTCTGTTTTCCAATGAGGCCGGCATGGGCTCCACGCCCCACGCCCACGCTACTGCCGATGTGAAGCATCCGGCAGATCAGGGTATTATCGCTATGATGGGCGTATTTATCGATACCTTTATCATCCTTACGCTCACTGCCCTTGTAATTCTTTCCACCGGCGTATGGAACAACGGCCTGACCGGATCCGCCCTGGCGCAGAGCGCTTTTGATTCTGCCTATGGGGCCTTCGGAAAAATCTTCGTGGCGATCTGTATGCTGTTCTTCGCCTTCACTACTATTGTCGGCTGGTATTATTTCGGCGAGGTCAACGTCCGCCATCTCTTCGGCGATAAGGCTGTAAAGATCTATGCGGTTCTGGTTGTGATCTTCGTTATTACCGGTTCTACCCTGAAGGTGGATCTTGTGTGGAACATGTCCGACATGTTTAACGGCCTGATGGTGCTTCCCAACCTGATCGGCCTTCTGGCATGTACCCTGACGGTTAGGAAACTTACGAAAGAATATGAGGGGAAACATCTGTGATGTCTCCCCTCATTATTTTATTTCTCTCTCAGAAAAGCGAGATCTCTGAAACCGCCGTATCCTGATATTTGTTCCCGGGATAGACAGAATCTATGACAAACCTGATACTGGACGTATTGACAGGCTTACCGAAAGTGATTTTCTGCGGGCCGTTGATATCAGAAAGTTCCATGCTCTGACTGGAACCATCCGAAAAGATAACTGTTATTCTGGCGGGTCTGGAATTCTTCGCGTATATATCTCCGTTCTTCTGATATCCGGCATAGATGGTAAAACCGGAAACCTCGTACGTACCATTCAGTTTCAGAGTGAACGCCTCTCCTTCTCCCTGGCCTTCCGCGCTTTCCACCCAGGCGGTGGAAAGATCACCGTCCATCAGATTGGCAGTACCGTGAGACAGACCATACTGGGGTTCTTCCAGATAAGAACTTGCGGTAATGGTCTCCACTGCGCTGTCTGTCACGGGAGAGCCGGCGGCGCCTGCCGTCGCGCCGGCATTCGGGCCGGACGCCAGGGAATAATCGCCAAGATTGATATAAAGGGTCTCTTCCGCTCCTGAAGGCGTCCCGGAATATGTAATTGCCAGCTGATCCCCCAGATACTCTATTTTATGAGGCCAGATATAATCTTTATGGAAAAAGTCGATCCTCTTCAGCGTATTTCCATCCCCGTCCACAACGAACAGATCCGGTCCATAATAACCGCAGACATAAAGTGTTCCGTCTTCCCCGAAGTCGCTTCCATATGCGCAGCCGGTGAATTCATCATTGCTCCAGATAACAGACCCGCTGCCAAGGTCAAAAGCTTTCACCGTCCCGCCTTCCACCAGATAGTATCTCCCGTCAAAAGTGCCGATATCATTCACGCGATCCAGTTCAGTCCGGGGATACGTCTCTGTAACGTACTGCCAGATCACATCCCCCTGTGCGGAAATACCGGAAATCTCTCCGCGTTCACTGGAAGAATCTTCTACTCTTTTAAAATTTACTGTGACTTCTCCTGTCTCCGCAGTCTGTATCGGATTTTCCGTTCCGGCCGCCATGACAGACATCCCGGAAAAAGATGCGCCGATACCCGCTGCGAGAACCGCCGCCGTCATCACAGACAGTAATCCTCTTTTTCTTTTTTTCCTCTGTTGCTTCTTCATTTTCATACCGCCTTCCTGCAGAAATTTCATTTCAGATTATATTTGTATTATAAATCAAAAAACTTCTGACATACAGTGTTTTCCTGCTGTTCACCAAAAAATATTTCCCGTAAAAAATAAAAAAAAGACATCTCTGCTTTTATCACAGAAATGTCTTTTTGATTTCATTATCTGCCGTCCGTTTTCAACAGCTTATCATTCTTCCGTGGTCTCCGCGGTATCTCCTGCCGCGGTATCTTCCTCCGCCGTCTCGTCAGTCTCTGCGCTGTCGTCAGCCTCTTCGGCGTCCGCCGCTTCTGTATCCGCTGACTCTTCGGTATCTGCCTCTTCGGTAGACGGTACATCTTCCTCTACAGGTACAAGGATCTCATCCTCCGGAAGTGTATCTCCGGAATCTGCAGCAGCGCTGTCTGTCTCAGCCGCCGCGTCACTGTCTGTTTCTTCTGTAGCTGTATCTTCAGCAGTATCTTCCTCTGTAGTCTCTGTTGTATCTTCTGCTGTATCTGCGGTCTCCTCTGATGTGGAAGTATCAATGCTGAACTTATGGCTGTCGGTAAGCTTCAGTGTCTTCAGCACTTCTTCATCTACAGTGATCTCCGCTTCATCCATCCACTGCTGGGTGGTATCTGTATACAGTTCGTCTTCTCTCTCGCTGATGATGTCCTCGATCTTATGCTCTGTCTCGTGCTCGTCATTCTTCAGATCCAGACGTACAACATAGAACGCCGTGTCTGTCTCGATCACATCCGGTCCCATCTCACCGTCGTCCAGTGTTCTCAGAACTTCCATGACTTCATCCGGATATGCGGAGGTGGAAGTCATCTCCTCTCCGTCAGTCTCCTCTGTCTCGGGTACATTGGCGTCAAAAGTTCCGGTCAGTGCGGAGTAGTCTTCATTGACAGCGCTGGCCGTCTCGTCAAAGTCCGCTTCCGGATCCTCTTTCATGGTATCAAGGATCTCCTGTGCGTCCGCCTTCTTCTCCTCGATCTCCTCGTCAGAGAGATCTGCGGTGGAAATGCTCACATAGGTGAAAGAGGACTGCTGCGCCTCTTCTTCTGATACGTTGGTATCCACATCCGCTACGATGGGATCGCGCATGCGCTGCAGATATGTCTGAAGTTCCAGATATGTCTTCACCTGATCCTCGGATACAGCCAGTTCCTCCAGAGTCTCCTCGCTGTTGTCCGCCATAAAAGAGGCCGCCGCTTCCGCCATGGCAGTCTCGTCCTCTTCGGTGACTGTCACATCATAGTCCGGCGCCTTCTCTCTCAGGATATACATCAGTTCGATCTGTTCCAGCGTTTCCTCAATAGCCTGCTCGCCATAGGTCTTGCCTTCCTCCGCTTCTGTATCCCAGATAGAATAATCCATTCCGCCCATAAAGCTCATATACATGGATTCTGCCTGAGCCTGGCTCTGGCGTACGGCAAGGCTTAAGATTCCCATAGGGATCTCCTCGCCGTTCACGGTAGCCACAACCTGGGTTCCGTCTACTTTTTCTTCTTCACCGCAGCCTGTCAGCATTCCTGCAGCCATCACGCCTGCAAGTGCAGCCACTGCCGCTCTCTTAGATATTTCTTTCATTTCTTCCTCCATAGTTGCCTGATTTCACTTATACAAGTATAAACTTTTTTTGCCTGAAGGGCAAGGAGAAACACACAAAAATCACAAAATAAGGATTCTTTACTCCGCCAGTTTTTCCAGTTCCTTCAGAAAATCCGTCAGAGCTTCCAGAGTGTTCCCCACAGGCGTGAGAAGGAACTTCGGCTCCTGATCCGCCTTAAACTGCAGGCCTCTTCTGTACTTCGCCAGTATCGCCGGAATCCCCGCCGGGTCCAGCTGTGCTTTTTCATAAAGGGTGATCCTCATATCGGCTCCCGTCTGCTTGATCTCCGTCACATAAGCTCTGTGGGCAAGGGCCTTCATCCGGGCGATAGCCAGAAGATTCAGCACCGCCTTCGGCATCTCCCCGAAACGGTCCAGAAGTTCCTCCAGCATATCGTCGTAATCCTGCTGCGTCTCTATTCCCGCGATCCGCTTATAGATATCCAGCTTCTGGTATTCGTTGCTGATATAGCTGTCCGGAATGAAAGCGTCCATATTCAGATCGATGGTCGTCTCGAAATCCTCCATGGTATGGATTCCCTTCGCCTCTTTTACCGCTTCACTGAGCATCTTGCAGTAAAGGTCGTATCCCACGGCGTTCATATGGCCGTGCTGCTCCGCTCCCAGAAGGTTTCCGGCTCCCCGGAGCTCAAGGTCCCGCATGGCGATCTTGAATCCGCTTCCCAGATCCGTATATTCCCGGATGGCGGAAAGGCGCTTCTCCGCCGTCTCCTTCAGCATCATGTTCTGCCTGTACATCAGAAAAGCGTAGGCCGTCCTGTTGGATCGTCCGATCCTTCCCCGGAGCTGATAGAGCTGGGAAAGGCCGTAGCGGTCTGAATCATGGATGATCATTGTATTCACATTGGAGATATCAAGGCCGGTTTCAATGATCGTGGTTGACACCAGGACGTCAATATCGCCGTTGATAAAAGAGTACATGACGGATTCCAGCTCCCGCTCGCTCATCTGTCCGTGGGCGAAATCCACCCTTGCCTCGGGGAGCAGTTTCGCCAGTCTGAGCGCCACTTCCGCGATATCGTTCACCCGGTTATATACATAATAGACCTGCCCGCCTCGTCTGAGTTCCCGGCTTACCGCCTCCCGCACGGTCTCCTCGTCATATTCCATTACATATGTCTGAATGGGCACACGGTCCATGGGCGGTTCCTCCAGAACACTCATATCCCGGATCCCGATCAGACTCATATGAAGAGTCCTGGGAATAGGAGTCGCTGTGAGCGTGAGAACGTCCACATTCTTTTTCAGCTGCTTGATCTTTTCCTTGTGGGCGACGCCGAAGCGCTGTTCCTCGTCAATGATCAGAAGCCCCAGATTCTTATATTCCACATCTTTGGACAGTACCCGGTGCGTACCGATCACCACATCCACCTGTCCTTTTTTCAGATCTTCAATGGTCTTTTTCTGCTGGGCAGGGGTGCGGAACCTGCACAGCAGGTCCACTCTCACGGGAAATTCCTTCATCCTCTGGACAAAGGTGTTGTAGATCTGCTGGGCCAGTATGGTGGTAGGCACCAGATACACCACCTGCCGGCTTTCCTGGACCTCCTTAAAGGCGGCGCGGAGCGCCACTTCCGTCTTACCGTATCCTACGTCGCCGCACACAAGGCGGTCCATAATCTTGGTGCTCTCCATATCCCGCTTGGTATCTTCTATGGCGGCGAGTTGGTCCTCTGTCTCCTCATAAGGGAACATTTCCTCGAATTCCTTCTGCCATACCGTATCCGGGCCGCAGACATAGCCTTCTTTTTCCTGGCGCACGGCGTAAAGCTCCACCAGTTCCCTGGCGATATTGCGCACCGCTCCCTTTACTCTTGTCTTTGTTTTTTTCCATTCCTGTCCGCCCAGCTTATTCAGCTTCGGCGTTCTGTCCGCGTCCGCTCCCGCGTATTTCTGCAGGGCGTCAAGCTGAGTGGCGAGGATATAGAGATTGCTGCCGCCCCGGTACTCGATCTTGATATAGTCCTTGACGACTTTATCCACTTCCACCTTTTCGATCCCCCGGTAGATTCCCAGTCCATGCCTTTCATGTACCACGAAATCGCCGATGGAAAGCTCCGCAAAATCCTGAATACGGTTTCCCTTATAGGTTTTCTTTTTCTTCCGGGGTTTCTGCTCCTTGCCGAAAATATCCGTTTCCGTGATCACCGCGAACTTGATCAGAGGATATTCGAATCCTTTTCTGGCGTGTCCGTAAACCGTCATGATCTCGCCCGGCTCCAGGATCCGGTCTGTGTCCTGCCCGTAAAACGCGCTGAGCCCCTCTTCCTGGAGATCTTTTGCCAGACGTTCCGCGCGGGTCCGGGATCCGGACATAAGCACCGTCTGATATCCTCTTTTCTTATACTGCTTCAGGTCCTTCACCAGAAGCTCGAAGCTGCTCTGGTAGGAATTCATGGATTTTACAGTGAGATTAAAGTTCCCCGTAAGATCCCATCCTGTTTTTTTCGGCTCAAGGGAGGAAAATGATATGCAGTTTCTCCGGTTCAGTTTTTTCTGAAGATCGTTCCATCCGCACATCCAGCCCCGGGAAAGGTTTGCCGTCCCTTTTTCCTCTCTGTTCCTGCAGCTCTGGCTGAATTCTTCCTCCACAGCCTGGGCGTTCTCCACCAGACGGTTGGGTTCATCCAGGAATATCAGGGTTTTGTCCGCAGGAAAATAATCCGGGAACGTAATTCCGCTGTTTTCCGCCTGCTGCTCCGCGGCAGGATAGATCACGATCTCTTCCAGATTCTCCAGAGAGCGCTGGCTCTGGGCGTCGAAACTGCGGATGGAATCAATCTCATCCCCCCACAGCTCGATTCTCCAGGGATTCTCCTCTGTAAGGGCATAGATATCCACGATCCCTCCCCGGATAGAAAACTGCCCCGGCATCTCCACCTGGCCAACGCGCTCATAGCCCATCTGCACCAGACTGTCTTTCAGTTTATCCAGATCCAGCGCGCTGTCGTTGCGGAAATGGATAAGCTGTTTCTTTATGTTCTCCAGAGATCCCAGAAAATCCATGCAGCCGTCGACGCTGGTCACCACCGTGACTTCCTCCCTGGTGAGAAGGGCTTTGATCACCTGCATCCTCTGGCGGATGATCAGATTTCCGTGGATGTCCGCCTGAAAAAACAGAAGATCTCTTGCCGGATAATACAGCACATCTCTGTCATAAAAACGGTAATCCTCATAGATCTGTTTGGCGCTGCGCTCATCTTCAGAGAGGATCAGATGACATGGAAAAAGCCCGGAAAGCCCGTACATAAGATGGGCTTTCTGGGACTCCATGCATCCGCTCACCGCGATCACGCCGCGGTTTTTGACGGCCAGTTTCTGTAATTCTTCCATCTCTGCAAGATTCTGCAGAGGCTGCAAAAATGTCTTCATACGACCCCCGATTTTTTGTTGAATTCATTCATCGCCGCGTCCGGTCCGTCGGAAAGGATCATCTCCACTGCCTTGCAGGCTCTCTCCTGGGCCTCGTCCACCAGCTTCCTGTCTTCGCCGGCGAATCTTCCCAGCACATAGTCCGCAAGATCCCAGTCTTTGGGTTTCGCCCCCACGCCTACCCGGATACGGATAAATTTCTGAGTACCCAGCTTCTGGATCAGATCCTTGATCCCGTTGTGGCCTCCCGCGCTCCCCTGTTTGCGGATGCGCAGCTGGCCCGGATCCAGATCGATGTCGTCGTAGATCACCACCATCTCTGTTTCCGGGTCTATTTTAAAGTAATGAATCATATCCCGTACAGGTCCGCCGCTTAAGTTCATGTAGGAGAGCGGCTTCATCAGCAGGGCCTGCTGCCCTCCGATGATCCCCTTGCCGTACATGGCGTTGAATTTCACGCCGCCCTGGGGAATCCGGTATTCCTCCACCAGTCTGTCTATCACGTCGAATCCCATATTATGGCGTGTGGCCTCATACTGTCTGCCGGGATTTCCCAAACCAACTATCAAATACATTTCTGTTTCCTCATATGATTGAAATAAAAACTTATCAGGCGGATTCCCGCGCTGTTTTGTCAGTTAAAATATACCATCTCGTCCGGAAGTGGATCGCAGGGCGACACATAGTCGGCGTAAAGCACGATCCCTTCTCCCTGATATTCCATGCGGTTCTCAATTCCCACTTTGGCGGTGATCTCCACCCACTGTCCCGGCGTAAGCTTGGGCGCGTAGGGACTGCGGCACACATAGCCCAGGAAGGTGGTGTCGTCCGCGCAGCATGTCATTGCCGTGCGGCCCGGTACGAAGAACTTGCTTCCCATCCCTCTGGGTTTCATAACCCTCGCCTTGAAATGGACCATTTTTCCGTCGTAGGTTTCCGGATGATCCATGGCGTCCACAAACCAGATCCCGTAGTCTTCCGGGAGAATGTCGATGATGGGCGCGTTTACGTCGAAGGGCATCTCGTCCTGGAAGATATCTCCGATCTCCCCTTCCTCGTCCTCAAAAATAACTTCCGCCCTCTGGTTCGCCACCTTGATGCTGCGGCGGTAGGAAGCCAGAGGATCCTCTCTTCTGCAGCGGTTGAACACCACCATATCGCTGGTCCGCACCATATCCATAAAAATGGATTTCATGTTCGCCATATAAAGCTGGAAAGTGCTGGCGTCCACACAGGTGATCTGCTGCTCCACTCCCCAGCCTTTCGGTTTCTGGAGTTTGTGGAAATTGCTCACCAGCCACATTCCGTTATATTCTATGATAACGCGCTCCGGCTGATGAAGGATATCCATCGCCACCAGACGGTCTGTGGTGAGATCCTCCTCTTTCTCAATGACCTCCACCACGGTATTACTCATCGCAAGCATATCCCTGCTGTACTCTACTTCTCCCTCTTCGCAGAGAATGAGAAGCGTCTTTCCTTCTATATAGAAATAATCCTGCTGCAGGGTAAAATCCAGAAAAGAGGTCTTGCCGCTTTCCAGAAAACCTGTGAGCAGATAAATGGGAACTGTGATCTCGTCCATATTTCCTCCTGACTGCTGACATTCTGTTTTTACTGACAGCTGTATCCTGTTTCCAGTATCAGAGCCCGAAAAGCTCCGCCAGTTTTTCTTCGTTCATCTTCGATCCGATCACGCAGAGACGTCCTGTGTACTCCGGCGCGCCTTCCCGGATCTCGGTTTCTTCCGGCACCATGTCGAAATAGATCCAGGTACCGTCCTCACAGGGAAGCATTCCCTTGGCCCTGAGGATAGTTCCATATTCCTCAGACTGTGAAAGCGTATCCAGGATCTTCTCAAGTCTTTCCCTGGTGTATTTCTTCACGGTCTCCCGGCCCCAGCTTGTGAAGACTTCGTCCGCATGATGGTGGCCGTGATGATGATCGTGACCGCAGCCGCATTCGTGGTCGTGATGGTGTTCTTCATGATGATCATGGCCGCAGCCGCATTCATGGTCGTGGTGATGTTCTTCATGATGATCGTGACCGCACTCGTGATCGTGATGATGCTCCTCATGATGATCGTGTTCTCCGTGATGATCATGGCCTTCCTCATGGTCGTGGTGATGATGTCCGTGTTCATGGACATGGCCGCACTCCGGGCACACTTCTTCCTCCATCATCTCCTGTTCCAGGGATACGGGATGTTCCATTACCTCCAGAAGCTTCTTTCCGTCCAGATCCCTAATGGGAGTTGTGATAATGGCGGCTCTGCTGTTGATCCCCCGGAGAAGCTCCATGGAAGCCATGGCTTTGTCTTCGTCCACAAGATCCGTCCGGCTCATGATGATCGCTCCGGCGTACTCTACCTGATTATTGAAAAACTCGCCGAAATTTCTCATATACATTTTGCATTTCTTGGCGTCTACCACCGTTGTGTAGCTGTTCAGCACCAGTCCTGTATCCTCCTGAACGCCCTGTACTGCTTTGATCACATCGGAGAGCTTGCCCACGCCGGATGGCTCGATCAGGATCCTGTCAGGATGATAGGTGGAGATAACTTCCTTCAGGGAAGCGCCGAAATCTCCTACCAGAGAGCAGCAGATACAGCCGGAATTCATCTCCCGGATCTGGATCCCCGCTTCCTTCAGGAAACCGCCGTCGATGCCAATCTCTCCGAATTCGTTTTCAATAAGGACCACCTGCTCATCCTGGAAGGCTTCTTTCAGAAGTTTTTTGATCAGAGTTGTTTTTCCGGCTCCAAGAAATCCGGATACAATATCAATTTTTGTCATTATCTGTTCCCTCTATTCTTTGATTTCTTTTTTAATCTAAACGCAGTATGACCAGGAAGCGCGAACACCCCCTGGTTGATTTTCTGCCGTGGATACCGGATCGACGCGGTCATAACTGCTTCACAGCCCTGCCGCTCCCGGGATACCGGTAATCTCTCATACAGCCAGCGGGGACATGACATGTCATGCCCCCGCCTGGATTGTTCTTCGATCAGCCGTTGATCATGAAGTTCAGCAGCTTGTCGATGTCTTCTTTCTCATATGCAACGATCTCCAGTTCCGGGATCTCTCCGCCGGAGAAGATGTTTGCCAGAGATACATACTGGGACAGTTTGGACTTAAGGTTCAGTCTGTCGCCCTCGCCTGTTACCAGTTCTACTTTGCCTTTGCAGCTGTCTACTACTTCAAAAAACTTGTCAACGTCTTTAATGTTGGATACTTTCATTGTTATACTCCTTTCAGATTCTTGAAATCTATATGTTGTTTTTAGTTGTTAACTTTTCCAGTCGCGTACAGTATATCGCATCTTTCCATAAATTGCAATTGCCTTATTGGTAAATAATTCATGAAAAAACAGTAACTTTTCTATAACTTTCACTAATATCAGTACACAAACACTGCCACTCCATAGGGCGGAAGAGGATATGCGAAGGAATATTCCCTGTTGTCGCACTCTTTCTTCTCCGCTTTGTAAACCACCGGTTTGTCCAGAAGTCCGTGCTCGTTCATGATCAGCTTATACTGTTTCTTCTTCGGTACTCCTACCCGGTAATCAGATCTCTCCACCGGCGTGTAGTTTACCACAAAGAGCAGATTGTTTCTCTTGGTGGGCGATTTCCTTACCAGGCTGAAGATGCTTCTGTCTCCGTCGTTGGGATTGATCCACTCGAATCCTTCCGGATCGTTGTCCCCTGCGTAGAGAGCCGGGTACTTTGTATACATATGCAGAAGGGTCTTCACAAATTCCTGCATATCTCTGTGATTCTCTTCTCCCAGAAGGTACCAGTCAAGTTCTCTCTCCTCGCTCCACTCCCGAAGCTGGGCGAATTCCTGTCCCATGAAGAGGAGTTTCTTGCCCGGATGGAAAAACATGAACGCGTAGGCTGCCTTCAGATTCTTAAACTTGTCGTCCAGGTATCCCGGCATCTTGTTGAGCATGGAACACTTCAGGTGGACCACCTCGTCATGGGAGATCACCAGGATGTATTTCTCGCTGTAGGCGTAGGTCATGGAGAATGTCATCTTGTTATGGTTGTATTTGCGGAAATAGGGATCCAGCTTCATGTACTCCAGGAAGTCGTTCATCCATCCCATGTTCCACTTCAGGGAGAATCCCAGGCCGTCGTCCTCCGCCTTGCCGGTAACCTTCGGCCATGCGGTGGATTCCTCCGCGATCATCACTGTTCCGTGATTCCGTCCCAGGACTACTGTATTCAGATGCTTGAAGAACTCAATCGCTTCAAGGTTCTTATTGTCGCCGTATTTATTGGCAACCCACTGGCCGTCTCTCTTGCCGTAGTCCAGATACAGCATGGAGGCGACGGCGTCCACGCGGAGACCGTCCACGTGGCATTCCTCAATCCAGAAAAGAGCGTTGGCGATGAGGAAATTCTTCACTTCCGGCTGTCCGTAGTTATAGATCTTGGTTCCCCAGTCCGGATGCTCGCCCTGCCGGGGATCCTGATGCTCGTAAACGGCGGTGCCGTCGAAGTTCGCAAGTCCGTGGGCGTCTTTGGGGAAATGACCCGGAACCCAGTCAAGGATAACGCCGATCTTGTTCCTGTGAAGATAATCCACCAGATATTTGAAATCCTGCGCGCTTCCATAACGAGAGGTGGGCGCATAATATCCTGTCACCTGGTATCCCCAGGAACCGTCGAAGGGATGCTCCGCGATTCCCATAAGCTCTACATGGGTGTATCCCATTTCTTTTACATATTTCGCAAGCTCATGGGCGAATTCTCTGTAATTATAGAAACCGTCTTCGTCTTCTTCCGTGATGGGATGCTTCTTCCAGGAACCGGGATGTACTTCATAGATAGCCATGGGAGAGACTTTTTCATCAAAATTCTGGCGGTTCTTGATCCATACCGCATCTTTCCATACATAGTCTGTGATATCGGTAACTCTTGAGGCGGTGCCGGGTCTCATCTCAGCTTCGTTGGCGTAGGGATCCGCCTTATAAAGCTTCTCACCGTGCATTCCGACGATGAAGAATTTATAGAGATCGCCGATCTTCGCGCCGGGAACAAACACTTCAAACACGCCGATCGGGCCGGCTTTGGTCATGGGATTGGCCTCCTCGTCCCAGTTATTGAAGTCTCCGATCACGGAAACAGACTGTGCCCTGGGCGCCCATACTGCAAAATATACGCCTTTCTTCCTTCCCTGTGTGGTGGGATGGGCTCCCAGCTTCTTATAGATATCATAATGTGTGCCCTGACCGAACAGATACTGGTCAAGTTCCGTAAACTGCATTTTCTCTCCCATCGATACTACCTCCCTTAGAGTGTTTTATTTAAAAGCAAAAATCTGGCTTTCATTCGGTTCCAGTGTTACGCGGAGGCATCCATTCTCAGCCACGCCTTCGCTTCCGTCGATAAGACTCGTGTATGTCTTGCCTCCCAGCGGCTCCCGGATACACAGTTCCGCCGGATTCTCGTCGTTGTTCACAGCGACCACCACGCCCTCTTCTCCCAGGATCCTGGCGAAAGCGTACTGCCTGTTGGTAAGGAGCAGTTCCTGATATCTGCCGTCAGAAAGCGCCGGCTGTTTTCTGTGGATCCTGCCCAGCGTCTTCACCCATTCCAGAAGCTTCGGATCGTCAGGATCCTTAAGCGCCTCCTTCAGATCCACCGCCGGACGGAGAGGATCGTCATTGGCGCCTTCTTTGCGTCCTTTGATCCCCCATTCGGATCCATAGTAGATGGACGGGATTCCGGGTAAAGTAAACAGAAGCGTGTGTACCGGATAAATATGGCCCGGCACGTTCAGCTTCGAGGCGATCCTGTCCACGTCGTGGTTATCCACGAAGGAATACAGCTTCATTCCCTTATAGATACCGCCGTTAGCGTCAAATTCCCTGCGGATGGTATGGGCGATCTCGAAATAGTTGTGATCATTGTGTCCGGAATACAGCCCCTTATGCAGTTCATAGTTGGTTACGGAATCCAGCATCTCCGGCTTCACATAACGGCTGTAATCGCCGTGGATCACCTCGCCCATCAGCCAGAAATCTTTCTTTTTATCATTGGTAAAGCGCCGCATATCCTCCATAAAGGAGAACTCCAGACAGTCCGCGCAGTCCAGGCGGATGCCGTCGATATCAAACTCATCGATCCAGAAACCGATCACGTCAAGAAGATATTCCCGTACCTTCGGCTCCCACAGATTCAGATTCACAAGTTCAAAACAATTCCTCCAGGCCTCGTATCCGAAACCGTCGTTATAAGGGGTGTTCCACCCGAAGTTGATCCCCTTGTACCAGCTGCAGTAGGGAGAGTTTTCCCTGTTCTTCTGAATATCCTGGAATGCGAAAAACTCACGTCCTGTGTGGTTGAACACGCCGTCCACCACCACCCGGATATCCAGTTCATGCGCTTTCTCCACAAATTTCCTGAAATCTTCATTGTCTCCCAGCCTTCTGTCCACCAGCCGGTAATCTCTCGTATCATATCCGTGCGAGGTGGATTCAAACAGGGGACCTATATATATTGCCGTGCATCCGATCTCTCTGATATGAGGCAGCCATTCCATCAGGCTCTCAAACCTGTGCGTCACCTCTGTCTGGTCATTTCTCCTCGGCGCCCCTGTCATACTGATCGGATACATATGATAAAACACTGCTTCTTCAAACCATTTGCCCACTAAGTAGCCCTCCAGTAATCTGCACATAAAAAGTGCTGTTTTTAAGTCTTTTTATAGACATATTATACCAATCTGTACCGTCTCCGTCAACAAACCTCCCCTCTATTTTTTAAGAAAACAGGGACAGCTTTAAGAAAAAAGCTGTCCCTGAGGGTTTCATCACTTCTGTATCTTGTTTTCCATGTTTTCGGACAAATATCTACAGGCCGTCAGTATTCTCCGGAGCCGTCGTCGGAATATTCATCCGTACTGTCTCCGTAATCTCCGGAACCGTCATCCGAATATTCATCCGTACCGTCGCTGTAATCTTCGGAACCATCATCTGAAGATCCGTCTGTACCATCGCTGTAATCTCCGCTTCCGTCGTCAAAGGATTCCTCTTCGCCGCTTCCATCGGAAATGTCGCTTCCGTCTCCTCCTTCTTCCGATCCGTCCCCGGAAGAGGTGTTGCCTTCATATCCAGGCACCTCTCCCCTTCCCAGGGTGCTGTCCCAGAAATTATTATAAGACACATATTGAAGATCCACGCCCTTAGCTTGTGCAAGCTCGCTGACCGTCATCAGCTTGTATCCCTTTTCTATCAGATCCGGGATCAGACGGATAGCAGCCTGGACAGAGGGTTCGTGAATGTCGTGCATCAGAATGATAGAGCCGTCTGTAAGATCGCCGTTCATAACTGCGTTATAGTCGGCGTCTGCGTTCATAAGCCGCCAGTCCTCCGTATCAAGAGACCACATGAAGAAAGGCTTCTGTACAATATCATAAACAGACTGGTCGGCGGAGCCGTAAGGAGCGCGGGCTACGGTAGCGCTTTGTCCGCAGGCTTTCATCAAAGCCTCGTCCGTCTTCTGATACTCGCTGCTGATCTGCTCCTCTGATAAGGTCATCAGATCCTCATGGTCATAACTGTGGCTGCCGATCTCGCAGCCAATATCCACCATTCTCTGTACTGTGGATTCCCAGTTTTCCACATTCTGTCCCAGCATAAAGAATGTTGCGTGAGCATTGTTTTCTTCCAGACAGTCCAGGAGCTGGTCTGTATATTCTCCCGGTCCGTCGTCAAAAGTGAGGGCGATCCTGGTCTTATGTTCGTCGGGATTATATGTTCCGTCTTCGTTGAAATACAGATCGTCGAATCCCTTGGTCACCCAGCCGGTCTGTATGTATCCGTTATCGTCAAATGAGTAGGTGGCGCCGTCGATTTCCTGGAAACCGCCTGCGTAATATGTACCGTCCGTATTCTGATACCATTTGCCCTGCTCGTTCTCGTGCCATCCGGAAGTAAGATCGGAGGCCTTCGTCACGAGCCCGCTTCTTTTGAGCGGCTTACGGATCGCAGCGTCGGGATCCGCCTCCACCGTCTCCACGGAAGTGGCTTCCGCCTGGATCTCTGCCGGCTTGTCTGTCTCTCCGCCGCCAACCTTGTGCGCTATGGGAAGGATCACTCCTCTCACAACAAATACCGCCACCAGGATCATTCCGATCACATAGCCCGCCAGGCGCATCATTCTTCTTCTTCTCAGCTGCTGCTGTTTTTTGCGCATTCGCTCGCGCAAGACCCTCTTATCCATCTGTCTGTTTCTCCATCTGTGATTTATCTTATTGTATCTGTCCTTCCATGCAGATTCTGCCGGACAGTTTACCAAAACTTCCACATTTCATCATACTTCATTTGACCTCGAAATACAACACCTGTTTTCGTACTTAAGCGGTACAATTTAACTGCGGTTTACAGTAATCCTGTAAACCGCCTTCATATCAGATAACTTTCTTCAGTTCAAGGTCCTCTGTCACCAGGAGCAGATCCGCTTCCTTACCCGGCCGGATGGAACCCACCTGATCGTAGATCCCGATGCTCTTCGCCGGATTCCTGGTCGCGGCAAAAATGGCCTGATCCACAGGAATTTCAAACTCAACGGCCTTGCGCATGCAGTCAAACAGATTGGTAGCGGAGCCGGCAAGGGTTCCGTCTTCCAGCGTGGCCTTCCTGTTCTTCATGATCACTTTCTGACCGCCCAGTTCATATTCGCCGTCTTCCATTCCCACTGCTCTCATGGAATCGCTGATCAGTATCATCCTCTCAGGGCCGAACAGCCGGAAAGCGATACGTACCGCGGAGGGATGGATATGATAACCGTCGCAGATCAGTTCCGCCATACACTGGGGATCGTCCACGGCCGCGCCGATCAGTCCCGGTTCTCTGTGCGCCAGAGGCGGCATGGCGTTATAAAGATGGGTCAGATGATGGGCGCCCAGCTTCATGGCCTCTGCAGAGCAGTCATAGCCCGCTCCCGTATGGCCCAGGGAAATGCACACCTCGTCATGCACTTCACGGATAAACTCCATTGCACCGTCCATATTCGGCGCCAGCGTCACCAGTTTCACCCTGTTTCCGGACAGTCTGTTCAGTTCCCGGAAATACTCCGCGTCAGGACGGCAGATCCATTCTTCCACATGAGCGCCTTTCTTCTTCGGATCAAGGAAGGGGCCTTCCATGTTAATGCCGCGGACAGCCGCCATATCCTCTCCTGTTCCCGCATCGTTAATGCTGTTGAAGATTTTCTCCAGACGCTCCCGGGGAAGTGTCATGGAAGTGGGACAGTAGGATGTGATCCCGCTGCGTTTCTCATAGCGCAGGATCTCTTTCAGTCCTTCCGCGTCCCCGTCGGAGAAATCATATCCGTATGCGCCGTGGCTGTGGATATCCACCAGTCCCGGGATCACCAGAAGTCCTTCTGCGTTTATTTCTGTTTTGTCCGTTACCTTATCTTCAGAGTCTGTGATCCTGTGATTCCCGTCGATATAAATGTCTTCCCTGCGGAATGTTCCGTCTTCCTGAAAAACCTGTCCGTTTCTGATGATCATAACGCCTCTCCTCCCTTATCAGTCTGCAATGACCATATCTTCTTCCATCATTTCATCTCCGGAGCCTTCGTCAATATAGTCTCCGGATGTATCTTCCATATCGGTGTCATAGGCGCCGTCCGCGTCCATATAATCCTCGTTGACCGCAAGATCATCGCCGCCTCCCACCATCTGGTTCACCGTTGCATTGTCTACGATGAATTTCTCTACTCTCAGAAGGGCAAGGGATTCATTCACTTCCTGCTCTCCGTAGAACTCTGTAAGTTCGTTGATATCGGCGACGCCGTACTCCTGGACCAGTCTTCCTGTAAGCTCCTGTGTCTCAGGATCGGCAAGGCTGAGGCCTTCCGCATCCATAATGCCCTGGACGATCAGGTTCTGCTCCACCTTGGCCTCGGCATAGCGGGTGCATTCTTCATCGTATTCCTCCTGGGAGATGCCCTGGGATTCCAGGAATTCATTCATATCCATTCCTGCTTCCCGGATATACTGTTCATTCAGTTCCTGGTATGCCAGGATCGCCGCGTCCAGATCCTCTTTCGGATATTCCTTCACTTCGGAACCGTCCAGAACTTCTGTCCAGGCCGCCGCATAGAGATCATAGCTTGCCAGAAGGTCTGCGTTGTCCTCAAGCTGTTTTCTTACAGACTCACGATATTCATCCACAGTCTTCACATCCGTGTTCGCTGCCACCCATTCATCCGTAAGCTCCGGCGTCCTGGTAAACTGCAGCAGCGTGACTTCATATACGGCTGTCTGTCCGGCAACATTGGGATTATAATAATCCGCCGGGAAAGAGATCGTCAGCTCTCTTGTCTCTCCCTTCGCCATTCCCAGAAGACCGTTATCGAAGTCCTCTACTTCTCCGCTCTCTCCCACGATAAATTCATAGTTCTCCTGGGAGCCGCCGTCGAATTCGCTGCCGTCTATGGTAGCGGTATAGTTCACTGTGGCGATATCGCCTTCCTCCAGTGTGCCGTCCGCAACCTGTTCGCTGCTGTTCATCAGCTGATATTCGATCTCTGCGTCAATATCGTCATCGGAAACCGGCTGGACCACGTTATTCAGTTCCAGGCCTTTATAGCCTCCAATAGTCACGTAATCGGACACATCGTCCACAGACACCAGTCTGACCTCCTCCGCAGAGGTCTCTCCGGCGCTGTCCGCCTCCTCTGTATCCGCGCTTTCCTCTGCGTCCGCCTCAGCGCTCTCCTCTTCTGCAGCCGAAGCTTCCGCTTCCTGTGATGTATTCTCTTCTGCCGCTCCCGCTTCAGAAGCTTCTGAAGCAGATGTGCCGCTTTCTTTCTCTTCGCCGCATGCCGCCGCGCTGAAAGCCACGCACATGGCCAGCAGTACCAGAACTGTTTTTTTCTTCATGATAACAAACTTCCTTTCTGTTCAGCCTTCCCGTGATCACATCTCAGGCACGGGGGTGGGCCTGGTGGAATCCCATACTTCCGATACGTCAAACAGATCGCTGAGCAGATCCGGATTGTAATACATCCGGTATCCGTCCAGGTTCCTTCTTCCCTGGCGGAAATACTCGTCTGTGATCTGCACGAAGTACTGGCTGGAATCCACATTGCAGTAGTAATTATATCCCCTGCTCTTGTAATAGGCAAATTTGGGGTTGTCCATGGAGTATCCCTCCCAGCCGCCGATATCGGCGCCGAAAGCGAAAATGATCATATCGGTCTTTCCGAGAATGGGGGCCACATACGCTTCCCATTTCTCATTATCTGTCTGCAGGTCTTCCGCGGAGCGGTCCGTGGCGTTCATATGGCCCCAGGTATGGCTGGCGAACTCCCAGCCTGTGGCTTTCATTGCTTCCGCCACCTTAGTGGCCTCCGTCACTTCCGCTTCATAGTCAAAATCCGGATGGCTCTCCAGAAACTCTCTCTGGTTATCCTGCAGATTCTCTCCTGTCTTATAGGCGATATCTGTGCGGTAGCCCAGTACGCCGTTATATCCTGTCATGGCAAGGACCCCTTTGCGTCCCCGGTAGGAAAAATCCGGATGCTGGCTGATGAATTCATCCAGGATAGGAACCATGTCATAGTTCCCCACAGAAACGGTGCCGTCGTCCTCGATATATTCCGCCTTCACCTGGCCGTTCTCATCAAGGACCAGGCGGGAGGCAAAACCGTCACCGTCCATATAATGATAATAACTTACGTCGTCCTGGGAAAGAACGAAAGGCGTCTTCCCCTCCGGAAGAAGGATCTTCCCCCGGCTCATGGTGCCGTCTTCGTTCACTGTAGCCATGTCGTGGGGACTTACCAGCACATATCCCTTATCATAAAGGATCTGGATGATCCTGTTGAATTCGTCTATGGTGGTCATCATCTGATTGTATCCGGCCTCGTCGGAATCTCCGTCGAACGCCTTGGAGGTATCTTTGATCAGTGTGTGGAAAAACACATGGGTGACCTGCTCAAGCGGATACTCCACCAGAGATCCCTTCGCCACCTGGCATTTCGCCGCCAGATCCATATAATCCTTATTCACGTCGAAGTCCGGCTGGCTCTTCAGGTACTGGATCGCCGCGTCATAATTGTACTGCGCGTACATGATCTGCGCGTTCAGAAGCACCGTGTCGCTGCTCACAGCAGCCTCCTCCGTCTGTTCCGCCTGCGTTTCCTCCGTTCCCGCCGTCTCCTGTGCGGCGGTCTCTCCCGTATCTTCTGCTGCCGGTACATATACGCTGTTTCCCAGGATCAGGGACAGCGCAAGCGCCAGGATCGCAGTTCTTTTTCTCATAGTTAAAATTCCCCTTTCTGTTATTTACAACTCCCTTGTTCTGTCTTATGACATAGGCGGCACAGGCGTGGGCCTTGCAGGATCGAATACCTCGCTGGCTACAAAGAGATCCTCCAGGAGCTCCGGATTATAATACATCCGGTATCCGTCCAGGTTCCTTCTTCCCTGGCGGAAATACCTGTCGCGGATCTGTACGAAATACTGGCTGGAATCCACGTTGCAGTAATAATCATAGCCCGCGCTCTTCAGATACTCGAATTTATCTCCCGAGTAGTCCTCCTGGGCGGTAAGGTCCGTGCCGAATGCAAAGATAATGATATCGGTCCCGCCGATGAGCGGATCCACATTCTCCTGGAACTTCCCGGTATCTGTCTTAAGATGGTCCAGATCGATCTGCCCCACATTCTGGTGGCCCCAGGTATGGCTGGCGAACAGCCATCCCTCCGCCTTCATGGCCTCGACAACTTTCTTCGCGCCCTCACGCTCGGTTTCCAGGTCAAAATCCGGATGATTGTCCAGCCATTCCACCTTGTCCTGATCCAGGTCGTCCGGACGTGTCTGATAACTGATGTCCGTCCTGTATCCCAGGATTCCATTATAACCGGTAAGCGCGACGATTCCTTTCGCTCCCCGGTAGGAGAAATCCGGATGTTCCTCCACGAACCGGTCGATCAGCGGCACCACATCATAGTCTCCCACAGACACAGTACCGTCGTCCTCGATATATTCGTTGCGGACTTTGCCCTCCTCATCCACGATCAGTTTCGACGCATAGCCGTCGCCGTCCATATAGTGGTAGTAACAGCAGTCGTCCTGTGAAAGCACGAAGGGGATCTTGCCCGGAGGCAGAAGAATCTCTCCCGGAGTCATGGTCCCGTCTTCATTGGCAGTGGCCATATCATAGATGCTGACCATAACGTATCCCCTGTCGTACATGGTCTGCGTGATCTTATTAAATTCGTCGATAGTGGTCATTACCTGGTTGTAGTCGGCCTCTTTATAGTCTCCGTCAAAGGCTTTGGATGTATCTTTGATCAGAGTATGGTAAAAAACATGGGTAACCTCTTCCAGCGGCCAGGACTGGCAGGTGGCTTTCGTCTCCTGATATCCCTGCACCGCCTCCTGGAACTGTGTATTCTCCTGATACCCCTCGCTTCCTTCCAGCAGAGCCACTGCTGCGTCATAGTCATACTGGGCGGCCAAAAGATCCGCCTGCGCCAGAAGATCCGCCTGCGCGTTCTCCTGCTGCTGCGCCTCGTTCTCAGCCTGCTCCTGATTCGCCGTCTCCGCCTTGTCCGCTTCACTGATACGGCCGGCCACGAAACCTGTGATCCCTCTGACAGCGCCAACTACCACGACCAGTGAGATCACGGCGGTAGCTCCCAGGATCATCATCTTGCGCCGCCTTACCTGCCGCTGCCGCAGAAGTTTCCTCTGCCTTCTTCTCTCACGGTAATATTCTTCGCGTTCCTGTTCTGTTCTCTTCTCAAGCGTTTCCTTCCGCGCTCCGGAGCCGTCTTTCTCCGGCGTACTTTTTTTCTCTTTCATAGTAACTCCCTGAATTTTTTTTCTGTAATAATCAGTATACCCATTTCTCGAATTTTCCCGTTATCCTATTATAACTTTTTACCTGACAAATTTCCACTGTTTTTCCCCGAAACTGTTTGCCTTTTGAAACAAATGATGATAAAATAGATTTCGCACTGGCAAAAGTGTTTTTTAATTTACATAATTCAGGAGGGTATTTATGAATCCAGTTACAATTGTCCTTCTTGTTATTCTTGTCATCCTTATCGGTGTGCTGATCGGCCTTTATTTCTGGGGAAAGAAGGCGCAGAAGAAACAGGAGGAACAGCAGGCTCAGATCGAAGCAGCAAAACAGACCGTTTCTATGCTGGTGATCGATAAGAAGAGGCTTCCCCTGAAGGAATCCGGACTTCCGCAGATGGTCATTGACCAGGCGCCGAAGCTTATGCGCCGTACCAAGCTGCCTATCGTCAAAGCCAAGATCGGACCCAAGATCTCCATTCTCATTGCAGACGAGAAGATCTTTGATCTGATCCCGGTAAAAAAAGAAGTCAAGGCTGACGTCAGCGGCCTTTACATCGTAGGCGTCCGCGGCATCCGCGGTCATCTGGAGACCCCGCCCCAGAAGAAGAAGGGATTGTTCAGAAGGCTCCTCGGCAAAAACAAATAACAGATCAAAAGGCTTCCCGACGGATTCCGGCAATGTGCCGTTTTCCGGAAGGGAAGCCTTTTTCTGTTTTAAGTTTTCTGTTTTAAGTTTAAGAACGGTGTCCGACGGATCCCTCCTACAGGACGAAATCTGATGAATCTGCTGACTGAGCGCGTACAGACAGACAGCAGTCCGCCACGTGCTGCTCGTTCATATCCAGCGAGTAGTCCACGGTCATATCAATGCCGTCCTCCGTCTCCTTTAGATCCATTCCCGTCGCGGCGATCCCAAGCTGCAGGGTACCATAGGGAGTGGTATAGTATGTCATGTTTTTCTTTCCCGGTTCAAATACCATATGCATGTTCACAAGACCCTTCTTGCGCACTTCCATGCCTGTGGGGGATATTTTTATGTAATTCACCGTAGGCTCCGAATTCTCCGCCAGGATCTCCTCGTATCTGAGATAATGGTTTCCGTTCCGGAAATAATACTGGCCGGGTACCACGATCTCAATGGGCTCCTGGTCGTCGTCCGGTTCCATCATCTGCAGACCCCGCACATGTATCAGCACATTTTTATCCATTGGCTCCTCCTAATATTTCTCGATATCGATCTTCCTGGTCATTTCCACGTCGTAGGGCAGGATAGAGTTGGCAAAAGCCTTGAATTTATCCGCAAGGTCGCTGACATAGAACCTGTAGGGAAATTCCTCCTGTCCGCTGCCCGTGCTGAGAAGATCCTGCCGCTTCAGCATCTCTTTCAGTTCCAGAGCGGTCTCATAGGCCGGATTCACCAGCCGGACCCCTTCGCCCATAAATTCGCGGATCGTGGAACGGATCAGAGGATAATGGGTGCAGCCCAGGATCAGCGTATCTGCGTCCCTGTCCTTGAATTCCTGCAGGTATCTGGCCACTACTTCCATCGTCACCGGGTCATGGAGCCATCCCTCTTCCACCAGAGGGACGAACAGGGGACACGCCTTTCCGATCACAGTGATCTCCGGATCCAGGCTTCTGAGAAAAGCCGCATGGATCCCGCTTCCTATCGTTCCCTCGGTTCCGATCACACCTACTTTCTTATTCTTCGTCTCCTGGGCGGCCACTCTGGCTCCCGGTTCGATCACTCCCAGAATGGGAATACCGAACTCATCCCGGACTTCGTCCAGAGCAAAAGCGCTGGCTGTGTTGCAGGCGATCACAATGGCCTTCACCTGCTGTTCCAGAAGAAAATGTATGATCTGACGGGAATAACGGATAATGTTTTCTCTTGATTTGTTCCCGTAGGGAACCCTGGCGGTGTCGCCGAAATATACGATTTTTTCCGAGGGCAGATTCCGCATGATCTCTCTGGCAACGGTAAGTCCCCCCACACCGGAATCAAATACGCCTACCGGCGCATCTCTGTCTGGCTTCATATTGTATTCTCCTTGATTTCCGCGGCGTTGTCCCGCCTGCGAATTGTAATTATCATATCACCAATCAAGGGCTTTCGCAAGCCAGAAGGAAATCTTCATATCTTTCTCCTGATCCTCTTTTTTCTCTTCCTGGCCGTCTCCGTCCGGCCGGGCAAAACAGAACTGCGGGTAAATGAATCCCCACCACGCCTGAACAGGCGCCGCCGGCCTGGCCGGCAGCCTTATGTCTCCGGCTGTGAGGGCGGCCGCAAGTATTCCGGCTGCCGCCGACAGCACAAGTCTTGTCCGTATTTTCCTGTTTTCCATAGCCATAATTTCCTGCCTCCTGCTTCATAACCGGCGCCTCTGTATGGAGTATGGCCCTTTTTTCTGTTTTTTATAACACTGCGCCTGAAAATCTTCTGTTTTTATCCGTCCTTATTTTCTCCGGGGAAAAAGACCTGTATGGAATCGTTCTCCGCTTTGATCACCGGAAGGTGCATAAGCGCGCCCTCCTGATACCACAGGTGATATACCTGCCGCAGGGTCACGCCTTCCTTCTGCTGTCCGGGCAGCCGGTTCTCCAGAAGTCCCGTAAGAAACTCTCCCATGGAGGAACCCTCGCCGTCCAGGGCCAGCACTGCCTCCGGGTCCTCTGTACTGAACAGATAAACATTCTCTCCCATAAACGGTTCCTGTTTCAGCCAGGAGAGGAATTCCTGCCAGCGGCCGTTTTCCACCAGGGCGTTCCCCAGAAGGATCACCTGGATATGGCTGATGTCAAGGTATTTCTCCTGGGAGCGGTCATAACGCTTCTGGATCTCCTGAAAATCCGCTCCCTGAATGGACAGTACCGGCAGGCTTCCGCCCTCCTCCTGTTTCTCCTGCCCTGTAGCCCGGGGGAGGTCGGGCATTCCATATATCACTCTGAAGCCCTGCCCGTCAGTATTCACACCCAGAGCCAGAGGATACATTCTTTTTTCCGGTTCCACCGCCCCGCAGCCGCCCAGAAACAGGCAGCCGGACAAAATCACGGCGCAGGCGCAGGCCGCTTTTCTGTTCCATTTTCTTCTGCCCCGGAAGGCCATATATGCCTGGAGGAGGAGCATTCCCGGAAAGAAGATACGGGTCAGCCAGAATCCGTAATAATCCCGGATCCCGGTTCCCCCAAATTCCGTCACACCCAGAAGGAACACCACCGCCGGGATCCACCATCTTCCGCTTCCCAGACGCGCTCTCTCTGTGATCTGGTGCCCGTAATGAAACAGACTGCCCAGGGCAAACAGAAGGCTGTACAGCAGGAAACCCGCCCACAGCACATCGAACCGCGCCAGTATGTTCCCCGGAAGATCCGCGCCGGCCATAAGCGGCAGTACCGGATATCGCTCCGACGCCAGTCTTTCCTGCCCGAGTACTGCCGGGAGAAGCAGGAGCATCCCCGCCAGGATCCCGCAAAGGGCAGTGATCCCCAGAAGCAGCGTCTTTCCTGCGGTTCCTCGCTTTTCCACGTCTTTCAGCATGAAAGGCAGAAGTGAAAGGCCGGAAAACGCGCAGAGTACCGTATAAAAACTGCCGGGAATGTCCCCGGCGGCCAGCGCTGTCTCCTGCATCTCCTGCAGATAGGATATCCGGCTCTGTCCCAGGCAAAGGACCATCATGAGAACGATACCGCCCAGCAGAAGACCGCCGGAAACCTCCGCCATTCTCCCCCTTCTCTGCATCCCTCTGTGTGTGCCGAAGCTGCACACACAGGCGGCCAGAAAAGCGATCCAGATCCCAGGCACTCCCGGCACGAGCATCTCCGGGATCAGCTCCGCCATGAGATCCAGAAGATACGCTCCTGTCAGAAACACATAGGACAGAAAGAACAGTCCTGCAAGCCTTCCCTGGACCGGTCCGAGATTTTTGACGGGATCCGTATACCAGGGAACCATTCGCATAAGAAGGATCACATAGCCCGCCAGCAGCGGCAGCGCAGCAAGAATCCCGACGACGCCTTCTCTTCCCGCAAGAGCGCTTTCCCCCGGCAGACACAGAAGAAACGGCGCCAGAAATGTCAGTACCATCTGCCTGTAAAGCTGTCTGTGGGAAATCCTGTTATTTTCTGTGAATTTCATTCCGCGTTCCTCCGTTTCAGCCTGAGTTCTTCCTCTTTCCGCGCATAACAGGGCCGTTTTCTTCTAGTGAAGAAAGGCGGCCTCAGAATTCCTTCCCCGGTGCCGGAACTTCCATCTTTTTTTATAAAAGGCATCAGATACGGCATTCCGAAACTGAGAAGCCCGGCCAGATGGGCCACGGTCAGATAAAGTCCCAGCACGATCCCGAAAATTCCCAGATATCCGCCCAGAAAAAGAAACATATATTTCAGAAGGCGGAAGGCCGAGGCAAATTCCTCGTTGGGGATCACCATGCCTCCCAGCGCTGTCAGCGCCACGATCATCACCACAATAGGGCTGACCAGATTGGCGGTCACCGCCGCCTGTCCCACGATCAGGCCGCCTACGATACCGATGGCGTTCCCGAGAGATCCGGGGATCCGCACTCCCGCCTCCCGTATCATCTCAAACGCTAATTCCAGAAACAAAAGCTCCGCCACGCTGGAAAAAGGCACGCCCTCTCTCGCCTCCGCAAAAGAAAGGATAAGATTCGTAGGAAGGATCTGGGTGTGAAACCGGATCACCGCCAGATAGAGGCCGGGAAGAAGTGTCGCCGCGGCGAGGGCGAAATACCTGAGCACTCTGAGAAAAGACGCCATCTCGAAGTGGTGATACCAGTCCTCGCTGCTCTCCATGAACCCGCTGAAAGAACTGGGAAGTATCAGAGCATAGGGGGAGTTATCGCAGATCACAACGATCCTGCCGTTCAGGATCTCCTGCGCCGCCCTGTCCGGCCGTTCTGTTGTCTGATACTGGGGAAAAGGGGAGTACCAGGCGTCGTCTGTCAGCTGTTCCACCATGCCGCTGTCCAGGATCCCGTCGATCTCATATTCGTCCAGTCTGTTTTTCAGGTCTTCCAGAAGCTCTTCCCGGACAAGGTCTTCCATATACAGGATCTGCACCACCGTCCGGGAACGGACGCCAAGAGTTTTCTCCTCCACCTTCAGTCTTGTATCCCGGATCCTTTTGCGCACAAGGGCGGAATTTATCTTCACCGCGTCGGTAAAACCCTCCCTGGAACCGCGGAGCACCTTTTCTGTCTCCGCGCCGGAAACTCCCATGTTCGGGTAACCTTTGCTGGAGATTTTCAGCGCCTTGTCATAACCGTCCATAAAAAACACGGCGTTGCCCGCCAGAAGCGCCGCGAAAGCCGTCTCCATATCCGGAAGTTTTTTCACGTCCGCGATCCCAAGGCTGTTGTTCCTTATGAATTCCCGGATCTGATCCGGCGGTATCTCCCAGAAATGGTTGATCATCTTTCCCAGGGCGGAGTCGTCCAGCATGATGTTGGACACCGCCACTTCGATGTACACCATCAGGCAGTCCACCTTCGGCCCGTCTCCCAACCGCATGGGGCGGATCAGGATATCCGCGCAGTCCGCGCACCGTTTCCGGATATATTCCTCATTCTCCCTGAGATTTAAAGAAATTTTTGTTTTTTCCATAACCGTTCCTCACATAAAAAAAGAGAGATGTCTCCCGCATCTCTCTTATCATAACCATCTTATTCTGTTTTATTTACGTTTTGCCTTTTTTCCTTCAGGACCGGTCCCTCTTCCGGAATCTGCCTCCTCCCGGATAGAGCGCATGATCGCCTCTCTCTGGTTCTCGATATGGCGGTAGGATATCTCCTGGGCTTTCTTCACATCCCGCGCCTTTATGGCCTCGTAGATCTCCTCGTGCTCCTTCACCAGGATCTTCCGGGTATCCTCGTCCTTAAGATACTCCACACGGTAACGGTAGATCTGCTCCCGCAGATTGTTCAGCACCTGGTTCAGCCGCCGGTTGTCCGAAGACCGGTATATGACCTCGTGAAAATCCACATCTGCCTCCGCCAGCTTCACAAGATTGCCGATCTCTGTCATACTCTCGAATTTACGGGCAGCCTCCTTAAGCTCCTCCAGCTGTTCCTGCGTCATGCAGGCGCATGCCTTCTGGATGGAAAGATTCTCCAGGGCGATCCTTACCTCCAGGACATCATTCAGGTCCTTCTCCGTGATATTGGCCACCTGGGCGCCTCTCCTGGGGATCATTACCACCAGGCCCTCCAGCTCCAGCTTGCGCATGGCCTCCCGGACAGGAGTCCTGCTGACGCCAAGCCGCTCCGCCAGGGCGATCTCCATCAGCCGCTCCCCCGGCTTCAGTTCTCCCTTGAGAATGGCCCGGCGCAGGGTATTAAAAACAACATCCCGCAGGGGAAGATATTCATTCATGTCAACAGAAAAATCATTCATCCTTCGTACCTCCGCCTGGTTTATAGGTCCGGGTGGCAAACACCGTCTTCGCCAGCCCGCTTTTCTTCAGGGCCCTGGCTGCGTTCTGCATCTTGCCGGCGTCGTCGAATATCCCGAATACTGTGGGGCCGCTTCCGCTCATCATGGCTTTCAGGGCTCCCTGCTTCTCCATGAGATCGCGGATCTCCCGGATCACCGGATATTTCGCCATGATCCCCGGTTCAAAAACATTCTCCATCTTACCTGTCATGGAATACAGATCTTTATTCTTAATGTCACGGATCATACCGTCGATGTCCGGACGCCTCCGGATCTCATTCAGGTCCAGATTCTCATAGGCCGTCCTGGTGGAAACATTGATTCCCGGCTTGCCGATCAGGATATAGCAGCCCGGAAGATCCGGAAGCCGGGTCAGCTTCTCGCCGATCCCCTCCGCCAGAGCCGTTCCCCGCATAACGCAGTAGGGAACATCCGCCCCCACCTGTACCGCCCGCTTCATAAGTTCCTCTTGGCTGAGACCCAGATGAAAGAGACGGTTCACTCCCACGAAAGCGGCGGCGGCGTCAGAACTTCCCCCCGCCATACCTGCCGCCACAGGAACAGACTTGGTAAGTTTCATGGAAAGACCTTCCTCCACATGGAATTCATCCATGAGAATCTTCGCCGCCTTATATACAAGATTCCTCTCATCACATGGGATATAAGGCAGATTCGTGGACAGGGATATCCCCGGAGAGGATTTCTTCCTGATCTCCAGAACGTCATACATCCGGATTGTCTGCATGATCATCCGCACCTCATGGTATCCGTCCTCTCTTTTGCCGATAATATCAAGTCCAAGATTGATCTTTGCCATTGCCCGCAGCCGCATATGTCTTCCCTCTGTCCTTTCGTGTACTTTGTATACAATCCTTTTTCTGTATTTTATCGGATTTTATGCCGGATTTCAATAGTCATTCGGCTACTTTTTTTACCAGCAGCAGCGGCTGTCCAGGATGGATCTGGTCATTTTCCAGATCATTCCTGCTGCTGATCTCCCCGGTGGTGGTATAAAATTTTTTCGCGATATCCCACAGTGTGTCTCCCGGCTTCACTATATATACGGTAATACCCGGCATACTGCGGATTTTTCCCTTATCCAGGGGCTGCTCTTCCACCCTGTCGATGATCAGCTCCTCCACACAGGCGGAGGCCAGGACGTTAATGCTTACCGTCGCCTTTATCTCGATCTCGTTGCTGTCCACCATAGTGGTAGACAGCTGTTCAAGATCCGCGTGAAGACGGTATATACTGTCTTCGGTGATCCCTTTTGCCTCCGCCACATGGCTGAAAGGCACCATGGTCTCCATGGAATAAAATGGCATATCGTCGTTGCCCAGTATATACAGGATCTTCATATGGACAATACCGTCCACTTGAATCCCGTCCTTTACGATCCTGGTCTTATCCACTTTGACCCTTCCCTGTCCGTGGCAGATCTGCAGGATTTTTCCCTGGCTTTCGCTCACGGCGGTCCTGTCGGAGATCCGGCACTTGGAGAAGTTTCTGATAAGCAGGCTTTCCAGCTGTTCTCTGGCTCCCCGGGGAATACACTGACAGCGGGGCGTATAGACGTCCAGTATGATCTCATGCTCTTCCTCCCGGTACAGATCCATCCCGATCTCCAGCACAATATCCGCCAGGAGCATCCTCTCTTCCCCGTCCGCGTCCGGTTTCACCTCCACAGTGTGATGGATCACCGAAGCTTCCATATCCGGTATCATATCCGCTGTGCACCCGGAACATTCCACTTCTCCTGAAAAAGGAACCGAATATTCCAGCCACTGAAGACTCTGGCTCTCATCATCGCTTTGATACAGGGCAAAGACAAAAAGTTCTCCCCTGGCCCGCACCATCCCGTCCTCCGGACGGAGATCCAGGCCCCTCACTTCCACCGTGTCCCAGAGAAGCTCTCCGATATTGGGCTTGTTGGACGCCAGAGTGATCTCCTCTTTTTTCCGCAGGGTATCTTTTTTATGTACGGCCAGACTGAGAAGCCGCATCGTCTTCTTTTTTACAGATACGGAATCGTCGTCCACCGCCGCGGGAAGACGCACGCCCGCCAGTTCGTCCACTGTCGCATAAAATGTCACCACCGCCTTGATGTTCAGCTTGCGGGAATGGATCAGGTGAAGGCTGAGATCCTCGATATCCCATTTCAGGCACATTTTGTCGCCGTTCTCGATGCCCTCCAGATTCAGGACCTCCTCTATGGGGAGTCTGGCGCTGAGACTGCAGACATGCCCCTCCTCTTCCCCAACATACAGAAGATCCACGTTTAGGTTTCCCTTCAGGAATCCTCTGCCGTCGTTCAGCCGTACCTCCTCCATGGAGACTTCGCCTTTGTGCTGGATCATCCTGCCGATATCCGGCTTCACATCCGGCACATTATAATCCATGTCAAAAGTCACCTGGCTGGCCGCCCTGCTTTTTACCCGAAGCATCTGAATATCTTCTTTTTTTAATTCCACGCTGAAATCCTCCTGTCATTACTGAAACTGTACCGGCTCCTCCCGGTACTGTGTTTTTACTGCGATATACGGATAAGAAGGTTCGCCGGTCATGCTGTCTTCCGAGGGGCCGATCAGTCTGGTCTCAAAAAAGACCGCCGTGGATGACACGGACAGGTCTGTCACCTGGATGCTGTAGCCTCCGCTCATCTGCCGGCCGTAACCTTTGATCAGATACATATCGTCCCCGCTCTGATACGTCATCTGAAATTCCTTTTCCTTCTTTTCCCCGATCAGAGCCGCCGCCTCCCCGGGAAGCTCATCCTCCGATACCACCGTATATTCCAGAGGGGTCCTTTCCGCCTCTTCGATCCGTATCATGCGGCATCCGCCAAGCGACGCAAGAAACGCCGCGATACAGATAAGGGAGACTGCTTTTTTCATAACGCCGCCTCCGGTCAGTTTCTCAATATGTATTCTATGAAGGAGAAAAAAGATTTATTGCAAGTATTTTCCAAAATGAGTATAATCATCTTATGACGCGTTTTCTGTATAGAACCGCGCAGTTTTTCAGACAAATTTTATAAAGAGGTAACAGAAATGATACGTTTTTTACTTATTGTGATCACCGTGGTGGGATACCTGATTCTTTCCATCCCTATTCTGCTGGTGGAATGGATCATCGGAAAGTTTTCTCCCATGACGAAGGACGTAAGCTCTCTGCGGATCATCCAGGGCGTATTCCGTTTCATCCTGCGGATCGCAGGTACGAAGGTGACTGTGATCGGTGAAGAAAACGTTCCCGCCGATACCCCTGTCCTGTACATCGGCAACCACCGGAGCTATTTTGACATTCTTCTCACCTATGTGCGCTGCCCGCGCCGCACCGGCTATGTGGCCAAAAAGGAAATGGCGAAATATCCCCTGCTTTCCAACTGGATGAGATATCTCCACTGTCTGTTTCTGGACCGGGAGGATATCAAACAGGGACTGAAGACGATCCTCACCGCCATTGACAAAATGAAATCCGGAATTTCCATCTGCATCTTTCCGGAGGGAACACGGAACAAGAACGATGATGAAACGGAGCTTCTTCCCTTCCATGAGGGAAGCTTCAAGATCGCTACTAAATCAGGCTGCCCCATCGTTCCCATTGCCATGAACAATACGGCGGAGATCTTCGAGGCGCATTTCCCCAGGGTGAAGCCCTGTCATGTAGTGATCGAATACTGTAAGCCCATCTATGTGAAAGAACTCAGCAGGGAAGACAGAAAAGCCCTGGGTGCTTACACACAGAACATCATCCGCAAAACCATCGAAAAAAATAAAGCTCTGCTGTAAAAAACACGCCCCGCCGGCTGAAACCGGTGGGGCGTATTGTTGTTATATCACTTTATTTCTTTACATAAACCTTGTCAAGATGCCAGATATCTTTTACATACTCCTCGATCGTTCTGTCTGAAGAGAACTTGCCGCAGCATGCAACGTTCATCATAGCCATTCTCGCCCAGCGTTTCTCGTCTCTGTACGCGGCTTCCACGCGTTCCTGAGCCGCCGCGTAGGAACGGAAGTCAGCCAGAGAGAAATACTGATCCGCTTTGTCGAATCCCTTGGTGTAAAGAAGGGAATCATACAGATCGCGGAACAGCTCTGTATCGCTGGAGAATGTTCCGTTGATCAGCTCCATGAGGACCTGACGGATCTCGCCGTCTGTGTTGTAGATCACATGAGGATCATAGCCGCCGTTATTCTCATAGTTGATAACTTCATCAGCGCTGAGACCGAAGATGAAAGCGTTTTCTGCTCCTACCTCTTCCACAATCTCCACGTTCGCGCCATCCATGGTTCCCAGTGTGGGCGCGCCGTTGAGCATGAACTTCATGTTACCTGTACCGGACGCCTCTTTACTTGCAGTAGAGATCTGCTCGGAAACGTCTGCCGCCGCAAAGATCATCTCCGCATTGGATACGCGGTAGTTCTCGATAAATACTACTTTCAGTTTATTGTCAATGGACTTGTCGTTGTTCACAACCTCAGCCACGGAGTTGATCAGTTTGATGATCTTCTTCGCGCGGGCGTATCCTGCGGAAGCTTTCGCTCCGAAGATAAAGGTTCTGGGATAGAACTCCATGCCCGGATTTCTCTTCAGCTTATCGTACAGATAGATCACATGCAGGATATTCAGAAGCTGGCGTTTGTACTCGTGAAGTCTCTTAACCTGTACGTCGAAGATGGAATGAGGATCCACCTCCACACCGTTGTGCTCCAGGATATATTTCGCAAGGCGCTGCTTGTTCTGGAACTTGATGTTCATAAATTCCTGCTGGGCTCTCTCGTCGTCCACATACAGTTTCAGCTTGCTGATCTGGGAGAGATCTGTGATCCAGTCCGGACCGATGTGGTCTGTTACCCATTTTGCCAGAAGCTGGTTTCCGTGAAGGAGGAAGCGTCTCTGGGTGATGCCGTTGGTCTTGTTGTTGAATTTCTCCGGCATCATCTCATAGAAGTCCTTCAGCTCCTGATTCTTCAGAATCTCGGTATGAAGCTGTGCAACGCCGTTTACGGAGAAGCCGGCAACGATGGCGAGATGCGCCATTTTTACCTGGCCGTCATAGATGATAGCCATTTTTTTGATCTTCTCATAGTTGCCCGGATATTTGGCCTGCACTTCGATAATGAAGCGGCGGTTGATCTCCTCGATGATCTGATATACACGGGGAAGCAGTCTGGAGAACAGCTCGATAGGCCATTTTTCCAGGGCTTCGGACATAATGGTATGGTTGGTGTAAGCCACACATTTGGTGGTAACTTCCCACGCCTCATCCCAGCCGAGGCCTTCCTCGTCCATGAGGATACGCATCAGCTCTGCCACCGCGACGGTGGGATGGGTATCGTTCATCTGGAAAACTGCCTTCTCATAGAGCTTCCTGATGTCGCTGTGCTGTTTTTTGTATTTGGCGATGGCTGCCTGGAGGCTTGCGGATACGAAGAAGTACTGCTGTTTCAGACGCAGCTCCTTACCTGCCATATGGTTATCGTTAGGGTAAAGCACCTCTACGATATTGCGGGCAAGGTTCTCCTGCTCCACTGCCTTCTTATAATCACCCTTGTCGAAAGAGTCCAGACCAAAGTCCACAATGGGCTCCGCATCCCAGATACGAAGGGTATTTACGATGTCGTTGTTGTATCCCAGGATCGGCATATCGTAGGGAACCGCCTTAACCGCCTGGTATCCCTCATGGATGAAGCGGTTGGATCCTGTTCCGGGATCATATTCCACACGGACATATCCGCCGAAATGTACTTCCTTGGCATATTCCGGACGGCGCAGTTCGAAGGGGTATCCGTTCTTCAGCCAGTTATCCGGAACCTCAATCTGGAATCCGTTCTCGATCTTCTGCTTGAACATACCGTAATGATAACGGATGCCGCATCCGTAAGCACAGTAGTTCAGTGTCGCCAGAGAATCCAGGAAGCAGGCTGCCAGACGGCCGAGACCGCCGTTGCCCAGAGCCGGATCCGGCTCCTGGTCCTCGATCACGTTCAGATCCAGTCCCAGCTCCTCCAGAGCCTCTTTCACCTCATTGTAGGCGGTAAGGTTGAGAAGATTGTTTCCCAGGGCGCGGCCCATCAGGAACTCCATGGACATGTAGTATACGATCTTGGGATCCTGCTCTTTAAAAGCATTCTGTGATTCAAGCCAGTTGTCGATGATGACGTCCTTCACCGTGTAGCTTACAGCCTGGAAGATCTGCTCCTGTGTAGCTTCCTCCAGTGTCTTGCGGTAAAGGAATTTTACGTTTTCTTTTACGCTTTCCTTGAAAGCTTCCTTCTTGAACTGCTTATTAATCATATTTTTCTCCTCCTACAGTCTGGTCACGCCGAAGACTACGTTCTCCTTGTTGATATTCCATTCTTTCACGTAGCCGTCTGTTTCGCCCAGATTCATTTCATCTGCCAGTACCTCAGACATGATCTCTTCTTTATGGTCTTTCATAATGTTCATAATATGCTCATTATCTTTTGCGGAAACCCGGATCTTGTCCATTACCTCGAATCCGGCTTCTTTTCTCATGGTCTGGATCTTGCTGATGATCTCGCGGACAAATCCTTCCTCGATCAGCTCCGGCGTCAGGTTCGTGTCAAGGACAACAGAGGTCTCTCCCTCGCTCTCTGTCACGTAGCCCTCCGTCTGGGCAGTCTCGATAAGAAGATCCTCTTCCGTAAGCTCCACTTTGTTTCCGTCGATATCCAGGGTAAGGAGTCCTGTGTCTCTCAGTTCCTTCATGGCCTGGATTCCGTTGATCTCCGAAAGCGCCGTGCGGATACCGTTCAGGAGTTTTCCGTATTTCGGTCCCACGGTGCGCAGCTGGGGTTTGAAGCTGTAGGAAATAAAGGATTCCACATCTTTGGCAAATTTCACTTCTTTTACATTCAGCTCATCTGCGATGATATCCACATAGAACTGGCCCATTTCTTTATCCGTCTTGACGAACATGGTTCCGATGGGCTGGCGGTTCTTGATGTTGGCCGTATTTCTTGCCGCGCGGCCCAGAACGACGATCTTCAGAACTTCTTCCATATCGTCTTCCAGTTCTCTGTCGATCCATTCTTCTTTTACTTCCGGATAATCGCACAGATGGATGCTCTCCGGAGCGGTTTTGTCGATGCTCCGTACAAGGTTCTGGTAAATATCCTCCGTCATGAACGGGATCAGGGGCGCGGCCGCCTTGGAGATCGTCACAAGGGCGGTGTAAAGGGTCATGTAGGCGTTGATCTTATCCTGCTCCATTCCCTTCGCCCAGAAGCGCTCACGGCTTCGTCTTACATACCAGTTGCTCATCTCATCCACGAATTCCTGAAGGGCTCTCGCGCTCTCCGGGATCCGGTAGTTCGCCAGATGGTCGTCCACAGCCTTCACCACGGAGTTCAGCTTGCTTAAAAGCCATTTGTCCATGACCGGAAGACTGCTGTAATCTAAAGTATATTTTGTCGCGTCGAAATTGTCAATATTCGCGTAAAGTACGAAAAATGCATAGGTGTTCCACAGTGTGCTCATGAACTTGCGCTGTCCTTCCACAACGGCCTTGCCGTGGAAGCGGTTAGGCAGCCAGGGCGCGCTGTTCACGTAGAAATACCAGCGGATAGCGTCCGCGCCGTATTTCTCCAGAGCCTCAAAGGGATCTACCGCGTTTCCTTTGGATTTACTCATTTTCTGGCCGTTCTCATCCTGCACATGGCCCAGAACGATAACGTTCTTATAGGGAGCCTTGTTAAAGAGCAGGGTGGATTCCGCCAGCAGGGAGTAAAACCATCCTCTTGTCTGGTCCACCGCCTCGGAAATAAAGTCCGCCGGGAACTGCTGCTCGAAGAGGTCTTTGTTCTCAAAAGGATAATGATGCTGCGCGAAAGGCATCGCGCCGGAGTCAAACCAGCAGTCGATCACTTCCGGCACACGGTGCATGGTTTTGCCGCATTCCGGACACTTAATGGTGATCTCGTCGATATAGGGGCGGTGAAGCTCCACTGTCTTCGCTTTCTCGTCGCCGCTCATCTCATAGAGCTCCTGGCGGCTTCCGATGGAGTGCATATGTCCGCACTCGCACTGCCAGATATTTAAGGGAGTTCCCCAGTAACGGTTACGGGAGATACCCCAGTCCTGAACGTTCTCCAGCCAGTCGCCGAAGCGTCCCTTGCCGATGCTCTCCGGGATCCAGTTGATGGTGTTGTTGTTGCGGATCAGGTCCTCTTTCACTGCGGTCATCTTGATGAACCAGGATTCTCTCGCGTAGTAGATAAGAGGAGTATCGCATCTCCAGCAGTGGGGATAATCGTGCTCGAATTTCGGCGCTTCAAAAAGCTTGCCCTCTTTATCCAGGTCTTTAAGGATCATGGGATCCGCTTTCTTTACAAACACGCCGGCGTAGTCTGTCTCGGCGGTCATATTGCCCTGTCCGTCCACGAACTGTACGAAAGGCAGGCCGTATTTCTGTCCCACGCGGTTATCGTCCTCACCGAACGCCGGGGCGATGTGTACGATTCCGGTACCGTCGCTCATGGTAACATAGCCGTCGCAGAGCACGAAAAAGCCTTTCTTTTTCTGCTTCGCCGCAGCCTCGCCCGCGCATTTGAACAGAGGCTCGTATTCCTTATATTCCAGGTCTGTACCTTTATAGGTTTCCAGAACTTCGTACGCCTTTTCTCCTTCTTCCTTTGCCAGCTTGCCCAGCACCTTGTCAAGAAGGGCTTCCGCCATATAGTAGGTGTATCCGTCCGCAGCCTTTACCTTGCAGTATGTCTCGTCCGGATTGACGCAGAGACCCACGTTGGAGGGAAGTGTCCAGGGCGTTGTGGTCCATGCCAGGAAGTAGGCGTCCTCGTCCTTCACCTTGAAGCGGACGATGGCGGACCGCTCTTTTACCGTCTTGTATCCCTGGGAAACCTCCTGCGCGGAAAGCGGGGTTCCGCAGCGGGGACAGTAGGGAACGATCTTAAATCCTTTATAGAGAAGCCCTTTGTTCCAGATCTCCTTTAACGCCCACCACTCGGACTCAATATAGTTGTCGTCATAGGTGACATAGGGATGCTCCATATCCGCCCAGAAACCTACAGTGGAAGAAAAGTCCTCCCACATGCCCTTGTATTTCCAGACGCTTTCCTTACATTCTTTGATGAAAGGCTCCATTCCGTAAGCCTCGATCTGCTCCTTGCCGTCCAGGCCAAGCTTCTTCTCCACTTCCAGTTCTACCGGCAGTCCGTGGGTATCCCAGCCCGCCTTACGGGGAACCATATATCCCTTCATGGTACGGTATCTGGGGATCATATCCTTGATAACACGGGTCAGCACATGGCCGATATGGGGCTTGCCGTTGGCTGTGGGCGGTCCGTCGTAGAAAGTGTATGTTTCGCCTTCTTTGCGGTTCTCCATACTTTTCTCAAAGATATGGTTTTCTTTCCAGAACTGTTCGACCTTTTTTTCACGGTCGACAAAATTCAGATTCGTATCTACCTTCTGATACAAAGTAAACTCCTCCTTTTTCTCATTGTCATGAAAGCTGTGAATTGCTCCGGTCTTGGGACCCTGGTATAAAAAAAGCCCCCGTCCTGTAAAAGGACGAAGGCTGTATATACATTCGCACCACCTGTTACATTGTACGGGCATAATACGCCGATACATGTCCCCTCTAACGGCGGGAGAACCGTCTTCCCCTACTTCTTAAGGTTCAGGAAAGAAACTCCGGAGTGATCTTCTGCCGGTGCTACTTGCGCCGGGCTTCCACCATTCCCCGGCTCGCTGAAGCGTTCACTGTGCTTCCGGCGTACTGTCTCCATCACAGTTTCTGCATATTTCGCGTGCTGTTCTATTATAAGGTGTAAAAAAACTATATGTCAAGTATTTTCCCCGTATTTTACCCGGTTTTCATGGAGAAACTGTAAAAATAGATTGTAACATTGATCTGATATGATATAATAACCGCAAACGTAAAGATTACAGATTCAGATGAGAAAGGTATTTTTTATGAAAATAAAGAATATAACGAAGAAAATCCTCTGCGGAGTCCTCGCATCGGTTATGGCATGTTCTTTCCCTGCCGCCGCTGCGGCCTCCGAAGAGAGTTCCGGCTATTACGACGGCTATTATGAGGAAGCTCCCATAGTCACCGCCACGCCCACGCCGGATCCCCACACAGAGTATTACAACCAGGCGCCGGACACAGACAGTATTAAGGAATGGCCTGCCGGCCCGAAGATCGAGGGAGAGTCCGCCATACTGATGGACATGAGCACCGGAACGGTCCTCTATGCCAAAAACGCGGATAAGGCGCAGTATCCGGCAAGTATCACCAAGATCATGACCGCGCTTCTGGCCTGCGAGCGGCTGGATCTGAACGGCAGCCTGACCATGTCCGAAAGCGCCGCCTACGGCATCACAGAGAGCAACAGCTCCAGTATTTACGCGGATACCGGCGAACAGTTCACCATGGATCAGGTTCTCATGGCAGTCATGCTCCAGTCAGCCAACGAGATGACTCTCGCCGTTGCGGAAGAGGCCTGCGGCTCTGTAAAAAAATTCGTGGAACTTATGAATCAGAAAGCCCGGCAGCTGGGATGCACCAATACCCACTTCAACAATCCCAACGGACTTCCCGACGAACTGCATTATACTTCCGCAAGGGATATGGCGAAGATCGCCAGAGCGGCCTGGCTGAATCCCAGTTTCCGCCGGTACACCACCAGAGATTACTATGAGATCCCGCCCACCAACAAGTTCGCGGAAACACGGTATCTTCTCAATCACCATAAGATGATGGAGGGACAGCAGTACGCCTACGAGGGTGTTCTCGGCGGCAAGACAGGCTACACGGAAGCCGCGGGCAATACTCTTGTCACCTATGCCCGGAGAGGCAATATGTATCTGGTGGCGGTAGTGATGAAGTCTGTAAACGGAGCCTATTCCGACACGGCGGCTCTTCTGGATTACGGATTCAATAATTTTTCCAGAGTTTCCGTTTACGAGGGCGCAGCGCCTGTATCCGCCTCCTATCTTCCTGCGGAAAAATATATCCGGAAGGATTACAGAGATTCTGTTCTCTTCTACTCCCTCCGGACTCCTACTGTGACTCTTCCCAACGGCATCGGCACAGACCGTCTGGCCTCCAGCCGCCGGCTTGTGGAGAATGCGGCGGGCCTTCCCATCCTGGAGACTTCCTACGCATTCAACGGATGGCAGGTGGGAACCGCCAGCCTTTATCAGAAGACACTGTTTTCAGATCTTCTCCTGTGACGCGCCGGCAGAATGCATTCTGCGCTTCCTGCGGAGGGAATCCCGTTTTTCACGGATTTCCTCCGCTTTTTCTTCGTCCACGTTTTTTATGGTCTTCACGGCATAATATCCGCCCTCGTCTGTTTTGCGGATCCGGATCTTGCCTTTGACATATCCGTGTTCCTGGCAGAAAGAAATACTCTCATAGACCCTGGAATTGTTATTCATGAACCACCGGATCTTTCTTTTGGCAGGAATATGGCAGAGCGGGCAGCGGGTACTGGTCACTTCCCGGTCTTTCATGATCTTTTCTTTATCTGTAAATTCTCTGGAAATATATTTGTCATAGGAGGGATAGGAGATATGGATCTCCTCTTTTTTTCTGGCGGGATTCTGATACACATCCACGGAAAGATACGGTTTTATCACATCCCCGTCCAGACATCTGAACACTTCCGCCGTATATTCCGCGTCCTCCTCCGCCCGGTGAAAGCATCTGTTCTTTGCAAGGCCCAGCGTATCCACCGCGTATTCCAGCCCTCTCCGCTGCTTCTTATGTTCATGGAACCAGCTGAAAAGCTTCTGGGCGTCATAATAATATACCGGTCCCGGCAGAAGGCACAGCATGTCGTAATATTTCAGATTTCTCTGGAATTCTGTCAGATCCTGGTTCCCCCATGTACAGAAAATATAGTCTGTCCCGCACCACTCCAGGAATTCCCTGGCCGCCTGGGGAAAAGGCACGCCCTCCAGAAGGTCCTTGTAATCCACATGGATCACTTCATGAATACTTTCATGGATCCAGTTATAGACCTGGGGACAGATCATCTGATGAAACGTGTCTGTCACTTCTTTCTCGTTATTCAGCTTTACCGCTCCGATTTCTATGATCTCGAAAGGTATCTTTTTGTTGGCCCCCTTTTTTCCTCCGGGGCACTGATTCCATTCCAGATCAAACACAATATAGTTCATAAGATATCTCTTTCTCTGTTTTTTGCTGGCTGCAGGATCACAGTCCGGAAGGATCAGCCGCGCCGCCGACACTGTACAGGGCTGCGATCAGATATTCCTGGAATTTCGCTGTATCCGCGTCTGTCAGGGCGAAGACATTGGCCTCCGTCTCCTCATTCCGCCACCAGCGGAATCCTCCGAGAACGGCGCCTCTGGCCGGCCCCTCTGAACAGTCCGCGTCCAGTATCTGAAAACCGCCCTTAAAAATCTCCGGATGGGTCATGTACATCAGAGGCGCCACGTCATGCATACTGGTTTCTCCCCGGTATTTGTCCGACGTATTCTCCAGGGAAAAGCCTGCCATATCCCCGCAGACACGGGCCACAGGATGTCCGGACTGACACAGCTTGAGGATCTGTCCTCTGGTAAGAGTACATTTCTCCGTCACGTCCAGACCGCACATGATCAGTGGGACTCCCGCGTGGAGAACGATCTTCGCCGCCTCCGGGTCTGTATAGAAATTAAATTCCGCCGCTTCCGTAACGTTGCCTCCGCTAAGAGATCCGCCCATAAACAGTATCTCTCTTATTTTTTCTTTTACTTCCGGAAAAAGCTTCAGCACCAGGGCAATGTTGGTCAGTGGGCCTGTGGCGGCGATATCCGCTTTCTCTCCCTCCTTAAGTCCCATAAGGATCCTGCGGATAAAAAGAACCGCATTCTCGTCCACCGGATTCCCGGATGACCGGGGCAACACACAGGCGCCGAGCCCGCTCTCTCCGTGGGTCTCCGGCGCGTACTGGGATTTCTTTACCAGTGGTTCTCCCATACCCTTCGCCACCGGAACATCCATTCCATAAAAAGACAGGAGATCCAGGGCGTTCCTGGTCACTTTTTCTATATCCTGATTGCCGCTCACTGTCGTCACGGCAAGTATGTCAAATCCGTCTCTGTGAGACGCGGCGTACGCCAGCATCAGCGCGTCGTCCACGCCCGGATCACAGTCTATGATCAGTTTTCTTTTTTCCATGGAAATATCTCCGTATATATATCAATCCACATTTTTAATCTGCGTTCCGGAAAGTTATCCACATTTCCGGAACTTATCCTGTGAACAAGTATAACAGACCCGTTGTTGGCTTTCAACATGGTTTGCAGGTCATTCTTTCGACTCCGCCAGGATTCCCGAACGGAGCAGATCCGCCAGAAGTCCTCTTGCTTCTTTCTGGATCTGTATCAGCGGAGTCTTCTCGTTATGGGCTTCGTTTACGAATCCGAACATCCCGAAACAGACAAAGCCCGCGATCTTTTTGGGGGAATATTTCAGCTTCATTCTTTTCTTCACATGAAGGGTGTGCATCTCTACCGTTTCCAGGATGATGCTGTACATTCTGGAGGCAAGGTAGGGATTTTTTTCCGGATCCGTATGCTGAAAAAAATCGAATCTGTCATAATATACTTTCAGGATACTGTCCAGCATATTTACATAGCCCGCCGTCAGTTTCCCTCCCGGATTGTTCTCCTTCTGCCGCCTGTAATAATCTTCCGTCCCCACCGCCAGGAGGTCGTTGAAGATATCGTCCAGAAGGGCATATTTATCGCTGTAGTGGGAGTAAAATGTGATCCGGCTCACCTCCGCCCTGCGGCACAGCTCCGTGATGGAAATATGTTCAAAATCCTCTCTGTCCAGCATTTCTGTCATGGCTTTTTTCAGACTGCGCTTTGTCTTCAGGATCCGCTTGTCTTCCATTATCTTACACTTCTCCTTTTCTGTATAAATAACTTACATTTTTCTATTATTGTTAATTGTGATTTTCGCTTCAGTTTGCTATAATTTTAACACCTGTTAAAGTAACGCACAATAACATTCAGGAGGGATTTCATGGCCAGTATCGCCATTATGACAGACAGCAACAGCGGCATCATGCCGTCAGAAGGAATACATTACGGAATACATGTGCTTCCCATGCCGGTGATCATCGACGGGGAAACCTACAGCGAAGGAATCGATATTTCTCTGGATGAGTTTTTCCGGCGGCAGGGAGAGGGCGCTGTGATCTCCACGTCCCAGCCGTCTCCGGGAGATGTTTCCGCCATGTGGGATGAACTTCTCGGCTCTCATGACGAAGTTGTGTTCATTCCCATGTCCTCCGGCCTCAGCAGCACCTGCCAGACGGCAATGCTGTTAGCTGAGGAGGAGCCTTATAAGGGCAGGGTCTTCGTAGCGGACAACCACAGGATCTCCGTCACCCAGGGAATCGCCGCTCTTGAGGCCCGGAATCTCGCCGACGCGGGAAAAAGCGCCGCCGAAATAAAACAGATCCTGGAAGCGGAAGCTCTGGACGCCACGATCTATATCGCGGTGGATACCCTTGAATATCTGAAAAAAGGCGGCCGGATCACCGCTGCCGCAGCCGCTCTTGGCACGGTTCTCAGAGTAAAACCCGTTCTCACTATCCAGGGAGGAAAACTGGAATCCTACGCCAAAGCCCGCGGCATGAAATCCGCCTTCCAGAGTATGCTGAACGCTTTGAAACACGACATCGACACCCGCCTCGCGCCTCTCCATAAGGCAGGGAAACTGAAAGTAGGCCTTGCCAATACTGCGATGGAGCCAGAGAAACTGGAGGCGTTCAAAAAAGAGCTGACCGACAGCTTCCCGGATATGAAAATGGTGTATTTCCCGCTGACTGCCAGCATCGGCACCCATGTGGGCCCTGGAGGGCTTGGCATCGGCGCTGTCCGAAGCGACGAACTGTAATATGGTATATTACGGAACTGTTTCTGTTCCGGCGATTTATAACAAACAAAAGACCTGTCATCCCGGTTTATGTACTGCCGGTTGACAGGTCTTCTGTTTGCCCTTAATTTTCTATTGTAACAATATTTATAAGAGAAAAGAGATTATTACCACATTCCAAAGAACTCTTCGTATCCTGTATTATCTTCCTCCCCATTCTGCCAGTCTTCCAGGATACTCTGTTCTCCGCTGCCGTCTCCATTGTCGTCTGATTTCTCGTCGTCCTTACTGTCGTCTTCTCCCAGAGTAACGGTCACTGTCTTCTCCTTGTATCCGTCGCCGTCCATTACCTGAAGAGTTACCTCGATCTCTTCACCGGGCTCATAATACTGGAGAAGGTCTATCAGAGCCTCAATAGAACGTACTCTCTTGCCGTCGAATTCAGTGATAACATTATTCTCCACAATACCTGCGTCAGCTGCAGGACCGTCTTCCTCAACAGAAGCAACAAACACGCCTTCCGGAATGCCGTACATCTGGCCTTCCTCGCTTACCGTGCTTCCTGTAATTCCCAGGACGCCATGATTCTCTACAACATCACGGGGAGTCTCGTTCATCAGATCCTCAAGGACGTCAGATACGTCAGAGATCGCAATCGCGTAGCCCATTCCTTCCACCTCTGTGGAAGCAAGTTTCGCGGAGTTGATGCCTACTACTTCGCCGTCCATATTCAGAAGGGCGCCGCCGCTGTTGCCGGGATTGATGGCCGCGTCTGTCTGGATCAGGTTCACACCGTCAGAATCTTCGTCCGCCTGGCCGTTATCATCCAGCTGACGGTTCTTGGCGCTGACGATACCGGTAGTTACTGACTGGCCGTATCCCAGAGCGTTGCCGATAGCGACAACCTGCTCGCCGATCTTCAGATCATCAGAGCTTCCGATAGGAGCAACGGTGATAGCGTCCATGGTATCGTCGGAAATATCGTCAAGGGCAACGGATACAACCGCAAGATCCCGGTCCGCGTCGTAACCCTTGGCCTCCGCCTCATATACCTCGCCGTCCGCGCAGGTAACAGAAACAGTGTCCGCTCCTTCTATTACATGATAGTTGGTAGCGATCAGAAGCTCGCTGTCATTCTTGCCGATGATGATACCGGAACCGCTGCCCTCAACCTCCTGCTGAGTGGTAAATCCGTTGCCGAATCCGAAGTATCCGTAATAATTCTGAACTTCCTCCACCGACTTGGTGGTGATGGATACAACGAATTTCATCGCCTCTTCCGCGATATCGGAAACATCCAGGCTTCCTTTGGTCTCCGCGCTTCCGGAGCTTCCCTCATCCTTACTGTCGGAAGAATCTCCGTCGGATTCCTTGTCGCTCTTGGTCTGCATAAGCTGCGCCCGGTTATCTTCCTTCGTAGCGGCTACCACATCGTTCTCATTCCATCCGGTGATCCTGTTCACGCCTTCATATGCGCCTGCCGCAAGTCCTCCCGCAAGCACCGCACAGATGGCGATTCCTGTTCCTCTCTTCACTGCGCGCTTTACTCTGCCTTTCTTCTTATTGTCTTTATCCTCATTATTCTGCTGATCCATATTGTTCAGCTGTGTATTCATATCTTCCATGAAAAATCCCCTCCTTGGAAATCTCTGTTTTCTCTTTATGTTCTGAGTATAGGAAAAATTTGTGTTGACTTTGTGGGAAAATTGTGAGGAATCTGTTAAATCGTACAGTGTATAATCCGCGCTGAAACCGGACAGAATAGGGTAACAGCAATCCAGAAAGGAGGCTGCCGTGAACAGACGCCGGAAAATATGGATGGCGGTTCTTCTCTCCATCGCCATCATTTTAATCAGTTACAATTTGGGGTATTACCTTGCCGACTCCTGGCTGAACCGCCAGGAGATTTTTACTTTTCAGGTGTGGTTCCCGCTCACTCTACGGTAACTTTTACTTTTTCTGTGATTTCTTCCGTATCATAAGCTCTACTTCTACCACAGCTTTTACTCTTTCTGCATTTTCTTCCGTATCATAAGCTCCACTTCTACCACAGTTTTTACTCTTTCTGCATTTTCTTCCGTATCATAAGCTCCACTTCTACCACAGGTTTCGCTCTTTCTGCATTTTCTTCCGTATCATAGGCTCCACTTCTACCACAGTTTTTACTCTTTCTGCATTTTCTTCCGTATCATAGGCTCCACTTCTACCACAGGTTTCGCTCTTTCTGCATTTTTTTCCGTATCATAAGCTCCACTTCTACCACAGTTTTTACTCTTTCTGCATTTTCTTCCGTATCATATGCTCCACTTCTACCACAGTTTTTACTCTTTCTGTGATTTCTTCCGTACCACCGGAGTAGCAGCCACAGTTCTGACAATCCATGCCAGATATTTTCGTTAAATTCCAGGTTTGCACAGAAAAATTCCGGATTTACACAGGAAGAATCCTGTAATTTCCTCTTCCATAGTATTTACGCCGCCCTCTGCCTGGTGTACAATACAGTCAGCATATAAAACATATTAACAGGAGGCCACATTATGTTAGATAAAAAAGTATCAGAACTTTTAAACAACCAGATCAACAAAGAATTCTACTCCGCATATCTGTATCTGGACTTTTCCAATTATTATTATGACCAGGGTCTGGACGGCTTCGGCAACTGGTTTAAGGTTCAGGCGCAGGAGGAACGGGATCATGCCATGCTGTTTATCCAGTATATGCAGAACAACGGAGAAAAAATCGAGCTTAACGCCGTAGACAAACCGGATGTTGCGCTTACAGACGCAAAGACCGTCCTCGAAGAAACCTTAAAGCATGAGCAGTACGTAACATCTCTGATCCACAATATCTACGACGCGGCATATTCTGTAAAGGACTTCCGCACCATGCAGTTCCTTGACTGGTTTGTCAAAGAACAGGGCGAAGAGGAAAATAACGCCGACAACCTTATCAAGCGTTTTGAGCTTTTCGGCGATGACCCGAAGAGCCTTTATATGCTGGACAGTGAGCTGGGCGCACGGGTTTACACCGCGCCTTCCCTCGTGTTATAAGAAGGATAAAGGAAAGTGTTTTCTATGTAAAAAGGCGGTGTAAAAAGTGCAGGTTCCTCATAACTGAGGGATCTGCACTTTTTATTCTGTCACGCCACGCCCCGTTCTTCCAGCCAGTCCAGCAGGATCTTTTTGCCCTTCTTCTTTTCCCTTGCCATAAATCCGAACTGAAGAATCGTCAGCCCGGTGAAGAATACGGTAAGTACTGCCAGAACAAGAACAGATTTCCATATGCTTTCTCCTCCTGCGATGGTGCTGCGAAAAGCGTCCACCGTATAAGTAAATGGAAGATACCTGTGGATCTTCGATACAAAAGAGGGGGAGATTTCCACCGGATAAGTTCCAGCGGAGCCTGCAAGCTGTACCACCATAAAAATCAGCATCAGGAAACTTCCAACCTTTCCAAGAGCAACGTTAAAGAAATACATGATCGAAGTAAAGGCCGCTGAAGCAAGACAGGCAAAAAGTATTGTCTCTGTCATCTTTGCCGGAGTAAACCCGTCGATAAAGTGAAGAAGCACGATCAGCAGGATTCCCTGAAGCAGGGCCACCGGATACAGCACAGAGGCTTTGGAGGCCCACCATGCCGTACCAGATTTCAGTTTTCCTTTGTATTCTGTCAGCGGATACATCAGGCAGAAGGCCAGGCTGCCCACCCAAAGTCCCACGGACATCATATAAGGCGCCATGGCGTGACCGTTATTTTCTACTGTCGTCATCTTGGTTTCTTTTTCCTGTACCGGAGAGGCAAACATCTCCGTCATGCTCTCGTCTGCCTTTTTCTCCCTGATCTGCCCGGCTCCCCTTTCCAGACTGGACTGCAATGTTTCCGAGCCTTTACCCAGTTCTTTTATACCGCTTCCAAGTTCCTTTGATCCCTCGTAAAGCTGTCCCGCTCCGTCGTGGATCTGTCCTGCCCCTTCAGAAAGCTTTGAGGCTCCGCTGTTCAGTGCCTGGCTGCTGCCCTCCAGTCTGGAAGTTCCGGTATAGAGAGCAGCCGTTCCCTGGGAAAGCTGGCCGGCTCCCTCTGTCAGCATCTTTGCCCCTTCCGCAAGCTTTTCGCTTCCTTCTCTGAGAGGAGCGCCGTTTCTGTCCAGTTCCGCCGCTCCCTCTGTGTAGGCGGCAATTCCTTCGCTTAATGTATTTATCCCTTCGCCCAAAGTCTTTCCGCCGGAAGAAAGACGGCTGACTCCGGAAAGGACTTCGCTTCCCGCAGCCTTAAGATTTTCTGCTCCTTCCTCAAGAACGCTGTTTTTCTCCGTTACCGCCTGAATGCCTTCGCTCAGCTTTTGAATTCCCTGAGCTGCGTCTGGAAATGCTTCTGTTGCGGACTCCAGAGCGCAGAGCCCGCCGGAAACCGCCTCTACCCCCTGATTTACTGCTCCTGCTCCGTCATAAAGGGCTTTTACCGCGCTGGTGATCTCCGCCAGAGCATCCGCCGGAATATCCGGAACAGAGCCTGCCGCCGCCTCCAGTTTTTCAGCTTCGGCGCGGATAGTCTCCGCCCCGTTTTCTGCTTCCGCCGCTCTGCCTTTCAAAGTTTCCGCTTCGGCCTTTAGTCCGGCAGCCGTCTGATTCATCTGATCCGCCGCGCTGTTTAAAGACGACTGTATCTGAGCAGCCTGCGAGGATACCGAAGCCGCCGTCTCATTTATCTGTGAAATATAAGCCCCTGCGTCTATTCCTTCTACTCCCTCCGCACTGTTTGAAGGAACTCCCAGCATAGCTGTCACTGCGTCCAGTTCCGCTGCGGAAATATTTCCATTTTCATCTGCTCCGGCCTGAAGCGCCGCCAGCGCTGCCGCCGCATTTCCCATAGACGACTGGTCTTGTGCGATCTGTGCGTTTGCCGCGGCAATCTGACGGTTCGCCTCCTCGATCCGGCCGTTTGCGTCTGCGGCGCACTGTTCCGTTATTCCCGCCGCAGTGCTGAATCCGTCTGAAACAAATTCAAAGGATCCCTGAAGCACTCCTGCTGCCGACGCGATCTCACCTGCGGCAGCGCTTATACTGTCCGCCGTCTGGCCGATTTCCTGAGAAGCCTCCGATATCCCGTTTTCTACTCCTTTTATTTCCTTTCCCGCATTTTCCATACCGGTCTTCGCCTGGGAAATACCAGAAGCAATCTGCTTCAGAGTATCGGCCGAGGAACTCTCCGACACAGTCTTTACTTTTTCATAAAGCTGTCCCAGGCCGGCTTCTAAATTTTTTGTTCCTTCTGTCAGAGAATTTTCTCCTTTGGAAACACCATCGTTTAGCTCCTTTATTCCTGACGATATCTGTCCCAGGTTTTCCAGCGCCGATAATTTCTCCGCCCCTTCAGAAAGCTGCTCAGTTCCTGCCAGATACTGTGCTATTCCGTCGGCAAGAGTGTTTGCGCCGCTTATATACCGCGCCGCGCCGTCTTTTAAGGCATCCATGCCTTCTGCCAGATCCCCGGCTCCTGATTTCAGGCTTTCTGCTCCGGCCTGAAGCTGCCCGGAGTTTGCGTTCAGCTTTGCCGCGCCGTCTGTATATTGTCTCACGCCATTATCTAAAGCGTCGGCTCCTTCTGTCAGTTCCGGGATCCTGGCGGTAAGGGAGTCCGTTCCGTTCTTCAGAGTTTTCGCTCCATCGTTCACCTGAGAGACACCTGCTGTATATTCTTTCAGGCCCTTTTCAAGTGTTTCCGCTCCATTTTGAAAAGTCAGGACACTGTCCGCCAGCTTTTCCAGATTAGCGGTGACTGTCTCATTTCCCTCTCCGGCTTTTCTGATTCCATCCTTCAGATCTCCGGCTCCGTCCGCCGCCTCCTGCATTCCGGTTCCGGCTTCCGCAATCTGGTCGAACACCGCTTTTGTATAAGTTTCTGTCACTTCGCCTGCGATCTCATCCCTTATTTTTGTCAGAGCGCTCTCGCCCATCTTGGAAGCAATATAATTGGTTCCCGGGTTTGTCTCGCAGAGAAGTTCCATTTTCTTCGGATGGTCGTCCATAAGCGTCGCCGCGTTGGAAGAAAAATCCTCCGGAATAGTAATGACCATATAATAGGTTCCATTGGCAAGTCCCCGGCTGGCCTCTGCGCTGTCCACAAAATAGAAATCCAGGGAATCATTTTCTTTCAACGCCTCTGTCATTTCCCTCCCTATATCCAGCGGCGTTCCTTCATAATCCGCCTTCTTATCCAGATTGACTACCGCCACGGGAAGTTTGTCCAGATTTCCGTAGGGATCCCACATGGATTTAAGAAACAGTCCTGCGTAAATCACGGGAATCAGAATTACCGCCGCAATTACTATCAGCAGAATCTTGTTTTTTAAAAGACTTTTCCATTCGTTTTTCAACATATCTGTATTCCTCTCCTGTTTTTCTTTTATCTGCGTTTTAAATACAGCAGAATTTTTATAACATAGTTCTATTAATAGACATTCTGTTGTTTCTTATTTTGGGATGTATTATACTATCCATAAGAAAAAATACAAGCCGCAAAAACATATGGTTTTATCCAGTAATAGACAGAATAAAAGAAGTCTGTTGAACAGACTGTATTTTTCAGGAGGAAATTATGGCAGAAAAAGTTGACCGGAGGGTCAGAAAAACAAAGGCGCAGCTTCGCCGTGGCCTGGCCCGGCTGATGCAGGAGAAAAGCATCAACGAGATCACCGTAAAAGAACTTGTAGATGAGGTGGATATCAACCGTTCCACCTTTTATCTTCATTATACGGATATTTATCAGATGCTTCAGAAAATAGAGGAAGAAGTTATGGAGGAGATTGTTCAGGTAATGGAGGCATATCCTATTGATCACAGTGACCAGAACAGTGTTATGAGATTTATCGCCCGTTTTTTTTCCATCCTGGACGACAACAAAGAACTGTTTCTGGCTTTTCTCGGACCGAAGGGCGACATGGCTTTTGTAGAAAAGGTCGAAAACCTTCTGGCTGCCAGAATTCTTTCGCCTGTTCCTGCCAACTCGCTAAAGAGCGGCACAGACGCCGCCCACGCCTATGCTTTTGTTCTGAACGGATGTGTCGGCATGATCAGATCATGGCTTTCTTCCCCTGCCCGGGCAACGCCGGAGCACATGGCAAAGCTGACCTATTCCCTGATCCACGATATCTTTCAGAAATATGTGGGGAAGATTTATCCTGCTCTGTCAGAACCGGAAGCGGCCCGGCAGAAACCCGGGCACGGCCGGGAAGAACTGCATGGGTATAAAACAGATCTGCCCGGAGCATCCGGGAGAAAGGCGGATATAAGATGACAACAAAGGAAAAGCTTCTTACTCTCTTTGAAAAAAATAAAGGCGTCTATTTTTCCGGAGAAGAAATCGCGGACAAGCTCTCTGTTTCCAGAACTGCCGTATGGAAAGCTGTCAACAGCCTGCGGAAAGAAGGCTACAAAATCCATGCCGCGCAGAACAAAGGCTACTGTCTTGCCGCCGATACGGATATCCTTTCAGTCCAGGGCATTCAGAAATATCTGGAATCCTCCTGCTCACAAATAAAACTGACTGTTCTTCCCGCCGCTGCCTCCACCAACGCTCTCCTTCGGGAAAAAGCCGCCGCCGGAGCGCCGGAGGGCTGTGTGCTCATCCCAGGTTCCCAGACAGAAGGCCGCTGATCAAATGGGTCAACGATATCTATATGGATGGAAAAAAGGTAAGCGGCATCCTCACAGAAGCTTCTGTTGCTCTGGAGGACGGTTTTCTGGATTATGTGATTCTGGGCATCGGAATCAATGTTTATCCTCCCGAAAACGGTTTTCCAGAAGAACTCAAAAATATAGCCGGAGCTGTTTTTTCAGAAGCCATGGGCGACAGCAAAAACCGCCTGGCCGCCGCGTTTCTCAACTGTTTTATGGCGCTGTGCCAGTCTTTGGAGGACAGCTCCTATATACAGGAATACCGGGAACGCAGTTTCCTTATCGGGAGGGAAATCCTTGTCCTTCTTCCGGAAGGAACAAAAAAAGCTTCTGCCCTGGATGTCGATGGGGAATGCCGGCTGATCGTCCGGTATAAG
>LBJMC04200__coassemble_172_pt1 | contig 80510 bp, 80 predicted proteins | sample LBJMC04200__metabat2_low_PE_022 | metagenome-assembled genome bin LBJMC04200 | reverse complement strand
GGACTGGCGCGGCGGTACTGCTGGCAGCAAGTTACTACATATCAGTAAAAAAACTCAATAATCAGCCTCAGGAATTTTGAAGCAGAGAGCTAAGGCGTAAATCAGTTATTCCGGCAGCGAGAAAATCCTCCGGAAGCGGAGCTTCCAGTTTTATCACTTCGCCGGAAAATGGATGGCGGAATTCAGTCCGCCATGCGTGAAGGGCAGTACGGGTAAAGGAAAGGAGCTCTGGCGTAGGCTCGTTATTTCCATACAGGGTGTCGCCCAGGAGGGGATGTCCCAGCGCCGCCATATGCACGCGGATCTGGTGGGTACGCCCTGTTTCCAGCCAGAGGCGTACCAGAGACCATTCGGGCGTGCTGTAAAGAGTACAGTAGCGCGTAATGGCAGATTTATGGCCAGGCGTATCGTCCGCTCGCATTTTCAGCGGGTTATCCGGGTCAGTTCCCACAGGCAGGGAGACCGTATGGATTTGCTCTTCGCTGTCGGCGGACAGATATCCGGATACTGCCGCCAGATATTCTTTACGAAAAATGCCGCTGATCCTCTGGTCCTGAAGTATGGAAGCCGCCGGGCGGTTTTTGGCAAAAAGAACGATTCCGGAAGTTTCTCTGTCAAGGCGTCCTATAGAACGGCAGCAGATGGATTCCCCTTTTGCAAAGCAGTATGCAAATATCTGATTGGAAAGCGTATCGTTATAATGGCCTCCGGACGGATGCACAGGTACTCCCTCCGGTTTGTTTACAGCGATAAGAGCAGGATCTTCATAAAGAATATCCAGGGGCGCCATATCCGCGGGAGGGGAGACCAGATGTGAAGAACTTTCGTTTTCCTCTTCCAGAAGTACCGAAAGAGTATCTCCCGGGGTGATAGATTCACTGACCCGGCAGCGCCGCCCGTTCTTCTGTATTCCATTTTCGGTGAATTTTGCCCGGCTGATCTGCCGCCGGGTAAGGCCGGACCGTGTGCGGAGAAAATGTTCGACCGTTCCGGTATAATCGCAGATTTCAAGTGTAAGATACTGTTTCATGATTTTTTTGTCCTTTAAGGATTCTGGGGATCCGGTCTCAAAAACGCCGGATTTCAGGCTGTTTATACTATATATAATTATTCGGACAAGCGCAAGCGGGAAGAAAGGAAGCTTATGAAAAATATCAAAATAATCTTTTTTGACATTGACGGAACTCTTATAGACATCGAAAAAAAGCAGATTTCGGAAAACACTCTGAAAGCCCTGACAGAGCTTAAGAAAAACGGGATCAGGATCTGTATCGCCACCGGGAGAGCGCCGATGCTGGTGCCGGAGTTTCCGGGGGTGGATTTCGACGCGTTCCTGACCTTCAACGGATCCTATTGTTTCGATAAAAAACAGGATATTTTCAGCAATCCGTTACAAAAAGAGGATGTGGCTGTTATCATAAAGAACGCGACAGAAATCGGCCGTCCGGTATCTCTGGCAATGAAACATCGTCTGGCGGCCAACGGAACGGACCAGGATCTGAGCGATTACTACAGCATTGCGGGGATTGAAGTCCAGATCGACGAAGACTTTGAGGCTTTGGCACAAAACGAGGAAATCTATCAGATCATGGTCGGGTGCCTGGACGCGGAACACGCTGCGCTTATGAAAAACGCGGGAAACGCCAAACTTGCAGCGTGGTGGGACCGCGCCGCGGATATCATTCCGGCAGACGGCGGGAAGGGTACTGCGGTGAGAGAAATCCTCAGATATTATGGATTGACAGAGGAAGAAGCGGCTGCTTTCGGAGACGGAAATAATGATATAGAGATGCTCCGGGCAGTGGGGACCGGGATCGCCATGGGGAATGCCTCGGAGGACCTTAAGGCGGCAGCAGATGAAGTCTGCGGTACGGCTGCGGACGACGGAGTTTATTTCTGGTGCAGAAACAACGGTCTGATCTGACACCCGTTGTGATACCCTTTGCTTTTGCAGATGAAACAAAGGAGCCGAAAATGCCTGATTTACAAGCACTTCCGGCTCTTTTAGAGCAGGGGATGAGAGAATCGAACTCCCACCAAAGGTTTTGGAGACCCCTATCATACCATTTGACCAATCCCCTGTATAAAAGAATTCCTCTCTGGAATACTTTTTCATTATACTGAAATGCGGTTTTTTTGTCAAGCGGAGATGGAGGGATTTGAACCCTCGCGCCGGTTGCCCGGCCTACCGCATTTCGAGTGCGGACCCTTCAGCCACTTGGGTACATCTCCATACCGACAGACAATATTATATATGCTGTGAGGACAAAGGTCAATTCTTTTTTTGCCGCATGATGAAGCTGGCAATTGACGAAGCGGGAATCCTATACTATGATATAGAAGTGAGATTTTTTGCAGATACACAATCTGATTATGATAAATGAACAGGAGGATCTATGGATAAAAAGAAAGAAGCGATCCTGAAAGCCGCGCAGGCTCTCACGGAGAATTATAAAAAAGAAGAGCTTTTTATGCCAAAGAACGGAAGACGGCTTCCCGACAGGGCGGCGGTCATCGATCTGGTGAAAGATCTGCGGTCCGTTATCTTCCCGGGATATTTCTGCGCGGACACCGCGGCCCGTATCTTTCCGGAGCAGTTCAGTACTTATTGTCTGAATGAATATTACGACAGGCTGAAAGAACAGGTGGAGATCGCGTTTCTCTACGCGCATCAGGATATGGAACTTCAGGAGGCGGCGGAGCTTTCCGAGAATATCTGCGCGGATTTTTTCGCAAAGCTTCCGGAAGTCCAGCAGAAGCTTTTAAAGGACGTACAGGCAGGCTTTGACGGCGACCCGGCGGCCAAGAGCAAGGAGGAGATCATTTCTTCCTATCCCGGGGTTTTCGCTATCTATGTCTATCGTCTGGCGCATATCTTATATAAAAGCCATGTGCCGCATATCCCAAGGATTATGACGGAATACGCCCACGGCAAGACCGGGATCGACATTAATCCGGGCGCCGAGATCGGAGAATATTTCTTTATCGACCACGGTACCGGCGTGGTGATCGGCGAGACCACGGAAATTGGCAATAATGTGAAACTTTACCAGGGCGTGACGCTGGGCGCGCTTTCCACCAGACAGGGACAGCAGCTTGCCAATGTGAAACGTCATCCCACTATCCGGGATAATGTGACGATCTATTCCAATTCATCCGTTCTCGGCGGTGAAACAGTAATCGGTGAGAACAGTATCATCGGTGGAAATACTTTTATAACAGAATCTGTTCCCGCAGATACCAAAGTCAGCGCCAAGAGCCCTGAACTGGTATTCAAGAAACCCAGAAGCAGTGTTTCCAAGGCAGATATCTGGGACTGGGATAACTGAGAAGAGCATAAAAGGAGGAGACAGAATGCTTGCACTTGAGAACGTCAGCTGGACAGCGGCTGACGGTGAAGAAATACTGAGAAATATCAGTCTGGAGGTTCCGGACGGGAAGATGACCGTTATCACCGGCCCCAACGGAGGCGGCAAGACTTCTCTGGCGAAACTGATCGCCGGACTGGTAAATCCCACAGAAGGGAAAATCCTTCTGGACGGAAAAGATATCACAGACTGGGATATGACAGAGCGCGCCCGGGGCGGTATCAGCTATGCTTTTCAGCAGCCGGTGCGTTTCAAAGGACTTACGGTCCGTGATCTTCTTGAAACATCGGCAGAAAAGAAGCTGGACAGTGGGGAAGTATGCAGATATCTTGGAGAAGTGGGACTCTGCGCGGAAGAATATATTGACAGAGTGGTGGACGACAGCCTTTCCGGAGGAGAGGGCAAGAGGATCGAGATCGCTACGGTCCTCGCCAGAAAGAATGTGAAGCTCCGCGTATTTGACGAGCCGGAGGCGGGGATCGATCTCTGGAGTTTCACCAATCTGATCGAAGTTTTTCAGAGACTGAAGAATAAAGAAGGGGAGGCGCTTCTGGTAATCTCTCATCAGGAACGTATCCTGGAGATCGCAGACCGTGTTGTAGTTGTGGACAGCGGCAGGATCCGTCTCGCGGGGGAACGCAGCGAGATCCTTCCCAGGCTGCTTGCTCAGGAAAAAGCGGCCCGCTGCCCGAGGGAAGAAGAAAGGAGCTGTGCCAGATGAATAAGATTACCGAAGAACTTCTGAAACAGGTGTCCGACTATAAAGGCGAATTCAAAGGCGCTTATAATATCCGTGAAGACGGCGGATGTGTGGGAAGACAGTCTTCAGAGCATATCAAAATAGAATCCAAACCCGACGGCTCCGGCCTTGAGATCCATATCAGTCCGGAAGCGCAGAAGGAGACCGTTTATATCCCGGCCTGTGTGACGAGGGGAAATGTAAACGATCTCGTCTATAATGATTTCTTTGTGGGAGAAGGCGCCGACGTGACGATCGTGGCAGGCTGCGGCGTCCATACGGATAATGAGGGCGAGGCGGAACACGACGGTATCCACCGCTTTTTCCTGGAGAAGGGAGCCCATGTTCTTTATAAGGAGAAACATGTGGGAACAGGCACCGGGATTGGTCTGAAGAAGATCAATCCGGTGACAGACATGGAACTGAAGGAAGATGCCGTGATGGAGATGGACACGATCCAGATCGGCGGCGTGGACCTTACGAAACGCTCCACAAAAGCGGTGCTCGGCGCCAGAGCGAAGCTGATCATCCATGAGAGGATCATGACGGACGGTGAGGAACAGGCTTCCACAGATTTTGAAGTAGAGATGCAGGGAGAGGATTCCGGCGTAGACCTGATCTCCAGATCTGTTGCAAAAGATCATTCCTATCAGGAGTATCATTCCAAAATCCGCGGTAACTGCCGCTGCACAGGCCATTCCGAGTGCGACGCCATTCTCATAGGAGAGGGCAAGGTAAACGCGGCTCCTGAACTGTTTGCGGGAGATATTGACGCCTCCCTGATCCATGAGGCCGCTATCGGCAAAATTGCCGGAGAGCAGATCGTAAAGCTGCGCACCCTCGGGCTTACAGAGGAAGAAGCCGAAAAGAAGATCGTGGAGGGCTTTTTGCGGTAACAGCTGGAAACCTGCGGAAAGCCGGACGCACAGTACATCTATGCAAATAACTTGTAAGGCACTTTTGCCTTTGTTATAATAATGATGTATCATACAGTTTCAAGGAAACTGTACAGGGGATAAGTAACATAGTTAATAAGGAGGATTTATGAGTTTGAAAAAACAGAGAAAGAAAAAAGGCCTTTTGATCTTTCTGCTTGTTGTGATTCTGGCGGCGGCGGGCTGTGCGGGATACTATTTCTATCAGCGTCAGCAGCCGGTCAATACGGTAAAGGCATTTCTGGATGATGTGAAGGCCATGGATTTTGAGGGTATGGCTGAATTGCTTCAAAACGGAGATATCACTGTGCTGGACGAGGCGGATATCACCAATGCGGCATACACTGCGTTTTTCACCAGTGTGAATCAGAAGATGGACTACGATATCGCGGAAACGGATTTCGATATTCTCAACGGAACAGCGAACATTACCGCGCATATCCGCTATATTGACGGTTCTGACATCTACAGAGATACGATTACGGAATTCCTGAAACAGATTGTAGCTACTGCATTCTCAGGCGAAACGCTGACGGAGGATCAGACACAGCAGCAGCTGGCTTCTCTGCTGGAGCAGACAGCTGGCACTGTGGAGGAGAAATACGCGGAAGTGGACATCACTTATCCGCTGATCAAAGCAGGCGATTCATGGAAGATTATTTCTATTGATGAGAACACGGCGAAAATGATGTCAGCCAACTTTACCAATGTTCAGGACGAGATCAATGATTCCCTGGTGGAAATGGAAAACGCGGGGAACAGTGAGGCAGAAGATGTTCCGCAGGCAGCGCAGGGCGATACCATTGACATGACGAATGAGAAGTTTACCATTCATTATAAACAGCATCGTATTGCCGAGGATATTTCCGGCGCGTCCTGCCTGATGGTATATTATGACTACAGCAATAACGGAACTTCTAATTCCAGCGCCATGGTGGATGTGAGCCTTCAGGCTTTCCAGAACGGACAGGCTTTAAGTGCGGCAATTCCCTCCGCGGATGATGAAGCTATCAACCAGTTTATGGCAGAAGTCACTCCGGGGCAGACAGTTACTGTATGCCAGGCATTTACACTGAACGATCAGTCGGACGTAACACTCCAGGCCGGAGAGGCTTTCAGTTTCGGCGGCGGAACTGTTACTTCTCAGATCCTGAAGGTACAGTAATCCCTGTTAAGCTGAAATCAACATAATGAGATATTAATATTACATTCGCAGCAGTTTTTGTGCAAAACTGCTGCGAATATTTTTTTTGGAGTTTGAGATAATAAAGACATGAAAGGATGGTGACTTATGGGAAATAAATTTTTACAGTATTTTGCGCTGACCATTGCTGTGATCGGCGCTGTAAACTGGGGACTGATCGGTTTTTTTAACCTGAATCTTGTCTCCCTTCTCTTCGGAAGCATGAGCTGGATTTCCAGGATTATTTATGGACTTGTAGGAATATGCGGCCTTTACCTTTTCACCTTCTACAGCCTTGTGGATCAGGAAAGCCAGGAAGCCTGAAGTTCAGGATATCCGGGGGGCCCCCGGGAAATACGAGAAAAGGGAGAAGCTTCTGTCATACAAAAAAATGACAGAAGCTTCTCCCTTTTGCAACAATAATTATTACAACATGCAGGCTTCCAGCGCAACCTTCATCATATTTTCAAAAGATTCCTGCCTTGCCAGAGCGGAAAGTTCTTCGTGAGTTACAAAAGAATCTGAAATCGTCAGAAGACATGCGGCTTTCTTACCTGAAACATTTGCGTTGTGGAACAGGGCGAAGCTCTCCATTTCCACGCACTGGCAGCCGTGTTTCGCATAGATTGCGCGGAAATCATCCATATGATCTGCCGCATAGAACACATCGGAGGAATGTACCCGCGCTTCTTTTATTTTGACTCCGGTAAGTTCCGCCGCTTTGCGGATCTGTTCATTTAACGCGGGCGTCGGATACATAATATCATCTGTATTGCCGTTCTGTTCACGGGCATAGCTGGAAGCGCTCCAGGCGCTGTCGGCAAGTACTACGTCATATACTTTAAGATTCTCTGTGTAGGATCCGGCGGAGCCGATGCGGATGATGTTTTCCACGCCATAAAAATTATAGAGCTCATAGGAATAAATCCCGATGGACGGCATTCCCATTCCGCTTGCCATTACAGTAACCGCTTTTCCTTTATAGGTTCCGGTATAGGCATAGGTGTTTCTGACTTCATTTACCAGTCTTGGATTTACCAGAAAATTTTCCGCCACGTATTTCGCTCTCAGCGGATCGCCGGGCATCAGTACATATTTTGCGATATCTTCTTTTCTGGCCTGAATGTGTGGTGTTGGAACCAGCATCTTAAATCCCTCCTTTTTATTGTACGGCAGCCCGTCGGGCTGGATTGCACGTATGTGCAGGTATAATATCTGCTTTGTGAATATTATACCATATAATCCACAAAAACAAAAATAAATACAAAAAAACCAGGACATGTGTCCTGGTCTGAAGAGCGATAGACGGGGCTCGAACCCGCGGTCTCGACCTTGGCAAGGTCGCGCGTTACCAACTACGCCACTATCGCATAAGAGCGGGTGATGGGAATCGAACCCACGTATCCAGCTTGGAAGGCTGGTGTTCTACCATTGAACTACACCCGCGTATCGCTGTGCTGTCCGCTACAACGATAATGAGTATATAACACTTTTCATGGTTTGTCAACCAATTTTTTGAAGTTTTTTTCGGCATTTTTCCAGAGCTTTTCTATTGCCAGCAACTGAAGATTACAGTTGCGAAAAATCCAGAGATAAAATAAAATGGCAATAGAGAATATATCTTTTGACCTGACGGACTATATAAATTAGGAGGATTATTATGGTGAAACGATACAGACATCATTTCAGATCAGAAGCAGACGGACTGAGGATTTCCGTGCTGAGCATTTCTCCGGATACGCCTCCTTACAGAGGGATGATTCAGATTGTCCATGGAATGTGCGAATATAAAGAAAGATACGAACCGTTTATGGAGTATATGGCGGAGAAAGGCTATCTGACGGTGATCCATGATCACCGGGGGCATGGAAGGAGCGTGCTGACAGGAGATGATCTGGGATATATGTACGGCGGAGGCGCTGAAGCTCTTCTGAAGGATATCGAAACTGTAAACAGAGGGCTTCGGAACAGATACCCCGACCTCCCGCTGATCCTGATGGGACACAGTATGGGATCGCTGGCAGTGAGAGCTTTTGCAGCATCTCATGACGACTGCATGGATATGCTGATCGTCTGCGGCTCTCCCAGCAACAGGAAGGCACGGAGGCTGGGAGCAATAATAGCCTGGGCCGAAGGAAGCCTTCTTGGCTCACGGCACAGGAGCCGCCTGCTGGAATTCCTTTCCTTTGGAAGCTATGCGGTAAAATTCCGGAGCGAGAAGGATAAAAACGCCTGGATATGTTCCGATCCGGAAGTATATGTGGAATACGGCAGATCAGAACTGTGCGGCTTCACATTTACGGATGATGGATACCGTACCCTGTTTCAGCTTATGAAGATGGCCTATGATGTAAAACACTGGAAATGTACGAATCCTTCATTACCGATATTGTTTATCGGCGGCGTGGATGATCCCTGTATCGGAAATGTGCGTAAATTTGCCTCGGCGGTTCAGAGTATGCGACAGGCAGGATATTGTGATGTAAAGGGAAAGCTGTACCGGGGAATGCGGCATGAGATCCTGAACGAAAAGAATAAAGAACAGGTATACCGGGATATTGCGGTGTATATCAGAAAGAAAGGATTCTGATACGGCAGACGGCGTACTGAATAGAAGCAGACGGTTTTGCTCATACTATTTCCGGAAAACTTCCATACAGAAACGAGGTGGCCGGAATGAAAAAACGGAAGCGGGCCGCAGGACTGATCGCAGCAGGGATCCTGTGTCTTTCCGGGTGCGGAACCGCGCAGGAAAGGCACGAGGAAGCGCTCTTTGTCCTTGACCGTAAAGAAAGTGATTGTTATAATGATTCTATTGTGAATAACTTTTTTTCGGGGAGGAGTATCAATGAGAGCAAGCGGGGTTTTGATGCCTGTGTCCAGTATACCGTCTGATTACGGGATCGGGTGTTTTTCAAAAGAAGCTTATGAATTTGTGGATCAGCTGGCGGAGGCAGGACAGAAGTACTGGCAGATTCTGCCGCTGGGTCCTACCGGATACGGGGATTCTCCGTATCAGTCCTGTTCTACTTTTGCGGGGAATCCGTATTTTATCGATCTGGGAGAGCTGATCCGGGAGAATCTTCTGACAGAGGAAGAGTGCAGTTCCTGTGACTGGGGGGATAATCCATCCTATGTGGATTATGAAAAAATATACAATTCCCGTTTTCTGCTCCTCAGGAAAGCTTATGACCGGGCAGAAACAGAAAGTAATGAAGAATATCAGGAATTTTTAAAACAGCAGAATCACTGGATCTGGGATTATGCTCTTTTCATGGCAATAAAGGACAGCCAGAAGGGCATAAGCTGGGCGGAATGGCCCCGGGAATTTCAGGACCATGACTCCGACGCCGTTAAGAAAGCGCGGCAGGAACTGGACCGGGAAGTGGGTTTTTACTGCTTCCAGCAGTATCTTTTTCACAGACAGTGGATGAAATTGAAAGAATATGCCAATCAGAAGGGAATAGGCATTATCGGAGATGTGCCGATCTATGTTGCGCCGGACAGCGCGGATGCCTGGGCGGATCCGGGACTTTTTCAGTTTGATGAGAACTATCTTCCTGTGGCAGTGGCGGGGTGTCCTCCGGACGCGTTTTCCGCGACAGGGCAGTTATGGGGGAATCCGCTGTATGACTGGAAAAAACATAAAGAAGAGGGTTACTTCTGGTGGACTAAGAGAATGCTCAGATGTATGGAACTTTATGATATCGTCCGTATCGATCATTTCAGAGGTTTTGACGAGTATTATTCCATTCCTTATGGAGACAAGACCGCAGAGAAAGGCCACTGGGAGAAAGGCCCGGGACTTGAACTTTTCCATGTATTGAACAGCAGGATCGATTCCCTGCAGGTCATAGCGGAGGATCTTGGTTTTCTTACGGAAAGTGTTCTGGAAATGGTGAGGGAAAGCGGTTATCCGGGAATGAAGGTACTGCAGTTTGCCTTTGACGGAAGTGCGGGGAATCCTTACCTTCCGTATAAATACGACAAAAACTGTGTTGTTTATACAGGCACCCACGATAACGAGACGACAAAAGGCTGGATGGAACATCTGAATCCCCATGACGCATGGTTTATCCGCGCCTATACAGACTGCGAGAACCGTTCTCTGGACGAGTGTGTCTGGGGGCTTATCAGGGCGGCGCAGTCCAGTACGGCGGATCTCTGTGTGATCCCCATACAGGATTACCTTTGTCTTGGAAACGAAGCCAGAATGAATGAACCGTCTACACTGGGGGATAACTGGAAATGGAGACTGCGAAAAGAACAGCTCTCTTATCCGGTCCTGGAGAGGATGCGGGCTCTGACCGGCCTTTACGGCAGGTACTGACCAAAATAAATGATACATAAAAAGGAGAGACAGATGGAAGACGAAAGCAGAAACACACTGCCGGAAGACAATAATGTGCAGGAAGAGGAACGGGCAGCCGGACAGGAAGAAACTCAGGAAAGAGGGATGCCAACCAGAACCTGCATTATGATGATCTTAGCCGGCCTGTACCTTTTGTATACCGGATATAAATTATGCAGCGATGTTCTGAACGGAGTAGAGGGAGGCAGCTGGGGATTTGCAGTTGCAGGTGTTGGATTCTTTATTGTGGGAGCAGGAATGCTTGTGATTGGCGGAAAGAATTTCCTCAAAAAGCAGAAAGAAAAGCAGGAGGCAGAATCCGCAGAACAAAAAAGTGATTCGCCGGTTCCGGAAGAATCCCGGAAGACCATGAGTATTGCGGAGAGGGCAAGACTGGCCTCAACTCTTGCGGAGGAAGAGAACAATACCTCCGATGAGAATACTCTGGAAGATACGGAAGAAGAGGCAAAAGGGCCGGCAGAAAACACAGAAGAATAATACAGGCAGAATCTGTCAGGAAAAGACCGGGACAGCAGAACGCCGCAGAGATCATCTGGATCGTCTGCGGCGTTTTTTGCGGCGTGATTTTCGGGAAGCGTTGGGGTTATGCAGGGTAGACCAGCAGAACAGCTGTACCAGGATGATCCCGATCAGGGCGCCCAGGCTGTCGAAGCCTACGTCTGTATATGCGGAAGTCCTTCCGGCAACAAACGATTGATGATATTCATCCAGGCAGGCAAAGCCCACACAGACGATCCCTGCCAGAAGAAAAAGCGCCAGTCCCCGTATTCTGTATACATACAGAGGAAAAGAGACAGCTATGGCCAGAAGACAGTATTCTGTCATATGTGCAGCCTTCCGGACATAGTAATGGATTTCTTCGGCTTCATATGCCAGTTCATCATAACTTTTGTTTGTATTGAGAAGCTCGTTTTTCGTTTCCACGATCTGATAGCTGATCTTGTAGCTTAATTCCCCGGACACCTCCCCGGTCTGGGCGGAAAATGAAAAAATGATATACATCATCAGCAGCGCGGGAAGAAATGAAAGCGGCTTCAGTAAAAAGATTATTATTTTCATGGCTTTTAATATAGCACGTGCAGAATTAAAAGTAAAGACTGTTTCGGAGAGGCCGGAAAAACGGCGAAGCCAAAGGAAAAAGCCCGGTTGCTGCCGAAGTAAAAAGAAGTAGTAATTCATAATAAATCATGGTACAATTACAAAAGTTAAATTTGTAAACGCAGAAAAGCCCCGTTATATATCGGAGAGACGGGGTTCCAATATGCGAGAAAGGAGGAGCACATGAGCGCGGCAGATATTACTTTTATCAACATGTGCAAAGATGTTATTGAGAACGGCACCAGCACCGAGGGTGAGAAGGTACGCCCGGTGTGGGAGGACGGGACCCCGGCATATACCATTAAGAGATTTGGCGTTGTGAACCGCTACGATCTGCGGAAAGAATTCCCTGCGCTGACGCTGAGGAAGACGGCGCTGAAAAGCGCTATGGATGAGATCCTCTGGATCTGGCAGAAGAAATCCAACAATATCCATGATCTTCACAGTCACATCTGGGACAGCTGGGCGGACGAAACAGGCTCTATCGGCAAGGCATACGGCTATCAGATGCAGGTGAAGCACCAGTACAGAGAAGGCATGATGGATCAGGTGGACAGAGTCCTTTTTGACCTGAAGAACAATCCCTACAGCAGAAGGATCATGACTAATATCTACGTACATCAGGATCTCCATGAGATGCATCTCTATCCCTGCGCCTATTCCATGACCTTTAATGTTACGAAGGAACGCGGGAAAGACAAACTGACTCTGAACGCGATCCTGAATCAGCGTTCCCAGGATATTCTGGCGGCCAATAACTGGAACGTGTGCCAGTATTCCATCCTTCTTATGATGTTTGCCCAGGTGTGCGGAATGGAAACGGGAGAGCTTGTTCATGTGATTGCGGACTGCCATATTTATGACAGGCATATTCCGGTGGTAAAAGAGCTGATCGCAAGGACGCCCTATCCGGCGCCTACAGTGAAGCTGAACCCGGAGATAAAGGATTTCTATGATTTCACCACAGACGACCTGATCGTGGAGAATTACCAGACCTGGCCCCAGATTAAAAATATTCCCATTGCCATCTGACGGAACTGCAATGGCGGGCAGCCGGTAAAACTGCGAAATCCAAAGACGAATTTGTTGAGAAGAGAGGAAAATTATATGAATCTGATCGTGGCAGTAGATAAGAACTGGGCTATTGGAAAAGAAGACAAACTTCTTGTAAGCATTCCAGCGGATATGAAGATGTTCCGCCAGGAGACTACCGGTAAGGTAGTGATCCTGGGAAGGAAGACTCTGGCGACATTTCCGGGCGGACTTCCCTTAAAGAACAGGACCAATATCATACTTACCGGAAATAAAGACTTCAGGGCGAAAGACGCTGTTATCGTGTACTCCATAGAGGAACTTCTGGAAGAAATCAAAAAATATCCGTCCGAAGATGTGTACTGCATCGGCGGCGAAAGTGTGTACAGACAGCTTCTTCCATATTGCGACACCGCTCATGTGACGAAAGTGGATTTCGCTTATGAGGCGGACCGTTACTTCCCCAATCTGGATGAAATGCCGGAGTGGAAGATAACAGCCAGAAGCGAAGAGCAGACCTATTTTGATCTGGAATATGAATTCGTGAAATATGAGAGAGTAAAATAAAAAGCAAAAAAGTACCCCTGACCGGAGATCCGGAGCAGGGGTATTCCTCATTATAGGGGGAAGGAAGTTTTCCCGTCTGATTATTATTCGATCACCTGGATCCAGCCTTCAGGCGCTTCAATGCGTCCCATCTGGATACCGGTAAGTGTTTCATAAAGTTTTTGAGTGACAGGTCCCATCTCGTTCATACCGCTGGGGAAGCAGATCTCCTTGCCGTGATCTACGATCTTTCCTACAGGAGAGATAACTGCGGCAGTTCCGCAGAGACCGCATTCAGCGAAATCTTTCACTTCATCAAAGTAAACCTCGCGTTCTTCCACTTCAAGACTGAGATAATGCTCCGCTACATATATCAGTGAGCGGCGTGTGATGGAGGGAAGGATGCTGCCGGATTTCGGGGTGACGACTTTATTGTCCTTTGTGATAAAGAGGAAGTTCGCGCCGCCTGTCTCCTCAACTTTGGTTCTGGTTGCGGCGTCAAGATACATGTTCTCGTCAAACCCGTTGCGGTGTGCTTCCATGATGGCGTGCATACTCATCGCATAGTTAAGGCCCGCTTTGATGTGGCCGGTTCCGTGAGGCGCCGCGCGGTCGAAGTCGGATACACAGATGGTGATCGGCTTTACGCCGCCTTTGAAGTAAGGACCTACGGGAGTTGTAAATACACGGAACTGATATTCGTCGGCCGGTTTCACTCCGATGACAGGGTTGGAACCGAACATATACGGACGGATATAAAGTGTAGCGCCGGAACCGTAAGGAGGTACATATCCTGCGTTTGCCTTTACGGTATCAATGACAGCCTGAACGAATCTTTCTTTGGGGAAAACAGGCATTTCCAGACGCTTTGCGGAGTTCTCCAGACGCTCTGCATTCAGGTCGGGACGAAAACACACAATCTGGCCTTTCTCTGTAGTATAGGCTTTCAGACCTTCAAAAACTGTCTGTGCATACTGAAGAACGCCGGCGCACTCATTGATCACCACATTTGCATCCTCTGTGAGTTTACCTTCGTCCCAGGATCCGTTTTTGAATTCTGATACATAACGATAGTCGGTTTTTACATAACCGAAGCCCAGGTTTCCCCAGTCAATGTTCTTTTTTTCCATAATTCATCCTCCTCGTTTAACGCTTTAATTCTTTACCACATATATTAGCACTTTTGTATTGCGACTTCAATGAAAACTTGTATTTTCCCGGTCTCTTAGGTATAATGAAAAAGACGGAAAACACCACAAGTTTATACGGAGAAAAGAATGGAGAACAGAAAAGAACAGGAACCTGCGGTGCGTACAGAACTTTACAGCGGACTCGGCGGAGAAAGAATACGAAGCATTCTGCTGATCATATCAGGCATTATCCTTGCGGGAGGCATGGCTGCGGGGCTTCTGATAGTTCAAATCATTCAGGCTGTGATGAGAAACGGGAGCGCGGTTCCCACAGTTGTCACCGCGGCAGGTACGGCTGCGGGAATTCTGGTGCTGTACCAGGGTGTCAGTACGCTGGGGCGTATGGCAAGGTTCAAAAAATATATAAAGACTCTTGGAAACAGAACATATTGTGACTTTACAGAACTGGCAGCAGCCGTGGGAAAACCGGTCGGTTTTATAAAAAAGGACGTCCGCCGGATGATACGCAGGGGATGGTTCCTGGAAGGGACGACAGATCAAAAGGAAACATGTCTGATCACCAGCCGGGAGACCTACCGCCATTATGAAGATCTGCGAAAGGAAATAGAACTGAAAAAAAGCCGTGAGGAACAGGAGGCGGCCCGCAGAGCAGATCTGTCGGAAGAGGTACGGGAAGTTCTGGATAAAGGCGATGAGTTTCTTGCAAAGATCCGCAGAAGCAGGGAAGCGGTCCGGGGCGGGGAGATTTACGGAAAGATCGAAAAAATGGAACATGTTGTGGGCAGAATTTTTGAGAGAGCCCGGGAACATCCGGAGATTGTGCCGGATCTGAAAAAAATGATGGATTATTATCTTCCCATGACCGTGAAACTTCTGGAAACTTATGAAGATATGAACAGTCAGCCTGTTCAGGGAGAAACAATCCGAAATTCCACAAAAGAGATAGAAAATACACTGGACACACTGAACAGTGCTTTTGCCAAACTACTGGATTCTGCTTTTCAGGATGCTGCCTGGGATGTATCCAGCGACATTTCAGTCCTGCATACACTTCTGGCTCAGGAAGGACTGACAGGCGGTGATTTTACAAAAACACAGAAGTAAAAGGAGTACAATATGAGTGAGGAAATGAAGAACAGCGCAGAGACGCCGTCTCTGACACTGGAACCTGAACTTGTTATGACGAAAGAATCCGATATGATACCGGCCCAACCTCTGATGGAAGAGAGCTCTGAAATGAATGAAGTACAGAAAGAGATGGCCGGAACGGTGCTGACAGCAGAGGAGCAGGAAATGGTGGATTCTTTCGCATCAAAGATCGATGTGGAGAATACCGCCCAGATCATGCAGTATGGAGCCGGAACTCAGAAAAAAATGGCGGATTTTTCGGATGAAGCTCTCAAAAATGTAAAATCTCAGGATCTGGGAGAGGTCGGGGATCTCCTGACGGATGTAGTCGGAGAGCTGAGAGGATTTGACGCAGAAGAGGAAAAAGGTCTGTTCGGTTTCCTTAAAAAGCAGGCGAACAAAATTGAGAATCTGAAAAACAAATATGACAAAGCGGAAGCAAATGTGGAAAAGATCATGGATTCTCTTGAGAAACATCAGATCCGTCTTCTCAAGGACTCTGCCATGCTGGATAAAATGTACCAGCAGAATCTGCTCTATTTTAAAGAACTGTCCATGTATATCCTTGCCGGAAGGAAAAGCCTGTCGGAAGTGCGGAACGGAAAACTGAAAGATCTGGAGGAGAAGGCTCGCATAAGCGGACTTCCCGAGGATGCTCAGGCGGCAAGGGACCTTGATAGTAAATGCAGCCGTTTCGAGAAAAAGATCCATGATCTGGAACTGACCAGAATGATCTCTCTTCAGACCGCACCGCAGATCCGGCTTGTCCAGAATAATGATATCATGATGGCGGAAAAGATCCAGACAACGCTTGTGAACACGATTCCTCTCTGGAAAAGCCAGATGGTGCTTGCCCTTGGCATTGCGCATTCTACAGAAGCTGCGTCGGCACAGCGGCAGGTATCAGATGTTACGAACGAGCTTCTTAAGAAAAATGCGGAAACTCTTCATATGGCGTCTGTGGAGACGGCAAAGGAGTCTGAGCGCGGAATCGTAGACATGGAAACTTTAAAGAAAACAAATGTGGAGCTGATCCAGACGCTGGATGACGTGATGAAGATCCAGAAAGAGGGAAGACTGAAGCGGCAGACAGCAGAAGCAGAGATGCAGCGTATGGAAAATGAGCTGAAAGCAAAGCTTCTGGAGATTCAGAGTTAAAAAAGAGAAAGGACTGCAGCATTTTCTGACATTCGGATTTTGCAGCAGTTCTTTGAATTTTTTCGGGAGGAAGATTATGTATCGGGATCATACAAAAGTTGTACAGATCGGAGACAGGAAGATCGGCGGAGGAAATCCGGTCCTTATCCAGTCCATGACAAACACCAGAACAGACGACGTGGAAGCTACGGTAAAACAGATCCTTGAGCTGGAGGCGGCAGGATGCGAGATCATCCGCTGTGCCGTTCCGGATATGGCCGCGGCGGAAGCGTTGACAGAAATCAAAAAGCAGATCCATATCCCTCTGGTGGCGGATATTCATTTTGATTACCGGCTTGCCATCGCGGCAATAGAGCACGGTGCGGACAAAATCCGTATCAATCCCGGCAATATCGGAAGCACAGACAGGATCCGGGCAGTAGTCAACGCGGCGAAGGAGCGGAATATCCCCATCCGCGTAGGCGTGAACAGCGGATCCCTGGAGAAAGAGCTGGTGGAGAAATACGGCGGCGTTACGGCGGAAGGACTGGTGGAAAGCGCCCTGGATAAAGTGAAGATCATCGAGGATATGGGATATGACAATCTGGTGATCAGCATTAAATCTTCCGACGTGTTGATGTGTGCCAGGGCCCATGAACTGATCGCGCAGAAAACCGATCATCCTCTCCATGTGGGGATCACAGAAGCGGGAACCCTTTATTCCGGAAATATCAAATCCGCTGTGGGCCTGGGCATCATCCTTTATCAGGGGATCGGAGATACCATACGCGTCTCTCTTACCGGCGCGCCTCTGGAGGAGATCAAATCCGCAAAAAGAATACTGAAGACTCTGGGACTGCGTAAAGGCGGGGTGGAAGTTGTTTCCTGTCCCACCTGCGGCCGTACCAGGATCAATCTTATCGGCCTTGCGAACAGAGTGGAATCCATGGTTCAGGATATCCCGCTGGATATCAAGGTGGCCGTTATGGGATGTGTGGTGAACGGTCCGGGAGAAGCGAAAGAAGCGGATATCGGCATTGCAGGCGGCGACGGCGTGGGTCTTCTGATCAAGAAGGGCGAGGTTGTGAAGAAGGTGCCTGAGGATCAGCTTCTTGATACGCTGAGAGAAGAACTTCTTCACTGGAACGAATAGCAAGAAGGAGAACGGGATGGAAAAAGATTTTTTCGACGTATTTCCAAACCTGAAAATTAAAGATGAACTCCGTGAGCTCCTGGATATGGTGTTTGTGACCAGAGTGGCGTGTAATCCCGCAAAAACGAGACTGTGGGTAACTATCCGGAGTGAGCGCTGGATCCACAAGAAATATATCCTCGAACTGGAGCGGCAGATAGAGAGACAGTGTTTTCCGGGTATCCAGATGCAGGTAACTGTAATCGAAAAGTTCCGGCTGTCACGCCAGTATACGCCGGATAATTTTCTTGAAGTATACCGGTCCAGCATGGAACTGGAACTGAGAAATTATAATATGCTGGAGTATAACCTGTTTAAACGGGCCAAGATCTCTTTCACCGACACGGATCATATGGAACTGGTACTTCCGGATTCTGTGATCGCCCGGGAAAAAAGCGGGATACTGGTGGAGTATCTTCATAAGGTGTTCTGCGAACGATGCGGCATGGATCTGAAAATAAATCTTCAGTTTGCCGAGACAGGGGAAAGTAAATACCGGAGAAACGCCGCTATCCAGATCCGCCAGGAAGTGGAAAATGTTCTGAAGCACGCGAAGCTGGACGAAGCCGGAATGGAAAAAGCGAAAGAAGAAAAGCCTGAAAAAACAGGAGAGAAAAAAAATACAAAAGAAAAACAGGAACAGAAAACCGGAGGCCGAAAAGACCAGCACGGCGATTACCGGGGAGGATTCCGCCGGGATTCCAATCCGGATGTGGTTTACGGCAGAGATTTTGAGGGAGATACGATTCCTCTTGAATCCATTACAGGCGAAATGGGAGAAGTGATCATCCGCGGACAGGTAATGGACGTGGAAGCGCGGGAGATCCGCAATGAGAAAACAATCCTGATCTTTTCGGTGACGGATTTCACAGATTCCATTGTCGTAAAAATGTTTCTGCGGAACGAGCAGGTTCCGGAAGTGACGGAAGGTATAAAAAAAGGCGCTTTCCTAAAACTGAAAGGCGTGACAACGATTGACCGTTTTGACAGCGAGCTGACAGTGGGATCGGTGTCCGGGATCAAAAAAATCGCGGATTTCACATCTTCCAGAATGGACACCAGCCCGCAGAAGAGAGTGGAGCTTCACTGTCATACGAAAATGAGCGATATGGACGGCGTTACCGACGCAAAAGCCCTGGTGAAGCGGGCGTACGAGTGGGGGCACAAGGCGATCGCCATCACGGATCACGGCGTAGTGCAGGCCTTCCCGGAAGCAAATCACTGTTTTGACGCATGGGGCGGATGTGTTCCGAAGGAATCCGATTTTAAAGTGCTTTATGGGATGGAAGCATATCTGGTGGACGATCTGAAGGGAATCGTCACTAACAGTAAAGGGCAGTCCATGGATGGGAAGTTTGTGGTGTTTGATATCGAGACCACAGGATTTTCGCCTTTGACCTGCCAGATTATCGAGATCGGCGCGGTGAAAGTGGAAAACGGCGCCATCACAGATCGTTTTTCCACTTTTGTAAATCCGAAGGTTCCTATTCCCTATCGGATCGAGCAGCTTACCAGCATCAATGATTCCATGGTCATGGACGCCCCGGACATTCATACCGTACTGCCGGAATTCCTGGAATTCTGCCGGGATTCTGTGATGGTTGCTCACAACGCGGATTTTGATATGAGCTTTATTATCGAAAACTGTAAAAGAGAGGGGCTTCCTGGGGAATTTACCTATGTAGATACCGTGGGGATGGCGCGATTCCTCTTGCCGGCGCTGAACAGGTTCAAGCTGGATACGGTGGCAAAAGCGGTGGGAGTCTCTCTTGCCCATCATCACAGGGCGGTGGACGACGCGGCATGCACGGCGGAGATTTTTGTGAAGTTCGTGGAAATGCTGAGAGAGCGGGATATTTTTGACGTGGACGAGCTGAACAGGCACGGAAGCGTCTCCATAGATACGATCAAGAAACTGCCCACATATCATGCGGTTATTTTTGCAAGAAACGAGACGGGAAGGATCAACCTCTACAAGCTGGTGAGCCAGTCCCATCTGAAATATTACCGAAGAAGGCCGAGGGTGCCCAAAAGCGTTTTTCTGAAGTACAGAGACGGCCTTCTTATCGGCAGCGCCTGCGAGGCGGGAGAGCTTTATCAGGCACTGCTGCGCAACGCTCCGGAGCAGGAAATCGCCCGGCTGGTAGATTTTTATGATTATCTGGAGATTCAGCCTCTGGGAAACAACGCGTTTATGATCGCTGATGAAAAAAACGACAGAGTCAATTCCAACGAAGATCTGATCGAGCTGAACAAGAAAATCGTAAAATTGGGAGAACAGTTTAAGAAGCCGGTGGTCGCCACCTGCGACGTGCATTTCATGGACCCGCAGGACGAGATCTACCGCAGGATCATCATGGCAGGAAACGGATTTTCCGACGCGGACAATCAGGCGCCTCTTTATCTGCGTACTACAGAGGAGATGCTGGAGGAGTTTTCCTATCTGGGTAGCGAGAAGGCGGAGGAGGTCGTCATCACCAATACCAATAAGATCGCGGATATGATTGAGAAGATCTCGCCCATCCACCCGGATAAATTCCCGCCGGTGATCGAGAATTCGGACAGGGATCTGAAAGATATGTGTTTCGCGAAGGCCCATGAGCTCTACGGGGAGAATCTTCCGGCGATTGTGGAGGACCGTCTTAACAAAGAACTGAACTCCATCATATCAAACGGTTACGCGGTAATGTACATCATTGCCCAGAAACTGGTACATAAATCCAATGAGGACGGATATCTGGTAGGATCCCGTGGATCCGTGGGATCTTCCCTCGCGGCGACCATGTCGGGTATCACCGAGGTAAATCCGCTTCCGCCGCATTATATCTGTCCGAAGTGCAAATACAGTGATTTTGATTCTCCGGAAGTGAAGAAATTCAGTGGCATGGCCGGCTGCGATATGCCGGACAGGAATTGTCCCCACTGCGGAACAAAGATGAAAAAAGAAGGTTTTGATATCCCGTTTGAGACTTTCCTGGGATTCAAGGGAGATAAGGAACCGGATATCGACCTGAACTTTTCTGGCGAATATCAGGCGAACGCCCATAAATATACAGAGGTGATCTTCGGAAAAGGGCAGACCTTCAAGGCCGGAACCATCGGTACCCTGGCGGAAAAGACGGCCTATGGCTATGTAAAAAATTATTTTGAGGAGAGGGGACAGCATAAGAGATACTGCGAGATCAACCGGATCGTTCAGGGATGTACCGGCGTCCGCAGGACTACGGGCCAGCATCCCGGCGGGATTATCGTTCTCCCCAAAGGAGAGGAAATCGAAAAATTCACACCGGTGCAGCATCCGGCAAATGATGAGAACAGCGATATCATCACCACACATTTCGACTATCATTCCATTGACGGAAACCTTCTGAAACTGGATATTCTGGGACACGATGATCCCACCATGATCCGTATGCTGGAAGACCTTACCGGGCTGGACGCCAAAGAGATCCCTCTGGATCAGAAGGATGTGATGTCGCTTTTTGCGGGAACGGAAGCTCTGGGGATCAAACCGGAGGACATTGGCGGATGCAAGCTGGGCTGTCTGGGCGTGCCGGAGTTCGGTACGGATTTCGCCATGCAGATGCTGATCGATACGAAGCCGAAATATCTCTCCGATCTGGTTCGTATCGCCGGACTGGCCCATGGAACCGACGTGTGGCTGGGAAACGCCCAGGTGCTGATCCAGGAAGGAAAGGCGACCATCTCCACCGCGATCTGTACCCGTGACGATATCATGATCTATCTGATCCATATGGGAGTAGAAAGCAGTCTGGCCTTTACCATCATGGAGAGTGTGCGTAAAGGCAAGGGACTCAGGGAGGAATGGGAGCAGACCATGAAGGAACACAATGTTCCGGACTGGTATATCTGGTCCTGCAAAAAGATCAAATATATGTTCCCGAAAGCCCATGCGGCGGCCTATGTAATGATGGCGTACCGTATCGCCTGGTTCAAAGTGTTCCGGCCGCTGGCATATTACGCTGCGTTTTTCAGTATCCGCGCCACGGCGTTTTCCTATGAGACCATGTGCATGGGGAGAGACCGGCTGGAATATTATCTTGCGGAAATCCGGAAAAAAGGCGACGCCGCGTCGAAGAAAGAACAGGATTCCATCCGTGATATGAGGATCGTCCAGGAAATGTACGCCCGGGGGTTTGAATTTATGCCTATAGATATTTACAGGGCGAAGGCGGACCGTTTCCAGATCATAGACGGGAAGCTTATGCCTTCTCTGAACTCTATCGACGGTATGGGAGACAAGGCTGCGGTAGCGGTAGTGGAAGCAGCGAAAGACGGAAAGTTCCTTTCCAAGGATGATTTCCGCGACAGAACGAAAGTCAGCAAAACGGTGATCGATCTTATGGATGATCTGGGACTTTTCGGGGATATACCCCAGTCCAACCAGTTTTCACTTTTTGACGGCATCATAGCATGATGCAGGGGTGAAACATAAGTTACTGGCCGGAGGGTCCGGTATGCTATGATAAATGAAAAGGAGAAGGAAGATGAAGAAAGAAGAACTCCGTTATCTGGAAAGGCTTGCGGAATTATATCCTACCATCGGCAAGGCGTCTACAGAGATCATTAATCTCCAGTCGATTCTGAATCTGCCGAAGGGGACGGAACATTTTATGTCGGATCTTCACGGAGAATACGAAGCTTTTTCCCATGTACTCCGGAATGGCTCGGGCGCTGTGCGCAAGAAGATCAACGACGTGTTCGGCCACACGCTGAGCAACAGCGACAAGAGGGCGCTGGCGACGCTGATCTATTATCCCAGAGAGAAGATCCAGCTGGTCAAGAAGACAGAGGAGGATATGGAGAACTGGTACAAGATCACTCTGTACCGGCTGATCGAGGTGTGCAAGACCACGGCGTCCAAGTACACCCGTTCCAAGGTCCGCAAGGCGCTTCCTCCGGATTACGCCTATGTGATCGAGGAACTGATCACGGAAAAAGCGGAGGTGCTGGACAAAGAAGCCTATTACAATTCCATTGTCAATACCATTATTGAGATACGCAGGGCGGAGAACTTCATCATTGCCCTTGCAGAGCTGATCAAGCGGCTGGTCGTGGACCATCTTCATATTCTCGGCGATATTTATGACAGAGGACCGGGTCCCCATTTCATTATGGAGCGTCTCAGCGAATATCACTCTCTGGATATTCAGTGGGGAAATCATGACGTGGTGTGGATGGGAGCAGCGTCGGGACAGCAGGCCTGTATCGCCACAGTGATCCGTAACTGCATCCGTTATAATAATCTGGATATACTGGAGGATGGATACGGGATCAACATGATCCCTCTGGCCACGTTCGCCATGGATGTATATAAGGACGATCCCTGCGCCGTTTTTGAGCTGAAGGGAAATTCCAACTACAGCGCAGCGGAGCAGGAACTGAGCCGCAAGATGCACAAGGCGATCTCCATTATCCAGTTCAAACTGGAGGGGAAACTTCTCCGCAAAAGGAAGGAATTCCGCATGGAGGACCGCTGCCTTCTCCACAGGATCGATCCGGACAAAGGAACCATCACCCTTCCGAACGGGAAGGAATATCCGCTTCTGGATACAAATTTCCCGACAATAGACTGGAAGCATCCCTATGAGCTGAGTCCTGGCGAGAAGGATGTTATGGATCGTCTGGAATCCGCTTTCCGCAACTGCGAAAGACTGCAGAAACATATCCGGCTGCTTCTGGATAAAGGCGGCCTTTATAAGATCTATAACGGGAATCTTCTTTTCCACGGCTGTATTCCCCTTAATGAGGACGGAAGCCTGAAAGAAGTCCAGATCTACGGCAGGACCTGCAAGGGCAGAGAACTGTACGATGTGCTGGAGGGTTATGTCCGCAGAGCGTTCTACGCCGTGGACAGCGAGGAACAGAGAAAAGGCAGGGATATCCTGTGGTATATCTGGGCGGCTCCTAATTCCCCGCTTTTCGGCAAGGATAAAATGACTACCTTTGAGAGATATTTTATCGCGGATAAGGAAACGCACAAGGAGAAAAAGGGTGCTTATTTCCGTCTTCTGGAGCGGGAGGACGTGGTGGATTCCATGCTGCGTGAGTTCGGTCTGGATCCCTCGGAGAGTCATATCATCAACGGACACGTCCCCGTTCATCAGGGGGAAGGCGAGAGTCCGGTGAAGTGCGGCGGCAAGGTGATCGTGATCGACGGAGGTTTCTGCAAGGCATATCAGAAAGTAACGGGAATCGCGGGATATACGCTGATCTACAACTCTTACGGTCTCCTTCTGGCGGCTCATGAGCCGTTTACTTCGAAAGAGGCGGCAGTGTCGCAGGAGATTGATATCGCCTCCAACCAGGTTGCGGTGCGGTACACCACCCAGAGACGTCTTGTGGGGGACACGGACAACGGAAAAGCGCTGAAAGAACGTATCGAAGAACTTACCAGACTTCTTGACGCATACAGGAAAGGTCTCATAAAGGAGAAAAAATAAGGCTTTACTTCTTTTGAGGCGTTCTATATAATGGTGGGTGCAGTAAATGTCGAAATATTTATACTGAGATTACAGGATAAGGAGAGAACAGAACATGGGCGGAATTTTTGGCGTAGCATCAAAATCCAGCTGCGTGCTGGATCTGTTTTTCGGAATTGACTATCATTCTCATCTGGGGACCAGAAGAGGCGGAATGGCGGTATATGATTCTGCAAAAGGATTTGACAGAGCCATTCACAATATCGAGAATTCACCTTTCAGAACGAAATTCGACAGAGACGTATCAGAGCTCCAGGGAAACCTGGGAATCGGATGTATTTCCGACAATGAACCCCAGCCTCTGCTGGTGAGATCCCATCTGGGCAATTTTGCTATCACCACAGTAGGTAAGATCAATAATATGGAAGATCTTGTGGCACATTCTTTTAAGAATGGCTGTACGCATTTCCTGGAGATGAGCGGAGGCAATGTGAATCCCACAGAGATGGTAGCTTCTCTGATCAACCAGAAATCTACCATGGTGGAGGGCATCCGCTATGCACAGGAGATGATCGACGGATCTATGAGTATGCTGATCCTGACGCCGAAGGGACTTGTGGCGGCCAGAGATCTTCTGGGAAGAACGCCTCTGATCATCGGAAAGAAGGAAAATGCCCGCTGCGTTTCTTTTGAAAGCCACGCATATATCAATCTTGGCTATGAAGATGAGAAGGAACTTGGTCCGGGAGAGATTGTGGCCGTAACGCCGGAGGGGATCGAGACTCTGCAGAAACCGGGAGAGAAAATGCGTATATGTTCTTTCCTCTGGGTATACTATGGATATCCGACCTCTACTTACGAAGGCGTGAACGTTGAGGAAATGCGTTATAAGTGCGGAGATATGCTGGCTGAGAGGGATTTCGGGGAAGTTGAACCGGATATTGTGGCAGGAGTTCCGGATTCAGGAATCGCTCATGCCATCGGTTACGCCAACCGTTCCGGAGTACCCTTCGCAAGACCGTTTATCAAATATACGCCTACCTGGCCCAGATCTTTCATGCCCACCCAGCAGAGCCAGAGAAATCTGATCGCCAGAATGAAACTGATCCCTGTGCACAAGCTGATCAAGGATAAGAGCCTTCTGATGATCGACGATTCCATTGTCAGGGGGACCCAGCTTCGCGAGACAACAGAGTTTCTGTATAATAACGGCGCAAAGGAGGTCCATATCCGTCCTGCCTGCCCGCCGCTCCTGTACGGATGCAAATATCTGAATTTCTCACGGTCCAAATCCGAGATGGATCTGATCACGCGGAGAGTGATCGCGAAACGTGAGGGAGACAATGTTGACGAAAAAGTTCTGGCGGATTATGCGAATCCTGACTCAGAGAATTATAAGGGAATGCTGGAGGATATCAGGAAGGAGCTGAATTTCACTTCTCTGAAATATCACCGTCTGGATGATCTGACAGCTTCTATTGATATTGAACCGTGTAAACTCTGCACATACTGCTGGAATGGAAAAGAATAAAAGGATAAAAAACAGAAAACACGGACAGAACAGAGGTGACGCTTTATGAGAAGAAGAGAGATACTGAAAATTTTACTGAGCGTACTTGTAGCGGTTTTCATTATGGTAAGCGCTGCGGCCTTGCTTCTTGCAGGATTCCGCAGCAGTGAAAGAGAAGAGCAGAAGAAACAGGAGGCGCTGTCTGCTCTGGAGAACGTGCCTACAGTGGCTCCGACGGCAGCCGCCGTCTCAGTAACTCCATCTCCCACGCCTCGTCCTACAGCGACACCTACGCCGGTTCCAACAATGGTGGCGGCTTTTAATCCGGATGATTTCTGGGATTACTGGTACAGCACTGACGGTACGGTAACTGTTAATGTATATAATATCAGTCTGAATTCCGTATCTTTCACTTATTATCAGACCGACCGGAATCAGACGCAGTCGGTATCAGCGGATATCACTGCAGAAGTGGCGGGAAATGCGGCCCGCTTCAGTTTCTATGATTCTGCGGGAAACACATCCGCGGGGAATCTGATCTTCGACAATGGTCAGCTGTATCTCAGGATTGTCACAGAAGCGCCGGTCTCCTCTGTCTATCCCAGTGTGGACTGCATCATGAGTCGTGAACAGGTACAGCTCGTACCGGATCCTACGGCAACGCCGACTCCGGAGGTGACGCAGGCAGAGCAGCAGTCCCAGACAGGGGAGTATTTCTTCCCTGACAGCAACAGCCGTTATCTGACGGATGAAGACCTGGCTCCTTATTCTTATGATGAACTGGAACTTGCAAAGAATGAGATCTACGCCCGTCACGGACGGCAGTTTGTCACCCAGAGGATAGCGGATTACTTCAATAGCAAGTCCTGGTATCAGGGTACCGTGGATCCGGATACTTTTGACGCTCAGCAGAGTTCCATTTTTAACGAATATGAAATGGCCAATATCATGAAGATCGATGAGCGGATGGCACAACTCGGATGATATTCCGGTGGATTTTCTGAAAAATAAAGGACAGGCAGAGTCTTGACGGCAGAAGACTTTGTCTGTCCTTCTTATTTTATACCTGATCTATAATCTCGGCGGCTTTCAGCGCCCGGCTGATGATATGGCGCATTTCCGGACTGAGTTCAACAGAGTCATCCAGATGGAAATGCCTTCCGTCGAGAAATGAAACGGACAGTTCATAGGCATAATACTCATCGCTGCCCTGTTCTTCGGCAATACATTCTCCTTTGCTGCGCATTTCATCAGTATTCTGTTCACGTCCGGCAGTCATATCTGCCAGAGTACCCAGCAGAATACAGAAATGTTCTTCATCCCATGCGGACAGGTACATACATTTGCACAGTCCTCTGGTGAAGAATGGATAATTGCAGTAGCAGTCGGTCAGTTCTTTAAAACGCGTGCGGTGACCGGAATTTTCAAACATACCTGCTTCATCAAGAGCATCAAAACATTTATCTTTCCACTTCATAATCTTCCCTCCCTGACAATATGACATACGTGTTGCCCTAATAAAAATTATAATAGATAAAACGACATAACTCAACATATTTTTCAGATTTTACAATTGGATTTAATGCTTTTGCGTGTACAGAATCAGAGATAAACAGTTGCCTTTTTTGTGAAAATCATCTATACTGTAATGCAGGAGCATTGACTGTTGCGTCAGTAATAGTTGTATGTGAATGAAATTGTCATATCATATCCGGAAGCGGAATTCTCCGCAGTTATTCCCATACATTAACGCTAAATAGAAAATAAAACATAGAGAACCGTATATCGGGGCGGTTCTGCGGAAAGGAGATATATGTTTGCAAGCGTACTATCTGCCGTGATCCTGGGGATGGAGGTTTATCCGGTCCAGGTGGAGGCTGATATCAGCAGCGGGCTGCCGTCTTTTACTATGGTTGGATTTCCGTCGGCCCAGGTAAAGGAAGCCCAGGACAGGGTGAGGACTGCACTGAGGAACAATGAGATACTGCTTCCGCCCAAAAGGATCACGGTGAATTTTGCTCCCGCTGATATAAAAAAAGAAGGGGCTGGTTTTGATATGCCTGTGGCAGCTGCCGTACTTGCGGCGGCGGGCATCATCAACCCTGATTTTCTGCGAGGAACCATGCTCGCCGGGGAACTCAGCCTGAATGGAGAGATACATTCTGTTCAGGGAATCCTTCCTATGGTAATAAAAGCACGAGAAGAGAAATGCCGGTTCTGTATGGTACCGGCGGGAAATCTTCAGGAAGCCCTGCTTGTACCGGATATTAAAGTGATCGGGGTAAGTAATCTGAAAGAAATGATCCGTTATCTTAGGGAACCTGATACATATCGGCACCAGGAGATTCTCCCGGAATCCCGGCCGGCAGAAAATATGCCGGATCTCCGTGATATCCGGGGACAGAAAAGCCTCAGAAGGGCGGTGGAAATTGCTGTGAGCGGTTTTCATAATCTTCTGATGATCGGTCCGCCGGGAGCAGGCAAGACCATGACTGCAAAGCGGATACCGGGTATCATGCCGCTTTTGAGTTATGGAGAAAGCCTGGAACTGACGAAAATATACAGTATTGCCGGACTTCTGTCTGAGAAAGACCCTCTCATCCGCAGCAGGCCTTTCCGGAGTCCGCATCATACCAGTACGGCAGCTGCGCTGGCCGGAGGCGGCCGGAATCCGAAGCCTGGAGAGATTACGCTGGCGCATAGAGGAGTTCTGTTTCTGGATGAAATGCCTGAATTTTCCAGAAGAAGCCTGGAGATACTCCGACAGCCGCTGGAAGACAGGGTCATACGTATTTCCAGAGTAAACGGCAGTTTTGTCTTTCCGGCAGATTTTATGCTGTGCGCGGCTATGAATCCCTGTCCATGCGGCTATTATCCAGATATGGACAAATGCCGGTGTACGTCAGTACAGATTACGGGTTATCTTAATAAAATCAGTCAGCCGCTTCTGGATCGTCTGGATCTCTGCGCTGAAGCGGAGCAGGTAGATTTCTCGGAAATGAGCAGTAGAGAATGGGGAGAATCTTCAGCGGATGTGCGCAAAAGAGTGGAAAAAGCGCAGGAAATCCAGAAAGACAGATACCGGTCAGAAAAAATACAGTTCAACGGAGAACTGAAAGGAGAGCAGATAGAACGGTTCTGCAGGCTGGATTCCGGCGGGCAGGCATTTCTGCAGGCTGCCTTCGAGCATATGGCTTTCAGCCCCAGAGCTTATCACCGTATTCTTAAAGTCGCCAGGACGATCGCGGATATGGACGGGACCTCGGAGATACGGAAAGATCATGTTGGAGAAGCTGTGTCCTACAGGGCTTTTGATAAAAAATACTGGACATGACCGGGAAAGAGTCATAAAAAATTTTCAGGAGGTGTACTTTATATGGAAAGAAAACAGGAAGATATCCGTTGTATTACTGCACTGGACGCTGAATATCCGGAGAAACTGAGGCAATATGAAGATATGCCGGGGTGCCTGTATGTAAAAGGAGCACTTCCTTCCGGGGAGAAACCGGCAGCAGCCGTTGTAGGAGCCAGAATGTGCAGTGCCTACGGCCGGATCCAGGCTTTCCGCTATGCCAGGGTTTTGAGCGAGGCTGGTGTGCAGATCATCAGCGGACTTGCCTGGGGGATAGATTCCGAGGGCCACAAAGGCGCGCTGGAAGGAGGCACGTCTACATTCGCAGTTCTGGGGAACGGCGTGGATATCTGTTATCCGGCAGGAAACCGCGGACTGTATCAGAGGATCCTGCGGCAGGGCGGCGGTATATGCAGCGAATATCCTCCCGGGGCCAGACCGCGGAAATACGGTTTCCCTGCCAGGAACAGAATTATCAGCGGTCTGGCGGATCTGGTCCTGGTGGTTGAGGCAAAAGAAAAAAGCGGATCACTGATTACGGCACAGTGGGCGCTGGAGCAGGGAAAGGCAGTTTTTGCGCTTCCGGGCCCTGTAAATGAGGAATTGAGTATGGGCTGTCACCGGCTGATCTATGACGGCGCCGGGATTGCTTTTTCTCCGGAAATCCTTCTGGAGGAACTGGGGATCAATTGTAAAAAGAAGATAAAATCAAAACAAAAAAATGAGTTGGGACTTGCAAGTGATTTAAAATTGGTGTATAGTTGTCTCGATTTACGACCAAAATCCAGAGATCAGCTGAGCAGGGAGGCTGGCTTCTCTCCGGAGAAAACAGGGAGTATCCTTGTGGAACTGAGTATTCTGGGACTGGTCAGGGAGATCGGAAGGCATCATTATGTAAGAGATGGCGACAGGTAGAAAGCCCCGATCTTATTAGTCTTTAATGAATGAACTAGGAGAGGTAACATGGCTAAATATCTGGTGATCGTAGAGTCGCCTGCAAAGGTAAAAACCATTAAGAAATTTCTTGGGAGTAATTATGACGTGGAGGCTTCCAACGGGCATGTAAGAGATTTCCCAAAGAGTCAGTTCGGAATCGATGTGGAGAATGATTTTGAACCCAAATACATTACCATCAGAGGGAAAGGAGAGCTTCTTGCCGGATTGCGCAAAGCGGCGAAGAAAGCGGATAAGATTTATCTTGCCACTGACCCTGACCGTGAAGGAGAGGCAATTTCCTGGCACCTGATGCAGGCTCTGAAAGAAGATCCGGCCAAGATGCGAAGGATCACCTTTAACGAGATCACCAAGACTGCGGTCAAGAATTCCATTAAGCACCCGCGGGAACTGGATATGAACCTTGTAGACGCCCAGCAGGCCAGGAGAATGCTGGACCGTATGGTGGGATACAGCATCAGCCCGCTTCTTTGGGCAAAAGTAAAAAGAGGCCTGAGCGCCGGCCGTGTGCAGTCTGCGGCACTGCGGATCATCTGTGACCGTGAAGAGGAAATAAACTCTTTTATTCCGGAAGAATACTGGACTCTGGACGGAGAATTTAAGATCCGGGGTGAGAAGAAGACTCTCCAGGCCAAGTTTTACGGAACAGATAAGAAACTGAATATTCATAACAAAAAGGAAATGGATGATCTCCTGAAGAAACTGGAGCATGCGGCTTATGAGATCACAGAGGTAAAAAAAGGCGAGAGGATCAAAAACGCGCCGCTGCCGTTCACTACCAGTACCCTTCAGCAGGAGGCGGCCAAGACACTGAACTTCTCCACTCAGAAAACAATGCGCCTAGCTCAGCAGCTTTATGAAGGTATAGACATCAAAGGAAACGGAACCGTAGGTGTTATCACCTACCTCCGTACAGACTCCACCAGGATTTCTGAAGAGGCTGACGAGGCTGCAAGGGCATATATAAGCTCTCAGTACGGAGATTCTTATGTTTCAGCAGGAGGCAAGACTGCGAAGAAGGATCAGAGGATCCAGGATGCCCATGAGGCGATCCGCCCCACAGATATCACAAGAACCCCGGTCATGCTGAAAGATTCTCTCTCCAGAGATCAGTTTCGCCTGTATCAGCTGATCTGGAAACGTTTTACTGCCAGCAGGATGAGTGCGGCCCGGTATGAGACCACATCAGTAAAGATCGGTGCAGGAGAATTTGTCTTTACGGTAGCAGCGTCAAAGGTGGCATTCGACGGTTTCATGTCTGTATATGTAGAAGAGGAAGATTCCCGAAAAGGGAATGTGCTCAGTCAGAGTCTGGAAAAGGGCATGAAACTTGAACTGGAGAACCTGAAACCGGAACAGCATTTTACACAGCCTCCGGCTCATTACACAGAAGCTTCTCTGGTAAAGGCTCTGGAAGAACAGGGGATCGGCCGTCCAAGTACCTATGCCCCTACCATTACCACGATCATCAGCCGCCGTTATGTTTCAAAAGAACAGAAGAATCTTTATGTAACGGAACTGGGCGAAGTGGTAAACAACATTATGAAGCAGGCGTTCCCAAGCATTGTGGACGTACATTTTACTGCTATGATGGAAGGCCTTCTGGACTGTGTGGAAGCAGGAACGGTACAGTGGAAGACAGTTATCCGTAATTTCTACCCGGATCTGAAGAGGGACGTCGATGCGGCGGAAAAGGAACTTGAAAAAGTAGATATCCAGGATGAAGTGACAGATGTGATCTGTGATGTGTGCGGCCGCAATATGGTGATTAAATACGGACCGCATGGAAGATTCCTTGCCTGCCCGGGATTTCCGGAATGCAGGAATACAAAACCCTATTATGAAAAGATCGGGGTCTCCTGCCCGAAGTGCGGAAAAGAGGTCGTTCTGAAAAAAACGCAGAAAGGGCGGAAATACTACGGGTGTGAAGATAATCCGGAATGTGATTTCATGTCCTGGCAGAAACCCTCTAATAAGAGATGTCCTGTCTGCGGCAGCTATATGGTTGAGAAAGGAAGCAAACTGGTCTGCAGCGAGAAAACCTGCGGATATGTGGAGCAGAAGCCAAAACAGGAGGAAAACTGAACGAACATCATTTCATGCAACAGTATCTGAATTTATGGTAACAAAACTGAGAAAAGAGAAATATTTTCAGAATAGGCAATAATAATCTAAAAATTGTAAAAATGTCTTGTATTTCTGAAAAAAAACGTGTACTATAAAAACAGCAGGATGTTTGCGTGGAAACAAGAGAAAGAGAGAAAAGGAGGCCAAGATGAGCGTTCAGTTGTTAGACAAAACAAGAAAAATTAATAAGCTTTTGCACAACAGCAGTTCCAGCAAAGTGGTTTTTAATGATATCTGTCAGGTATTGATGGAAACCTTGAGTTCCAATATTCTGGTGCTGAGCAAAAAAGGGAAAGTTTTAGGCGTAAGCCTGTGCCCGGGTGTCGATGAAATAACTGAACTGATTGAGGATAAAGTTGGCGGACATGTAGATGCATTGTTGAATGAGCGTTTTTTAGGAGTCTTATCAACGAAAGAGAACGTGAATCTCCAGACACTTGGATTTGAGCACGTTGACAGCAGATGCCAGGGAATCATCAATCCCATTGATATCGCAGGGGAACGCCTTGGGACATTATTTATGTATCGAAACGATAAGCCATATGATATTGAAGACATTATTGTCAGTGAATATGGCACAACAGTCGTCGGACTGGAAATGATGCGCGCTGTCCATGAGGAAAACGCAGAAGAAGACAGGAAACAGCAGGTTGTGAAGTCTGCATTTAATACATTATCATTCTCTGAACTTGAAGCAATCATCCATATTTTTGACGAACTGGACGGCGAAGAGGGGATTCTTGTCGCCAGCAAGATCGCAGACCGTGTGGGAATTACCAGATCTGTGATCGTAAACGCCCTTCGTAAATTCGAGAGCGCAGGAGTGATCGAGTCACGTTCTTCCGGTATGAAAGGAACATATATCAAGGTGCTGAATGAAGTGATCTTTGACGAGCTGGAGGAGATCAAGGCACAGAGGAACAAAAAAGTATAAGGTGTAAGAGGTATGTGGACGCCCTTCTCATTCTGAGAGGGGCGTTTTTATATAGGAATATAACAGGAAAGCATAATTACAGAGTGAAGTCATACGAAGCCGACATGTTGATTTTGACGATTTTGCTCCGCCACTTATAGATGCCGCTGTACCATAACTCGCTGTGCTCAGACAGATGGTACAGCGACATCGCTATGCTCGCAAAATAATCAAAATCTGCCAGGCGTCGGCTCCGTTATGACATTCACTTTATAATTTTTGTATTTTTCTGATATATTACTCATAAAAGATTACGACTCTCAGAATGAGAGCGGGCGGCTGATGGGGAGGCGAGCAGGTGATGTATGGGACGAATAAGCAGGAGGGGCGAATAAGAAGTGGATCGGGAAGCGGGATGATCGGTGTTCTGGGATGTGAAGAAAATTTCTGAAAAATAAAAAAGTGAGAAAAAAAGAGATAAATTAAGAATATATGAGATAATAATATATAAAATATAAATATATGTGAATGGAAAGAGTTGCAGAATTGCAGGTAATTCAATAATATAAGGACAGTGATTAGCACTCAGGTCAAATGAGTGCTAGCAAAACAGCAAGGCAGTAATAAAGGAGGAAATAGATCATGACATTAGTACCATTAGGTGACAGAATCGTTTTAAAACAGCTGGAAGCAGAAGAGACTACAAAGTCCGGTATCGTTCTTCCGGGCCAGGCACAGGAGAAACCGCAGCAGGCGGAAGTTATCGCGGTAGGCCCCGGCGGAATGGTTGACGGCAAGGAAGTCAAGATGGAAGTTGCAGTAGGCGATAAGGTTATTTATTCCAAATACGCCGGCACTGAAGTCAAGATGGATGACACAGAATACATCATCGTAAAACAGAGCGATGTTCTGGCAATTGTGAAATAATTTGTCTGACGTTTTTTAATCTAATATTATAAATCAGAATTGATACAGGAGGCATGATTATCATGGCAAAAGAAATTAAATTTGGCGCAGAAGCAAGAGCGGCGTTGGAAAACGGCGTTAACCAGCTTGCTGATACAGTAAGAGTAACTCTGGGACCGAAAGGAAGAAACGTTGTTCTTGACAAATCTTTCGGCGCTCCGCTGATCACCAACGACGGTGTAACTATCGCAAAAGAAATCGAACTGAAGGATCCCTTTGAAAATATGGGCGCGCAGCTGATCAAAGAAGTTGCATCCAAGACAAACGACGTTGCAGGCGACGGTACCACAACAGCTACTGTTCTTGCACAGGCTATGGTTCACGAAGGAATGAGGAACCTGGCTGCAGGCGCTAACCCCATCATCCTGAGAAAAGGTATGAAGAAGGCTACCGACGAGGCAGTTAAGGCTATCCAGGAAATGAGCCAGAAGATCAGTGGCAAGAAGCAGATCGCGAACGTTGCCGCAATCTCCGCAAGCGATGAGAAAGTTGGAGAACTGGTTGCAGACGCTATGGAGAAAGTTTCCAACGACGGCGTTATCACAGTTGAGGAATCCAAGACCATGCATACTGAACTGGATCTGGTAGAAGGTATGCAGTTTGACCGCGGGTACATTTCCGCTTACATGTCCACAGACATGGAAAAAATGGAAGCAAATCTGGAAGATCCCTACATCCTGATCACTGACAAGAAGATCAGCAACATTCAGGAACTGCTTCCGCTTCTTGAGCAGATCGTTCAGGCTGGAGCGAAACTTCTCATCATTGCAGAAGATGTAGAAGGCGAAGCTCTTACAACCCTGATCGTAAACAAATTAAGAGGTACATTCCAGGTAGTAGCCGTTAAGGCTCCGGGATACGGCGACAGAAGAAAAGAAATGCTTCAGGATATCGCGATCCTTACAGGCGGCCAGGTAATCTCCGAAGAACTGGGACTGGATCTTAAAGATGCCACCATGGCGCAGCTTGGACGTGCAAAATCTGTAAAAGTTGCGAAGGAGTCTACAGTGATCGTAGACGGATGCGGCAACAAAGACGACATTGCAAACCGTGTCGCTCAGATCCGCGGACAGATCGAAGAGACAAAATCTGATTTCGACAGAGAGAAATTACAGGAAAGACTTGCGAAACTGGCAGGCGGCGTAGCGGTTATCCGTGTGGGCGCAGCTACCGAGACTGAGATGAAAGAAGCGAAACTCCGTCTTGAGGATGCTCTGGCAGCTACAAGAGCGGCAGTTGAGGAAGGTATCATCGCAGGCGGCGGATCTGCTTATATCCACGCATCCAAGAAGGTTGCAGAACTGGCAGCCACTCTGGAGGGCGACGAGAAGACAGGCGCCAACATCATTCTGAAGGCGCTGGAAGCTCCGCTGTTCCGTATCGCTGCAAACGCAGGACTGGAAGGCTCTGTGATCATCAATAAAGTAAGAGAGTCCGAGCCGGGTATCGGTTTCGACGCTCTGAAAGAGCAGTATGTAAATATGGTTGGAGAGGGCATCCTGGATCCTGCGAAGGTTACAAGAAGCGCTCTGCAGAACGCGACAAGCGTTGCATCTACCCTGCTGACAACAGAATCCGTTGTGGCAAATATCAAGGAAGAGACACCTGCAATGCCGGCCGGCGGCCAGGGAATGGGCATGATGTAATTAATTGCAAAATCAGGAACCGGCGTCATAGACGCTGGTTCCTTTTTGTGTTACAATGAGAGAAATAACGGTAAGGAGAGTGACATATGAGTGATCTGTATTCTGAATGTCTGGTAAAAAAAGAGACCACATCAAAAGATGCGGCAGTGAAATACGGCCTGATCGCACTAATCGTGCTTTTTGCGGCGGCGGGTCTTTTTCTGCTTCCCATCCTTCTGATCGGCGCGGTAGCCCTTGGAGTGGCGGCATATTTTATTATTCCGGGGACAGATCTGGAGTACGAGTATCTGTTTGTGAACGGTGAACTGGATATCGACAAGATCATGGCGAAGTCCAAAAGAAAAAAAGCCAAGACGGTAGATCTGTCGGAAGCGGATATCATTGCTCCTCTGAATTCCCACCGGCTGGATTATTATAACGGGAACAGCCAGCTGAAGGTTTACGATTATTCCTCCGGGAATCCGGATCATAAACGGTTTGCGGCCATCATCCGCGAAGAGGGACAGACCTGCAAGCTGATCTTTGAACCAGATGAGACTATGGCAAATGCAATAAAAAAATCATCTCCGGGCAAGGTTTTTTTGGATTGACATGTGGTATCTTTTTTGCTACACTATGGAACAAACTCAAAATCAAATAAAACACACACATACAAGGGAGGAAATGCAATGGGTACTATTATCGGTGAAGGCATTACGTTTGACGACGTGCTGTTAGTTCCGGCGTATTCAAACGTGATTCCGAATCAGGTAGACGTTACGACTTATTTGACAAAAAAGGTGAAGCTGAACATTCCGCTTATGAGCGCGGGTATGGATACCGTTACCGAGCATCGTATGGCCATCGCCATGGCAAGACAGGGCGGTATCGGAATCATTCACAAGAACATGTCTATTGAAGCTCAGGCAGATGAGGTCGATAAGGTTAAGCGTTCCGAGAACGGAGTCATTACAGATCCGTTTTTCCTGTCTGCGGAGCATACCCTGAAGGATGCCAACGATCTGATGGCAAAATACCGTATTTCCGGCGTTCCGATCACTGAGGGCCGCAGGCTTGTTGGAATCATTACCAACCGTGACCTGAAATTCGAAACCGATTTCACAAGAAAGATCGGAGAATGTATGACTTCCGAAGGTCTGATCACCGCAAAGGAGGGGATCACACTGGAAGAGGCGAAGAAAATTCTTGCAAAATCCCGTAAAGAGAAATTACCCATTGTAGATGACGATTTTAACTTAAAAGGCCTGATCACGATCAAGGATATTGAGAAACAGATCAAATATCCTCTGGCCGCAAAAGACGCTCAGGGCCGCCTGCTCTGCGGAGCCGCTGTGGGAATCACAGCCAATGTACTCGCCCGTGTTGACGCGCTTGTGAAAGCCAATGTAGACGTGATCGTGATCGATTCCGCTCACGGACATTCCGAGAATATCCTGAAGGCAGTCCGCGAGATCAAGGAAGCATATCCGGAACTTCAGGTTATCGCCGGAAACGTGGCTACAGGAGCCGCTACCAAGGCGCTGATCGAAGCCGGCGTAGACGCTGTGAAGGTAGGTATCGGCCCCGGTTCCATCTGTACCACCCGTGTGGTTGCAGGTATCGGCGTGCCGCAGATCACAGCAGTTATGGACTGCTATGACGTTGCCAGCCGGTATGGAATCCCGATCATCGCCGACGGCGGAATCAAGTATTCTGGAGATATCACCAAGGCTATCGCTGCAGGCGCTGATGTCTGCATGATGGGAAGCATCTTCGCAGGATGCGATGAGAGCCCGGGAACATTCGAGCTGTATCAGGGACGTAAATATAAGGTTTACCGCGGTATGGGATCCATTGCGGCAATGGAGAACGGAAGCAAGGACCGTTACTTCCAGGAAGACGCCAAGAAGCTTGTTCCGGAAGGCGTGGAAGGCCGCGTGGCATACAAGGGCCATGTGGAGGATACCGTATTCCAGCTGATCGGCGGACTTCGTTCCGGTATGGGTTACTGCGGAGCGGAAAACATTGAGAAGCTGAAAACAACAGGTAAATTCGTGAAGATTTCCGCGGCTGCGCTGAGAGAATCCCATCCTCACGATATCCACATCACCAAAGAAGCTCCCAACTACAGTGTGGATGAGTAAGCGATAAGCCTGATTTCAGAACTGTGCGCTGTAAGAAGCCTGCAGAAAGGGGATTTGCCCCTTGAAAATCAAAGTAAAGTAGTATATGATGATAGTAACGACTGCATGACTGGCGGAAGTAGGATTACCTACAGGGAGTGCAGTAAGTGAGAGCCGACCGCCTGGGCAGCCTGGAGACAGACTACCCAGGCATTTTTTGTACCGGAAAAGGAGAATGATTATGGAAATGTTATCACTGGAAAAAGAACTGAGCAATAATTCCTATCCCGGAAGAGGGATTATTCTCGGCCGTTCCGCAAACGGAACGAAGGCTGTCGCCGCTTATTTCATTATGGGCAGAAGCGAGAACAGCAGGAACAGGATTTTTGTTACCGATGGAGAGGGAATCCGCACGGAGGCCTTTGATCCGTCCAAACTGACCGATCCCAGCCTGATCATTTACGCGCCGGTGCGCGTTCTGGGAAATAAGACGATCGTTACCAACGGCGATCAGACAGATACCATCTATGAGGGCATGGACAGACAGCTGACTTTCGAGCAGGCTCTGAGAAGCCGTGAGTTCGAGCCGGATGCGCCCAATTATACTCCCAGGATTTCCGGTATCATGCATATCGAACAGGGGAACTATAGCTACGCCATGTCCATCCTGAAGAGCGACAACGGCAGACCGGATTCCTGTCTCCGCTATACTTTTGCATACAAGAACCCCATTGCGGGAGAGGGACGTTTTATCCATACTTATATGGGAGACGGCAATCCGCTTCCGAGTTTCGAGGGTGAGCCGAAGCTTGTAAGTATTCCGGACGACATGGAGGAGTTCACAGCCCTGCTCTGGAACAATCTCAATGAAGACAACAAGGTTTCCCTCTTTGTGCGCTATATCGATATTGCTACGGGAACCTATGAGACCACGATCGTGAACAAGAATCAGTAAAGCCGCTAGTAAACAGAATGATCTGAATATCAGGAGGTCTTAAACAATGAACGAATTACAGTTAAAATACGGATGCAACCCCAATCAGAAACCGTCAAGGATCTATATGGGAGACGGAAGCGAGCTTCCCATCAAAGTCCTTTCAGGGAAACCCGGATATATCAACTTCCTGGACGCATTTAACGGATGGCAGCTCGTGCGTGATCTGAAAAAAGCCACAGGCCTTCCCGCTGCCACATCTTTTAAGCACGTGTCTCCGGCAGGCGCTTCCGTTGGTCTGCCGCTTACCGAAACACTGGCGAAGATTTATTGGGTTGACGATATGAACTGGAGAGAATTTTCTCCCATTGCCTGCGCGTACGCAAGAGCGAGAGGAGCCGACCGTATGTCTTCTTTCGGTGATTTTATTTCTCTTTCTGATACCTGCGACAGGGATACGGCTCTTCTGATCAAGAGAGAGGTTTCCGACGGCGTGATCGCACCGGGATATACGGAGGAAGCCCTGGAGATCCTGAAACAGAAGAAAAAAGGCAACTACAATATCATCCAGATCGATCCGGACTTCGTACCCGCTCCCATGGAACATAAGGAAGTGTTCGGCGTTACTTTCGAGCAGGGAAGGCAGGAGCTGGTCATCGACGACGCTCTGATCTCCAACATTGTTACCGAGAACAAAGAACTCAGTGAAGAGGCGAAGAGAGATATGAAGATTTCCCTCATCGTCCTGAAATATACACAGTCCAATTCCGTATGCTATGTAAAGGACGGACAGGCCATCGGTGTTGGCGCAGGACAGCAGTCCCGCGTTCACTGTACAAGACTGGCGGGCCAGAAAGCTGACAACTGGTTCCTCCGTCAGTGCCCGAAGGTGATGAACCTTCCCTTCCGTGAAGAGATCAGCCGTGCGGAGAGAGACAACGCGATTGATGTATATATCGGCGAGGAATATATGGATGTCCTGGCGGACGGCGCATGGGAGAAGATCTTTACCGAGAAGCCGGGAGTGTTCACAAGAGAAGAGAAACGTGCATGGCTTGACAGCCTTACAGATGTGACTCTCGGCTCTGACGCCTTCTTCCCGTTCAGCGACAATATTGAGAGAGCCCATAAGAGCGGCGTGAAGTATGTGGCTGAACCAGGCGGCTCTGTGCGCGATGACGCAGTGATCGAGACCTGCAATAAATATGGAATGGTGATGGCCTTCACAGGAATCCGTCTGTTCCATCACTGATGCCGGCCGGGACCCGTCATCGGGATATGTGAAAGGGTTCTGAATGAAAAAATGAAATAATGTAAACAGGCTCCGGTTCTTTCCTGAAACACGGGTTCAGGGATGCACCGGAGCCTGTTTGAGTTATATGAAATCAGCCCTTTGTCGACCGCATTGTCCCCTTGTACACTGACGCTATGTTCAGTGTACGAAACCAGGGCTTTTCCTGCACAACAAAAAACCAGGACAATATGTCCTGGTCTGAAGAGCGATAGACGGGGCTCGAACCCGCGGTCTCGACCTTGGCAAGGTCGCGCGTTACCAACTACGCCACTATCGCATGTGCTTTCGGAAAGATTATTTCCTCAGCGACAAAACATACTATACCATAGAGTGTAACGCTTGTCAAATGATTTTTGCGGATTTTTTAATTTTTTTCAAAAATGGTTTTAATCTGTCCCGGGGTGATAATAGCGAAGCACATGTTCGGGATATTTCTGATCGCCGTAGTCCCAGGGACCGGCTGCGGAGTATAGGGGATCGTCTTCGGCCCGGGGAGTTTCGCCGCTTGCCATCCGGGCGAAATCTTCGGAGGTCTTTTCGGACCAGGAAGTGATACCGTTTTCTTCCAGATAGGAAAAGTATACGTCGGCGCCGAAATTATATCCCTGAAGCGCCATTTCTATGCGCCCGATGTCTGTAGGGCTCTTTACCCCGGCTTTTTCCATGGAATATTTCAGTTCCTGGATTCCGCATTCAATCGAATAATCCACATCCGTAATTCCGCCGGGGACCTGGGGATAACGGGTATTGTAAGCTCCCTCGGAGGACTGGAGGACGTCCGGCCCGTTTCCGGAGCTTTCCTGCATCATCAGAGCCAGGATCAGATCCACATAATCGGACATGCCGTATTTCGCCGCCGCCTCCTTAACATCGGGGCGATAGGATTCACAGGCGGCGTTTACTGTAAGTACCTCCGGCGACCGGCCAGAGCGCATGACCGCGAAAAAGATCAGTACGGCGGCAAGAAGGCACACAGGCAGAAGGATCAGCAGAAACTTCTGCCGGGCGACCTGCTGTTCCCGTAGAAAACGGCGGTGTTCCCTGAGCTGTTCTGTATGAAATTGTTTCTTTGTGTCTGAACTTATCTTTTGTATATCCATGGCTTTATTGTACATGGAAAGCTTCTTTTTGAAAATAAAGATTTTCTTAATTTTTTTCCTGAAATCTGAAAAAACAGTGAACAATCTCCGGGGAGTTCACAAAAAGAATCCAGTATGCTATGATAGAGGCGTCATCAAATGAAGAGAAGCGTAATAAAGAAAGAGGTGACGCAAGCATGAAATATAGATTTGGCCTGTTTCTCACATGCGCGGTGTTCTGGCTGTGCGGGAGCAGAGTCTATGGAGCTGTGACAGATTACGAGACTGTCGTGCAGAGCGCTGAGGAAGAAGGACGGCCTCTGCAGACTTTTTCTACAGAAGACGGAAGCGGCGGCACAGTAACTGTGGCTGCCTGTAATGATACCGTATATGTAACTGCAAAGACGGCGGAGATCTATGCAGTGCCCGGACAGAGCGGGACAGAGACGGCTTCCCTGGTCCTTGGAGACGAGGTGAAGCGCACCGGCGTATGTGACAACGGATGGAGCAAGGTCTCTTTTCAGAAAGACGGAGCCGCAATCAACGGATATATGCAGAATCAGATGCTCAGCACGGATATTCAGATCCAGCCGGCAGACGAGGAGGTTGAGGTTAAGACAGACAGCAGCATTCTCGATTTTCCCGGAAGGAAGGACGGGGAAGTTGTGGGCGAGGTGCTGGAGCTCGACGAAGTGAAACGTACCGGTACGGTGAACGAGGTGTGGAGCCGTATTGAATTCCTGGACGGAAACGGCGCTGCCCGGACCGGATATATCCCCACGAGCTGTCTTGATCTTCCGGAAACCGTGCAGACAGATTCCATCGACGAGGAACTGAATGCAGGTACTCTCCATGAAGGGAGCGGCGAGGGCGTGTTCGCAGACGCTCTGGAGGCCGGCGGTTCTGTGACGGAGGAGAACGGCGTACAGGTGGGAACGCCTGTGGCGGCATCCTCAGACGCGAATCTGAAACCGCTGGGTACTTTCCGGATCACTCATTACTGTCCCTGCAGTATCTGCTGCGGTCCCTGGGCGAACGGAATTACATCCACCGGCGTGACGGCGACCACCAATCACACTATTGCGGTGGATCCCACCCAAATCCCTTACGGCAGCCAGGTTGTGATCAATGGCCAGGTATATGTGGCAGAGGACTGCGGAGGCGCCATTAAGACAAACTGTATCGATATATATGTGGCGACCCATGCGGAGGGAGAAGCCAAAGGCGTATACTATACTGACGTTTATCTGATCCAGTGACAGACAGGAAAAGACCGCAAATAAAAAAGGAGCGCAGATTTTCCGATAAAGGAATCTGCGCTCTTTTTATACCTGCGCGACTGTTCGGAGTCATCATTCCCGCAGGCGGTTTTTCAGTTCAGATCATGCATTCTCCAGCGCTTTTGCGAGATCGGCAAGGATATCGTCAATGTGCTCGATTCCCACGGACAGACGGATCATTCCCGGGGAAACGCCGGCCTCAACAAGCTGCTCATCGTTCATCTGGCGGTGCGTATGGCTTGCCGGATGCAGGACCATGGTCTTGGAAGCGGCAACGTGGGTGGCGATGTTGGCCATATCCAGGCTGTCCATAAAACGTACGGCTGCGTCGCGTCCGCCTTTCAGTTCAAAAGAGATAACTCCGCAGGAACCGTTGGGAAGATATTTCTTCGCCAGCTCGTGATATCTGTCGCCCGGAAGGCCGGGATAGATCACTCTGGATACCTTCGGATGAGCCGCAAGGAATTCGGCTGTCTTCTGAGCGTTGCTGCAGTGGCGCTCCACACGGAGAGGAAGCGTTTCCAGCCCGATATTCAGAAGGAAACAGTTCATGGGAGAGGGAACAGCCCCCAGGTCTCTCATAAGCTGGGAGGTCGCTTTGGTGATGTAGGCTTTTTTGCCGAACTGTTTTGTGTAAATAATGCCGTGATAGGATTCGTCCGGCTCCGTGAGCCCGTGGTATTTATGCCCGTAAGCGTCCCAGTCGAAATTGCCGCTGTCAACAATGGCGCCGCCTACCTGAATGGCGTGGCCGTCCATGTATTTGGTTGTGGAATGGGTAACGATATCCGCGCCCCACTCAAAAGGCCGGCAGTTCACCGGAGTGGCGAAAGTGTTGTCCACGATCAGCGGAACGCCGTGTTCATGAGCCACCCTGGCGTATTTCTCAATGTCAAGAACAACAAGGGCGGGATTGGCAATGGTTTCTGCGAAAAGGACCTTTGTGTTGGGACGGAAAGCCGCGGCGATCTCCTCCGGGGAGGAATCCGTATCCACAAAAGTACATTCGATTCCAAGTTTCTGAAGTGTTACGGCAAGAAGATTAAAGGTTCCGCCGTAAATAGTGGAAGCGGCCACCACATGGTCTCCGGCTTCGCAGATGTTGAAAACGGCATAGAAATTGGCAGCCTGTCCGGAAGAAGTAAGAAGGGCGGCGACGCCTCCCTCCAGAGCTGCGATCTTGGCCGCTACAGCGTCGTTGGTGGGATTCTGCAGGCGGGTATAAAAATATCCGTCTGCTTTCAGATCAAAAAGCTGTCCCATTTCATCGGTGGTATCATATTTAAAGGTGGTACTCTGATAAATGGGAAGGGCGCAGGGCTCTCCTTTGGAAGGCGTATAGCCTGCGTGAAGACATTTGGTTTCCAGTTTCGCGTCGTTGATGTTCATATTCAGGTCCTTCTTTCTTGTATTAATCATTCATATCGCCGTTTTCGGCGGGAGTTCCGTCCTTCGTCCTATCGGGCCATCAGATAGATCTTCTCGATGTCCTTCATATTCAGCTGTTTGAAAACACCGATGGTACGGGTGTCTTCGAAGCTGCACCGGAAAGCCAGATCGTGGATCTCTTTTTCATCCAGATCCAGGCCCAGTTCATGAAGGCTGACAGGCATTTTTATGGAACGGAAGAAATCCTCCATCGCTTCGATCCCCGCAAGGGCTGTGCTTTCAAAATCAGAAAAGCAGGGGATGTCAAATACGTTGGTGGCAAACTGGGCGAAACGCTCAGGATTCTCTTTATACACATAACGTGCCCAGCTTCCCCATATCGCGGCAAGCCCGGCTCCGTGAGCCACGTCGTAAAGTCCTCCCAGTTCGTGCTGGAGCTGGTGGCACGCCCAGTCGCCTCCGCCTGTTCCGCAGCCGGTAAGTCCGTTGTGGGACAGACTGCCCGCCCACATAACCTCTGCCCTGGCGTTATAGTTCCCCGGTTCCTTCATAAGGATACGGGCGTTGTAGATGACCGTCTGCATCAGGGATTCGCTGATGCTGTCTGTGACTTCCATGGTCTCAATATTGACAAAATACCGCTCCATTGTGTGCATCAGGATATCCACGCATCCGCTTTCCGTCTGATACTGGGGAAGCGTGTAGGTGAGGCGGGGATTCAGAAGAGCGAACCGGGGACGGCAGAGATCGCTCTTGACGCTTCCGCGTTTCAGCCAGCCGTCTTCATTAGTGATCACACAGGAGTTGCTCATTTCGCTTCCGGACGCCGCGATGGTAGGTATGGCGGCGACAGGGAGACAGGCGGCAGGAGTTTCTGTTTTCAGGAAGAAGTTCCATACATCTGTCCAGGGATTTGCCACGCCGTAACCGATCGCCTTGGCGGAGTCGATAACGCTTCCGCCGCCCACAGCGAGAATGAAATCTACACCCTCGTTCCTGCACAGTTCGATCCCTTCGCGTACTTTGCTCAGGCGGGGATTCGCAACAACGCCTCCCAGTGTGACGAAGTCCACGCCGGCTTCGGTGAGACTGGTTCTGATCTCGTCCAGAAGCCCGGAGGAAACCGCGTGGCCGCTTCCGTAGTGGATGAGCGCTTTGCGGCATCCCGCTTCTTTCAGAAGCGCGCCGGCCTGCATATGAGTGTCCTTGCCGAAGATCACCTTTGTAGGCGTATAGTATTCAAAATTTCTCATGCTGATCTGCTCCTTATTTAATCACGAAAAAAACTTCTCTTCTATATTAAAGCAAATATCGTGGGATTAGTCAAAAAAATTTTGAAAATCAGAACGAAAACAGGAAAAAAATCATAATTTTGAAAAGAAAATTTTTGAGGGACGGACAAATGTCTTTTTCTCGTTGACAGGAAGGGAGGAATCGGGTATAATCAGCTTTAGATTTCTTTTCAGATAATAAAGAATGAAAATGTGGTTTACAAGGAGGATGAAGGATGTATTCATTAGAGGAAATCGAGAAGGTGGACAGTGAAATCGCCGATCTGATCAAGGCCGAAGTACAGCGCCAGAATTCCCATATCGAGCTGATCGCTTCTGAGAACTGGGTGAGCAAGGCGGTGATGGCGGCCATGGGAAGCCCTCTTACCAATAAATATGCAGAAGGTTATCCGGGAAAGAGATTTTACGGCGGCTGCGTCTGCGTGGACGAAGTGGAGCAGATTGCCATTGACCGGGCGAAAGAACTATTCGGCTGTGAGTACGCCAATGTGCAGCCCCATTCCGGAGCGCAGGCCAATATGGCGGTATTCTTCGCCATGCTGAAACCGGGGGATACGGTGATGGGCATGAACCTGGCCCATGGAGGACATCTGACACACGGAAGCCCGGCCAACCTTTCCGGCGCTTATTTTAACGTGGTTTCCTACGGTGTGAACGACGACGGCGTCATCGATTACGAAGAAGTCCGCAGGATCGCGCTGGAGAATCATCCGAAGCTGATCGTTGCAGGCGCCAGCGCCTATGCCCGCGTTATCGACTTCAGGAAATTCCGTGAGATCGCGGATGAAGCGGGCGCGTATCTGATGGTGGATATGGCTCATATCGCCGGTCTGGTGGCGGCGGGAATGCATCCGAGCCCCATTCCGTACGCGGACGTGGTGACGACCACCACCCACAAGACCCTCCGCGGTCCGAGAGGCGGACTGATCTTAAGCAGCGCGGAAAACGCGAAGAAATTTAACTTTAACAAGGCGGTGTTCCCGGGAATCCAGGGCGGCCCCCTTATGCATGTGATCGCTTCCAAAGCGGTATGCTTCAAAGAAGCCCTGCAGCCGGAGTTCAAAGAGTACGCCCGCCTGGTAGTGGAGAACGCCCAGGCGCTTTGCAAAGGCCTCCAGAAGAGAGGCGTGGATATCGTCTCCGGAGGAACGGACAATCATCTGATGCTGGTAGATCTGAAGAACCTTGGCGTTACCGGCAAGGAGATGGAGAACCTCCTTGACGAGGTAAATATCACCTGTAATAAAAACACCATTCCCAACGATCCACAGTCACCCTTCGTGACCAGCGGCGTGCGTCTGGGAACTCCGGCGGTTACATCCAGAGGAATGCAGCCAAAGGACATGGATACGATTGCGGAAGCGATTTCCCTGATGCTGAAAAGCCGCGACAATAAAGAGCAGGCAAAAGCTCTTGTTAAGACGCTGACAGACAAATATCCTCTTGTTGGATAAGGTGATCTGTGGTATAATATAACAAGCAGTTTGGAGCAAAGGCGCTCTGCATTTTGCAGAGTGCCTTTCCTTTTAAACAAATCAAAACTGAAGGAGGAGAGGAAAGATGAGTGACAAAAAGAAACATGGAGGAGCCCTTCTGGGAGCGGCGTTTCTGATGGCTACTTCCGCTATAGGGCCCGGATTTCTTACTCAGACATCAAAATTCACCAGTGATTACCAGGCAAGCTTCGGCTTCGTAATCCTCGTTTCCATCATTCTGTCCGCCGTGGCGCAGATGAATATCTGGAGGGTACTCTGTACGTCGGGACTCCGCGGCCAGGATGTCGCCAATAAGGTGCTTCCGGGACTTGGATATCTGCTGGCGTTCATGATCGTTCTCGGCGGTCTTGTGTTCAACATCGGAAACGTGGGAGGATGCGCCCTGGGCTTCAATACCCTTCTGGGAATCCCCAACAGCGTGGGTTATATCCTTTCAGGTATCTGCGCGATCCTGGTATTCCTGTCCAAGAATGCGGGAAGCGTAATGGACAGACTGACGAAGATCCTCGGCGCGATCATGATCGTGGTGATCTTCATTGTGATCCTGGTAGTACAGCCGCCGGTAGGCTCTGCTCTGAAGAATACTTTTGTTCCGGACGCAGGCGTTACCAATCTTTTCCCGGCTATCATCACACTGCTCGGAGGAACCGTGGGCGGTTACATCACCTTCGCGGGAGCTCATCGTCTGATCGACGCAGGAATTACCGGTGAGGAGAACTTAAAGCAGATCAACAAGAGCTCTGTCATGGGTATCGGAATCGCAACCATCGTGCGTGTATTCCTGTTCCTGGCAGTTCTTGGCGTAGTAGTCAAGGGAGCTACTCTGGATGCATCCAACCCGGCAGCAGACGCGTTCCGTCAGGGAGCCGGAGAGATCGGATACAGATTCGCAGGACTGGTACTTCTCTGCGCGGCAGTGACTTCTATCGTAGGAGCAGCCTATACATCTGTTTCCTTCCTGAAGACGTTCCATCCGGCGATCGCCAAGAATGAGAACTGGATCACCATCGGATTTATCGTAGTATCCACCCTGATCATGCTGTTCCTGGGTAATCCGGCGACTCTGCTGGTTCTTGCCGGCGCAGTAAACGGTCTGATTCTTCCCATCTCTCTGGGAATCTGTCTGATCGCTTCAAAGAAAAAATCTATCATGGGTGCGAACTATCATCATCCTACATGGCTCCTTGTACTGGGAATTATCGTTGTAATCCTTTCCGCTTATCTGGGAATTACAACTTTCGTATCCAATCTGGGAAGCCTGTTCTAAACACTGAGACAGCAAAAGGTGTGATCCCGGAAGGATCGCACCTTTTTGTGCCAATCGGACAACGGAAGACTTTTTTCTGTCCGGTGGATTTATAAAATTATGATAACAGTGGGGTGACAAGAAAGATTATGCAGAAAATCAGAATTTTAACAGCAGGGGATTCTTCTCTTCTGATCGAATTCGGCAAAGAGATCTGCCCGGAGACGAACCGGAAGATCTCCGCGACTGTTCAGCTTATGAGAGAACAGCACATAGAGGGAGTTGTGGACGTGATCCCCGCTTTCTGTTCTCTTCTCATCAATTATGATCCCCGTGTGATCTCCTACAAAGAGATCCGGAAACGTATGCAGGCGCTTCTGAAGGTGGACGCCAAGGCCGGGGAGCAGAGAAAGAGAGTTTTCGAGATACCGGTGTGCTACGGCGGAGAATACGGGCCGGATATCGCCAACATCGCGGAGCATGCGGGACTTTCGGAGGAGGAAGTGATCCGGATCCATTCCTCCAGAGATTATCTTATTTATATGCTGGGATTCCTTCCGGGATTCACCTATCTGGGAGGCCTCGACGAGAGGATCCATACGCCGCGTCTGGCCAATCCAAGGCTCAAGATTAACGCGGGAAGCGTGGGGATCGCCGGCTCACAGACAGGGATTTATCCGCTGGATTCTCCGGGAGGCTGGCAGCTGATGGGAATGACGCCGGTGAAAACCTACGATCCCAACAGAGAGGTGCCGATCCTGGTGGAGGCCGGAGATTATATCCGCTTTGTTCCGGTGGACGAGGCGGAATTCAAACGTATTAAAGAAGCGGTGGACCGCGGGGAATATCAGTGTGTAGTCCACGAAGGAGAGGTGTAAAATGGGAATTCGTATACTCAAGGGCGGAATGTACACAACGGTTCAGGACCTTGGACGGACAGGATATCAGAGCCAGGGTTTCCCTGTCGCCGGAGTGATGGACGTACGCTCCTTTAAAATAGCCAATCTTCTTCTGGACAATCCGGAAAACGAAGCGGTTCTGGAATTTACCCTGATCGGGCCTACACTGGAATTCACATCCGCTACGATCGTTGCCATCACAGGAGGAGATTTTCAGCCGGAAGTCAACGGGGAACCGGCGCCGATGTACACTGCTCTTTATATGAACAAGGGAGATATCCTGAAATTCAAAAGCGCGAGAACGGGAAGCAGAGGCTACATCGCTTTCTCCAGTTATCTGGATATTCCGGTGGTCATGGGAAGCCGCTGCACCAATACGAAGAGTGGTATCGGCGGTTTTAAGGGCAGGAAGCTGCAGACCGGGGATTACATCAATTTCCGCATTAAGAGACGGTATCTGCCTTTCTTCCTTTCCAGGAAACTTGAACTGGATGAATTTGACCAGGAAGAGGCGGAGATCCGTGTGATCATGGGCCCCCAGGACGATATGTTCAGCAGACAGGGGATTGAGACTTTCCTGAACAGTGAATATACGGTTACCAGTGATTTTGACAGAATGGGCTGCCGTCTGGAAGGACCGTTTATTGCCCAGAAAGAGACGTCGGATATTATTTCTGACGGAACGGTGTTCGGTTCTGTACAGGTGCCGTCCCACGGCAAACCGATCATTCTTCTGGCAGACCGGCAGACCACAGGAGGATACGCGAAGATCGCCACTGTGGCGTCTGTGGATATCCCCAAGGTGGTCCAGAGGAAGACTGACCATAAGATCCGTTTCCGGGCCATCACTGTAGAGGAGGCTCAGGAACTGTATCTGAAGGAAGTGCAGGAGCTGGACGGAATGCGCAGGATCATCCACCAGCCGTGTAAAGAAGTGCTGGAATGCCGTCTGGTAGCCAAGAGGCTGAGGAAACTCTTTGAATAATATATCAGAATTGATAATCCGGATAGAAAAGGAGAAACAGAATGGATTTAGAAAAGATTGAAGGACTGGTTAAGATTATTGAGAATTCTTCCCTTACAGAATTCACGATCAAGGAAGGCGATCTTAAGATCACCATGAGCAAGCTGGACAATCCGCCGGTAGTTGCCGCAGGAGTTCCTGTGGGACCGGCTCCGGCTCCCGCGCCCGCACCGGAGGCGGCTCCGGAGGAAGCAGAGGCGGAAGATGAGAAACTGTTTATCACCTCCCCCATCGTGGGAACCTTCTATTCCGCTCCGGCTCCGGACGCGCCCGCTTTCGTCAAGGTCGGCGATCAGGTGAAGAACGGACAGACGGTCTGCATTCTGGAAGCAATGAAACTTATGAACGAGATCCAGAGCGAATTTGACTGTGAGATTGAAGCCGTTCTTGTAAGCAATGAGCAGAAGGTAGAATACGGACAGCCGCTGTTCCGCGTGAAGAAATTATAAAAGCGGGAGGAGGTTGGAACTGTGTTTAACAAAATTTTAATTGCCAACCGGGGAGAAATTGCCGTTCGTATTATCCGTGCCTGCCGTAATATGGGAATCCGCAGCGTGGCGGTATACTCCAAGGAGGATGCGAAAAGCCTTCATGTGCAGCTTGCCGACCAGAGGATCTGTATCGGAGAGGGACCTGCGAAAAACAGTTATCTGAATATGGACCGTATCATACAGGCGGCCCGGAATATGGGAGCGGACGCCATCCATCCCGGATATGGATTCCTTTCGGAAAACAGTGAATTCGTCCGCAGATGCCAGGAGAACGGGATCACATTCATCGGACCGGACGCGGATGTGATCGATAAGATGGGAAATAAATCCCACGCCCGCAAGACAATGATGGAGGCAGGCGTTCCGGTAGTTCCCGGAACAAAAGAGCCGGTATACGACGCGGAGACGGGTCTCGCCCTGGCAAAAGAGATCGGCTACCCGGTGATGATCAAGGCCTCTTCCGGTGGCGGCGGTAAAGGGATGCGCGTGGCCGCTTCGGAGGATGAATTCGAATTTCAGTTTAATATGGCCCAGAGAGAATCCGCCAACGCATTCGGCGATGACACCATGTATATAGAACGCTATGTGGAGAATCCCCGCCATGTGGAGATCCAGATCATGGCGGACAAATTCGGCAACGTTGTGGCCCTTGGAGAAAGAGACTGTTCTGTGCAGAGGAACCATCAGAAACTGATCGAGGAATCTCCGTCTCCTGCTATCAATGAGGAAACCCGGGAAAAAATGAACCACTATGCGGTTCTGGCTGCGAAGACAGTGAACTATACCAATGCCGGAACCATTGAGTTTATCGTAAGCCCCAAAGGCGAATTCTTCTTCATGGAGATGAACACCAGGATACAGGTGGAGCACGGTGTCACAGAGATGGTGACGGGAACCGATCTGATCATCGAGCAGATCCGGGTCGCTATGGGAGAACCCTTAAGCTTTTCCCAAGAGGATGTGAAGCTCAAAGGACACGCCATCGAGTGCAGGATCAACGCGGAGATCCCGGAGAAAAACTTTATGCCAAGTCCCGGACTGGTGCAGCATCTTCTGCTTCCGGCAGGAAACGGCGTGCGCGTGGATACAGGGCTTTACACGGGATACAGCATTCCGTCCGAATACGATTCCATGATCGCCAAGGTGATCGTGCACGCTCCGGACAGAAATGCCGCGCTTCAGAAAATGCGTTCGGCACTGGATGAGATGCTGATCATGGGTGTGGAGACAAATCTTGATTTCCAGTATCAGATCATGCGTCATCCTGTTTTCTGTGAGGGAAGAGCGGATACCGGATTTATAGAGAAGATCATGAATATCAAGACGCAGTAATCAGAGACAGAGGAGGAATTCAGATGTATCGTGTGGATTTAAACAGCGACCTGGGCGAAAGCTTCGGCCGTTATACCATAGGAAATGATGACAAAATCATTCCCCTTATCACATCAGCCAACGTAGCCTGCGGCTACCACGCTTCCGATCCCGTTGTCATGGATAAGACTCTCGCCATGGCGAAAGAGGCGGGGATCCGGGTGGGAGCACATCCCGGATATCCGGACCTTATGGGATTCGGCAGAAGAAATATGGCCGTCACGCCGGCGGAGGCGAAGGCCTATACGCTGTACCAGCTGGGAGCCCTGGACGCTTTCTGCAGGGTTCACGGTCTGAAAATGCAGCATGTAAAACCTCACGGCGCGTTTTACAATATGGCCGCGAAAGATTATGAACTGTCCCAGGCAATCTGCCAGGCGGTAAAAGAGTTCGACGACAGTCTGATCGTGCTGGCGCTGTCCGGCGGGGAGCTTGCCCGCGCGGCGAAAGACATGGGACTGCGCACCGCTCTGGAAGTTTTCGCCGACAGAGCCTACGAGGAGGACGGCTCTCTGGTGAACCGCCGTAAGGAAGGCGCCATGATCACGGACGAGAACGAGGCTATCGCCCGTGTAGTCCGTATGATCAAAGAGAAAAAGGTTACAGCCATCACAGGAAAAGATATTCCGATCCAGGCAGATTCCGTATGTGTGCATGGAGACGGAGCGAAAGCTCTGGCTTTTGTGGAGAAGATCCGCAGCACACTTACCGCAGAAGGCGTGGAACTCTGCTCTCTGGATGAGATCGTGTGATAATCTGTGTCAGTTTTCGGGGATCTGCCGCGGCAGGTCCCTGACTTTTACCATAAACTATACAAAAATTATCCTGTTTTCGACAAAAAACAGGCGCGCATGCGGGGATGGAAAATATTGTGATGAAATCACTGAAATTTTACAGGAAATAGTGTATATTATAGAATATCAGGAAGGCAGGTGAACGAAGTTGGAAAAAGTGATCATTATCGGCGCGGGACCGGCGGGAATATCAGCCGCTCTCTATGCGGCCCGGGGAAACATGGATCCTCTGGTTGTCTACAACGGCATAGGAGACCTGGAAAAAGCCGAGAAGATTGAGAATTATTACGGACTTGAGAGACCTCTGTCCGGTGCGGAACTTTTTGAGAGAGGCATCGCCCAGGCGAAAGCGCTGGGAGTGAGATTCCTGGAAGCGCAGGTTCTGGGGATCGGAGGTTTTGATACATTTACAGTAAAGACAACAGAGGGAGATTTTGATACGGAAAGCGTGATCCTTGCCACAGGCGGGAAGCGCTCCGCGCCGAAGATCCCGGGGATCCGGGAATTCGAGGGCAGGGGAGTCAGTTACTGCGCGGTCTGCGACGCCTTTTTCTACAGGGGAAAAGAGGTTGCGGTGCTGGGGAACAGTGACTTCGCCCTTCACGAAGCGGAGGAGCTTAAGAATGTAACGCCTTCCGTGACGATCTATACGGACGGTAAGGAACCGGAGTTCTCAAGAGAACATCCTATCGCGGTGAATACCATGAAGATCCAGGCCATTGAGGGCGGAGACAGAGTGTCCGGCCTGCGCCTGGAAAGCGAGACGGCCGCTCAGGGGGAAGGAGAAGCACAGCCTTCATTTTACCCGGCGGAGGGCGTGTTCGTGGCGATGGGGACGGCGGGAAGCACGGAGATCGCCCGTCAGATGGGCGCGGAGCTTACCGAAAAAGGCAACATCAAAGTAAACGAAGATATGGAGACTACGATCCCGGGACTGTTCGCGGCAGGCGACTGCACCGGCGGACTTCTGCAGGTTGCCAAAGCAGTATACGAAGGATGCGCAGCCGGGATCAGCGCCGGAAAATATGTGCGCAGGAGACGTAAATCTTCATAAACAGAGAAAGAAAAGGAGATATGTATTATGGAAATGACAATTACAACACAGAATTTTGAAGAAGAAGTATTAAGATCAGAGAAGCCGGTACTGGTGGATTTCTGGGCGACATGGTGCGGCCCCTGCATGCGCCAGGGCCCTATCGTGGAGGAACTTGCCGGAGAAGGCTATTCTGTAGGCAAGGTGGATGTGGATCAGGAACCGGCGCTCGCCCAGAAGTTCCAGGTAATGAGCATCCCCACACTGATCATCTTTAAGGACGGAAAAGAAGCGAAACGTCTGGTAGGGCTGACGGCCAAGGATACGCTGAAAGCGCTTATGGATGAATAAAAAGCAGAACGGAGTACAGAACAATGAAGATACTACTGGCGGCCTGCAACGCGAAATACATTCATTCCAACCCGGCGGTTTACGACCTGAAGGCATACGCGGCGGCTTACAAAGACTCTGTACAGATTAAAGAATTTACCATCAATCAGCCGAAGGACGAGATCATGAAGGAGATATACAGAAGCGGAGCGGATGTTGTCTGTTTCTCCTGTTACATCTGGAATATCTCCTTTGTCCGGGAGCTGATCAGGGATCTGAAGAAGATACTTCCGGATACGGCCTTTTGGGCCGGCGGTCCGGAGGTTTCTTTTCATGCAAAGGACTTCCTTGAGGACATGCCCCAGGTGACAGGGATCATGAAGGGGGAAGGAGAGGAGACGTTTCTCGCGCTGGCCGGATACTATCTGGAGGGAAAAGGGCGGCTGGAGGAAATATCCGGGATTGTCTTCCGGAAAGAAGGGGAGATCGTTGACAACGGGTTCCGGGAACCGGTTGATCTTGACAGGATCCCCTTTATCTATGAAAATCCGGAAAATTTTGAGAACAGGATCATATACTATGAGAGCAGCAGGGGATGCCCGTTTTCCTGCAGCTACTGTCTTTCCTCCATCGACAGGAAACTCAGGTTCCGGAGTCTCAGTCTGGTAAAAAAGGAACTGCAGTTTTTCCTGGATCACAGAGTCCCCCAGGTGAAATTTGTGGACCGTACTTTTAACTGCCGGCATGAACACGCCATGGAGATCTGGAAGTATATTCTGGAGCATGACAACGGCGTTACCAACTTTCATTTCGAGGTATCGGCGGATCTTTTCCGGGAGGATGAGCTGGAACTGATCGGCAGGATGCGCCCGGGGCTCATCCAGCTTGAGATCGGCGTACAGTCGGCCAATCCGGAAACCCTGGAAGCGGTACACAGGAAAACAGATCTTGAGAAACTCAGAAGGAATGTGGAGAAGATCCGTTCTTTCCATTCCGTACATCAGCATCTGGACCTCATCGCGGGCCTGCCCTGTGAAGATTATGAAAGTTTTCGCAGATCCTTTGATTTTGTCTATTCCATGAAACCGGACCAGCTGCAGCTTGGATTCCTGAAAGTCCTGAAAGGTTCCCTTATGGAGGAAAAAGCCCGGGAATACGGGATCACATGCAAGAGCATGGAGCCCTATGAAGTGCTTTCCACCCGCTGGATTTCCTACGAGGAAATTTTAAAGCTGAAAACGGTGGAAAGTATGGTGGAAGTGTATTATAATAGTGGACAGTTCCAATATACCTTGAACTGGCTGACAGGATTCTGGGAGGATGCTTTTTCTTTCTACGAAGATCTGGGAAGATTTTATGAGAGAAAAGGCTATGAGGAGCTTTCCCATTCCAGGATACGGCGCTATGAAATCCTTCTGGAGTTTCTTAATGAGAAGCCGGAGATCTCTGTGGCGGAGGCTGCCGGAAGAATGGTGTACGACCTTTATCTGAGAGAAAACCTGAAGAAAAGGCCGTCATTCGCCGCAGACCAGAAACCATATGAGAAAGCGGTATGGTCTTACCGGAAAGAACATCAGGTGCCGAAGACAGCCCACATTGAGGTGTTTTCTGATGGAACGGCAGTATTATTCGACTATGACAGGAGAGATCCCCTGTCCCACAACGCCCGCAGTGAAAAAATCTGTCTTCCTGTGGACAGCATGATATGAGGTGAAAAAAATGGGAATGTTTGATCCTAAGAAACGCAGAATCATTACCGCCGTCCTGGCGGTGGTCCTGGTGGCGGCAATGGTCGTTCCGACGATCCTGTCCATTCTTCTGTAGGAGTTCTGTTATGAAACTTGGACAGAAGGCTATGGAAGCCCTGAGAAGAGAAGTCGCCGGGAGGCTGAGAGCAGGGGACGATCTGGTTGCGGCAGGCTGTATCGCCCTGCAGGGGACTGCGCTTCTTGTAAAATATGAAAGAGAAACCCTCAGAAGAATTTTTTCTGAGGGATTCCTTTATGATGCGGAAAAAAATCCGGAAAGATACGGCGTGAGGCTGAAAAAAGAAAACGGGAATGTGTTCCTTCTGCCGGCGGGGAAAAAAGAAGACCGTGACGAGCAGGGAGAAGGATCCGGGATCCTGCTGAGTGAGAAAACAGGATGCAGCGGCTACTGCGTATCCGGGAGAGGAGGCGTGCTCTGCGCCCTGTGGAAACTGGCGGAGGCTTCAGGAGTGGGACTGAAAGCGGATCTCCGAAAGATCCCGGTGCGCCAGGAGACGATAGAGATCTGCGAACGTTTTGACCTGGATCCGTACAGACTGCTTTCCGGAGAAACGGTTCTGGCGGGAACGGCTGACGGAAGCGGCCTTGTGGAGGCCTGCTGCAGGGCGGGTATTCCGGCTGCCGTGATCGGCAAAGCGGTGACAGGCAACGACAGACTTCTGTACAGCGGGGAGATCGTAAGATTTCTGGACCGGCCGGGACAGGATGAGATCACGAAGCTTCCCTGGGGCGCGGAATGGAAAACAGACGGGATATTTCCCGGACAGGAGAGTAAAGAGATATGCCAGGATTAAATATTGTACTTCACGAGCCGGAGATTCCGGCCAATACAGGCAATATCGGAAGGACCTGTGTGGCTACGGGAACACGGCTTCATCTGATAGAACCTCTCGGGTTCAAACTGAATGAAAAAGCGATAAAGCGCGCGGGCATGGATTACTGGAAAGACCTTGATGTGACTACCTATCTGGATTACCAGGATTTTCTGAACAGAAATCCCGGGGCGAAGATCTATTACGCTACGACTAAGGCGCCCCGGACATATACAGAGGTGCGCTACGAGGAGGACTGTTTCCTGATGTTCGGCAAGGAAAGCGGGGGGATTCCCGAGGAGATCCTTCTTAAAAACCAGGAACGGTGCGTCAGGATCCCCATGCTGGATGAGATCCGCTCGCTGAACTTGAGCAACGCGGCGGCGATCGTTCTCTATGAGGCTCTGCGCCAGAACGATTTCGCTCATCTGAAAAGAGAGGGACAGCTTACAAAATATAACTGGAAATAACCGGACTTCGGGACGGAAACAAAAAGGAGGGACAGCATGGAACTGGAGAAGTACCGAAGATATTCTGAAATGGCGAGGGGACTTCGTCCTGCGGAGACTGTTTTTCGCGGAGCGAAAGTGTTTATGTCCCGCACAGGGGAATTTGTAGACGGGGATGTCGCTGTGGCGGACGGCGTCATACTGGGCGTGGGAGATTACAGAGGCGAGACGGAAATCGATCTTACGGGGAAGTATCTCTGCCCCGGTTTCATAGACAGCCACCTTCATCTGGAATCCACGCTGGTGACGCCCGGGGAACTGATCCGCCAGGCCGCTCAGTGTGGTACGACTACTTTTATCGTGGATCCCCATGAATCAGCCAATGTGTCCGGAACAACGGGCATAGACCATATACTGGAGCAGACGGAAAACGTGCCCGCCAATGTGTATGTGATGATGCCTTCCTGTGTTCCGGCGACCCACGTGGACGACAACGGAGCCGCTGTGACGGCGGCCAGAATGAAACCATACCTGGATAATCCCCGGATCCTGGGTCTGGGAGAAGTGATGGACGCGGTATCGGTTGTAGAGGGAAGCGTTTCCATGCACGAGAAGCTGAACCTGTTTCAGGGGCGCATCAGGGACGGCCATGCGCCTTTTCTGAATAAGGGAGACCTGGCGGCCTATGCCCTGGCGGGAATCTCCACGGATCATGAGTGCGTGGATTATGAATATGCCATGGAAGAGTGCCGCAACGGCATGTACGTGCTGATCCGGGAGGGAAGCGCGGCCAGAAACCTGAACGCCATTGTGGAAGGCCTGGTAAGTCACGGAACAGATACTTCTTTCTTCTGTTTCTGCACAGACGACAAACACATCGAAGAGATCAGAAGAGAAGGCCATATCAACTATAATGTGAAGCAGGCCGTCCGGCTGGGGCTTCCGGTGGAGAAAGCCCTTCAGATGGCCTCCCTACATGCGGCAGAGTGCTACGGGCTGAAACATCTCGGCGCGGTGGCGCCGGGATATCAGGCAGACTTTGTGATCCTGGACAATCTCACGGACCTGAATGTTCTTGAAGTTTATTTCAGGGGCAGGAAGATCATCAGGGACGAAAAAGTACAGGTAAGGCCCTGCGCTCCGGAACTGAAGAATACTGTCCGGGTATCCGGGTTCAGTGAAAAAAGCCTGCGGCTGAAACACAGCGGCGGGAAAGCCCACATACTGAAAATGACAGAGGGCCAGATCAGTACAGAGGATCTGTACGAAGATGTGCCGTTCCTGGAGCAGGGCGGGAAGAGATATTTCGCGCCGGATGGGACGTACCAGAAGATCGCCGCCGTGGAACGCCACAGAAACACAGGAAAAACAGGAGTGGGAATTGTAAAAGGATACGGGATCACAGGCGGAGCCATAGCCTCCAGCGTCTCCCATGATTCCCACAATCTGATCGTCATAGGCGACAACGACCGGGATATGTATCTGGCGGTAAAAGAGCTGATCCGGACCCAGGGAGGGTATACTCTGGTGGAAAACGGCAGTGTGTTTGAAACCCTGCCGCTCCCGGTAATGGGTCTCATGAGCGACGCCGGATACGAGACAGTGAATGAGGTGCTGAAAAGAATGATCCGTAAAGCCCATGAAATGGGAGTCAGGGAAGGCTTCGATCCGTTTATCACGCTTTCTTTTATGGCGCTTCCGGTGATCCCGGAGATCAGGATTACGCCGAGAGGCGTATATCTGGTGAAAGAAGACCGCATGCTGCGGACGCCTTTTGACCTGTAAGACAATATGGAAACAAAGAAAAAAGCAGGGTAAATATTTACTCTGCTTTTTCCAGTGTGAAAATAAATTCTGTACCCACGCCCTCGGTACTGATAACGTTGATATTCTGACCATGGGCGTTGATGATCTCTTTTACGATAGAAAGTCCAAGACCGGTTCCGGTCTGATCTTTTCCCCTGGAGATATCCGTTTTGTAGAAACGTTCCCAGATCCGGTGAAGGCTCTGTTTGGGAATGCCGATGCCGTGATCCTTCACAGAGACAAAGATCTTGTCGTTTTTTTCAGTGGTTTCGATAATAATGGTCGAATCGTTGCGGCTGAATTTCACGGCGTTGTTCAGAAGGTTATAGAGAACCTGCTGGATCTGCTCCATATCGGCCCTGGCGTACAGCTCCCGGCCGGAAAGCACCAGCTCCAGAACGATCTTGCGTTTGGTGCAGTCGCCTTCAAAAGCCGCGGCGGTATGTTTGATCACTTCGTTGATGTCAAATGTTTCGATCTTCAGAAGCCGTTTGTGGATGTCCAGTTCGTTAAGCGTTAAAAGACCCTCGGTGAGTTTTTCCAGACGTCCCGCTTCATAGGCGATGATCTTCAGATATTTTTCCTGGCTGTCCGCGGGGATCACTCCGTCCAGCATGGCGTCCACATATCCCTTGATGGAAGTGAGCGGCGAGCGGAAGTCGTGGGAAATGTTGGAAATGAACTGCCGCTGATATTCTCCGTTGCGGTTCAGTTTTTCCGCCATATAGTTCAGGCTGTTGGCCAGATATCCGATCTCATCTTCAGAAGATGAGGGAATTTTGTAGGCCAGATTCCCATTGGCGAATTCTCCCACGCCTCTGGTGATCTCCTTCAGCGGATTGTGTACATAATGCCAGTAGATCAGGAGCAGCACGGAGGCCAGGACATATACCGCAAGGAAGAGGATCTGGATGATAAACAGGATCGCGCCCCGTTTCTGGTAGAGATCGCTCATCCGAAAATGGAGGGCGATATAGCCTTTGGGCGTCATATCTTCTGTAATGGGAGCCAGGACACTTAAATATTCCTCCGGAAAGAAACCGTAAAAATTCCCAATCTGGTAATAACTGCTTCCCCAGTCGGAAGGATCGAAATCCTCGATCCGGATCGGTTCGTCCGCCGCGATATCCGTCCTTGTGCTGACAATGATCTCCCCTTCGTTATTGATGATCCAGACGATTACGGAGGGATACTGGGAAAGCATATACAGATTGGACTGGATGCGGGACAGGTTGGAGGAGGAAAGATTACTCTTTACCGCCTGGTTTTCGGCTACATTGTGGGCGTCCTGATACAGCCCTGAACTGATATCTTCTTCCAGCACGGATTCCACCATCCGGGAGCCCGCCAGCGTGATCAGAAGAAAGCCGACCAGGCCTATGAGGATATAGGCTTCCAGGAATCTGAAGGTAATCCTCCGCTTCATTTATTTTTCACCTCGAATTTGTAACCGATCCCCCACACGGTGGCTATGCTCCAGCGGGGATGGTCCTTGATCTTCTCGCGGAGACGTTTGATATGTACGTCCACTGTTCTGGTATCTCCGATGTATTCATATCCCCAGATATGATCCAGAAGCTGTTCTCTGGTAAATACCTGATTGGGCGATGCCGCCAGGAAATAAAGAAGCTCCAGCTCCTTGGGAGGCATATCCACCTGTTTTCCCATGTAAGTAACGGAATAATTGGTCAGGTTGATCGTGAGATCCGGATAGGAGACAGATTTTTCCCCCGAGGTGCCGGAGGGTTGTTTTACCTTGAAACGGCGGAGTACCGCCCGGACGCGGGCGACCAGCTCCTTGGAGTCGAAGGGCTTGATGATGTAGTCGTCCGCTCCCAGCTCCAGTCCCAGAACCTTGTCGAAGGTTTCGCCCTTGGCGGAGAGCATGATGATGGGAACGTCGGAGGTATGGCGGATCTCCCGGCAGACCTGATAGCCGTCGATGCCGGGAAGCATCAGGTCCAGGAGAAGAAGATCAGGCTGGAAGGTCTGAAATTGTTTCAGGGCCTGTTCGCCGTCGTTTACGATCTTCGTCTCGAAACACTCCTTGGTGAGATACAGGGAAATCAGTTCAGCAATATTGTTGTCGTCGTCTATGATCAGGATTTTCTGTTTTGCTGCCATAATAATCGAATCTCCTTCCGTTATTTCTTAAACTCCACAATAGTTACTCCGGCGTCGCCTTCTCCGAATTCTCCGAGACGGAAGGAAGCCACGTTTTTCTGGCGCTTCAGATAATTGTGGATTCCCTTGCGCAGGGCGCCGGTTCCCTTGCCGTGTACGATGCGTACGCTCTTCAGGTGGGCGATATAGGCGTCGTCCAGATATTTGTCAAGCTCCGCCACGGCTTCGTCCACAGTTTTTCCCAGAAGATTGATCTCTGTGGAGATACCGGCGGATTTGGACATCCGGATCTTGCCGGCTCCGGTTCTCTGGAGAGAAGGCGCGGTGATCACCGGTTCGTCAACAAGCTCCAGATCAGAGATATGCACTTTGGAACGTATGATCCCCATCTGCACGAAAAGGAATCCTTTGGAGTCCGGGCGGCTGCTCACGGTGCCTTTCAGGTTCATGCTGAGCACCCGGACGGAATCTCCGGGACGGATATCTTCTGGGGTGAGCTGTTTCTTCGGTTTCTGTGTTTCCGCAGGGCGGCTCATTTTCGCTTCCGCTTTGCTCATCCTTTTGCGCAGTTCCTGGCGCTCGCGCTCCACGGCGGCTGTGTCCACATGATCCTTCTGGAACTTGTGGAAAAGTTTCATGGTCTGGTCCGCGTATTCCTTGGCGTCTTCCAGAACTTTGTGGGCCTCTTCGTTGGCCTGGCGCAGGATCCGCTCGCGCTGGGAGTCCAGTTTTTCCTGACGGGCTTCCAGCCGGGCTTTCAGCCGGCTGATCTCTTCCTTGTAGCTGGCGATCTCCTGACGTTCTTTTTCGATGGAGATCCGGTTCTCCTCCAGAGAAGAAATCACATCTTCAAAGGATTCGTCCTCCTCGCTGATCTGTTCTCTGGCCCGCTGTATGATGGAATCGGGAAGTCCCAGTTTGGAGGAAATGGCGAAAGCGTTGCTCTTTCCGGGTATACCGATAAGAAGGCGGTAAGTGGGGCGCAGAGTCTCCACATCGAATTCACAGCAGGCGTTTTCCACGCCGGGAGTGGAGAGCGCGTATACCTTCAGTTCACTGTAGTGAGTGGTCGCCATGGTGCGGATGCCTCTCTCGTGGAGATAGGAGAGAATAGAGATGGCGAGGGCCGCTCCCTCTGTGGGATCAGTTCCGGCGCCCAGCTCATCGAAGAGCACCAGGGACTGCTGATCCGCTTTCTCCAGGAAAGACACGATATTTGTCATATGGGAGGAGAAGGTGCTGAGAGACTGTTCAATGCTCTGTTCGTCTCCGATATCCGCGTATATCTCATGAAAAACGGAAAGCTCGCTCCGGTCGAGGGCGGGAATGTGAAGTCCCGACTGTCCCATAAGTGTGAGAAGGCCCACGGTTTTCAGGGAGACAGTCTTGCCGCCGGTGTTGGGACCGGTGATGATCAAAAGATCAAAATCGTCCCCCAGACGGATGTCTATGGGTACAGCCTTCTTCTTATGGATGAGAGGATGGCGGGCTTTGCGCAGGTTGACGCGGCCCTCCTCATTAAAGACAGGCTCGCTTCCGTTCATATCCATGGCGAGAGAGCCTCTGGCAAAAATAAAATCAAGCTGCACCATAAGTTCCAGGTCAAAGGCGACAGCTTCCCGCTCCGCCGCGATCTGTTCGCTTAAATCCGCAAGGACCGCTTCGATCTCTTTCTGCTCCTGAAGTTCCAGCTCCCGCATATCGTTGTTCAGCTTCACAATGGCCATGGGTTCGATGAACAGAGTGGAACCGGTGGAAGACTGGTCATGGATCATGCCGGGAACCTGCCCTTTGTATTCCGCTTTGACGGGGACGCAGTAGCGTCCGTTGCGCATGGTGATCACGGAATCCTGCAGATAGGTGCGGGCGCTTCCGCTGACCAGGCCGGAGAGCTGGGTGTGGATGCGGTCGTTGGTGATCTTCATGTTCCGGCGCACGCTGCGCAATCCGGGACTGGCGTCGTCGCTGATCTCATCTTCCGAAAGAATGCAGCGGCGGATCTCCCCGGCCAGGGGAGTGAGAGGGGCCAGGTCCTGGAACATGGCGTCCAGGGAATCGGAGGGAGCGTCGCTGCGTTCCTTCCTTCCGTAGGCCTTCACTCTGGAGGTGTTCTCCAGAAGACTGCATACAGCCAGGATCTCCGGGATGCCGAGAGAACTGCCGATCTCCAGGCGCTTCAGGGAACCGCGGATATCCTTTACGCTGCCGAAAGAAACGCTTCCCTTCTGGAAAAGCCGGGTCAAGGCGTCTCTGGTCTGCACCTGGAGAAGCCGGATCTTCTCGATATCGTCGGATGGCGTCAGGTTCCGGCAAAGTTCCTTCCCCATGGGAGAGGACGCTTTCTCTGTAAGCTGCTCTATGATTTTGGGGTATTCCAGTGATGTCAATGCTTTCTGGTTCATAAAAATCTCCTGATGTCTCAAATAAAATCAATTATACTTCAAAAAGGAAATAATATCCCATTTTTACTATGTCTATTCTACATGATTTCAGGCGGAATGAAAAGGAAAATTGTACGATTTTATTCATAAAAAATTCATATTGTTCTGTTAAAATATGATTTAAATTATCAGGTTTACGGGGGAATGGTTATGGTTGAGCGTAATGATCAGGACTATCCTTTTATAAAAGAAACAATTAAAAAAAGACCTGTAAATAAAAAAGCAGCAGTACAGAAAATTTTGATGGCAGCCCTGTGCGGGATCATCTTCGGAGCATGCGCGGCGCTGACCATTGCGGCCACTATGCCGGCCATGCTGAAGGTGCTGGGGAAGGAAGCGCCCGAACAGGAAGAAGTGACATTGTCCCCGCCGGCGGCCAGTCAGACGGAGACTTCTGCGGAAGACGCCGGCGCGGCAGGCGTGACCGGAACCGTGGATGAGATGAGTGCAGAAGGAGACGGCCAGGGTGCAGCAGAGCCTTCAGGGCAGGAAAGCGCCGGTGAAGGGGAAGCGTCCGGTACAGTAAAGGCGGAGTCAGCCGCACCGGGAAACGAGGCGGAAGGCGGAGTTTCCGGGGAAACAGAATCGGCGGCAGACGCGGACGGAATGAGAGCGGATCTTGCCGATCACCTGGAGAATATATACAACGAGATCAAGAAAATCGCGGCGGAACCTCAGAAAGCGCTGGTCAGAGTTACGGGAATCGGCGACAAGGAGAACCTTCTGGATCATTCCTCGCTGACATACGGGGACGAAGAGGGAATCATTTTTCTTAAAAATAAAGACGCGTTCTATATTCTCACCCGTTCGGAAACGCTGGGAGACAGCGGGAAATTCCGGGTGGATTTTTCTACGGGAGATTCCGGAGAAGGAACCCTGTGTGGCGCGGATGAGAGAACGAATCTTCTTGTGATAAAAGTCGGCATGGATGAGTTGGACGACGAGACGGCGCAGACAGTTCCGGCAGTTTCTCTGGCAACAGAAGCAGATCAGGAACAGGCGGATCCGGTGATCGCGATCGGAAGTCCCACCGGGGACGCCGGAACACTGGTTTACGGAAACATTACGTCGGTTCTGGGCAAATACCGGATTCCTGACGCAGAGTATACCATACTCACCACCGACATGGTAGGAAGCAGCAGCGGAGGCGGCGTCCTCCTGGATATGGACGGACAGATGACCGGTATTATGTTTACGGACGGAGAGGAAGACGGAACAGTAGTCCGCGCGGTGTCTGCAGCGCAGCTCCGCCCCCTTCTGGAGATGCTCTCCAACGGTGAGAATATCCGCTATGCAGGCATTATCGGAGAGACAGTGACGGAAGAGAAAGCAGAAGAGCTGGAGATCCCCCTGGGAATTTACGTAGACAGTGTGGAGGAGAATTCCCCTGCCATGGCCGCGGGGATCCAGAGCGGCGATATTATCTTTGAGCTGGACGGCCGGGAAGTCCGCACCATGGAAGAGTATTCGGAAGTGCTTCAGGATCTTCCGGTGCAGCAGAGAGCAAATCTTTCGCTGTACAGGCGGATGCCCTCCGGAGAATATGAAGAAGTGGATCTTCGCATACTTGTAGTGAAGAGCTGACCGGAAACGATACCCCCTCGATTACGAGGGGGATTTTTTTCTGTATATGATAAATCCAAATATCGCGACCAGGAATTCTGTGATCGGATAAGTGAGCCAGACGCCGGTCATTTCCCACAGAGCGGACAGCAAAAACGCCATGGGAATGATCAGGACCAGTCCTCTTAACAGAGAGAGGATATGCGCGGGCAGCACCCGTTCAATTGAAGTAAAAAAAGTTGCCAGGATAATATTATATCCCACAAAGGGAACAGACATAAAATACAGCTTTAATCCCGTTACGGAAATCTGCTGCAGCCTGAGATCATGCTCGCTGTTGAAAACAGTGGTGATCGGACCGGCAAACACAAAGATGACAAGATAAACGATAACAGAAATCGAGAGCATGGTCGTCAGAGCGTATTTCAGCACTTCTTTAACCTGCCTGCCGTTCCCGACACCGTAAAAAGTACTGATCAGAGGCTGGACGCCCTGCGCGATACCTGTATATACCGCAACGATCACAAGCGAAATATTGGCCACTACTCCATATGCCGCAACCCCGGTATTTCCCGCCAGCATTAAGATGATCGCGTTAAAAGTGATCATTACGATTCCCGAGGACATCTGGGCGATCAAAGAGGGAAAACCTAATGACAAATCCTGTTTGATAATATATTTCCGGAGTCCCGTCTTTACAAAATGGAAAGTATTTTTCTTCCGGATCCAGTGCGGCAGCATGATGATAATGCTGATGACAGGAGATAAGCCGGTGGCGAAAATTGCGCCGAAAATCCCCATTCCCAGCGGGAAAATGAAAATATAATCCAGCAGGATATTGGCCAGGCTTCCGGTCAGCTGAGCGATCATGGGAAGCTGGGGGCTTCCGTCGTTTCTGACAAAACAGAGAAAGACATCGTTCAGTATAAAAGCGGGCGCGAACAGCATAAGCCAGTACAGATACGTGTTCGTCATTTCCAGTATGCTTGTATCCGCCCCCAGAAGCACTGCGATCCGGCGTGAAAAAAAGAGACCGCACAGGGCAAATATTCCCGAAAAAATCAGGGCGAGATAGATGGTGTTTGTATAAACCCGGTTCACTTCGTCTGCCTTTTTCTGGCTTTTACAGATCGAGAATCTGGTGGCACCGCCCATACCGAGCATAAGTCCCGTACCGTGAATAAAATTATATATGGGGATAGCGAGATTCAAAGCGGCAAGACCGTTGGTCCCCAGCCCTTTTGCCACAAAAAACGTGTCCGCCAGTATATAGCAGGATACGCCCAAAGTTCCCAGAATACTCAAGATTGTATAGCGGGTGAAATCCCGCAGACACGACTGCTGTTCCATATAACTGATTCCTCCTGAAATTACAAAAAAACAGCGTCAGAACTTCCTATCTTCAAAGGCCTAACGATAGAAAACCTGACGCTTTACTTCCTACCCGGCGGCAGGAAGCGACAATTCATATTTCCCTGTATTATACAATGTAAAAATGAAAAAATCAACAAAATTTTAAGGCATGATGTAATGTATAGAGGGTGGATTACACCAAAAAACATTACATCATGACTGGCGGCTCATTTGTGGCGACTCCATTCTCAATACTCCTTTCCGCACCATGCCGCAATCTCGCCAATCAGGTCAATGGGCAGCGGCTTGTCATAGGGAAGCTGGATGGTTCCCTTGCTGGTTTTATATCCTTGCAGCCGGTCTGCAAAGGTTTCTACCGCCGCAGGACCGGGATACAGACCGATGTGTTTTTTGGATGCCGCAAACTGAATCAGATTCCGCTTTTTCCAGTACGTGGGCATACTCCAGGAAATCTTCTGCACAGCGTCCGGCAGTGCGTTTTTGATGGCATCATGGATCTGACGGAGATATGGCTGGACATTTTCCGGCTGCTGTGCAATATATTCTTCAATGTTCTGCGGGGCAGTGCCGCAGTAATGGCTTTGATTGGTATTCTTGAACTCTCGTCCGCATTTTGGGCATTCCCACATGGTTTTCCGCCTCCTTTATGGCTGAATCGCTTTTACCGTAATTTTTACGGTGTCTCCCGGCTGCTTTCCTATTTTTGCCCGAATATCTTTGCGGACTCCAATAATATAGCAAACGGAGCCGTCCTCGTTTTTTACCCCCATATTGACGATACTGCCGGAGTACGGTTCGCCGTCAAAGGTGATTTCCGCTTTGACACGCCCTTTCCCGAACTCTTTTCGAATGTCATAGGGGAAACGCACATAAGCGCCGCCTTTGTCCGGGACAGGTTCAATTACTGCATCAAACAGGTAGATTTTCTCGTTGGGAGATACAGCAACTTCGCAGCCTTGCACCTGTTCACGCAATATTTTCTCCATCGCTTTGCCTTTGGCAAGTTCATCAACCAGCTTATCCAGATACCGGATCTCCTGCATCAGAGGTTCCTCAATGGTTTCCACACGCACACCGCATATAACGCCGGTAATCAGCTTCCGGTTTGGATTTAGCTGCGGGGCATTACGGAAAAAGTCGCCGTATGTCACAGAGCCTGCCGCAGCCTTTTCAATTTCCTCTGCGGTGTACCCGGTCAGCCAGGTGATGACCTGGGTTACTTCCTCCAATGTGCGCCCTTTTTTCTGAGCTTTGCTGACCAGAAGCGGATAGATTTTGCTGAAACTCATGCCATAAATTTTTTCGTTACTCATATTGATTTCTCCTGTTTTCCTGCTGCCATGTGCAGAAAAATTTGCCCATCAGCGGAAGGTAAGTCGCAAGGAATGCCACGGTGCCAATCCCAAAGACAGCCTTTTTCTTTTCTTTTGGAATCAGCATCCCAACCATAACGCCAATGGAAAACAGGCAGATCTTCAGCAGCGCAAGAGTTTTCCAATTGCTCTCTTTGCAATACCTGTCTGCAACTTGAAATAATTTCACAACCTACATCTCCTTCCGATATAAAAGTATTTTAACTCATATATTTTGATACAGTCTGTCAGTTTTCAGAGGTCATAAGAATACATCCTTGTCAGGTCAGGTTCGCCATCCCCCTGTACCATGCACAGAAATTCCCAGCCATAACGTTCATAGAAGTCTGTGTGGTCTGTAATGAGATATAAGGTTTGCCTCGTTTAGCAGTCACACAAAGGAATTTGAATTTGATAATTCCACTGCAAAATACCTGATACGACAATAAGCTGCACCGTAAATGGAGGATTCACACCATACTCAGTTTTGGCTCTATCCATCAATTCGTCCAATGTGCTTTTTCTGGTTGCTTCGGTACAGCTTGCACACAGGTATTTTCCTTTTGGCAATATCTTTAACCCATCCGTTTCCGCATAACGAGTACAGACAGCAAAAAGCCTTGACAATCCGTTTCCAGTGTATATCCCCGCTAAATCCTCAAAGTAAAACTGTTCTTTCAGGGCAGGAGTTACCTTTTCATAGAAGTGGCTTAGATAATTCCAAAGATTATCAAGCGTAGGCACTTCTAAGGTATCGGACAGAAGAATAACTCGTTCCGGTAGATCTTTGATAAAAGTACCCGACCGATTTTTACGCGCTCGCAGCTTCCTTTCATAGTCCTCTCTTGCTGCCTGTATTTTGGATTTACTGTATTGAAGTGTGGCTATTTTTTCATCAGCCTTTTTTTCTGCTTGTGATAAAAAGGCTACGATTTTTTCAAGATCATCATACGCCAAAACCTTTTTAATTTCCTGTAAAGGCAAATCCATAAGCTGCAAAAGCCGTACTGTATTCAATCGGACAATATCCTGTTCGGTGTAGTAACGATATTTTGTCCATTCATCTTTTTTGCTTGGCTTCACAAGTCCGATACGATCATAATGCCGTAGCGTTTCCGTCGTTGTATGAACAGCCTTTGCCGCGTCACCGATTGAAAAATATTTTCCCATTCTCGTTTTCGCCTCTTGACCTTTGTGTAACACAAAAGTTTATAATCCATTGTAGCATAGCAAATTATGAAAATCAATGCCTATGTTGATGATAGGAGGAATAGCTGCATGATAGAACTCAAACAGGTAACGAAGCAATACGGGCAAGCAACCGTATTGAAAAAGATTACCCTTTCGATTGACGAGCCGGGGATTTATTGCCTGCTCGGCAGGAACGGCGCAGGTAAAACAACGCTGCTCAAATCCATAGCAGGGTATCAAAATATCACAGACGGCACCATTCAAGTTGACGGCAAGGTAATCACTACGTCCACCCTGGATACAGGCGTCAGATATATAGAAAACTTTGCAAAGCATTTCAATCTGCCTGTACGAAAACTGTTGCAGATTGCTTGTCAACATAGAGTTTGTTGCAAAGTAATACCGCAGCGCAAAGGATAGAAAAATGAGAACGACAACCAAGAGAAATAATTTATTGACAATCATGTTGATACTGCTTGTATGTGCAGTTATGCTAACAGGCTGTATCGGCAACCATAGTTCAGAAGAAAAACAAGAACCTACAACAACTCAAGTGATCGATGATCCTGAGGAGGAGGAAACAGACAATTCCGCTGAAACGATAGATTTAACACCAGAAATTGTGGAAGCAGATTGGTCAAACTATTTTAATGGGCTAAATGGAACAGCCGTTGTTTATGATGCCACAAACCAACAATATACCATTTACAACCGTGATCTTGCTGTTACAGAAAGTTCCCCCTGTTCAACATTTAAAATTATTTCTTCCTTAATTGCGTTAGAAAACGGGATTATCGAGCCGGAGAACTCCACTCGTACATGGAGCGGCGAAATATTTTGGAATGAGGATTGGAATAAAGACATTGATTTCCCGGAGGCTTTTCGCACTTCGTGCGTATGGTATTACCGGCAGGTTATTGATGATATTGGACAAGATTTAATGCAAAGAGAATTAGACAAGCTCCAATATGGTAATTGCGATATTTCTGATTGGGAAGGACGATTAAACACGAACAACAGCAATAGGGCTTTAACAGGTTTTTGGATTGAATCGTCTTTACTAATTTCCCCAAAAGAGCAAGTAGAAGTGATGGAGCGTATCTTTGGTGACAATTCGGTTTATTCAGAAGAAACCCAGTCTGAATTAAAGCAGGTTATGTTGGTACCGGAGGTTAGCAGCGCCGATATTTCTATATATGGGAAAACAGGAATGGGAAAAGCCAGTGGTATTGTTGTTGACGCATGGTTCACGGGCTTTGCGGAAAGTACAACAGGAAAAATATATTTTTGTGTCCGTCTTGGGAGAAGCGATGGCATGAATGTATCAAGTTCGCTGGCAAAAGAAATTGCAATCAAAATTGTATCGGATTATTGTGCATAGTCATTTCTTTCAAGGTAAGATAGGATTTTTTAGGGACACGGCGGTATTGGGGAGGTATCGCCGTGTCCTCTTTTATTTGGAATAAAACACCCTTGACAAATCTCTTCCCATTTTTTAATGCTGTTTTTATGATATAAAGTCATGGAAAAGTGAACGTATATTTGATACAATTATCTATGTGAATACGAGAACTCTTTGAAGCAGTTAACGGAGGAGGATTGGTTTATGGGATATTGCGGATGGGCGAATACAGATCCGCTCGACAAGGTATATCACGATACAGAATGGGGGATCCCTGTACACGATGACAGACATATGTTTGAACACCTGATTCTGGAATGCATGCAGTGCGGACTGTCCTGGGCATTGATGTTAAAAAAACGGGAAATCTTCCGGAAATGCTTTGATAACTTTGATTATGACAGGATTGCCGATTATAATGAGGCGGACGTGGAACGGATCCTGAATACGGAAGGGATGATCCGTTCTCCGCGCAAAGTAAATGCGATCATCAATAACGCCCGCTGCTATCAGAAAGTGCGTGAGGAGTTCGGTACTTTTTGCGATTATATCTGGTCTTACTCCGATGGGAAAACCATCCTGTATCAGGGGCATGACGCCGGCAGAATACCAGTCAGCAACGGACTGTCGGTCAGGATCAGTAAGGACCTGAAAAAAAGGGGCTTTAAGTATGTAGGCCCTGTCACCATATATTCTCATCTGCAGGCGTGCGGTATCATCAATGATCACGATAAGGACTGCCCCTGCCGCAAAAAGATCCTGGATAGATATCCCACTGTGGTCAGAGGGAGAGATAAAGAGGTGTATTGAGCATTTTGCCACTTGTTTCTTAGGGATTGAATAATAGAAATATTTAGTACGACTTGAATAGAGAGAAATGATAGATGAAAAAGGTACTTTTGCTTACGACAGGCGGAACAATTGCAGCGCGAAAAGGAGAGCAGAGATATTCTGAATCTAGATAGTTCGAATATTCAGCCGGAAGAATGGCAGTATATAGCAGAAATTTTGCCGGAAATGTTGCCTCTATATGATGGAATTATTATTGCACACGGAACAGACACACTGGCATATACCGCTTGAAATTGATACCCGGAACGAATCCGGAAATCTTTGACCGGCTGCTGGATATGAAATATCGAGGCATTGTAATTGAAGCTTTTGGAGCCGGAGGTGCACATTTTGAAAGTGTCAATAACTTTTGAAAATGTCACTTTTTAATATTAAGTTTCACTTGCGATAATGTCACTTTCGTAAAAGGGCATTTGCCCTTTTACGAAGCGGACTGTTGTTTCTCAAAAAACAGTGTGGAGATTTCGCTTATAATGGCCGGAACGATATCCCCGGCGGTCAGAGGAGCGCTCATACTTTTCAGCGTTGACTAATTCGTCGGCTTCCTTATCGAGCAGGGCGTTTAATGTTTCTTCGACACTGTTACGGACAAGATCCTTTAAATCATGCTTTATTAAGTCCTCATTTAGCTGTATAATCTTATCAGACATGGTTCTCTAGCCTCCTTTGATAGATTTGGTTGTGGTGACTTGATTTTACCAAACGGCTATAGACCATGTCTATTTTTATGAAATTGATTTTGGAGTCATTATGTGGACTTGCTGCGGGACGATTTATGGAAAAATCACTCGCAGATTCAGATTGTGGACTTTGATTTTTACGATGTCAACGCATTCAACCAATGCGAAAATAATAACTGTGTGCTGATGGCAGTGCCCAAATGGCAGTATGTTCACCCACTTTTGAAAATTCTTCCAGTGGATTGGAACTACACCATCCCCTATGGCCTGCTTCATTCTCCCTCGCCGTCCCCTGTGGTGAAGCAATTCCTTCGGGCGGTGCAAAAGGCGACAGAGCAAGGCAAGTAATAACCTAAAGGTAAATAGTACATAACGAATCGAGACTTCTGTTGAGGTCTCGTTTTTTTTATAATGAAATCAGAAAAGAAAGAGAGGAAGGTGACATGATGAAGGCGCAGGGAATTCTGACCATTACAGTTTGCTTACTGCTTTGCCTGACGGGATGTGCAGGCCGTGGACAGACAGAAACAGCTTCTCCCGGGGAATCACCTCCTGCCGGGAATGCCGGCCTTTTGGATCGTGCAGATTCCCAGCAGGAACCGGACAGCTTTGCGCCCACGGATCAAATGGCAGAGCCATTTACAACATCTACTTCCATTCAGGATGTGATTGACAATTCGGTTTTCGCAGGATATGGGCGGTTGCTCTTTCCGGTGGAGGACTGGTATATGAGCGGCAGTACCCTTGGAGATTTGCAGCTGACCTGATACAACAACATCGACCCGGAGGAAACCGTGGAGATCGTCAATACCCTGTGGCAGAGGGCCAACACTGGCGAAACGGTTTTCTACGACATTTATACGGAGAAAGAAAAAGCGGAAGATCCCGCAAAAGAGGATACCGGATTATTCTTTTTCCGCGGTGACCCTGGAGCCAAAACAGCCTGTGAGGATCTGGCGCGGGCAATTAGTTTTATTTTTGAACACGCTGAGGAACTGGAGGTTGACACCGACTGTTACTCTCTCTGGGGCGGTTCAGCCGGAGGGCATATGGCGGCCTGGCTGGGATCCTATGGTCCGGCGGCCTTTGGTGGGGACGAATTGCCCAGACCTGGAGCTGTTATCATGCAGTATACCGGTCATAGCGATTACACAGAAAATGACCCGCCAACCTTTGCCTGTGTAGGAGAAAGCGATGGCATCGCAAACTGGCGCACTATGGAACGCCGCATTGAAGCGCTGGATGCCCTGGGGATTCCCACCGAATTTCACCACTATCCTGGCCTACCCCACGGGTTTGGGCTGGGAACCGGCACAGTGGCGGAAGGATGGTTGGATGAAGCAGTTGCCTTTTGGGAAACGCAAATGTGAGCATCCCGTTGATTGAACATAAAACATTTTACAGAAAGGAAGCATTGTTATGAACAACTTTATTTTTCAAAACGCTACGAAGGTTTACTTTGGTAAGGGCTGTGTGAAAGAATATCTGGTCTGCCTGACGAAAAACGCTAATACTATTTTGCTCGCCTATGGCGGCGGCAGCATCAAGAGAAATGGTGTCTATGATGAGATCACCAGCATTCTGAAGGAGGCCGGCAAAACCATTGTGGAGTTCTCCGGCATCATGTCTAACCCAACCTACGCCAAGGTGCAGGAGGGCGCGAAACTGGCACAGGACAACCGGGCGGATATGATTCTGGCCGTAGGCGGCGGCAGCACAATGGACTGTTGCAAGGCCGTCTCTTTGGCAGCCCGGTATGACGGGGACATCTGGGAGGATTTCTGGGCCAGACCTGGTGTCATCGACTTTGAACCCCTGCCCTTGGGCGTAGTGGTCACTGTGGCCGGCACTGGCAGTGAGTGTAACGGCGGAGCCGTTATTACCAACGAGGAAAAGAAAGTCAAGACCGGACGGGATTATCCAGCCCTCAACCCTCACTTTGCCCTGATGGACCCTACTTATACATTCTCTGTACCGAAAAAGCAGATGGCCTCCGGCAGCTTCGACATCCTGAGCCATATCATGGAGACCTATTTCAGTGAGCCCAATGAGGACAATGTTTCCGATGACATCATGGAGGCGTTGATGCGCAGTGTGATCCGCAACCTGCGCGTTGCAATGGACAACCCGGAAGATTACACGGCTCGTTCCAACCTGATGTGGGATTCTACCATGGCGGAAAACCGGCTCATCAAGATGGGCAAGAAGTGTGACTTTGAGTGCCATAACATGGAGCACCAGCTTGAGGCCTATACTAACTGTAATCATGGTTGTGGCCTGGCGGTGATTCAACCGGTTTATTACCGCCATATTTACAAAGAAGGATTGCCCAAGTTTGTCCGGTTCGCTGAAAATGTATGGGGGATTGCCCGTGACGGGAAAACGGATGAGGAACTGGCCCTGGCGGGTATCGACGCCTTGGCAGCTTTTATCAAAGAGCTTGGCCTGCCCACCACGCTTAAAGAGCTGGGTGCAGACAAGGCGCAGCTGAAAGAAATCGCCGACTCCTGCGGTATCTCCCAGGGCAGCTATAAACCTATGACCCACAAGGAAATTCTGGCAATCTTCCAGGAATGCTATGAATAAAAAATTTAGAATTAAGAAAGCAATGACCAATATGAAAAAAATAGCAGCCATTTTTTTAGCCTGGCGATGGTTTTAAGCCTGGCCGCCTGCGGTAACAGTTCGTCCAATGAAACCAGCGCCCCGGAAACATCCAACTCCGCCGCTTCCAGCGAAACGCAGGAACCCAGTGCGGTGCCGGAATCCACAGAGTCCACAGAAGAACCTTCTTCTCAGCCGGAAACGGAAGGCGATGCAGGAGGAACCCTGGTCGTCTATTATTCAGCTACCGGAAACACGGAGCAGGTGGCAAACTATATTGCGGACATCACCGGCGGCGATCTGTTTGAACTGGAGCCAGCAGAGCCTTACACCAGTGATGATCTGGACTGGACGGATGACAACAGCCGTGTTTCCTAGGAATACTATGATGAAAGCCTGCGGGATGTGGAGTTGGTTGCGGATACCGTGGAAAATTGGGACAGCTACGACACCGTCTTCATCGGTTATCCGATCTGGCTTGCGTACCACAAATTGATACAATGCACCCAAATTGCATGAATGGGTGCATTTCAAATTTACATATAAAGTTCTTGTTTTCGCTCCTGCGGTTGGCAGGGGCTTTTTTAATGGCAAAAGAAAAGCACATCTTTCCCGGTGAGGGAGTGATGTGCTTTAAATGGCATCCATCAGTTCAAGGAGGATTTGCTTTTGCCTGTCTGTCAGGGTACTCCATTTTGAAAAAAGTTTCTGTTGCTCTTCGGTCAATTGTACTTCTTCGCCCTTGGCAAAGAACTGAGCCAGTGTGATACCAAACGCTCTGCATACTGCCTCCAGAGTTGGCAGCGTGGGTGCGTTATTTCTGTTGAACATATTTGTAACGGTGGAATGAGAAAGATTGGCTTCCTTTGCCAGACGGTAGTCTGTCCAGTTCCGTTCCTCCATCAGTTCTCTGATTCGTTTCTGCGTATCCATATCATCACCTACCTATCTGTATCTATTCTAAGTCCCAGAATGGTGATATAATAGTCACAATCGGTAGCTATGATGTTTCCCAAAAGGGGCTTACATAGTTATAGTATTGTAGATGATGGAAAAGCTATTCATAAAAGACTGGAGGCAGGATAATGCAGGAGCATATTTTTGAAAGAATGGCACGAGAGAGAAATATTTCAGTTGAAGAGATGCGGGCAATAATTTCCGATAGAATTGAAAAGGGTTGGAATGATGAAGATCCGGTCAAGAGAGAACAATGGAGAAAAATCCCCTGTGTAGGAGAGATACCAACACCAGATGAATGGCTGCGATATGCAGTTGAAAGAATCAAATTCGATGACAGAGATGATTTGTTGAGAAAGTATTTGATTTGGTAGTAGTGGATTTCAAAGATAATCTTTCCGGTCATATGTACAATAGAAGAAATAAGTGGAGAGGATGAAAGCGTATGATTAAGCGTGAGATAGAAATCAGCGGGAAAAAGGTGCCCTTCCGTTCCTCTGCCACGATCCCCCGCCTGTACCGGGCAAAGTTCAAAAGGGATATTTTCAAGGATCTGTCCAAGCTGGAAAAATCCTATAAAGGCAAGACAGAAAACGGTGAGGATCTGCAGATAGAGGATCTGGAGATCTTTGAGAACGTGGCCTATGTGATGGCCTACCATGCGGACAACAGCATTCCGGCAAAGATTGAGGACTGGCTGGATCAGTTCGATATGTTCTCCATCTATGAAGTGCTGCCACAGATTCTGGAACTGTGGGGTGAGAACCTTGTGACGGATGTGACGTCAAAAAAAAGATTGGCAGAAGTGAGCGGGAAATGACCACGCCGCTGTTCCTTCTGCGGAGTGTGGAACTTGGGATTTCCATCCGTGATCTGGATCTGCTTACGATTGGGCTGGTTCTGGATATGTGGACGGAAAAAGCCAATGACGGCGTGAAATATAAGCGGCTTGCCACTCAGGAGGATTTTGATAAATTTTAAGAAAAATTGTAGGTTTGTGGGGAATGCAAACAACCGGATTATTCATTGCGGTGTTCCATTCCCCATACACATAATTGATCTAATACTGCCATGAGAGAACGGCCTTTTTCGGAAAGAGAATATTCTACTTTAGGTGGGATTTGCGGATATACTTTGCGGATGATTAAATTGTCGGCTTCCAGTTCCTTTAGGTTCTGGCTAAGGGTTTTATCAGATACCTTCTTTAAATAACGCTGCATTTCATTGAAACGGACAGGCTCATATTCCATCAGGCAGTAAAGAATGATAGGTTTATATTTCCCCGCTATCAGTGAAAGCGTGTAACTATAACCGGTATCTTCAAAATTTGCGTTTTCAATATCTTTTTTACTCATTTAACTTACCTCTAAGAAAGTACCTTACGTTCATGTGGGTACTTTTAATTGCTTCGGTGCTATGTTATCATAGATTTAGCCGGAAGGCAATAAAAACAGGAGGCTGATACGATGAGAAAAGATATTAAAACAACGGAAGCCATTTTCCCGATGCCTGTACTTATGGTGGCTACCTATAATGAAGATGGCAGTGTAAATGTGATGAATGCTGCATGGGGGACTATGCAGGAAAGAGACCATGTTGTACTGAATCTGACGGAAACACACAAAACCGTTCAGAATATCAAAGCACGGAAAGCATTTACAGTCAGCATAGCAGACGCTTCTCATGTAGTGGAAGCGGATTATTTTGGAGTGGAATCCGGAAATAAAACACTGAAAAAATTTGAAAACAGCGGATTGACTGCCGCAAAATCTGAACATGTTGATGCGCCTATTATACAGGAATTCCCGCTGTGCATGGAGTGTGAATTTATAGAGTACCAAGATGGTGAATATGGCTGTGGAGTTATTGGAAAGGTTGTAAATACGACCGCTGACGAAAAAGTGATGGATGGTGATAAAGTTAACATTTCAAAAGTGGATGCCATCGCTTTTGATCCATATACGCATGGCTACTATAAGGTCACTGAAAGAGTTGGCGAGGCATTTAAAGATGGCCTTCAGTTAAAAAAATAATTTTGTTTTTACATAGCATCGGTTAGCAATAATCGGTGCTTTTTTCATGCTCGGAGATGATCCGGGCTTTTTTCATGCCCATTTTTAAGAAGGTGAGGGTTGTGGCGAACCGGATTAAAGGTATCACAGTGGAGATTGGCGGCGATACCACTGGTCTGGATAAAGCACTAAAGAGCGTCAATTCTTCTATCACGAAAACGCAGTCTGCCTTAAATGATGTGAACCGACTCCTGAAACTCGATCCTTCTAATACGGTGCTGGTGGCGCAGAAACAAGAACTGCTGGCACAGGCGGTGAGCCAGACGGAAGAAAAGCTGTCGGCTCTGGAAGCCGCACAGGAACAGGTGGCCGCAGCCTTTGCCCGTGGGGATATCGGGGCGGATAAGTATCAGGCGTTCCAGCGAGAGATTGAGGAGACCCGTGGAAAGCTGAACAAATATAAGGCTGACCTTTCCGATTTGCAGACGGAGCAGGACGCCCTTTCCCAGAACACGGCACGGCTGGAAAAGCTGTTTGCCGCTACGGGGACAGAGGTGGATGATTATGCGGATGTCCTTGGCAGTCGGTTGACGTCTGCGATTAAAAACGGGACGGCAAATTCCGACCAGCTACGGACGGCCCTTGAGAAGATCGGGAAGTCCGCCACAGGCGGCAAAGCCGATATCCGACAGCTGACGGACGCTCTGGACACCGTGGATGATGGGCAGGCGATCCAAAACCTGATCCAGCAGCTGAACGAAGCCGGGGACGCTGCGGAAAATACAGCGGATGATGTGGGCCAGATTGCGGAGAACACGAAAGGCGCTGCACTGATGCAAGCGGCAGATCAGCTGTCTGCTGTGGGCGATAAGATCCAGGAGATCGGGGATAAGGCGCTGGATGCCTATACCGATACCGAGAACGCCGTGACCAAGGTGAACGCTTACTTTGGAGAGACGGGACAGGCAGCGGAACAGTCCGCTAATGTGATTAAAAACGTGTACTCCTCCGGGGGCGGGGAAAGCATGGATGCTGTGGCAAATGCGGTTCTGATGGTAAAGAAGAACCTTGGGGATTTGAACGAGACCGATCTGACCAACCTAACCCAGCAGGCGATTACGCTGGAGGAACTGTACGGCATTGACATGAATGAAACCCTTCGGGGCGTCAATTCCCTCATGCAGCAGTATGGCCTGACCGCCCAGGAGGCGATGGACTACATCGTGGTGGGTACCCAGAACGGGCTGGATAAGACCAATGAGCTGGGCGATAATCTTTCTGAGTATGCTGGTAAATTTGCGCAGGCGGGATATTCTGCCTCTGAATATTTCCAGCTTCTGGACAATGGCCTGAAGAACGGCGCTTACAACCTGGACAAGGTCAACGATGCCATCAACGAGGTAACCACCCGTCTGGTGGACGGCACCATTGTGGAGTCCATCGGGATGTTCTTCACAAAGACACAGGAATTGTTTACTTCTTGGCAGAATGGCGGGGCAACCCAGAAACAGGTCATTGACTCTATTGTGGCGGATATTGCCGGGTGTACGAACCAGCAGGAAGCCTTAAGCCTTGCGGCACTGGCCTTTGGCACGATGGCCGAGGACGGCAACCTGAAATTCATCACTTCCCTGACTTCAGTGGGAAGTACCTATGACAGTGTGAAAGGTTCCGCACAGGGACTATTTGATGCAACGACCACACCCATGCAGGAGATGTACTGTATAACTGCTCTGCCTCCCGTCCGTCTATCGAGTCGGAGACTAAGGAGGATACCATTGAGCCGGGTACGGAGACGTTGTCTCTGACAGCAGATCCACGCTCGGATGGTCTGGTAAATGCCTGCACTGGTGATACCACAGATCCGACAACCTATGCGAACTGGTATAAATCGGTTTATACTCCGACAGAAACAGAAGAAACGGAGAATGAGGAGGAGCAGGTATGATCAAGCGAGAAATCGAAATCTGTGGGAAGAAGATCCCCTTTCGTTCCTCTGCGACCATTCCCCGGTTGTACCGGGCAAAATTCAAGAGGGATATCTTCAAAGATTTAAGTAAGCTGGAGAAATCCTATACGGGGAATCAGACAGAAGGAGCAGAGTTCCAGATCGAGGATCTGGAGATTTTTGAGAACGTGGCCTATATTATGGCTTATCATGCGGACAACAGTATCCCGGCTACCATTGAAGAATGGCTGGATCAGTTCGATATGTTCTCCATCTATGAAGTGCTGCCCCAGATTCTGGAACTGTGGGGCGATAACATTGCCACGGATGTACAGGCAAAAAAAGGATTGGCAGAAGTGAGCGGGAAATGACCACGCCGCTGTTCCTTCTGCGGAGTACAGAGATTGGTATTTCCATCTCCGATCTGGACTTGCTGACGGTTGGTCTGGTTATTGATATGTGGACCGAGCGGGTAAATGATGGCGTGAAATATAGGAGAGTGGCAACCCAAGAGGATTTTGATAAGTTCTAATATTAAATTGAATTTACGCTATTTTTTTGATACAATTTTATGAAAATAGCGTAAATTCGATTAAAACAGGAGATGTATATGGGAAAAAGTGGATTAGATTTATATCTTGAAGAAATGTGGTATGTAAAGAATAGAATGAAGGCTATTGAAATAATTGCAACTCATCAAAAATCAACATCTTTTCGATATACTGATATCGAATTTATGACTCTACAAATACGAAAAATAATTGAACATATTGCAATGGGAAATCTAGTTGTTAATAAAGAATTATATAATGAATATAATGACAAATTTTCCTCAAATTGGAATGCAAAATATATTTTTAGGGATTTAGAAAGACTTAATCCACAATTCTACCCAATTCCGGTAAAAACTGATTACACGGTAGAACCAAAGCGGTGGGTAGATATTGATGAAGCATATTTAACAAAAGATGAAGCAGTAAAAATATACGATAAATGCGGTGGACTGATGCATGTACCCAATCCATATGGTTCACAAGTTGATGTCTTTTATTATGAAAAAATGATTCCAATATGGTACAAAAAAATCTTTTATCTTCTGAATCAACACGTTATACATATGGTTGGTGGAGAACAAATGTATTGCATCGTGATGTGTGGAGATAAAAATGGTAATCCTCATGGTTATTTATTTGAATCTGTTCAGAATGAGCCAGACTGATATACGCTATACATCAATTGTAAAATAAATATTTAATTTGTACATATATCACTTGCATCGGTTAGAAATAATCGGTGCTTTTTTCATGCTCGGAGCAATCCGGGCTTTT
>LBJMC04200__coassemble_171_pt1 | contig 80618 bp, 90 predicted proteins | sample LBJMC04200__metabat2_low_PE_022 | metagenome-assembled genome bin LBJMC04200 | reverse complement strand
AACCTGCTTGTCCTCTCGGACAATCAGTATCGAAAATCCCCGGCTCTTCGGCCGGGGATTTTCTTATTTATCTCTCCAGATTATTCTGCCCTTGGACAGATCATACGGAGAAAGTTCTATTGTCACTTTATCTCCCGGAAGGATACGGATAAAGTTCATACGGAGCTTGCCGCTGATATGTGCAAGAACCACATGCTTATTCTCCAGCTCCACTTTAAACATGGCGTTTGGAAGCTTCTCAAGAACAGTACCTTCCACTTCAATTACATCTGCTTTTGACATTATTAACCTCCTGTGTCGTCTGTCATTTTGTAAGAGTCAGAATTTCCGGTTCGCCGTCTGTGATCAGAACGGTATTCTCATAATGGGCGGAAAGTGATCCATCCATTGTCACAACTGTCCAGTCATCATCCTCCCAGGCCACATCTGCGCGGCCCATATTGATCATCGGTTCAATCGCCAGAGTCATGCCCGGCATCAGCTTGATTCCGCGGCGTTTCTGCGGAAAATTCGGTATCTGCGGATCCTCATGGAGATGCGTTCCTATTCCGTGACCCACCAGATCCCTCACGATACCATAACGGTATTTTGCGGCATAAGCCCCGATCGCCTTGGATATATCGTTCAGATGATATCCCGGCTTCGCGAATTTAATTCCCTCAAAGAAACTCTGTTTCGTCACTTCCATAAGCTGCCTGGCTTCAGGTGAAACCTCGCCGACCGCGTAGGTACGTGCCGCATCGGAATGATATCCCTTATAGATCAGTCCTGCATCGATCTTCACCAGATCCCCTTCTTTGATGATCTTGTTTTTGGAAGGAATCCCATGCACTACTTCATCATTCAGGCTGATGCAGAATGATCCGGGAAATCCCTGATAGTTCAGGAAATTCGGGGTACATCCAAGGGAACGGATCATCTCCTCGCCGATACGGTCCAGTTCTTTGGTACTGATCCCGGGTTTTATATGGGAGGCAAGCCCGTCATGAACTTTCTCGAGCAGATGGCCTGCCTCTCTCATGAGTTCTATTTCATGTTCTGACTTAATTGAAACTGACATTTATATCATTCTCCTAAAACTCCCACGATCTCCTGGAATACCTCTTCAAGAGAACGGGTTCCGTCTACTGTTTTTAATACGCCTTCTTTAGTATAATAGTCGATCAGCGGCTGTGTCTGCTCATGGTAAACTTTCAGACGTTTGGAAACAGTCTCCGGTTTATCGTCGTCACGCAGCACAAGAGCCTCTCCGCAGGTATCACAGATTCCCTCTTTCTTCGGAGCCGCATAAACGATATGATAGGTGGCGCCGCATTTCAGGCAGGCTCTTCTTCCGGACATACGGTTGACAATGTTCTCGTCCGGCACGTCCACATCGATAGCGTAGTCAATTTTGCTTCCCAGTTTGTTCAGAGCCTCTGTCAGACACTCTGCCTGGGGAATCGTTCTGGGGAAACCATCCAGAACATATCCGTTCTTAGCGTCGTCCTGCTGAATTCTGTCTACAACCAGATCGCAGGTCAGCTCATCCGGAACAAGAAGTCCCTGATCCATATAAGTTTTTGCTTTTTTGCCAAGCTCGGTTCCGTTCTTAATATTCGCACGGAAGATATCGCCTGTGGAAATATGGGGGATACCATATTTTTCAGCGATCTTTTTAGCCTGTGTGCCTTTTCCTGCACCCGGTGCGCCCAGCATGATAATTCTCATAAACATACCCTCCTTTTATGAAGTAAATATATGCAAATCAAGGCTGCGGCGAATCACACCGCAACCTTCATTTTTAATTGTTCAGGAAGCCTTTGTAATTGCGGACAAGCATCTGGGATTCAATCTGTTTTACAGTCTCCAGTACAACGCCTACGACGATGATAATAGATGTACCGCCGAAGGAAACGTTTGCTCCGAACACACCGTTAAAGAAGAACGGAATGACGGCCACAATGATAAGACCTACTGCACCTATAAATATAATATAATTCAGGATTTTAGTCAAATAATCTGATGTGGGTTTTCCCGGACGGATTCCAGGAATAAAGCCGCCCTGTTTCTTGATATTGTCTGCCACTTCCAGTGGATTGAAGGTAATGGAAGTATAGAAATATGCAAAGAAAACACAAAGTACTATATATAATACAAGTCCCCAGCTATACCAGATCTGGGAAGGATTACACCAGTTACTTGAGGACAATCCCCGGAGAATCTCACTTCCGATTCCGGTTCCATTCGCTTTTCCGACAAACTGCGCGATCATGCCGGGCATTGACATGATGGAGGATGCGAAAATAATGGGAATAACGCCTGCTGTATTGACTTTCAGCGGGATGTTGTTCGTCTGACCGCCCATCAGCTTCCTGCCGACCATCTTCTTGGAATACTGTACCGGAATTCTTCTTTCTGCTCCGTTAAGGATAAGTACAAAGACAACAACCACCAGGATAACCGCAATAATGATCAGTCCTGCAAGCATTCCCTTTGCGATTGTTTTCCCCTTGATAAAGTTCTCATAGAGCAGTCCCATATCACTGGGTATTCTGGAAATAATATTCACTGCAAGAACAATGGAAATACCATTTCCGACGCCCTTTTCCGTAATACGTTCACCGATCCACATCAGCATTGCAGATCCTGCTGTAAGGCTGACAACTACTACGATTCCTTTCAGGACATTCATATCCTGAATAATATTTCCTCTGGAGAACGCGATCGTCATCGCAACAGACTCAAAAAGCGCCAGTCCAACGGTAACATAACGGGTGATCGCAGTCAGTTTCTTCCTTCCCTCTTCACCGTCCCGGTGCATTTCCTCCAGAGCGGGAATAGCGATCGTCAGAAGCTGAATGATAATGGATGATGTGATGTACGGTGTGATATTTAAAGCGAACACAGACATCTGCTCAAAAGAGCCGCCGGTGAATGCGTCAAAGAAATTGAACGCATCACCGGTATTGCTCTGGAACCACTGTCTGAACACTTCACTGTCCACACCGGGCACAGGAAGCTGAGATCCGATACGGATAACAAAGATCATCCATATCACATAGAGAAGCTTACGCCTCATCTCTTTTACTCTAAAAACATTTTTAAGAGTCTCAAACATCAAATCACCTCTACTGTACCACCTGCAGCTTCAATTTTTGCTTTTGCAGTTTCGCTGACAGCGTTTACTTTTACATTAAGTTTCTTGGTCAGCTCACCGTTTCCGAGAATCTTCACACCGTCTCCGGCTTTGGAGATTGCGCGGCTTTCCAGTAAAGAATCAACTGTAACTTCTGCTCCGTCCTCAAAACGGTTCAGAACGTCAACGTTGATCGCAATGATTTCTTTGGAGTTTCTGTTTGTGAAGCCTCTCTTGGGAAGACGTCTGTATAAAGGCATCTGGCCGCCTTCAAATCCCGGTTTCTTATGTCCGGAACGCGCTAACTGTCCTTTATGTCCCTTACCGGCTGTTTTTCCGTTTCCGGAACCATGGCCGCGGCCTCTTCTGAAATTATTGCTGTGCTTGGAGCCTTCTGCTGGTCTCAAGTTTGATAAATCCATGTTTGGCACCTCCTTACTCTGATCTCTTATATTACTCTTCTACTTTTACCAGATGCTGAACCTGTTTGATCATTCCTCTGGTTGCAGCGTTATCCGGCATTTCAACTGTCTTGTGCATTTTGGTAAGTCCCATAGCTTCCACAGTTTTTTTATGTTTCGGAACTGCGCCAATAGGAGACTTTACTAATGTAACCTTAATTGTGTCTGCCATTGTTTCTTCCTCCTTACGCCAGAATCTCATCAACAGATTTTCCGCGAAGCTTTGCAACTTCTTCCGGAGTTTTCAGCTTGCTTAATCCTTCGATTGTAGCCAGGACAACGTTCTGTTTGTTTCTGGATCCCATACATTTTGTACGGATGTTTTTGATTCCGGCAAGCTCGATAACGGCACGCGCCGGACCTCCGGCGATTACACCGGTACCTTCGGGAGCACGTTTCAAAAGCATTTCAGCGCTTCCGAATTTGCCTACGAAGTCATGGGTGATAGAACCGTTCTCGTCTCTTGCTACTGTTACCAGTTTCTTCATTGCGTCTTCTTTTCCTTTGCGGATCGCTTCCGGAATTTCAGCCGCTTTACCTAAACCTGCACCAACATGTCCATTGCCGTCGCCTACAACAACCAGAGCTGTAAAACGGAAGTTACGGCCACCTTTAACAACCTTGGTAACACGTTTGATTGACACTACTTTATCTTCTAATTCTAACTGACTAGCATCAATAAGAGTATGTTTCATGTGTCTTTTCCTCCCTCTTAGAATTTCAGCCCGGCTTCTCTTGCTGCGTCTGCCAGTGCTTTAACTTTTCCGTGATAAATATAGCCGCCTCTGTCGAAGACTACATTTTCGATACCTGCTTCTACCGCTTTCTTTCCGATCACGGATCCAAGATATGCAGCTGCTTTTACATCATCTGTGTGCTCCAGCTCTGCTTTCACATCTTTCTGAAGAGTAGATGCTGATACTAAAGTTTTTCCTACGCTGTCATCAATGATCTGCGCATACATATGCTTATTGGAACGGAATACTGCCAGTCTCGGAGTAGTTGCGGTTCCGCTGAGATGATGACGGATTCTTCTATGTTTCTTTTCACGAACTTCCGCTCTGGATACTTTCTTAATCATGTTCTCACTCTCCTTATTTATTTCTTACCGGTCTTGCCGACTTTACGTCTGATTACTTCATCAACATACTTGATACCCTTGCCCTTATACGGCTCCGGTCTTCTCTTGTCTCTGATCTCAGCTGCATACTGGCCGACTTTTTCTTTGCTGATACCGGAAATGATGATCTTGTTGCCATCAACTTTGGACTCAAGGCCTTCCGGATCTTCCATCTCTACGGGGTGAGAATATCCCAGGGAAAGCACAAGCTTCTTGCCCTGCTTCTGAGCTCTATAACCTACACCGTTTACCTCAAGCTCTTTGGTGTAGCCTTCGCTTACACCAACCACCATGTTGTGGATAAGGCTTCTTGTTAAACCGTGCAAAGATTTCATTTTCTTCAGGTCATTCGGTCTGGATACAACCACATGACCGTCTTCTACTTTAATTTCCATTTCTGCGGGAAGCGCTCTCTCAAGTGTTCCCTTCGGTCCCTTTACAGTTACCACGTTTCCTGCGGCTACTTTTACTTCAACGCCTGCGGGAATGGCTACCGGAAGTCTGCCGATTCGTGACATAATATTGTCCTCCTTACTTAGATTGTCGGAGAGATGTGACATCCCTCTGTTTTCAGTGTTTATATCTTAATGGTAAGATATTATAGGCTTGCATTCATTAAGTACCCTAGGTCACCATACGAATGCAAGAACTTCTCCGCCGACATGAAGCTTACGTGCTTCCTTGTCAGTGATAACGCCCTTATTGGTGGAAATGATAGCGATTCCCAGTCCGCCAAGTACTCTCGGCAGCTCGTCCTTACCTGCGTAAATACGAAGGCCCGGTTTGGAGATTCTCTTAAGACCTGTGATGATCTTGTCATTCTTGGTCTCGCCGTATTTCAGAGTGATATGGATGTTTTTTACTGCTCCATCCTCTACCAGATCATATTTTGCGATATATCCCTCGTCTACCAGGATATTTGCGATAGCGATTTTCATTTTTGACGCCGGAACGTCTACTGTGTCGTGTTTTGCAGTGTTCGCGTTACGGATTCTTGTAAGCATATCTGCAATCGGATCACTCATAGTCATGTTAGTTTCCTCCTCTTATTTTTCAGACTTTACATGATAGTATTATGCGGAAGTTTCGATCACCAGGATGCTTTTTTCACACCCGGGATCTGGCCTTTGTAAGCCAGTTCACGGAAGCAGATTCTGCAGATTCCGTATTTTCTTAAATATGCATGTGGACGTCCACAAATTCTGCAGCGGCTGTATTCTCTTGTGGAGAATTTCTGTTTGCGCTGCTGTTTGATTTTCATTGCTGTTTTAGCCATTAGAATTCTCCCTCCTATTTCGCAAACGGCATATTGAACTGAGCCAGTAACTCGCGTGCTTCCTCATCGGTCTTGGCGGTAGTAACGAAGATAACGTCCATACCTCTTACCTTGTCTACCTTATCGTACTCGATTTCCGGGAAGATCAGCTGTTCCTTGATACCCAGAGCGTAGTTGCCTCTGCCGTCGAACGCGTTGGGATTAACGCCGCGGAAGTCACGTACACGGGGAAGTGCAAGGTTGATCAGACGATCTGCGAACTCATACATTTTATCGCCTCTTAAAGTTACTTTACAGCCGATAGCCATTCCCTCTCTGATCTTAAAGTTAGCCACAGATTTTTTCGCTTTTGTAGCGATTGCCTTCTGACCTGTGATCATCTCCATATCAGCGATTGCGGAATCCAGGAGTTTCGCGTTTTCCTTTGCTTCACCAACACCCATGTTTACAACGATCTTTTCGAGTTTTGGCACTTCCATAACGTTTTTATATCCGAATTTTTTGATCATATGATCCATGATCTCATTTTTGTAAAGATCTTTTAATCTGCTCATCTGTCATGCCTCCTCTCTTATTTATCGATTACCGCGCCAGTTGCCTTTGCAACGCGGACTTTCTTGTCGCCGTCCATCTTGAAGCCGACTCTGGTCACCTTGCCGTCTACTACAAGCATTACGTTGGAAACATGAAGAGCTGCCTCTTTCTTAACGATTCCGCCGTTCTGGTTTGCTGCTGACGGTTTGCTGTGCTTTGTAACCATGTTGACGTTTTCAACGATCACGGTGTTGTCTTTTACGTTAACGGCAAGAACTTTACCTTCTTTGCCTTTATCTTTACCGGCGATCACTCTGACGGTATCGCCTTTCTTAATCTTCATAGCTGACATCAGGCACCCTCCTATAATACTTCCGGAGCTAAGGAAACGATCTTCATGAATTTCTTGTCACGAAGCTCTCTGGCAACCGGTCCAAAGATACGTGTTCCTCTCGGAGTTAAATCGTCTTTAATGATTACTGCTGCGTTTTCATCGAAGCGGATGTAGGATCCGTCTTTACGACGAGCGCCTTTTTTTGTACGGACAACAACAGCCTTTACTACGTCGCCTTTCTTTACAACGCCGCCTGGTGTTGCATCTTTGACAGTAGCAACGATTGTGTCGCCGATGTTGGCATATCTTCTTGTAGAGCCGCCCATAACACGAATACAAAGGATTTCTTTTGCACCAGTGTTGTCGGCAACTTTTAATCTAGTTTCCTGCTGAATCATACTGGTTTCCTCCTTATTTCACTTTCTCCACGATCTCAACCAGTCTCCATCTCTTATCCTTGGACAGCGGTCTGGTCTCCATAACCTTTACGGTATCGCCGATATTGCACTCGTTATTCTCGTCATGTGCTTTGAGCTTATAGGTTCTCTTTACGATCTTTTTGTAAAGAGGATGTTTTACATGGTCTTCAATAGCAACAACGATGGTTTTGTCCATCTTATCGCTGACAACCTTACCCACGCGGGTTTTTCTCAGATTTCTTTCCACGATTATGTCCTCCTATATTCACTATTTTGCAGCGTTTGCCTGCTCAGTGATTACTGTCTGGATTCTGGCAATATTTCTGCGAACCTCTTTGATTCTGCTGGTATTGTCTAATTGATTGGTTGCATTCTGAAATCTCAGATTGAAAAGTTCTTTCTTAGCAGCTACTAATTCTTCGTTTAATTCTGCAGCTGATTTTGCCTTTAAATCTTCTACGAATTTATTAATTTTCACTGTTATCACCGCCTTCTAAGTCTGCACGAGAAACGATTTTGCATTTACATGGTAACTTGTGCATTGCAAGACGTAATGCCTCGCGGGCTACCTCTTCGGAAACGCCTGCAATTTCGAACATTACACGTCCTGGCTTAACAACTGCTACCCAGTATTCCAGGGAACCTTTACCGGAACCCATACGTGTTTCTGCTGGTTTCGCTGTTACTGGTTTATCCGGGAAGATCTTGATCCAAACCTGACCGCCACGTTTGATATAACGTGTCATGGCAATACGGGCTGCCTCAATCTGATTGGATTTGATCCAGCATGGTTCAGTGGCAACAAGGCCGAATTCGCCGTAATTGATTTTATTGCCTCTCAGGGCTTTACCTCTCATGGAGCCACGGAATTGTTTACGACGTTTTACTCTTTTAGGCATTAACATTATTTATCGCTCCCTTCCTTAGTTCCTTTTGTGGGAAGTACCTCACCATTATAAACCCAGGCTTTTACGCCGACTTTGCCGTAAGTTGTGTCTGCTTCTGCAAAACCGTAATCGATATCTGCACGAAGTGTCTGAAGCGGGATTGTTCCTTCGCTGTAGAACTCTGTACGGGCCATATCTGCGCCGCCGAGACGTCCGGATACTGCGGTTTTGATACCTTTTGCTCCGGCTTTCATTGTTCTCTGCATAGTAGATTTCATAGCACGTCTGAAGGAGATACGGTTCTCAAGCTGAAGCGCGATGTTCTCTGCAACCAGCTGAGCGTCTCTGTCCGGTCTCTTCACTTCTTTGATATCTACGATCAGTTTCTTGTCTGTGTATTTCTGAAGTTCAGCTTTCACTTTTTCGATCTCAGCGCCGCCCTTGCCGATTACGATACCCGGCTTTGCGGTGTAAATGATGATCTTTACTCTGTCAGATGCTCTCTCGATCTCAATCTTGGAAACGCCTGCGCTGTAAAGTTTTTTCTTTAAAAATGTTCTGATATTGTAATCCTCAACCAGGTAGTCTGCGAAGTCGCCTTCTGCATACCATCTGGAATCCCAATCCTTGATAATTCCGACTCTAAGGCCATGTGGATTAACTTTCTGTCCCATGCTCTTCCTCCTTATCTTTCATCCAGCACGATGGTGATATGGCTTGTTCTCTTTTCAATTCTGTAAGCACGGCCCTGTGCTCTTGGCTGGATACGCTTCATTGTAGGTCCTTTGTTTGCATAGCACTCTGCAATGTAGAGATTATCTGCGCTCATGCCATTGTTGTTCTCTGCATTTGCGATTGCGGACTCAAGCAGCTTCTTCAGAACGCTGGAAGCATATCTCGGGTTGTATGTCAGGATACCAAGCGCTGTCTGCACATCTTTGCCGCGGATAACGTCTAATACATAGCAGGCTTTCTGAACAGAAATTCTTGCATAAGATAATTTTGCAGACGGTCTTGTCTCTTTATTATTCTCATTTCTGGCTCTCTTAATCTGGCTTCTATGTCCCTTTGCCATTTTAAAGTGCCTCCTTTCTTTTCATTCGATATCTAATGGAAACGCCGGCTGCCGGTATCTCAGGCAGCCCGGCGGATTATACCTCTTAGCGGACGCCGGATTTTTTCTCGTCTTTTCCGTGTCCTCTGTAGGTTCTTGTTGCCACAAACTCACCGAGCTTATGTCCTACCATATCCTCGGTAATGTATACCGGCACGTGTTTTCTTCCATCATGGACAGCGATTGTATGTCCTACGAATGACGGAAAGATCGTGGAGCGGCGTGACCATGTTTTGATCACTGCTTTGTCATTTGCAGCATTCAGAGCGTCAACCTTCTTCAGCAGGCTTGCGTCTGCGAAAGGTCCTTTTTTCAATGAACGAGACATTCTGTACCCTCCTTATTATTTCGCTAAAGCTTTTCCATCGCGTCTTCTTACGATGAGCTTGTTGGACTGTTTGTTCTTCTTTCTTGTCTTCAGACCAAGTGCAGGCTTGCCCCACGGTGTACACGGACCAGGACGTCCGATACCGGTCTTGCCTTCACCACCACCATGCGGATGGTCGTTGGGGTTCATAACAGAACCGCGGACTGTAGGTCTGATACCCATGTGACGCTTGCGTCCAGCTTTACCGATGTTGATAAGGTTGTGGTCGCCGTTGCCAACTACGCCGATAGAAGCGCGGCATACAAGGGGAACCATTCTCATCTCGCCGGAGGGAAGTCGCAGTGTCGCGTATTTTCCTTCTTTAGCCATTAACTGAGCACCGTTTCCGGCGGAACGAACCATCTGGCCGCCCTTTCCGGCGTGAAGCTCAATGTTGTGAATCATAGTACCAACCGGGATCATTTCCAGCGGCAGGCAGTTGCCCACGCGGATTTCTGCTTCCGGTCCGTTCATAACCTTCTGGCCTACTTTCAGGCCTTCCGGAGCAAGGATATATGCTTTCTCGCCGTCTGCGTAGCAGATCAAAGCGATGTTTGCTGTTCTGTTCGGATCGTACTCGATCGTCTTAACTGTTGCGGGGATTCCGTCTTTTCTTCTCTTGAAGTCGATGATTCTGTATTTCCTTCTGCTGCCGCCTCCGCGATGTCTTACAGTGATCTTGCCCTGATTGTTACGTCCGGCATTCTTCTTCAGAGACACTACCAGGGATTTCTCCGGAGTCTTTGCAGTGATCTCAGAGAAATCAGAACCGGTCATATGTCTTCTTGACGGTGTATATGGGTTATAGGTTTTGATTCCCATGATGTTTCTCCTTTCGAATTTATTCTCGTGCTTTCGTGCACATATGCGCGATAAACAGAGCGCCGAGGATTTCGAAGCATATCTGCGTCATGCTCGCATGTAAGCAGATATGATTTGAAAGACTCACAAGCGTGTAACGCGACTGAGGAAGCTTTGCTTCCGAAGTGCGCTCTGTTTCTTGTTGAGCGTACCCTTCGCTGCGCCGAGGATTTCGAAGCATATCTGCGTCATGCTCGCATGTAAGCAGATATGATTTGAAAGACTCACAAGCGTGTAACGCGACTGAGGAAGCTTTTGCTTCCGAAGTGCGCTCTGTTATAGGACCTCACTAAATTCGTGCCGCGTCTGTCGACTTGCACTCATTAAGTGATCACAGTCCTTCAAAAATCTCAATATCCTTGCTGTCCTCTGTGAGAGCGACGATCGCTTTTTTGCTCTTGGCAGTCTTTCCGACAACCATTCCGCGGCGTCTCTTCTTTCCGTCAAGGTTCATGGTGTTGACACTCTTAACTTTGGTGCCTTCGAACATTTTCTCAACAGCCTCTTTGATCTGAGACTTGTTTGCTGACGGATGTACAAGGAATGTATATTTCTTCTCGCCCATGATATTCATGGATTTCTCTGTAATCACCGGTTTCAGGATTACGTCATAATATTTGATATCTGCCATTATGCGTACACCTCCTCAATAGATGCCACGGCATCTTTGGTAACTACGACAGTGTTGTGTTTCATAACGTCGTATACGTTCATGGTATTTACTGTTGCAGTCTGTACATCGGCGATGTTTCTTGCGGAAAGGATCACGTTCTGATCATCAGAAGCTGTGATAACAAGCGCCTTGTCTGCTTTCAGGTTATTGAGAACTCTCTGCATTTCCTTTGTCTTGATCTCGGAAAGTGCGAGGCTGTCAACTACAACAAGCTTATTGTCCTGAACTTTGGAAGTAAGAGCGGATCTTAACGCTGCTCTTCTCTCCTTCTTATTCATCTTCACAGAGTAATCTCTCGGAACGGGAGCGAACACAATACCGCCGCCGGTCCACTGTGGTGCACGGATGGAACCCTGTCTTGCATGACCTGTTCCTTTCTGTCTCCACGGTTTTCTTCCGCCGCCGCTTACCTCAGAACGTGTCTTGGCTTTCTGAGTGCCCTGGCGTTTATTTGCAAGCTGGCGAACAACAGCAAGATGAAGCAGATGCTCGTTGATCGGGGCGCCGAACACTGCGTCGTTCAGCTCCATGGTTCCAACTTCATTGCCTTCCATATTATAAACAGTTACGTTTGCCATTCTGATGCTCCTCCTTTCTCATTATAAAGACTTTACTGTCTCTTTGATGGTCACCAGAGATTTCTTAGGTCCCGGAACAGCACCTTTTACTAACAGTAAGTTGTTTTCTGTATCTACGCGTACGATTTCAAGATTCTGAACAGTCACCTGTACATGTCCCATCTGGCCGGGCATCTTCTTACCCTTGAATACCTTGCTGGGATCAGATGCAGCGCCGTTGGAACCTGCATGACGATGGTATTTGGAACCGTGAGCCATGGGGCCTCTGGACTGTCCGTGTCTCTTGATCGCGCCCTGGAAACCTTTACCTTTGGAGATTGCAGTTGCGTCGATGTGATCGCCTGCAGCAAAGATATCGGCTTTGATTTCCTGTCCAACTTCATATTCTGCAGCGTTCTCGAATCTGAACTCCTTCAGGAATCTCTTCACAGGAACGCCTGCTTTGTCAAAATGTCCTTTTTCCGGTTTGTTTACCAGCTTTTCTCTGATATCGCCGTATCCAACCTGGATTGCAGCGTATCCGTCGTTCTCTTCGGTTTTCACCTGAGTAACAACGCAGGGACCAGCCTGTAATACAGTTACCGGGATCAGAAGACCGTCTTCATTGAAGATCTGAGTCATTCCGACTTTTGTAGCTAAGATAGCTTTCTTCATTCTTTCTTCCTCCTTATAGCGGATTACCATTAAGGCAATCATATAGTTAATAGCATAAATGCTTATGCAACCAGAATTATTTAGTCTTCATCTTGATATCAATGTGAACACCTGCCGGCATTTCCAGTCTGGAAAGCGCGTCTACAGTTTTCTGTGTGGGTGTCAGGATATCGATGAGTCTCTTATGGGTTCTCTGCTCGAACTGCTCTCTGGAATATTTGTACTTGTGAACAGCTCTTAAGATTGTAACAACCTCTTTCTTGGTCGGAAGCGGAACCGGTCCGCTGACCTTTGCACCGTTCTTCTTAACAGTGTCGATGATTTTCGCTGCAGATGCATCTACTAACTGATGATCGTAAGCCTTTAATGTGATTCTCATTACCTGATTTGCCATAAAAAAAGTCTCCTCCTATTCGTACTCAATTATGCAGTACGACAAGCGGCGACTGTACACATCTCCGTGTGTGTCCTGAGACATCTCTCTACACGGCCCATCCCAAGATGGCTTCTGAACTTGTACAGTGACTTGTCGTCAGTTTCCTAACTTGACATTCGCTCCACGGAAAACCTGCCAGGCGGGCAGCAACCTCACGCTTCACAGCTATCATGTCACAGCAGATATTAGTATACACAATGAATCTTTTTAATGCAAGCCTTTTTTCTTTTTTTTTGTATTTTTTTTGATACACAAAAACAGGCAAAAAAACAGCGGAGGGAACGGTTTCCCGCCCTCCGCCTGTCAGGCTTCTCAGTCTTCCTCTACCTCCGGTTCTTCCGCACCGATAATGTCGGAATAATCAAAGAAGGTTACGTTCGTAACAGAATCTCTTACAATATCCGGAGTGTCTCCCGCTTTCTTCGCCCTGTCGGCGAGCTGGGAAGCGGACAGCATCGGCATCGCAAGTTTCTTGATCTCAACCGGCTCTGTATCCTCTTCCGGTTCTTCCTCTTCCTGGCGCATTCTGTGGCGTTCTGCCTGAAGTTCCCGGAAACTTGGAAGCTGTTCTGTCAGATTATCCGGAACATCCATGTTAACGGCCTCTTCCGCCGTTGCCGCGGCAATTTCTTTTTTCAGGAGCTCATGAGCTTCGCTTGTCGCCGCCTGGACATTCTCCGGTTTTTCATTTTCTGTTCCGGCATCACTGTGTTCCGCGCTGCCGTCTTCCAGGTCGTCCTCATAGATCTCATCTACGAAACCGCCTGTACGGATTTTCTTTCTTCGTTCTTTTTCTTCTCTTTTCGCCTGTTTCTTCCGTGCCTTGTCCCCGTAAAGAAGCTCTCTGTCTTCCTCCTGCATTCTCTTCTCGCGGGCTTTTTCTTCCATTTTTAGTTCTTTTTTGGTCTTGACATGTCTGCGGTCTCCCTGCAGATCCTCATATTCATCAGGAGCCTCCTTGTCTTTCCTCAAAAGTTCCGCGATCACATAGAGAATAATAAGGAAGAGAATTACCAGTCCAAGAATGATCAGCCCTTCGATACTCTCTGTCGCGATCAGAAGATATCCGATAAACCCTACTGTAACCACTACCTTGGGAACCCAGTTCCTTACAGAAACATTGATCGCCTCGGATGAAACGCCGGACGGATCCATAACCGTACCGGTATTGGTTCCGGGATCAACATTCATAAGGTTATATTTAAATGTTCTTCCCTCATCCTCTACCAGAATCGGCGTACCTACTGTTATCTCTTCCGTCCTTACCGGAATGGCGTATGTAACAGATCCCAGCGGAAGGTTCGTGGCCTCATCGGAGCTGTCCACGATCAGCGTAGTGACTCCGAAAAACGGCGGGATCGCCATTGCTATTACCAGAATGATCGTACATACAACAACAAAATGTACAATAAACTTCAAAAATTTCGACATTACAGTATCCCTCACTTCTGTTTTTCTGGTGACATTAATACATTTAGTGACCTCATTATACCCTGTTTTTTTCTTTCGGTCAACTTATAATCTCGACAAAAAAAGCGCCGCACCGGAATTGGTCTTCTATCCGGCCGACGCTTTTTTCCAGTTTTTTACTGATTACTCAGATACTTCTCTATACTGGACATAGCCGCTTCTTCATCCTCTCCGTTTGCAGAAAGTGTGATCTCTTCGCCTGAATCCAGTCCAAGGGTCATCATGCCCATAATACTCTTCGCATTAACCTTCTTCTTTCCAATTTCAACATAAATCTCACTGTTAAACTGGCTTGCCACCTGCACCAGCTGTGCGACCGGACGTGCTTCAAGACCTGTAGACAGCTGAATGGTGATTGGTTTTTTGATCATAATAACTCCTCCTTGTTTACCCGCAGCTCATCCGCAATGGCGCTGAGCTTCCTCAGGCGGTGATTCACGCCTGATTTTCCCACCTGCGGGTTTAACATCATTCCTAATTCTTTAAGTGTAGCTTCCGGATACTGCAGTCTCAGCTCCGCAATTTCTGCAAGACCATCGTTCAGGCTTTGGAACCCCTTTTTTTCTTCAATCAGCTTAATGTCTTCGATCTGCTTCACTGCTGCACTAACCGTTTTATTAATATTTGCCATTTCACAGTTCACTTTTCTGTTGACTGTGTTGCGCATTTCTTTCAGGATCCGGATATTCTCCAGATTCATCAGCGCCATATTCGCCTCCATAACAGCCAGGATATCCACAATCTGCGCGCCTTCTTTCACATAGACCACATGTGATTTCTTGCGCACGACAACCTTTGCATCAATCCCGAAACTGCGGATCAGCTCTTGAAGCTGTCCCGCCTTTCTTTCGTCCGGACAGACAATCTCAAAGTGATATCCCTTTTCCGGATCACTGATGGAACCGGAGGCAAGAAAGGCTCCCCGGATAAACGCCCTTTTGCAGCATGTCTGCTGAATGAGCAGACTGTTGTTTAAAACAAGCGCCCCCCCGCTGTTCTGCTCTCTGGATAACTTCGTCGCCAGAAGCACCGTTCTGATCAGGGCATCGTCTTTTATTTCCACATAATATATATGTCCCTTTTTCATCTGACGGTTTTCGCGAACGGCAATTTCTGTCTCTATATTAAATGTTTTTTGGACTAATGTAAAGTATTTTCTTATCACTGCAGAATTTTCCGTCTGCATACGCAGTGCGCCGTCGGCCGTGAACCTGCCGCACAGGCTTAAAAGCGCGGCAGTTTCCGCGATCCGGCAGTGTCTTGCCGTACTGATCTGCCTGGAAAGTTCTTCTTTTACTGTCCCCGAAAAAGACAATGTTCTTTTCTCCCATCTACTGCTTTATTTCAAAACTTATTATTTTTTCAGCAGGGCGTCTTTGCCGATATCTCTGTGTTCCAGCCGGATTCCGTATTCTTTTGTTTCCAGAAGTCTCTCATACAGAACTCTTGCCAGCGTCACCGAGCGATGCTTGCCTCCTGTACATCCCACAGCGATCACAAGACTGGTCTTCCCCTCCTTCGCATAATTGGGAATAAGGAATTTCACCATATCCTCAAGCTTGCAGGCGAATTCCCTGGCCACGTCATTGTCCATCACATATCGGTAAACATCCTCGTCCATACCAGTATGCGGCCTCAACTCATCCACATAATACGGATTCGGAAGAAATCTCACATCAAAAACAAGATCCGCGTCATCCGGTATTCCGTATTTAAACCCGAAAGAAAGCACGGATATGACCATATTCCGGAATTTACCGTTGTCCACAAAAATCCGTTCCAGTTCCCCGCGCAGTTCCCGCGTGAGAAGATGCGTCGTATCAATGATATAATCTGCCCGCGTTTTCAGGAACTCCATTTTCTTCCGTTCCTGACAGATGCCGTCGTCCACTCTCCCGTTTATTGCCAGCGGATGGCTTCTCCTGGATTCCTTATACCGTTTTACCAGAATCCTGTCCTCGGCATCCAGAAACAGGATCTCATACTTCTGGCCCGACTGACTGAGTTTTTCCAGTTCGACCTCCAGTTCCTCAAGGGCCCTGCCGCTCCTCGCGTCAATACCGATAGCGGCATTCTGTACGTCTTCCCCGCGGGAACCCGACATTAGAGAAACAAACTTGCCAAGCAGAGGGATCGGAAGATTATCCACACAGAAATACTGCGCATCCTCCAGCATCTTTAATGCCGTTGTTTTTCCCGCGCCCGACATTCCGGTAACAAAAACAAGCCGCATTCTTTATCTCCTGTTCTATCAGAATTCTCCCAGAAATTTCACTTCCGGTTCCAGTGTGATATTGTAGTTCTCTTTGACTGTACGGATAACATGATCCATCAGTTCCTTTACGTCCTTCGCCGTAGCGCCTCCGGTATTGATCACAAATCCGCAATGTTTCTCTGAAACCTGAGCGCCTCCCACACGGAATCCCCTCAGGCCGCTGTCCATAATCAGTTTACCGGCAAAATATCCCTCCGGCCTTTTGAACGTGCTTCCTGCGCTGGGGTAATCCAGCGGCTGTTTCTCCGTACGTTTCGAAGCGAGTTCTTTTGTTTTCTCCTGGATCGCCTGCGGATCACCTTTTTCCAGAGAGATTACCGCCTCCAGAACGAGATAACCCGTTTTTTTTATGATACTGGTGCGATACCCCAGTTCCAGGCGGTCAGAAGGAATGACTCTGATATCTCCCTCCTTCGTCATCACCGTAACTTCCCGGAGCACATCTTTCATCTCGCCGCCGTAGGCGCCGGCGTTCATTACCACTGCTCCTCCAAGAGTTCCCGGAATACCGCCCGCGAATTCAAAGCCGGTAAGAGAGGCTTTTCTTGCCGCTGCCGCCACAGAGGACAGAAGCGCGCCGGCACAGGCACGTATTTCGGTCCCTTTAAGTTCTATATCTCCCATATTGCGGTCCATCTGAATGATCACGCCCCGATATCCGCTGTCGCTCACCAGAAGGTTGCTTCCGTTTCCCAGCACAAAATATGGAACTCCTTCTTCCCTGCACAGCGCAAGCGCGCTGCGTATCTGCTCATAGGATTCCGGCATCAGAAATACCTCTGCTGGTCCGCCGATACGGAATGTAGTATGACTGCTCATCGGCTCTTCAAAAAGCACCTTGTCTTTTCCCAGAAGTTCGCAAAATTTCTCTCTGATTTCTTTTTTCACAGATTCTCTTCCTCAATCTTTCCATTTATTTATACGGAGATCAGCCGTTCTTATCCAGTCTTCCCCGCAGTGAAGGCTTCGCCGGCTTTTCCGCCAGGATATCTCTCACAACCTCTCCCGCAAGAAGCATTCCCGCCGCGCCCGGCACAAAAGATACGCTGCCTGCGGCAAAACCGGCCCTGCCGCCCGTCTCATCCTCCGGCATACGGTGGGGACGTTCTTTTGAATAAACCACTCTGACTCTTCGTATTCCTCTCTTCTTCAGTTCTGTCCGCATGATCTTCGCCGCAGGACATACACTGGTTTTTGAAATATCAGTAATTTCAAATCTGGACGGATTTATTCTGCCGCAGGTCGACAGACAGGAAATAATCGGAGTATGGCAGGCTTTCGCCTGTTCGATGAGAAGTATCTTGGACGGCATGGTGTCAATGGCGTCCACGATATAGTCATAGGATTTCAGGTCAAACATCCCTGCCGTATCCTCGTTATAAAATGTTTCATATGTATGCACCAGAATATTCTCGTCAATATCCCGTATGCGCGCTTTCGCAACCTGCACCTTTTTCTTTCCGATTGTGGACTGCAGGGCAAAAAGCTGCCTGTTGATGTTCGCGGAAGAGATCACATCATGATCCACAAGCGTCAGGCTTCCGACCCCGCACCGGGCAAGTGCCTCCGCTGCATAGGAACCGGCGCCGCCCAGACCGAACACCGCGATCCTGGCTCTTCCAAGACGGTCTACGCCTGCTTCTCCCACCAATAATTCCATCTGAGAAAACGCGTCGTACATACGCATGCCTCCTGCACCATAATTTACAGTTCTAAAAACCTGTATTTTATTATAACATCCGCCCAAAGAGAAGTACAGGCTTTCATATTTTTTTAAGAATTAATGTATTTTTTTCTGCCGGCGAAACATAATAGACAGTAACTTCCGGAAAAGGAGGAGGAGCCATGTGGGAACATCTGCTGCTCTGTATCACCGGCCTGTGCGGAGGAATTGTTATCGCCAGCGGCACTGCCGGTCTTCTTATCGGTCTCTCCATTATCCCCCGGTACGCGGGGATCACTCATACGGGAAGCCATATTCTCTTATATGAGGACTCTGCACTCCTGGGGATCATCCTGGGGAATCTGGCCTGCCTGTTTCCTGTTTCCATCCCTCTTGGGGACCCCTTCCTGATCATCTATGGATTTTTTTCGGGAATATTCCTTGGAAGCTGGATACTGGCCCTGGCTGAAGTCGCTTCCATGTTTCCGATCTTTGCCCGCCGCATTCAGCTCACCGGCGGGATCCCCGCCGCCATCATCGCCATGGCTCTGGGAAAATGCCTGGGTTCGCTGCTGTATTATTACCGCGGCTGGCAGTAAGACTTCATCATTATATGCATAAATACATGCAATGTCAACGAACACATGAATAACAGAAAGAAGAGGAATCATTATGTCGACCAATCAACAGCAGACAGAGAAAAAACAGTACGAAAAGTATGTAAAAAAAATGACGCCTTCACATAACCTGTATGTGAACATGATCCGGGCTTTTTTCACCGGCGGCCTGATCTGTACCCTTGGACAGCTGATACTCCGTACAGCCGCAGGTCTCGGCGCCGACAAAGAGTCTGCCGGGATCTGGTGTTCACTGATCCTTATTTTTCTCAGCGTACTCCTGACCGGTCTCAATATATATCCGAAGATCGGCAAATTCGGGGGAGCCGGAAGTCTGGTCCCGATCACCGGCTTCGCCAATTCCGTCGCCGCTTCTGCCATAGAATTCCGCGCGGAAGGACAGGTTTTCGGCATCGGATGCAAGATTTTCAATATAGCGGGACCTGTTATCCTCTACGGGATACTCAGTTCCTGGATCCTGGGGATCGTTTATTATATTTTCAGATATGCGGAGGCGTTTATATGAATAAAATAGTCCAGAAAGGAACGGCAAGTCTTATTTTTGAAACTCCGGTTTATATCGAAAGCACGGCGTCTGTCGCAGGAAAAAAGGAAGGCGAAGGACCTCTGGGAGCGCTTATTGACCGGATTTCCTCTGATCCGATGTTCGGGCAGGACACCTGGGAAGCCGCGGAGAGCGCCATGCAAAAAGAAACCGCCTCCCTGGCCATGGAAAAAGCAGGGCTGTCCGCTTCTGATATCCGCCTGGTATTTGCCGGAGATCTTCTCGCTCAGACTACCGCCTCCTCTTTTGGCACGGCTGAACTGGGGATTCCCTATTACGGACTTTACGGCGCCTGTTCCACAATGGGAGAATCCCTTTCCCTGGGCGCGATAACTGTCGCTTCCGGCTGCGCCGGACATGTTCTGTGCATAACGTCCAGTCACTTCGCCTCTGCCGAAAAAGAATTCCGTTATCCTCTGGGCTACGGAAACCAGCGCCCTCTCTCCGCCACCTGGACAGTGACCGGCAGCGGCGCATGCATTATCGGTTCCGCTGTCCCGAAAAGGAACTGTCCGTCCCTTCATGGCAGGGACGGATACGCGGTTATCACAGGCATTACCACAGGGAAAATCATAGATTTCGGTTTTCGCGATTCGCTGAATATGGGCGGCTGCATGGCGCCTGCCGCATGCGATACCATCCTTCGGCACTTCTCCGACCTCGGACGTTCCCCCGGAGATTACGACGCAGTGATAACGGGAGATCTGGGAATGGTCGGGCAGAAAATACTTCTGGACCTTCTTAAGAAGGAGGGAGTTGATATCAGCGGCATCCACAAAGACTGCGGGATCATGATTTACGACAGCCGGACACAGGATACCCATTCCGGAGGAAGCGGCTGCGGCTGCTCTGCCGTGGTTCTCTCCGCCAGACTCCTTCCGGAGGTTGTCTCCGGCCGGTGGAAACGTATTCTTTTTATTCCCACCGGCGCCTTGCTCTCCAGAGTCAGTTACAACGAAGGCGCGTCTGTTCCCGGCATTGCCCATGCTGTCGTTATCGAACACAAGGAATTATAAGGAGGACGGTATAATGGAATATATAAATGCTTTCTGGGTTGGCGGGACCATCTGCGCGCTGGTACAGATACTTCTTGACAAAACGAAACTGCTTCCCGGAAGAGTAATGGTGCTTCTTGTATGTTCCGGGGCTGTGTTAAGCGCGGTTGGAATTTATCAGCCTCTGATCGATTACGCCGGAGCAGGGGCTTCCGTACCTCTTCTGGGATTCGGCAATACTTTGTGGTCGGGCATGAAAGAAGCCATCGACCGCGAAGGGTTCCTCGGACTTTTTACCGGAGGATTTACCGCCTGCGCCGCCGGCGTATCAGCCGCGCTCATCTTCTCCTATCTGTCCAGTCTGATTTTTCGTCCCGGAATGAAAGAATAAGACCTGTTTCTGAAAGGAGGCTGCTGCAATGCAGGATACACTTTATCTCCAGCTGGATGCGAATATCATGATCCGCCATCCCCACGTCTGTCTGCAGGACATAGCCCGGATATCCTGCAGCAACCCCAAACTGCTCAACCGCATGCGCGTACTTCCGGTTGTCACTCTGGATCCTGCCCGGCCCGGCCGGTATGTCATGACGGTTATGGATCTAATCGATCTGATACATCAGAAAGAACCCGGACTTACAGTCACGCCTCTGGGGGAGACTGATTTTATCCTTACTTACGAAAAGCCGGCTGCAGTCCACCAGATTCTGCATTTTATCAAGATTGCCGCCGTCTGTCTTATCACCTTTTTCGGCGCCGCATTCTCTATTATGACTTTTAATACGGACGCTGACGTCGGTACGCTTTTTTCACAGATATACACTCAGGTCACAGGAAAAGCATCCAACGGATTCACTGTTCTGGAGATATCCTATTCCGTCGGTCTCGGGCTGGGCGTTCTGTTCTTTTTTAATCATTTCGGCAGCATGAAAATCACTTCTGATCCAACGCCCATGCAGGTGCAGATGCGGAGTTATGAAGACAATATCAACAAAACCATTATAGAGGATCAGAGCCGCAGCCAGCCGGACGGAGACAGTTCCCGTCAGGGACCGTCCTGACTTTTCCGCAGGGTTTCCAGGATCCTTTTTTCCATCCTGGACACCTGCACCTGGGATATCCCCAGGATCCCGGCAATCTCCGTCTGCGTCATATCCTGAAAATACCTCATACAGATCAGCCGTTTTTCTCCCGGTTCCAGTTTCTTCAGCATTTCTTCCAGAAAAACCCTGTCCATGAGCCGTTCCTGTGGATCGTCTTTCCGGGGTATCCTGTCTGCAAGTGATATATCCGTTCCGTCTCCCTGATAAACCGGACGGTAGATGGATTCCACTTCTGCCGCCGACTCCGCGGCGGCCGCCACCTCTTCCGGCGAAATCTTCAGGATATCCGCAAGTTCCTGCACAGTCGGCTCTCTCCCCAGTTTTCCCTGAAGTGTTTCACGGACCCGGCAGATTTTCAGATAATTTTCTTTCAGGGACCTGCTGACTTTGATCATGCCGTCGTCACGCAGAAAACGTCTGATCTCTCCCGCTATCATCGGCACCGCATAAGTGGAAAACTTCACCTGATAATTCAGGTCAAACCTGTCCACCGCTTTCAAAAGTCCGATACTCCCTATCTGAAACAGATCTTCCATATCCACTCCTCTTCCCAGAAATCTTCTGGCCACAGCACAGATCAGCCCGGTATTTTCTTCAAACAATGTATCTCTTGCCTCTTTATCCCCCTGGTGCGCGCGCCCGATCAGGGCAAGAGTATGTTCCATTCGTCCTCCTTTACCTTCGGATGGTTTTTCTCATACGGACAGTAGTTCCCTTCCCCATTACGGATTCCACTGTGATTTCGTCCATAAAGGCCTCCATAAATGTAAATCCCATACCTGACCGCTCCTTATCCGGTTTCGAAGTAAAAAGAGGCTCCATCGCCTTTTCCACATCCTCAATTCCGATCCCGTGGTCGCTGATATCCACAAAAAGATCGTTGTCCCTGAGCCTGAGATCCATCTGTATCTTATGTACCTCTCCCTCATATCCATGTATAATGCAGTTCGTCACCGCTTCTGATACAGCAGTTTTCACATCGGCAACCTCTTCCAGCGTGGGATTCAGCTGTGTCAGAAAAGAAGCGGCAGCGACTCTTGCCAGCCCCTCATTTACAGGGCGGCTGTCAAAGATCAGTGTCATTTCATTGGTGTTTTCCATTATACTTTCCCCTCTTCCTTTACTTTCTGAATTTCAATATAACGATGTACCCCCGACAAATGAAGGACTTTATTTATGCGTCCGTTCACTCTTACCGCACGGACACATCCCGGGCACATCCCAAGGGCGCGGTATCTTCCCATAAGGAGACCTATACCGGAACTGTCCATAAAATCCGTTTCCTCAAAATCAAATATAATTGTACGGACATACTGTTTTTCCATGATCCTGTCAGATTCCGCCTTAATGTCGTCTGACACAGGATGATCCACTTCTTCCGGCAGATGCACTGTCAGGCACGCGCCGTCCAGTTCATACATTTCATTCATTCAGCATTTTCCCCCTTATTCTCCCTTTTTATTCTTTTTTTACAAAAAGAGGGGATGTGCTTTCGCACATCCCCTCCTCCGAGGCTACTCTTTTGTCATTTCATTATTCATAATAAGTATCGTCATAATAACCGTCGTCGTAATAACCGTCATCGTAATAACCATCGTCATACGAGCCGTCATCATAACCGCCGTCGTCATAACTCTCTTCCGCGGTCTCCCCGCCGGAATTCTCTTCCGAGCCGGTATCTGTATCTCCGATCCCCGATACGCCCGTAGCGTCCCGGACTGTTATATAGATTCCCTTCAGATTGTCCGGCAGTACATCCACATGGACATTCTGCACCGCCAGTGCCGCTTCATCCAGACTGTCCTGAGCGTAATAGGAATAGGCGGTAAGAAGAGCTTCGTAACTTTGGCTCTTTGCCTGCTCCTGCGTCAGCTGTTCTGTTACCGCCTCGGCAGTATCTCCCGACTCCTGTGCTTCACCCTGGGCCTTGGTAAGTTCTGCTCCCTGTGTCGCCAGCGATTCACTGTACTGGATGATCTGCTGATTTGCTTCTTTGTATATGTTCTGCCGTATTGCCGGCACCGCCAGAAGCCAGAACGCAACCGCGCCGGCTGCAATCCCCGACATCAGCAGCAGGAATACCGGAATCCTGGAATGTTCTCTGTAAACAGCAGTCCGCACCTCGTATCCGTTTTCTGAAGCGTCGTATTCCTGTTCTTTATTCCCGCCCAGACGGAAGAAACCTTTTTTCTGGCGTTCCAGCCTGGTAGGAACACCGGTCTGTTCATCCACTTCGCGCAGAAAACGCAGCGTAGTCGTATTGGTCTTATCGATCCTGGCCGCTTTCCTGAGTATCTTCCGCGCCCGGTTCCATTCGCCGTTTTTCATCTGGATCAGGGCAAGAAGATGATAACCCTTGATCAGCTTGGGATTCTGCACCAGTATCTTCCTCAGCTGTATGGCGGCCATATCGTCATGACCTTCTCTGCAGAGAAGAAGGGCGTGATTGTATTTTTTTATTGTCTCATTGATCCCCCGGAGTTTATTGGAATTAGCCTGGAGAATATCAATGTACTCTGTGGCAAGATTTCTTGACGGCTGGAGATTCTTGCTGATCACCCATTCGCTCAGAGCCGCTACCACTTCTCCGGTTTCAAAATATACCAGTCCAAGAAGATTCCTTGCCTTTATATTTTTTTTGTCGTAGATCAGGCTCTGTTTCAGACAGGCGATCGCTCCCGAAAGATCTCTGATGCTGGCCTTCTCCAGTCCCTGATTGTACAGGCTTTTGGAAAGATAATCCACTTTTTTCTGGATCAGCACATTATACCCGCAGTTCGGACAGTAGTCGAGATCCGTGTCAGTAAGAAATGCGCCGCAGTTCACACAATTCATGAATAGTGTTTCTCCTTTATTTCACACGTCTGCTGCCTTTGGCTTCCCGGAGCACCTCCTGAAGGACATCCAGAATATCCGTCAGCTCTTTTTCATAGATAGCGCCTTCCGCGTCCGCCACATCCAGACATGGTTCAAATTTCTTCAGTTCCTCTTCATAATCAATCATTTGCATCCTCCTTTCGGAGCAGTTCCTTGATCTCTCCCACCAGGTAAAGGGATCCCACGCAGAAAAGCATACCGTCTTCGCCTTTCAGGGAAAGCGCCGCACGAAACGCCATTTCGGTATCTTCAAAAGCCTGCGCCGACGGGCATCCTTCTCTGCGGAAAATCTCCGCCAGCTCCTCCGCCGGAACCTTACGGTAACCGCCCACCTGGGTCACCACAACGTGGCGGAACCGTATCCTTCCAAGTATGGTCCTGATCATATCGGTATAGTCTTTGTCATCCACTGCGGAGAACAGAAGCGTCAGCGGATATTCCTTCTGAAAATGCTCCGCAGTCTCCACAAATTTCTCCACACCGTCCTCATTGTGAGCGCCGTCCACAATCACTCCAGGTAGGACTGTCTCCATTCTTCCCTGCCATCTTGTCTCAAGCAGCCCTTTCTTCACCGCATCCTCCGGTATGGAGATCTGCTGTTTCAGGACTTCCACTGTCTTAAGAACAAGAGAGGCGTTCATGACCTGGTACCGGGCGATGAACGGTATGGAAAATACTGTATTTCCATAATACCCATTCTTCACGGAAAAATCAATGCCTCCGCTTGTGATTCCCTTAATTTCCGCATCCTCTCTCTTCACTTCAAACCATGGGCTTCCCAGTTTCTCCGCCTGGTCCCGGATGACTTTAGCCGCCTCCGGATCGTTGCCGTCGAAAATCACCGGAACGCCCGGCACGATGATCCCGGCCTTCTCTCCCGCGATTTCCCGGATCGTATTTCCCAGGTACTGCATATGGTCGAAACTGATGGAGGTGATCACGCAGGCGGCGGGTTCCTCCACTGCTGTCGTGGCGTCAAGCCGTCCGCCAAGTCCCGTCTCCAGCATCACATAATCCACGCCGGCGTCCGCAAAGATCACCATTCCCATGAGGAACAGCATCTCAAAATAAGTAGGGTGATAGCTGCCTTCGGCTACCAGCTCGTCCGCAAGCGCCCTGACTTTCAGAAAAGCGGCGAGAAAAGTATCGTCATCAATATTTTTCTCATTGATCTGGAACCTCTCATTGATGGTCACCAGATGGGGAGAGGTAAACAATCCGCAGGAATAGCCGGCCTCCCGGAATATGGAAGTAAGAAACGCGCAGGTACTCCCTTTTCCGTTCGTTCCCGCCACATGGATCACGCGGAATTTCTTCTCCGGATTTCCCAGCCTTTTCAGGCATTCTTTTGTGTGAGAAAGTTTATTTTTGGTAGTAAATTTCGGTGTTTCCTCGATATATGCAACTGCTTCTTCGTAATTCATAAAAAAATCCACCACTTTTATCTATAATGTATTCGCAGCGGCTCAGGGGCTTCCGCCCCTGAAACACCGTTACGTTATCATTATATATGAGTGGTGGAAGATGTCCAGTACCAATCGTAATCTTTTATTCAACAGAATTATTCATCATCCGTCTTAAGTTTCCATTTATTCTCACTGTACAGCATGTAACAGGAGCGGTCATAACTCTTGCTGAGCGCCTTTCGGGTAGGAGAATTGCTCCTCTGTATTACCGCCAGCCTGTCGAAATCGTCCAGTTCTGTTCCTGAGATGATCAACGTGGTTGGATTCACATAGACGGTATCGTACCAGTCTCCGTTCAGCTTCACCTGACTGGATGGCGTGAAGTTCGTGCCGGTGATCCTGTAGGTGTAATCCACGGAAGACATCAGTTCCAGTCCGTCCAGCGTCACATCATAGAGTCCCAGTCGCATCTTGGTACGCTTGAAGGGATTTTCTCCGTCGTAGGAATAACGTTCTCCATAAAGAAGATCATACTGGAGAGTTTCCAGATCAACCTGGTAATTTCTGGTATTTCTCCTGGCCTGATGATAACGGAAAATCGTTCCCTCGTGGATGCCCACCCGGTCCATTACTTCCGCCGCCATCTGATACGCAGCCAGATTGACGTTGTCTTTCTCAAGTCCGAAATTATCCCACATCACATACTGCGTCTGGAAGAGGTATTTGTTTTCAAGATCCTCCACCTCCAGCCCCATTGTGGGGAGATGATCCCCGTACATTACCAGTACGACGTCTTCCGGATAATCTTCAAGAGCGGCTACCAGCTCGCCTACAAACTCGTCCATCTCATGGATCTCGTTGACATAGTATTCCCACTGATTGTTCTTCTCCTCTGTGGCCGCGCCGGTAACTGTGATCTCAGGATCCTCGAGGATCGGTTCTTCCGGGTAGGCCCCGTGCCCCTGCACGGAGATGGTGTATACATAATCCGGCTGATCCTCTGTGGAATCCAGACACTTGATGATCTCATCCGTAAGGACACGGTCCCTGGTCCATCCAAGAGAGTTTTTGTCGTCCTCCTCCGGCATGTATTCCGCGGAAGTGAAGGTGTCAAATCCAAGATTCGGGAAAATACTCTTTCTGCTGTAGAAGTTTGCCTCATTGTTATGTATGGCATGAGTAGAATAGCCAAGATCCTTCAGGACATAAGGCGCGCTCTCGCAGGTGGTCTCCTTGAGGATACTCTTATATGGGTATTCCCCGGGGCCGAAATAATGCATGCTCATTCCCGTTATGGACTCGAACTCTGTGTTCGCCGTTCCGGCTCCCACGGAAGGAACCTTGTAATAACCCGACGTATATTCCTCCATCAGTTTCCGGAAATTTGGGATCGGATCATCGGAAATATCCAGGTAGTTTACCAGTTCCGGATCAAAGAACGATTCCAGCTGGACGAATACGATATTAGGAAGATCCTCTGTCTTCGTCTCGGGAAGATCGGATTCCGTTTCTTCAATGCGGGCGATCTCCTTCTCCGAATAGTCCCGGGGACAGCTGATTCCGGTGTTAAATATGGTTGTCGCCAGACAATAGGGATATCCGTAATCCTCATAGGCAAAAGCAATGTTTCCAAAGTAATTGGAAAGCACCCTTTTTTCCAGCGCCAGCTGGGTGATCCCTCCGAAAGCGGCCACACCGGCCAGAACCAGCGGAAGGTTGTATCTGTATTTCAGTTTGCCTTTATATCTTGGCCCTTTGATCAGAAGGATCAGAAGGATCAGGGCAAAAATACCCAATACGATCAGCGCAACCGTCACGCCCCATGCCGGAAGGTATTTCTCCAGAAGGGCCATGCCGTCTGTCAGGAGAGCCAGGTCCGGCCCGGTAAACGGAGTGACGCGGTTAGCCAGGATCACTCCGTTAATGATTCCCAGAAGGAGCCAGAACATTGCCAGCAGCACCCGCAGGAAACATCTTCGGCGGAACAGATATACGATCAGCGTTGTCGTGAAAATAAATGCTGCATTGTAGGCAAATACCAGCGGCTTTTCTGTCATGTATACCCAGGCTTCCGACAGTGAATGTCTGCAGATGGCTTCGATCAGGAAATACCCTGCGGCGCTGAACAGCGCGTGAAGCAGAAGGGAGATCCTGTTGCACACATCATACCATTTCATCCTAACACTCCTTTGTTACTTGTCCATTTGTTTCAGCTGCAGGTTTACCTTTTCCATCATTCCTTCATATTTCTGAAGCTTTTCTTTCTCCGCTTCCACTTTCGCCGCGGGAGCTTTGTTCACAAAGTTGGGGTTGTTCAGCATTCCCTCGCACCTTGCGATTTCTTTTTTCAGGCGTTCCTGCTCTTTTTTCAGGCGTTCGATTTCTTTTTCGCGGTCCACAAGATCTTCAAGAGGCAGATAAACTACCGCGTCGGATACCACCACGGATACCGCGTCCTCGCCGACGCCGTCTTTCGTTCCCTGTACATGGATTCCATTGGAGAACGCCAGATTCACGAAAGAGTTTTTGCATTTTTCGTATCTCTCACAGGCTGCGGCGTCTTTTCCCACGATTACCAGGCCTGTCTTCCTGTTCATGGGAACATTCATCTCTGTGCGGATATTTCTTACGCCGCGAACGGCTTCCTGGAATCCCGCCACAGCTTTTTCGGCCTCCGGGAAGTTTCTCTTTTCGTCATATACCGGCCAGGGCGCGATCATGATGGATTCTTCTTCCGGAAGAAGGGTACAGTAAATTTCTTCTGTGATAAACGGCATGAAAGGATGAAGAAGTTTCAGCCCTTCCGTAAGCACAGTGCGCAGAGTCCAGAGAGCCTCTCCCGCCGCTTCGGGATTCTCCTCCTTATTCCAGAGGCGCACTTTCGCCATTTCAATATACCAGTCGCAGAGCTCGTCCCAGAGGAAGTCGTATACCTTCTGTACGGCGATACCAAGCTCATATTTATCCATATTCTCCGTCACTTCACGGATCACGGTGTTCAGTCTGGAAAGGATCCACTGATCCTCCATGCACAGCGCGTTCAGATCTTCCGGAGCCTTCACCGTCTGGCCTTCCAGGTTCATCATGATAAATCTGGAGGCGTTCCAGATCTTATTCGCAAAGTTACGGCTTGACTCCACACGCTCCCAGTAGAAACGCATGTCGTTGCCGGGCGCGTTGCCGGTGATCAGCGTCAGGCGCAGAGCGTCGGCGCCGTACTTGTCGATAACTTCAAGGGGATCGATCCCGTTCCCCAGAGATTTGCTCATCTTCCTTCCCTGTGAGTCTCTGACAAGTCCGTGGATCAGCACATGATGGAACGGAACGGTTCCTGTCTGCTCCAGCGCGGAGAATACCATACGGATAACCCAGAAAAAGATAATGTCATATCCTGTCACAAGCACATCGGTGGGATAGAAGTATTCCAGCTCCGGCGTTTTCTCCGGCCATCCCAGCGTAGAGAAAGGCCACAGGGCGGAACTGAACCAGGTATCCAGAGTATCCTCATCCTGATGAAGATGAGTACATCCGCACTTCGGACACTTCTCCGGCATCTCTCCGGCCACAACAACTTCACCGCACTCGTCGCAGTAATAGGCCGGGATCCTGTGTCCCCACCAGAGCTGACGGGAAATACACCAGTCGCGGATATTTTCCAGCCAATGGAGGTAAGTTTTTCCGAAACTTGCGGGAACAAATTCCAGTTCTCCTGTCTTCAGGACCTCCATGGCGGCTTTCGCCATCTCGTCCATGCGGACAAACCACTGAGGTTTGATCATAGGCTCCACGGTTGTTCCGCATCTGTCGTGAGTTCCAACACTGTGGTTATGGGGAACCACCTTCACAAGCAGACCCTGCTTCTCAAGATCTTCCACCATGGCTTTTCGCGCCTCATAGCGGTCCATTCCCGCGTATTTTCCGCCGAGGGAATTAATGGTGGCGTCATCGTTCATGATGTTGATCTCCGGAAGGTTATGACGTTTACCCACCTCAAAGTCGTTGGGGTCGTGGGCGGGTGTAATCTTCACACAGCCTGTCCCGAATTCTTTATCCACATATTCATCGGCGATCACCGGGATCTCCCTGTCTGTCAGCGGAAGTTTCAGCATCTTGCCCACAAGATCTTTATAACGCTCGTCGTCGGGATTTACCGCCACGGCGGTATCTCCCAGGAGAGTTTCCGGACGGGTGGTCGCGATCTCCACGAAGCGGCCTTCCTCTCCTGCGATGGGATAATTGATATGCCAGAAAAATCCGTCCTGATCCTCGTGTTCCACCTCGGCGTCGGAAATAGACGTCTGGCATACAGGACACCAGTTGATGATCCTGGAGCCCTTGTAGATATATCCTTTTTCATACAGCTTGATGAACACTTCCTGAACGGCTCTGGAGCATCCCTCGTCCATAGTGAAGCGTTCTCTCTCCCAGTCCGCGGACGCGCCAAGCTTCTTCAGCTGATTGATGATCTTTCCGCCGTACTCCTCTTTCCACGCCCACGCGTGCTTCAGGAATTCCTCACGGCCGATCTCATTCTTGTCGATACCTTCTTTTTTCAGTTTCTCAATTACCTTTACCTCTGTGGCGATGGCCGCGTGGTCGGTTCCCGGTTGCCAGAGAGCCTCGTATCCTTCCATTCTTTTGAAGCGGATCAGGATATCCTGCATGGTCTCGTCAAGGGCATGGCCCATATGAAGCTGCCCGGTAACATTGGGCGGCGGCATTACTATTGTAAAAGGGTTTTTGTCGGGGTTTACTTTTGCGTGGAAGTAGCCGTTGTCCATCCATTTTTTGTACAGGCGTTCTTCCAGGCCTTTCGGATCATAGGTCTTTGCCAGTTCTCTGCTCATTTGCTCCTCCTTAAAAAACAAGCCCCTCACACAGTTGTGTGAAGGGCAATATTCATCGCGGTACCACCTTCGTTATGCGGAAATCTCCGCACATCTCATTCTCCCTTAACGCGGGCTACGGGAGAACCTGAATGAAATCTTTCTCAGTTCTCCGGCTCCGAAGCTACCTTCAGCATCTTCTTCCTCGGAATTCCTTACAGCCTGCGGGAATTCCTCTCTGAGAGGGAACAATGCCTACTCCTCTTCTTCTCCGCCTTTACCATGAAATTCACTATAAACGCAAATTTTCGGCTTGTCAAGGAGGATTTCATAAAGTTCATATTTTTTTCTTTTTATTCCACCGACTTCAGCGATTCCACCATGTCGATTTTTTTCATTTTGAGATGCATAAAAATATTCACCACCGCCGCGAAAGCTCCCGTGATCAGGGCACAGTAGAGAAAACTTACCGGATGTATCTCTCTGCCGAACATAACCGCGTCCACCTCCACGGTAACGATCACGAACCGGTGGAGCAGAACGCCGAACCCGCATCCGAACAGGATTCCTCCTATGGTGAGCAGGACATTCTCCCTGAGTACGTATTCCGAAACCTCCAGATCATAAAATCCCAGGACTTTCAGCGTGGCAAGCTCTCTCTGTCTCTCTGTGATGTTGATATTGTTCAGATTATAAAGAACCACGAATGCCAGCATTCCCGCCGAGACGATCAGGACAATGATTACCACGTCCAGAGTCCCCAGCATACGTTCCACCTGATCCGCCGTGCTTGTGGTGTAGCTGATACTGAGCGCCGCGGGATACTCCACGATCTGCCCTCCGATATCTTCCACCTGGTCTTTGTATTCATCCTTTACCGTAAATACAATGTCCTCATAGACCGGTTTCTCTCCAAAAGTCTCCTCATAGACAGCGGGCGTCATATATATGTAATGGCCCATGTAGTTTTCTGTGATCACCGAGATCTTCACACTGTATTCTTCATTGTCTTTCTCAAGAACAATATCGTCTCCGATCTCCAGGTCCATAAGGTCTGCCGTTTTCTCGCTGACGGCGGCCCCTTCCTCAGGCATCTGGTAGATTTCTCCTGTAACGCGGTTTCTCAGCGTCACATCTTCCCGGAATCTGTCCATGTTTTCAGGCGCGTAGACATATGCGCTGATATTGGAATCCTCAGAAGCCACCGTAACCTTGGTAAACTGTACCCCCGTAAACCTTACGATCCTTGCGTCCGCGGCGAGGAATTCTTCCAGTTCCTCCCGTTCCGCATCTGAGGCATCCTCGTCTGCAATAATCATAGCGTCATAATGCTGCAGCTGGGAATACTGTTTTTCCACAATGCCGGAAATAGAATCTCTCAGGCCGAATCCTACCAGCATCAGTCCCATACTGCCTGCTATTCCGAAAATTGTCATAAACAGCCGTTTTTTGTAGCGAAACAGGTTTCTGAGAGACGATTTCCAGGTAAAACTAAGATGTTTCCACAGGATCGTGATCCTCTCCACCAGCACCCGTTTCCCTTCCTTCGGAGCAGGCGGGCGCATCAGGGATGCCGGCGCTTCCGCCAGCGCGCGGTAGCATGAGAACACCGTCGCTCCCACCGTGCACACCACCGCCGCCACAGAGGCGATCAGGGCGTATTTCCATTCATAATGTATCATGATGGTATCCTGAACATTATGATACATCATACCGTACGCCTTAATGATGATATATGGAAGAAGTTTCTGTCCTATCAGAATTCCCGTGATACTTCCGCTGACAGTGGCAAGGAAAGCATAATTCAGGTATTTGGACGCAATATCATACTTGCCGTAACCCAGGGCTTTTAATGTGCCGATCTGGGTCCTCTGTTCCTCTACCATTCTGGTCATGGTGGTAAGACTGATAAGCGCCGCCACCAGGAAAAAGATTACCGGAAAAACATCCCCGATACTTTTGATGCGGTCCGCGTTGTCTCCGTAATCAGAATATTCCGGGAGATCCGTCCTGTCTGTAATGATCCATTCCGGAACTTCGATCTCTTGCAGATCCTCCCGGGCGTCGGCGATCTCTTTTTCACCGTCCGCAATTTCCTCTCTGGCTTCCTTTTCTCCTTCCCGGTATTCCTCCCAGCCGTCTTCCAGCTCTTTTTCTCCGTCTTCCAGCTCTTTCTCCGCGTCGGCAAGCTTCTGCTCATTTTCCGCGATCTCCGCCTCGCCGTCGGCGATCTGCTGCTCGCTGGCGTCAATCTCGGCCTGACCGGAGATCAGCTCCTGCTCTCCCGCAGCGATTTCCGCTTCCGCCGCGCTCAGTCTCTGCCTGTTGGCGTCGATCTCCGCCTGGCCGGCCTGAAGTTCTGCAAGGCCCGCATTCAGCTGCGCTTCGCTGGCCGCAAGTTCCTGTTCTCCTGCTTCCAGCTGTTCTCTGGCCGGAGCCAGTTTCGCCTCCTGGGCGGCGATCTCTTCCTGCGCAGACACCAGTTTTGCTTCCTCCTGTTCCAGCGTCTGCCTTCCTGCGTCCAGTTCCGCCTGGCCTGCATTCAGCTGCGCCAGAGTATTGCCAAGTTCTGCTCGGGCCGCCTCCGCCTGGGCGATCCCATTCTGCGCCGCCGCCAGACTGTTCTCCAGTTCCGCTTTCCGGGCCACTGCCGCGGCCACTGCGTCGTAGGCCCCCTGCGCCTGAGCGAGCGCATCCGAAGCGGCTGCAAGTTCACTGTTCGCCGCGTTCAGCGCCTCTTCATAAGACGCCAGCTCCTCTTCCGGCAGTTCTCCTGCCTCCACCTGGGCGGCAGCCGCATCATAGGCAGTCTGCGCTTCCGCCACGACAGTTTCCTTCTCGTTCACTGCCGCCTGGGCTGCTGCAAGAGACGCTTCCAGCTGGGGGAGCTGCGCTTCCGCCTCTGCAGCCTGCCCGATCGCCGCCTCGATCTGCGGGATCTGCTCCTGAAGCTGCGCCACCTGCGCGTCGATCTCCGCCTGGCCGGCCTGTACCTGGGCGATCCCCGCATCAATCTCCTGCTGCTTTGCGTCCAGTTCCACCTTACCCGCTTCAATCTGAGCGCGTCCGGCTTCCAGTTCCTCTTTCGCCGCCTGTATCTGCGCTTCTCCGGCCTCCAGTTCCTTACGGGACTGTTCCAGCGTCGCCTTACCAGCCTCAAACTGTTCCCTGCCGCTGTAGTACTCATCCCATCCGGCAGCCAGCGTACTCTCGCCGGACTGAAGCTGAGCCCATCCGTCGTTCACCTGCGCCCTGGAAGATTCGATCTGGCTCCAGCCGTCCGCAATCGTCTGACGGGCATCGGCAAGCTGTGCCTTACCGTCCTTAAGTTCCTGTTTCGCGTTCTCAAGTTCCCGCTTTCCGTCCTCGTACTCCTGACGTCCGTCGGCCAGTTCCTTTTCGCCGTCCTCCAGTTCTTTCCGGGCGTCGGCAAGCTCCTTATCCGCTTCCTTCCTGCCGTCTTCCAGTTCTTTTTCCGCATCGGCGATCTCTTGTTCCGCCTCTGCCATAACCTCGTCATATCTGATCCGGCACCGTTCCTCCTGAATACCGTCTACATTTTCCTCCAGACGGCTGATCAGGCTGGCATATGCGTCTGTATAACTTGTGGTCCGCTCCACGCCGTGGGCGCGGATATAGATCTGCGTATATACCTCCTGGTCAAAATCCTCCGGAAGAATATAGGCAAATCCGTTGACTTCGCCGGATCCCAGTGTGGAATTCCCCCGGTTAAACGATATATACATGGGGCATCTGCCGATCCCGGCCACTGTATATGTTTTGGTTTTCAGATAATCCTGGTCTTCCGGCTCCTCCAGAGTAAGGGTATCGCCCAACTGATATCCCTGCCCGTCGGCAAAATTGACATCAAGAAAACACTCCCCGCTTTTTTCGGGCAGTTTTCCTTCCAGTACGGTAAGCTGGTTGGTCTCCTTCGTCACGGACTCTATATGAAGAACCTTCCGGGATTCTTCGTCTCCGCAGAGTACATCTGTGGAATAGGAACCTTCGGCTGTTTCCACCCCCTCTGTGTTCCGAAGGGCTTCCACGTCACTGTCTGTAAGTCCCAGAGTTCCCATAACCTTCAGATCCATCAGCTTCGTCTGCGTATAATAGGCGTCTCCGGACATTCGCATATCCGGCGATGAGGCCTGGATGCCGGAAAAAAAAGCCACACCCAGCGCCACGATACAGAAAATGGAAATAAAGCGCGCCTTGTTTTTCTTTATTTCCATCCAGAAATCTTTATGCAGCGCTTTTTTCACTGGTTTCACCTACCATTCGATCTCTTCCACCGGAGTCGGATGCGCGTTCCGGATTATGTCCGAGACCTTTCCGTTCTTGATGCGGATGACTTTGTCCGCCATGGGGGTGAGAGCGGAGTTATGGGTGATGACGATCACGGTCATCCCCTTCTCCCTGCACATGTCCTGCAGAAGTTTCAGGATCGCCTTACCGGTCTGGTAATCCAGGGCGCCCGTAGGCTCGTCGCAGAGAAGAAGCTTGGGATTCTTGGCAAGGGCCCTTGCGATAGAAACCCTCTGCTGCTCCCCGCCGGAGAGCTGCGCCGGAAAATTCCCAAACCTTCCTTTCAGTCCCACTTCCGCCAGCACGGTGGCCGCGTCCAGAGGTTCCCTGCAGATCTGAAGGGCAAGCTCCACATTCTCAAGCGCCGTCAGATTGGGAACCAGATTATAAAACTGAAAGACAAAACCGATATCCTCCCGGCGGTAGCTGGTGAGCTGCCGTCCGGAATAACCGGCGATGTTCCTGCCGTCCACATAGATTTTCCCCGAGGTGGGTTTATCCATTCCTCCGAGGATATTCAGCACCGTGGTCTTGCCCGCGCCGCTGGGTCCTACGATCACGACAAATTCCCCTTTTGCGATCTCGAAGCTTATCCCGTCCACCGCCACGATCTTCACTTCTCCTGTGCCGTAGATCTTGGACACATTTTCCAGTTTTACATAGGCATCTGTCTGACTCCTCATAGGCTTCTCCCGTCAATCCGCTCCTGTTTTTCTATCCTTTAAGAGACCTCGGAAAAGGATCTCCTCCTTTCACCCAGGCCTCTTTGTTTCCTGTTTCAAGTATAACAGTTTTATGCGTTTATTTCAATTACAGGCTGTGAAAAAACAGTGAAATTTCATATACGACATCAAATTTTCAAAATATTTCTGTGCAATTTGCCGAAACCTTACCCAGGATCAGTTTTTCTTTTTCCGGTCTCTCCGCGGCTATGGTAAGTGCGCTGTGGAATTTCTCTTCGGTGGCGGGGAACCGTTTTTCCTCTGATGCCAGGAACTCTGCAAGAACGTCTCCTTCTTTTACGTAGTCCCCTGTTTTTTTCTTTAATATGATGCCTGCGCCGTAATCCAGAAGACTCTCTTTCGTCTCCCGTCCTGCGCCCAGAAGTACGGACGCCGTTCCGCAGGCCTGTGTGTCCATATGCGCAATATAACCTTCCTTCCGCGCCCTGACTTCATATCGGAGAGGCGCGATGGGCAGGCGGGAGGTATCCCGGATGCAGGAGATGTCTCCCCCCTGCGCTTCCGCCATTTCAAGGAATTTACTGAAGGCGGAACCGTCTTCCAGTGTCTTCTGGGCTGTTTCCATGCATTCAGCGAAATCTCCCTTATCCGCAAGCTCCAGCATATTGGCCGCAAGATGGAGACAGACCTCCCTGAGATCCGAAGGCCCTCCTCCTTTCAGGACTTCCACCGCCTCCGCAACTTCCAGGGCGTTGCCGATATAATTCCCCAGCGGAATATCCATATTGGTGATCAGCGCGGCTGTTTTTTTGCCCGCCGCGCCGCCGATGGAAACCATGGTCTTCGCCAGCTCCACTGAACCTTCCAGAGTCTTCATAAACGCTCCGCTTCCCGTCTTTACGTCCAGAAGGATACAGTCGTCTCCCGCAGCCAGTTTTTTCCCCATGATAGAGACGGCAATCAGGGGTATGCTGTCCACAGTTGCCGTCACGTCGCGGAGGGCGTACATTTTCTTGTCCGCAGGCGCAAGATTCCCCGACTGGCCTACGATACTCAGTCCTGTGCGGTTTACCACGTCCACGAACTCCTCCATGGTAAGAGTGGTCCGGAATCCGGGAATGGCTTCCAGTTTGTCCACCGTTCCTCCCGTATGACCCAGGCCCCGTCCGGACATTTTCGCCACTTTCAATCCGCAGGCGGCGGCTATGGGCGCCACGATCATGGAGGTCTTATCCCCCACACCTCCGGTGGAATGTTTATCCACTTTGATCCCCTGTATGGCGGAAAGATCCACCATATCTCCGGAGCGCGCGACTTCCTGTGTCATGATGGATGTTTCTCTGTCCGTCATTCCCTGAAAATATACCGCCATAAGGAAAGCCGCCATCTGGTAATCCGGAATATCTCCCGCCACATAAGATGAGATCAGGTAATGGATCTCTTCTCCCGTCAGTTCTTCTCCGTCTCGTTTTTTCGCGATACAGTCATAGGTACGCATATCTGTTCCTCCCTTCTCTGTGTCCGGATTCAGTCATTTGGATTCTGTGTTTCTTTCATACTGCTCCCTGTGAAGCTCAGGGGCAGAAGTTCCTTCAGGGAATATATCCGGCATTCTTCTTCGCTTCTCGCCAGAATGATCAGGAATTTTTCCGGATCGCAGAATTCCGCCATCACCTGACGGCAGATCCCGCAGGGCGCGCAGTAATCAAAAGTGTCTGAGGTCTTCGGTTTTCCCACGATCACAATCGCCGAGAAATCTCTTTCCCCGTCGTACAGAGCACGGAAAAAAGCCGTCCGTTCCGCGCAGTTACAGGCTCCGTAGGAAGCGTTCTCAATATTGCATCCCCCGTATATCTTCCCGTCCGCTGTCAGGAGCGCCGCGCCCACCTCAAACCCGGAATAAGGGGCGTATGCCCGCTTCTGCGCCCGAAAGGCTTCCCGGATCAGTTCTTCTTTTGAACAATTCATGTTTTTCACCTGCCCTCTCTTTTCTTTCAGTGTAACACAAAAAAGCACTGGCCGGAACTGCCTGACGCGAAGTTCTTTCCAGTGCCTTTTTCTTATTCTGTTTTCTTCCTTCTCCGGGTCATCAGGCCGCCGATCCGCCCTGTCTCCTTTGCGGAAAGGCTTTTCCAGCCGTCCTTCAGGACCCGGTCCAGGATCCCCAGTTCTCCCGCAATCTCATATTTCAGTCTTTCCGCGCCGTCCAGTTCTCCTCTGAGATATGCCTCGATTTCTTTGTCCTTGTTCAATGCCCTCACTCCTTTACTGTTTACATGGAGTATTGACATTATCTGTAAAATTATACGCTCCCGTCAGCCTCTGGGGATTACGATAGCCGCGATAATGTAGGCGAGGATTCCGGAACCTCCGAAAAATGTAAGCAGGATCCACGCCAGTCGTACCAGCGTGGGATCGATGTCGAAGTACTCCGCGATCCCCCCGCACACTCCGCAGAGCATACAATTTACCGAGGATTTATATAATCTTTTATTTTTCATATTCATTACGTCCTTTCCTGTTTTACTGACCTCTCGCTTTTCTATTCTTCAAAACGGACGTCCACGGTGCCCAGCCCGCATTCCACCTGCATACTGCGGGACGCGTCCGGACTTCCCGTCTCCCGCTCCGCGCCAAGTCCGCTGAAATCAGAACCTCCCACTTTCACCGATCCGGCTCCGCAGGATATACGGTATCTGTAATCCGTCTCGCTCCCCTTTACTTCCAGCTTCAGTGTTCCCAGGCCGCATTCCGCGTCGATCTCCTCTGCGTCCAGTCCTTTCAGAGACATGGTCCCGGTTCCCACCTCTGCCTCAGCCCGTCCGGCAGTGACGGAAGCTCTGTTTGTGAAAGTCCCCGCTCCCACTGTCGCGATAAAATCATCTGCCCTGAGATCGTCCTCAAGGGTTATGGTTCCGGCATCCACGTCTATACTGACGCTGTCAAATGAGAGTTCTTTGGGGCAGGATACCACGATCCTGTTTCCTTCCCCCTGTTTCCAGGTCTTTCGCCCTGAGTCTTCCTCGATCTTCAGGTCCCCGTCTTCTGTGGAAACCTTCACATCATCTTTATGATCGCCGGAAATCTCCACACGGACGCTGCTGCCGTCATATTCCCTGACGATCAGCTCCGCGCCGGCAAGATCTATGTCCAGTTTTTCCGGAACAGCTTCTGTATAAACATCAGCGTCCCCCTCTGTTTCCCGCTTATCATCACCGGATACGGAAGCTTTCCCGGCAGAACTGTCTGCTCCTCCGGAAGCGCTTATATCATACTCCACTTCTCCGGACTCGCCTTCATCCCAGTCAAAATCCACGATCCAGTCGAGAACTTTCAACTTCGGTCCCTTATAATACCGCTGGATATCTATTTCCGAAAGGTTCGCGCCCATAGCCACGCCGCCTATGGAAAGGCCGATCCCCGCCACACCCAGCACGCCGGCCGTGATCAGGACAACTTTGGAAAATTTTCTCATACGCTCTCACGCCCCTTTCTCCCTCTGTTGAGAAGTCTGTTGCAAAAATCAGTAAATCCCCTGAGCGCCCACGGGATCGCCCGGCTGATAAACCACACCAGAAACACAAGCCCCACAAGGCCCGCCGCCGCCATGATACAGCCGATCCCCGCAGACAGGATCCCCATAGCCGGAACGGCCGCGCAGACGCCGATCCCGGCGATCAGTACCGCGATCCCGGCGACTACCAGAGCAACCACCACAGCGCCTCCCGCGAAAACGATAATAAACGGCAGCAGAACGATCATCACAAGGATTCCCAGGGCAGCCCCCGCGCCTCCGATCAGAAACGGCGATAAAAAGATCAGAAGGATAACGATCAGGGTGATCGTACCCGCTCCCCGCTTCGGACGGGGATGATATCCCTCTCTCTTCTCCGGCGTCTCTTCCTTCTCCCGGAATCCTTCCTCCTCATATCCGTTCTCCGCATACTCACCGTGGCGGTACCCGTTCTCCTGAAGATCCGCTTTAATGATGGCCGCCACTTTGCCCGGGCTTCCCAGCTCCTTGATCACTTCGGCCTCCCTGTCCTCTCCGGCCTCATCAAAATAGCTCTCATAATATTCCAGCGCTTCCCGCCTTTCCTCCTCGGGAATATCAGAAAGAAGGGCTTCCAGCTGTCTCATAAACTGCTTTCTGTCCATAATCAAACTCCTCCCTCAAACATCCTGTTTATCTTGGATGAATAATTCTTCCACTCAATCTTATATAAATTCAGCTGCGCGGTCCCCTTCTCCGTCAGTCTGTAATACCGCCGGTTCCGGCCTGCGTAGGCCATATCATAAGTCTCCAGACATTCATCCTTCTTCAGTCTCCGGAGCACGGGATACAGAGTGGATTCCGATACGTCCAGAACACTCCGCACATCCTGGGTGATCTTATATCCGTAGGTACCCTCTTTCTCCTTGGAGACAACCGCCAGAACTATCGCGTCCAGCAGAGCCGCTCCCGTATTGAATACCATTCTCTCACTCCTTTGTTTTTATATAATATTGTATCTTTGACAATACTATATATTATATAATATAGTTTTGTCAATAGTATTCCATATTTTCTCACGATATTTTATACTCAGAGACATAAATTTATCGCTGACAGCCGGCAGAAAGAGAGATTCCCCTTCTGCCGGGTCCTGAAGGAGACGACTATGACAGAACCGAACATACTCTCCTGCCTTCCGGAAGCCTTTCTGACCCGGATGAAGGAGATGCTTGGAAATGAATATGAAGCTTTCCTGGAAAGCTATACGAGGCCCCGCACCTTCGGGCTGCGGCTCAATACGGCCAAGATATCGGCCGCGGAATTCGAAAAAATCGTTCCTTTCCCGGTAACTCCCATACCCTGGGTAAAAAACGCTTACTTCTATCCCGCCGACGTCCGTCCGTCCAGATGCCCGCTGTATCAGGCGGGATTGTATTATCTGCAGGAACCCAGCGCCATGACGCCGGCCTCCTGTCTGCCCGCAGAGCCCGGAGACGTCGTTCTGGATCTCTGCGCGGCGCCCGGAGGCAAAGCCACTGCCCTGGGCTCCGCCCTTAAGGGCGAGGGACTTCTTGTCGCCAACGATATCAGTGCCTCCAGAGCCCGGGCCCTTCTGAGGAATCTGGAGCTCTTCGGTGTTACCAATTCCCTCATTGTAAATGAGACGCCGGCAAGGCTTCTGGAACGCTTCCCGGCGTATTTTAGCAAAATCCTTCTGGACGCCCCCTGCTCCGGGGAGGGGATGTTCCGCAAGGAAGAGGCCCTGGCAAAAGACTGGACGCCGGAGAAATCCCGGGAGTTAAGCAAGATCCAAAGAGAACTCATCCTTCAGGCGGCGGATATGCTCCGTCCGGGAGGACTGCTTCTCTATTCCACCTGCACCTTCGCGCCCACAGAGGATGAAGGCGTTGTCTCCTGGCTTCTGGAAAACCGCCCGGATATGAAACTTCTGGAAATCCCGCAGCACAGCGGGTTCTCACCTGGAATCCCCGGATGGGGAAACGGTATGGAAAGCCTGAAACAGTGCGTGCGGCTGTTTCCCCACAAGATCGACGGCGAAGGCCACTTCATGGCGCTCCTGAAAAAAGACGGAACCGGAGACAATATCCGTGAGTCTGTTAAAACCCGCACGGATCCGGCCACAGAAAAATGGCTCCGGCTCTTTTTTGACGAGATCGGTCTCCGGACTCTGGGCGGTAAACCATTTGATTTCAGCCGTGTGGAGACAAAAGGAGACAAGGTTTACTATCTTCCGCCTGACAGCGCCGACTTCCGCGGTCTTGTCTTCCTCCGAAACGGCCTGTACCTTGGCGACCTGAAAAAGAACCGGTTCGAGCCCTCCCAGCCCTTTGCCCTGGCGCTTCACAAAGGAGATGTGGAGGGAACCATCTCCCTTCCCGTATCCGATCCCCGGCTGGAGCGGTACCTGAAAGGCGAAACACTTCCCATCGCCCCCGGCGAAGCCGCGCACGGCAAAGGCTGGCATCTTCTCTGCGTGGAGGGATGGCCTCTGGGATTCGGAAAACTGATAAACCAGACCCTGAAAAACAAATATCCTGCAGGATGGAGACTCTGACGTCTCCTCCCTGCAGGATATTCTGCATTCTGTGTCCGTTTCTCTCTGACAGGATCAGGTTTTCTCTCCGTCTCTTTCCAGAGAGACGGCCTTCCCCAAAGCGAAGGAATAGATATAACATTCTTTTACTTTTCTTTTCACCATGCGTTCCAGAGCCCGGGCGTAATCCTCAAGCTGTGTGTGGTACAGCCGGATCAGTTTCTCTTCCTCTCCCGGGCGGACATGATCCGTCTTATAATCCACCAGGACCAGATCTTCGTCCTCCTGAAAATAGGCGTCGATGATTCCCTGTACCAGGACTGTTTCCCCGCCCTTCCAGTTTTTTTCGATCTCATTCATTGCCACCGCTGTCACGAAAGGCTGTTCCCGGTAAAGTTTCCCGCCAAGAGCGGCTTTTCCCATCCTGATTCCTATATCTGACCGGAGAAATCTCATGATATCCTCTGTGGATATACAGGCGGCTTCCTCCTGAGACATTTTTTTCTGTTCCGTCAGTCCGTCCACCTGTGCGCGGATCTCTTCTTCGGAGTCTGTGCGGCTGTAATCCAGACATTCCATCACACGGTGGTACGCCGTTCCTCTGGCCGCGCCTTTGACCTCCTGTTCCTCTCCCGCAATAAAACGGGGAATCAGAGGAATGATATCCGGCTCGTAAAACAGAGCTTCCTCTCTGTCCTGCTCACTGTGATAACTTCTCTTTTTCAGTTCCGACACGCTTAGTTTTACCGGCATTTCCCGAAGATATTCATAGGGATACCGGAACTCAAACCGTTCGCGGATCATCCTGCGGATCTTTTCATCGTAAACTTTCTCCTGATCCCAGTTTTTCAGTATTTCCTCCCGGATCCTGTTCCCGGACATCTGTACGATCTCTTCGTTAACCAGATCCGCCGGCGTAATTTTTCGGATCCGGAATCCGGCTTCCTCAGAATCCTTAAGCATGGAAACCGGAATCCCGTATTCCCGGTACAGCTCACTCATGGCCGGATGATCCGCCAGTGCCGGCAGGATATAGGACCAGAAACTTCTTGCCTCCAGTCTCTTGCCCAGAGGCAGAAGTTTTTCTTTCCGGATCATCATTCCCGCGGCTGAACGGATCAGCTTTTCCGTATTTCCCGTTGTTCCTGTGATATACAGTTTTTCTCTTGCCCGGGTCAGGGCGACGTAGAGGACTCTCAGCTCTTCTCCCAGGCTTTCTTTTTTCAGTGCCCGCCGGATCATCTGTTTCTGAAGCGTGGAAATGATCAGGCGCCTGTCCGGAAAAATGGCGTCCGCCCCGAATCCCAGATCAGGGTGAAGGAGAAGCCGGGCGTTCAGATCCTGAAAATTAAACTGTCTTCCCATTCCCGCGGCAAAAACCACAGGGAATTCCAGTCCTTTGCTTTTATGGACCGTCATGATCTGCACAGCGCCGGTTCCTGTCCCTGACAGATTTACCTCCCCGAAATCCACCTCATATTTCTGCAGGCTTTCGATATAACGGATAAAATTAAACAGTCCTCTGTAACTTGTCTTTTCGTAGTCCATGGCCCGCTGCACCAGCATATGCAGATTCGCCCCTCTCTGGCTTCCGCCGGGAAGAGCGCGCACATACTGTTCATATCCTGTGATCTTCAGAATATGGAGGATGAGCTGATGTACAGGCGTATAGGCCGCCATATCCCGGATCTCTTCCAGCTGTTCCAGAAAACTGCGGATTTTCTCTTTCAGGCGTTCCTTTTCATCCTCTTCGGGAAACAGTACCAACTGCCCGTCTCCGGCAAAGGCACAGAGGCTTTCATAGAGAAGCCCGCCCGGACATTCGCTGCGGATCAGCGCCATCTCCTGGGCGGAACAGCCGCCGAGCGGCGAATGGAGCACTCCCGCAAGAGGAATATCCTGAAGAGGATTGTCGCATATCCTGAGATAATTGAGCAGAGTCACAACCTCGGAGGCGGAGAAATATCCTGTCCGGGAAACCGTATAGGAAGGAATCCCTTTGGATCCCAGGATTCGGCTGAAGGTCTCCGCCCAGCCGGCGGCGCTCCTTAGAAGGATCACAATATCCCCGTATTCCACTTTCCTGAGACCTCCGGTTCCCCTGTCCTGGATCTCCTCCCTGCCTACGATCCTGCGGATCTCGGAAGCTATGGCAAGAGCCTCCGTCTCCTGGGCGTTCTGCGCCGCCTTCTCCTCGCTCAGCCCATCGGAATCCTTCTCCACCAGAAGGAGCTCCGTCTCATAGAACCCAGGTCTATCGCCTTCCGGGAATTCAGACCCGTGATAGAGGGCGCTGCTGTCGTCATAGGTGATCCCCCCAAGATCTTCGCCCATGATCCTGCGGAAAATATAATTCACACTGTCCAGCACCTGAGGACGGCTGCGGAAGTTTCTGTGGAGATCGATCCTCTGTTCTTCGCTGTCCTCAAGGGTAAACCTGTGGTATTTCTCCATAAACAGTTCCGGTCTTGCCAGACGGAAGCGGTAGATACTCTGCTTCACATCTCCCACCATAAAAATATTTTTCCGGTTCTTCACCCATCCGGAAACCATGGCGGCGATCATTTCCTGGACGTAATTGCTGTCCTGATACTCGTCTATAAGAACTTCTTCATATTTCTCCGAAAGCTCCCGGGCAGCCTGTGTTGGAGTAAGGGTTTCACCCTCTTTTTTCACAAGGATCTCCAGGGCGAAATGTTCCATGTCTGTAAAATCCAGCAGATTTTTTTCCCTCTTTTTACGATCCAGAGTCTCCCGGAATTTCCGCGTCAGATCCACAAGGCCTGTAAGCGGACTGCGGCACTGTATCTGAAGACGGAGGAGTTCCTCCTCCGAACAGCGGAAATATTTTCCCGCCAGTTCTTTCAGGATATTTTTTTCGCCTTCCCTGAGTTCCTTTGCCAGTTCTTTCTTCGCCTCTTCCGCCCCGGGCTGTTTTTTCCCCGAGAGTCTGGCAAAAGAAAGCTCTCCCAGGATTTCCGACGTCTGGACGTAATCCCGGCTGTCCACCGCCTTTTTTACCCGGTCGATAAACTGAAGATCACTTTCCAGAGCTTCCTCATAAAGATACGGTCCGTCGGGCAGCAGACAGATCCTTACTGTTCTCCGGGCAAGGCGTTCCGCCTGCGCCAGTTCTTCGTCAGCAGTCTGCCACAGAAGATCCATCCACGGTTCTTTTCTCAGCGTCTCCACATCCTCCGCCTGGAACGTCTTCAGACATTCCTCCAGCCACTCTTCCGGAAACGGATGGCTCATAGCCGCGTCGTAAAGCCGGAAAACAAGGTCTTTCAGTCCGTCGTCTGTTTTTCCCGGAGCGTAACATTCTGTCAGCGCCATGAAATCTTCCGTTTTCGCACGGTAAGCCTCCTCCAGGACTTCCTTCGCCACATCCTCCCGGAGAAGTTTCATCTCCCCTTCCTCCGCTGTGCGGAACCCGGGATCCAGACCGATCATATGAAAATAATTGCGTATCACATAGGAACAGAACCCGTCTATGGTGGTGATCTGCGCCGTATGGATCAGGTTCATCTGTCTCTGAAGATGTTCGTTATCGGGATCTTCATACAGGGCGCTTTCCAGAGCGGATGTGATCCTCTCCCGCATTTCTCCCGCCGCGGCTCTGGTAAAAGTCATGATCAGAAGCCTGTCGATATCCACCGGATGGTTCTTATCTGTGAGCATGGCGAGGATCCTCTCCACCAGCACCGCCGTCTTTCCGGATCCTGCGGCGGCAGACACAAGGATACTGCAGTTTCTGAGAGAAATTACCTTCTGCTGTTCTTCTGTCCATTTCACGCTCATTTTACCGCACCTCCTTCGTCATCTCTTTCCATATCTCACCGTCGGGAAACTCCTTCAGACGCCGGTATTCATATCCGGGAATCTTTTTGTCAAAACCGCAGGCTCCCTGATAGGGGCAGTAGGTGCAGGCGTTGTTTTTTCCCAGTTCATAGGGAGAAACTTCCGCGTCTCCTCCCAGTATCTCTTCCCGGAGCCCGGATATCTTCTTTTTCACATAGTCGCTGAGGATTCTGAACTGCTCCGTGTCCGCCACAGAAGAACCCCTGCGGAAAGAGCCGTCTTTGTTATACGCCACCGGCAGAGAAACCAGAGTCCTGTCCATCCTGTCGATAACGTCCCGGTCCCCGGCCAGAAGACCGTTCATCTTCAGTTCTTTGAGAAGTCCGGGGCGGATTGTATCTATATCCTCTTCCACATCCTCCCGGAGCATGGGATCTTTCACATTGTAATAAAACATTCCCGCCGGCTCCACCTGACAGCCGGGATGTATCTTCTTCTCCGCCTCAAGGGCGGCGTCCATATAGATCACCAGCTGAAGCTGAAGACCGTGGTACAGGCTGACCAGATCGAAGGTGGTGTTTCCGGTTTTGTAGTCTATAATCTTCACATAGACCCGGTTATCCTCCTTCATGACGTCCATACGGTCGATCCTTCCTCCGCCGATGGACACCTCGAATCCCTCCGGCTGGAAATCCCCCTGTTTCAGCTGTTCCTGAAGCGCCCACAGCGTCCGTTTCAGAATACGTTCCGTGCGCCGGATCATGTATTGGTTCCTGGCGCTGCTCTTCAGAATGGTATTTCCGTAATCCGCCGCCACCCGGTCGAGGCAGTCTTCCGCAAGCCTGTCGCGCTCCCGGTCACTGACCGTTTTCCACTCCAGGCCTCTGCTTCTGAGCTCTCCGGCGAATTTCTCCAGCGCCTGATGGATCACGTTGCCCATATCCATAGCGCGGAATTCGTACTCCGCCCTCTCAGTCAGCATCATACCGTACCGGAGAAAATGCGCGTAAGCACAGGCGGCGTAACGTTCCAGACGGGTGGCGCCGTGAAGGGAAACCTCCCCGTAGAGAGCTTTCGCCACACTTTTGCTGATCCTGTCCCGGGGATTTTTTATAAACGCCGCTTCCGTCAGTTTCTTTACTCTGACGCTGTACTCCGGCTGACGGAGATACCAGCTGTAAAGTTCCTCAAAAAGGGGATCCGCAAGACTTTCTTCCTGATCGCCCAGCTTCTCCAGAAGATATTCAAATCCTGTATCCGGAGTTTCCAGAAGCGCCTCCCCCTGTTCTTCCGCCTGCTGCACGGTCAGACCGGGATACAGGCGCTCCAGAGTATGAATAAGATAGGCGGGAGACGCCTTTTCGCCTGCCGCGTCCGACCTGCTGAAGGAAAGGCACAGGTACTCGTCCGGTTTTGTCAGATTCAGATACAGATAAAATCTCTGCATATTCATCAGTTCCTTGGGGCCGGGCGCAAGCTCCACGCCCTGATCTGCGAAGAAATCCCGGTCTCTTTCCGTGAGGATTCCTCCGGCCTCTGTATTCTTAGGGATATTCCCCTCGTTGACGCCCACGAAAAACAGGGCGCGGATATCTTTCAGACGGGTTCTCTCCATATCTCCCACAAGAACCTGATCCATGCTGGGCGGGATCAGCGCGACCTGGGCCTGGGTCATACCCGTTTCCAGGATCTGGCGGAACTCTTCCGGCGAAGCGGTCTCATCTCCCAGTATCTCCGCCATTTTGTCCAGAAGTTCCATGACGATCCCGTAGATCTGGGCGTATTCCTTTTCCATCGCCTTCTCGCCCTGTCTTTTGAAGATCTCCTCCTGCTTTTTCAGTTTCTCCTGAATCCTGCTTCTCACAATAAATCCATACAGGCAGCGGCAGTATTCCCCTATGGTCTTTTTCTTTCCGGAGAATCCCTCCGCAAGTTCCCCCGTCTCGCCCACGAAACGTTCCCTTGCCTGATTCAGCTCCATTACGGACTCTTCCGCCATGCCCCTGTAAATACGGACCCAGCGCTCCTTCCAGTTCCGGAATCCGCGGATACCCAGGGCGATCACATAGTTTTCCAGACGGTCCGTCTCTTCTCTTGTAATATCCGACATCCCGCAGCGGAGATAGCGGAACACGCTTTCATAGGTGAATCCTGACGTAACCATCTCCAGAGCGGCCCGCAGATACTCCACAAAAGGATTCATAAGGACAGAATGTTTTTCATCTATGAAACAGGGAATCCCTGAATTTTCGAAGACCTGCCGGGCGATGCTCCCATACTCCTTCAGATTGCCTGTGATCACCGCGATCTCGCCGTAACGCATTCCTCTTTTCCTGACAAGACGCGATATCCTTCTGGCCGTCTCCTCCATCTCCCTGTGCGGGCCGGCGGCGGAGAAAAGAAAGATTTCCTCCTGTTCTCTGTCGTAGACCTCTTTCCTGTAGCGGAAGAGATTCTGCTCCAGGAACCGGAGGGCCGGCGCGTCCGAAAATCTGGACTTTTCCCCCGGCCGCACCCATACGGGATCCTCTGTGCCGCCGGCGAGCTCCGAGAGCGTGCGGATCATCCGGTGGCTCATATAAAAGAGCTGATGAGGCTTCTCTCTGGTAAAAAGAGGCTCCCTCACATCCATTGTCACCGTGACAGCCACTTCCCTGCACACGGCAAGAAGTTCCCGGATAACCTCATTCTGGACAGGCGTAAATCCGGTAAATCCGTCCAGCAGGAAAACACTTCCCCGGATCTTTTCAGAAAACGGGATCTGTTTCTCCAGGACGTCCAGTACCTCCTCCCCTGTCATATAATGGCCGGAAAGATATTCGCGAAAAGCATTATAAAGAACAGTGACGTCTTTCAGTTTCATGGACAGCAGGACCTGATCCTCGCAGCGCTCCTGCATCCTGTCCAGCTCTTCCCTGTCCACTTCATACTGCATGAACTCCGAGATCAGGGATTTCACCTCATCCAGGTATCCCGGTTTTTTCATCTGATTTTTCAGATATACCAGATCTTTCTGATGGATCTGCACAAGCTTCTGAAGGACCATGTTCTTTCCCGTTTCCTCCAAAATGCGGCGCATATCTCCTCCCACTTCCTCAAGAACGCGGAAAGCAAGGCGTTCGAAACTGAGCACGTCAATATTCAGGATGCCTTTGTCCGGATGCATCTCCACCAGGGTTTTCTGTGTCTGCATGGTAAACTGCTCCGGCACGATCACATAATAAAGTATGTCCGGATGTTTTCCCGCCTCCCGGATCATATGCTGAAAAGCCGTATACGATTTCCCCGCGCCGGAATTTCCGATTATAAAACGAAGCGCCATATTTCCCTCCATAATACTGGTGTCATAAACAGGAACCTTCTGCATAAGATATATAGAACAGGCCGTCAATCTGCCCGGGGCAGAATTTCAACAGCTGATCAGGAGGCGTATGCTATGAGTTCCAAAACAAAAATTGTCGTGCTACATATGAAAGAGATCATCTATACCGGTATTTTTCTGCTTTTTCTCGCGATCCTCGGCATACTGATATTCTTTATGTTCGGTCCCGGAAAAAACACTCCCGCCTCCACAGAGTCCGCCGGAATATATACCCCCGGGATCTACCGGACTTCCGTGGAGCTGAACAACAATACCTTTGATGTGGAAGTAACCGTATCCTCTGACAGGATCGAATCCGTTGGACTTACGAATCTGAGCGAAACCACCGCAGCCATGTTCCCGCTGGTGGAACCTGCGCTGGATTCTCTCGCGGAACAGATCTGTGAGTCACAGTCTCTAAAAAATCTCGAGTATTCCAGCGACCAGCAGTATACTTCCATGATGCTGATCAACGCCGTCGATTCTGCTCTTGAAAAAGCCCGGACAGAATAACTCCTGCCGGGCTTGTCATATATTTACTTAAATTTCTATTTCTTCCAGCTCTCGAAGCCACAGCGTCGCGCAGGCGTCGCTGGGCATCCTGAGATCACCCCTGGGAGACACGGCCACACTTCCCACCTTGGGGCCGTCCGGCAGACAGGAACGCTTAAACTGCTGGGTAAAGAACCGTCTGTAGAATATCTTCAGCCATTTCAGTATGGTTTCGTCGTCATATTCTCCTTTAAACGCAAGCTGCGCCATGCGGAAAATCTTCCGCGGCGGGAACGTCCATCTGAGCATGTAGTAAAGGAAAAAGTCGTGAAGCTCATAGGGTCCCACCAGATCTTCGGTTTTCTGGGAGATCACTCCGTCCTTGGGAGGAAGGAGTTCGGGACTTACCGGAGTATCCAGGATATCCAGAAGGATATCCGTCAGTTCCTGATCGCCGCAGGTATCCGCGTAATATCTTACCAGATGGCGCACCAGCGTCTTGGGTACGGAACAGTTGACCGCATACATGGACATATGGTCTCCATTGTAAGTAGCCCAGCCGAGAGCAAGTTCTGAAAGGTCGCCGGTTCCGATCACAATACCTCCGGACTGATTGGCGATATCCATAAGGATCTGCGTTCTTTCTCTGGCCTGTCCGTTCTCATACGTCACATCATGAACCTCCGGATCGTGACCGATATCCCGGAAATGCAGGTTCACCGCCTCCCGGATATTCACCTCCCGCAGCTCCGTTCCCAGGCATCTGCTGAGCTGGCAGGCATTCTGATATGTCCGGTCTGTAGTGCCGAAGCAGGGCATAGTCACAGCCGTAATATTCTCCCGCGCCATCCCCAGCATATCGAAAGCCCTTACTGCCACGAGAAGAGCCAGCGTAGAATCCAGGCCCCCGGAAAGGCCGATGACAACGTTCCGGCAATGGATATGCGCCAGTCTTTTCTTAAGTCCCATAGCCTGGATATTCAGGATCTCCTCACAACGTCTGTCTCTCTCCTCTTTCACGCCCGGAACGAACGGACGGGAATCAAATCTCCTGGTAAGTTCTGTCTCCGCTTCTTTCATGCGGAAAAATATCTCCGTATAATATCCGTTTTCATTTCCGCCGGATACATCCGGAGCAAAACGGCAGGTAGTCATCCTTCTCCGCTCGTTGACCAGTCTCCTGATATCCAGTTCGCTTAAAATAAATCCGTTTTCAAATCTGCGGCTTTCCGCCAGGATCACTCCATTCTCCGCGATCATATTCTGACCGCCGTACACTACGTCCTGGGTTGACTCCCCTTCGCCTGCGGTAGCGTAAATATAACCGCACAGCAGACGGGCGGACTGTCCGCTTACCAGCGCCTTGCGGTAAGAGTCCTTGCCTACCACCTCGTCGCTGGCCGACAGATTCACGATCACAGTGGCGCCGTTCCTCACATGCTCCATGCTCGGCGGCATCGGCACCCAGAGATCTTCACAGATCTCCGCGGATACTTTCAGCTCGGGAAAATCCTCGCAGGTGAACAGAAGCCTCGGGGAAAAGGGCACTTCGTACTCTTCTCCCGACAGCCCGCCCTCCAGAGGACGCATCAGCACAAGTCCGTCCGCATCCTCGCCGGAGGTAAAATATCTTCCCTCATAAAACTCGTTATAATTAGGTATGTTGATCTTGGGAACAAATCCCAGGATCTCTCCCCTGCTGACAGCCGCGGCAGCATTGTACAGTTTTCCCTTATATTCCAGAGGAAGCCCCACGAAAATCAGGCCGTCCACATCCTCAGTCTCCTCGGCAATCCGCAAAAGCTGCCCCTTCGCCTCCCGCAGCAGATTTTCCTGCCAGAACAGATCCCCGCAGGTATAGGCGGTAATACACAGTTCGGGAAAAACCATGATCCTGGCGCCATTTTTCTCCATTTCCACGATCATAGCGATAATCTGATCCGCATTATATTCACAGTCCGCCACACGCACATCAGGCGTCCCTGCGCTGACTTTTATGAACCCGTCTTTCATGGCGTTTTCTCCTTTTTATTTGCACTTTTTGAGAATTTTTTTCAGTTCCTCCACGCTGAACACATAATTGGTGTTGCAGAAATGGCAGTTCAGCTCTGCCGGTATTCCCTCCTGGATCATCTCATTCAGATCTTTTCTTCCGATACTGATAAGAGCCTTTTCCACTCTCTCCTTACTGCAATTACAGTAAAATTCCGTGGATACTGTATCTGTGATCTCTATATCGAATCCATCCAGCACTTTATCCAGCAGGCTTTCCGGGGTGTGTCCTTCCTCCAGAAGGGTCGTCACGGACTGGATCTTCTGTACATTTTCCTCCAGCTTCGCGATCGTTTTTTCTTCCGCAAAAGGCATTACCTGGATGATAAATCCGCCCGCCTGGCGCACAGTGTTATCTTTATTCATCAGCACGCCCAGGCCTACCGCTGAGGGAACCTGTTCGCTCACAGCAAAATAATAGGTCAGATCCTCTGCGATCTCGCTTGTCTGAAGAGCCACCTGTCCGGAATATGGTTCTTTCAATCCCATATCCTTGATCACATTCAGAATACCTTTTCCAATCGCTCCTGCAACGTCCAGCTTGCCTTTTGCGTTGGCAGGAATGATCACCTCCGGATTTCCCACATAGCCTTTCACTCTTCCGCAGGAATCTGCCGTTACCGTGATTCCCTGAAGAGGTCCGTCGCCCTGTATCTGAAGAGTAAGGATATCTTTATCCCCCTTCATCATCACGCCCATCATGGCTCCTGCGGTGAGAAGCCGTCCCAGTGCGGCTGTTGCCACAGGGCTGGTATTATGTGCCTGCCTGGCAGTCTCAACTGTCTCTCTTGTCACTGCAGCGAAAGCCCGTATCTGACTTCCCGCCGCTGTTGCTCTTACTATATAATCTTTCATCTATTCCTCCTCTTCCCGTGTTCCCGGGCTATAAACAGAAGTCTCTCACTGTCCGGCGATGCCGGTTTATCCGTGTAGGCGTCATATACGCCGGCGAGTTCCATTCCCGCCTCACGGATCAGCGTCTCTATCTCCGCCTGTTCATAGGCTCTCTGGCAGTGAAGCTCTTCACACTTCTCATAGAAGCCGTCCTCCCGGGGAAGAAAAACCGCCAGCTCATAAATATTCAGTCCCGTGTCCGGGTCATAGCTGTTTTCCCATATAAAACTGCCCTCGTCGCGGTTTTCCGCTATGGTATCGTCTCCAAGAATATCCCGGTATTTATGCACGGTATTCATATCAAACAGAAAAATCCCGCCCGGGTCCAGATAATTATTTACCAGACGAAATACCTGGAGCAGTTCTTCTTTCTCAGTAATATAATTCAGGCTGTCGCATACACTTACCGCCGCGCGCACGGTCCCGTATAGCTCAAACTCTTGCATATCCTGCAGAAGATACAGAATATCCAGTCCGTCCTCCACTTTCTTCTCCATAGCTTCGGCAAGCATTTCCTCTGAATTGTCCACCCCAATCATATCATATCCTCTCCGGGCAAGCAATCCCGTCATCGTACCGGTACCGCATCCCAGTTCCAGCACCAGACCGTCCTCAATGCCTTCCTCTTTCAAATGTTTTTCAAGGCAGTCCGCCCAGCCTTCATAATCCACATTATCCATAAACAGATCATAGACCTGCGCGAATTTTCCGTAAGCTTCCATCTTTCTTTCCCCCGTAAAAAGGCAGATGATCGCTCATCTGCCTTTCATCAACAATCTTAAATTAACAATCCCTTACTGAACGGGCATATAGTATACGTCTGCCGCTTCTCCGTGCCAGTAATAGCTGTTACCCTCTGCATCGTAAGCATCCACTTCACCGGTAAAGGTGTAGGTATTTCCGTCGAAATCCACCCAGTTGCCGTTTCCGTCAGGCGTGATCACAAGGGGATGTCCGTCGGAGTTGCGGTAAATCGTCCTTGTCTGGTTGGTATCTGTAAGCTGTTCGTCCGTAAATCCTCCGGAGTTGGAAGTAGTGGAAGAACTGTCCGCTGTTGTATCTGTGCCTGCTGCCGCATCTGTGCCTGCCGCTGCGTCTGTTCCCGCTGCCGCATCTGTGCCTGCCGCTGCATCCGTTCCTGCTGCCGCATCTGTGCCTGCCGCTGCATCCGTTCCTGCGGAAGCAGTTGTTGCCGGAGCCGCTGCCTGGAGAGTAGAATTACCCAGGATCTGGAAGGAATCCACCGCAGCCTGTACAGGCGCCAGCGCCTCTTCTGTCTTCACAGAAGCCTCTATATTATAATATTCCTCGGCATTTGCGAACACTTTATGGATAACATACAGATTGCCGCCGCTCTTCTCGGTGTTCAGCATTTTGGTCACATAACTGTATACACCGATTCCGCTTACGTCATTAGCGGCATAATTCTGGATCTCAAAATCTGTTCCCTGTACCTTATCCCCGTCTGCCTGTTCCAGTGAAACAGCCATATCCTGAGTGCTGGGAATCACGGTAGACGCCATGGTCTCCTGTCCCTGTCCATGAAGGATCAGGATATTGCCCTGATCCGGGGATTCGAAACTGAGCGTTCCTGTCTCGTCCGTCTTGTTGGCCCAGGTAGCATCCGGCAGATTGATCGCAACTGTCTGATCTGCTGATGTATAGGTAGTATTCTGTACGTCAGGCGCAACTGTAACTGTAGGCTCGGGTTCCGGTGTCGCTGTCGCCGCGGGAGTAGGAGTTACAGTCTCCGCCACCTGTTCCTCCGGCTCGTCCCCGCCGAATCCACATCCGCTCACCAGCACGGATGCCGCTACAGCAAGTGCCAATATAGCAAATAATTTTTTATTTTTCATGGTAACCTCCTTAAATAATTTTGATTATACTCAAAATCTCTTGTATATTTTACAATTTTATTACATACGTGTCAATGAAATTTCCCCGCAGAATGTGAAATTAATATGAAAAAAGTCTAAATAAACTCAGACTTTATACATTTTCAGCTCATGGAGAGCCCTAGTAGCGGCAATATACCGCGCCTGTCTGTGAAGGGGATTCCTGTCTCCGGATGCAAAAATCCCGTATACTCTGTCGAATTCCAGTCCTTTCGCCAGATAAAACGTTGTGATCGTCAATCCCTTACAGAAGGTGCTGCTGTTGCGGTCAAGATAAGAAATCCGCTTCTCCCCGTCTGTTTCTCCGGCGTTCTCATCAAACCAGTCCGCAGCTTCCCTGGCCTCCGCCTCAGTGTAAAAGATCACCGCAGCTGTCTCAAGCCTTTCGCTGTCTTCCTGCCAGGTCCGCAGAACCTCCGCAAAAGCATCGCTTCTGCTCGTAAATTCTTTCTCCTGTACCGGAACCCCATGCCTCTGGAACAGCTCCATATCCGTGATCCCGGCGATCCTGTTGGCATACTCCGCGATCTCCACGGTATTCCGGTAACTTTTGTTCATATGGATGATCCGGATATCTTTTCCGAAGATCCGCGGAAGGAATTCCAGTACATCCTGCTGACGGTCCTCCATTGTCTGCGCCCGGTCTCCCAGGATGGTCATCCTGCATGGAAACATTTTTTTCAGCAGCAGATATTGAACTCTGGAATAATCCTGCATCTCGTCCACCACCAGATGCCTGATCCCGCTGTGGACGCGGCACCGGTTCAGAGAATATTTCAGATAAAGAAGGGGATAAACGTCCTCATAAGAGAGCCTGCGCTTTTCCGGCGCCCGCTTCGGCAGGGGACGGTATCCTTCGCTCTTCATGAAACGGCTGTAAAGGGTGTAACAGTCTCTAGTACTGTACATCTTCATAAATTTGGCCAGGATTTCTTCCCTCTCCTCATCGGCCAGGTCTCTCTGTCTTAAAGTTTCCACCTCGTCAATAAAATATTCCGCCACAGCCTCCATTCTGGAAAGCAGGGGAATCTCGGAAAATTTAAAATAAAACAGGTTTATGATCTCGGATTCTTTTTTACGAAATCCGTGATACTCCACATCACAAAAATCCGGAAGATCGTCTTCCAGCTCCATCACAAAACGGTCCAGGCGGGAAATAAATTCTCCGGACTGTTTCTCCCGGAAACGCTCCATAACCGACGGATCCAGAACAGCCCTCTCGATGAGGTCGTATTTATCCTCGCAGTCCGCCACCGTATCCTGAAGGTCCCTGTAGGCAAACAAATCAAAACTCATCTCCCGGATATTCTCTTCTCCCAGTTCCGGAAGGATCCGGGAAATATAATCGGCAAACACACTGTTGGGCGACAGGATCAGTATATTGGAAGATTTCAGATTCTGCCTGTCGTGATACAGAAGATAGGCGATACGGTGAAGCGCTACGGAGGTTTTCCCGCTTCCCGCGGTTCCCTGTATCACCATGATCCTGTCGGCTGTGTTGCGGATAATGGCGTTCTGTTCTTTCTGAATGGTGCGGATAATGTTCTTCAGATGAGTCTCTCCGCTGCTGCCCAGTTCCGCTCCCAGTATCTCATCATCGATCTTAATATCGCTTTCGAACCCGTAGATCATCTTTCCCCGGCGGATCTTAAACTGCCATTTGGAAAGGATCTCGCCCTTAAAAACTCCGGAGGGAGCCGCATACTTTGCCGGGCCTCTGTCGTAATCATAAAACAGCCCGCTTACCGGCGCTCTCCAGTCATAGACAAGAGGACTTCCCCCGGCCTGCCGGGCAAAGTTGCCGATCCCGATATAAAATTCCTCCGGTTCTTCGTCCCCCTCGTAGACAAAATCCACACGTCCGAAGAAGGGTGAATCCAGCATTTTGCGGAATCTTCTGCGCAGACGGCGCTGGTCTTCGTTGGCGTTCACCTGCTGAAGAAGCGCCTGGCGGTTATCGAATTCCTCATACCCGTACTGGTCCATCTCCGTATAATTTTCCCAGTAGTAATCGTGCATGTCTTCGATCTCTTTCACGCCCGCCTCAAGAGCTTCCTGCACTTCCTGAAGCCTCTGCCTCAGACATTCCAGCACATACTCCAGATATTCCGCAGCGTTCCTTCTGTCCGCCATAGGATCAGCGGACCACAACTGCCGTTCCACTGGCAGTCACCATCAGCATACCGTTATCGGCGCCCAGCACTTCATAATCAATATCCACGCCGATCACCGCGTTGGCTCCCTTCTGGGCCGCCCTCTCTTCCATCTCACGGAGCGCTTCTTCTCTTGCCGCTGTCAGTTCATTTTCATAAGACTGGGATCTGCCGCCGAAAAAGTTTCTCATTCCCGCCGCAAAGTCCTTCAGCACATTCACGCCGGTGATCACCTCTCCGAAAACGATTCCTTTATATTCCTCTACCTTTTTTCCTTCTATATAGCTTGTCGTTGTAACGATCATCTTGTTTCCCTCCTGTTTCGTAAATTATATGTGCAATTATACAGGATTCCCTTCTGGAATCTGTAAAATTCATTATAGCAGACGGAGAAAGGCAAGTCCAGATTTTAGTGGATATGAGAAGAAAACAGCGGCCGCGGATATGTTGATTTTCACAGTTTTGCTCCGCCGCCTTTTGTATGACAAAAATCATAAACTCGTCCCTTCGGTCCTCAGACAGATGATTTTTGTCATACGCTATGCTCGCAAAACTGTGGAAATCTGCCAAATATCCGCAGCCGCTGTTTTCTTGCGCTATACTCCTGATGTATTTATATAATTTATTGTTTTGTAATTTATTGTTTTATAATCTGACGGTTTATAGTTTCTTTTGCAGGTATATCATGTCTGTCAGGAGTGTGCCGCCTTCGAAGATCGGATGGTCGTAGTGCTCTGTAAAGAAACCGGGGATGGTATGAGACCGCACAAAGCCGCAGGCTTCATAGAACGGAACAGTCAGCGGACTGTCCCCTGTTCCCACCTGCAGGATCTCATATCTTCCCCGGTATATTTCCTCCAGAAAGCGGATCATCTGTCTTCCATATCCCCGCCGCTGGCATTCCGGCGCCACAGCCAGATTTTTGATCTCCAGGATTCCGTCTCCCTCGTCTGTAACCACGCACTCTGCTTTTACTCCGTTATCCTCGAGGATGTACATCGTTCCCCGCTCCAGGTAACGGTCGATCATGTCTTCCTGCTCATCGGCCAGAAGAAGCAGGTCCAGATAATCTTTTTTGTTTTCCGCCACCCAGCGGATACCGCCTGTCTGTTTTTGCATATTTCACATCCCCGTATGATTATTATTTCTTTTTTCCATCAATTACGTCAGCAATACATAAAATGATTCCAATTAATGCAGCGGCATAAAACAAAACTATTACACTTCCATCAGATCCTGTTAATGAATCTATAAGTGATGGATAGGAATTCGGCTGCATACAGGCATGGGCGATCAGCCATCCGGTACCTCCGATGATCCCTGATAAAATAAGTGTACAGCCCAGGATTAATTTTTTCATATTGCATCACCCTCCCCGTAAAATTCTGTCCATCTGCCCCGATACACCACGCAGGGCATTTCCGGATGAGGCGTTCCGGGAAGCTCTCCGTTTTTCATTGCTATGGCGTCTTCCAGATTTCGGCCGATATACTCCGGTCCAATTGGATAAGCATGATGACAGGGTATGATTGTTTTTATTCCGTCTGCCAGACCGCACAGTTTCTTCTGGCTCTCAATGTACAGATCCAGGTTCCGATGGCTGCCGAACATATAGATCGGTCCGTCCTTCTGAACCGAATCTCCGGGCAGCAGCAGTCCTTTTTCCCTGTCGTAAAAAGCCACGCTTCCATATGTATGTCCGGGAATCTCTATGGTCTCCAGACGATAACCGCCGCACTGGAACACATCTCCTTCTGCCAGCGGCTCCAGTTCGATATCGCCGGAAACCAGCTTCCAGTCCGCCTTATGAAGCCGGCATTTCCCGAACTCTGTCAATCCTCCCGCATGATCCATATCTCCATGTGTCATGATCACACTCACCGGAAGATCCGTAACCGCACTGACAGCATCCCGGATATGACACCCCGGAAATCCGGCATCGATCAGAAGCGCCTCTTTTTCTCCTGTAATCAGGAACTGGCGTACCATTCCGTCGTCCAAAATGTAAAAATTGTCCATAAATTTTGTTGTCTTGATCACAAAATTTCACCTCCTGCGTTTTTTATTATTTTACAGAGCCGTGCCCTTCTTCGGGAGGAAAAAATGCTCTGTATCCGCCTTCTCCAGCGACAGCAGTTTCATTTTTCTCTCAATACCGCCCGCATACCCGGTAAGACTCCCGTTCGTCCCGACGACACGGTGACAGGGAACTATGATTGAAATTTTGTTATGTCCTACCGCTCCGCCCACAGCCTGGGCGGACATACGGGAAACGCCGCTTAACGCGGCGATCCGTTCTGCGATCCCGCCGTATGTCATAGTCTGTCCATAAGGGATTGTACAGAGGATTTCCCATACCTCTTTCTGAAAATCAGTTCCGATGAAATGCAGCGGCACAGAGAAATCCGGTTCTTTTCCTGAAAAGTAGATGTCAAGCCACTGCTTCGCGGTTCCAAATAAGGAAATTTCTTTTTCTTCATGTTCTTTGTCCAGATCTGCGGCATAATATTTCTGGTCCTCAAACCACAGTCCGGTAAGGCCGGCTTCGTCAGCCGCCAGAAGTATATTCCCCAGCGAGGATTCATAATGACTTGTGTACTGCATTTTATCCCTCCGTTTCACACAGCGCCCGGACATACTCCCAGTCCAACGGCTCGACAAAATGATATTGCACTGTCTGTCCGGCGTAGCCGGAATCATATATTTCCAGGTAATCGTCATGAATATAGAATGTTCCGCCTGCGGTTCCCATTTTTCCGTACAGAGTATTTTCGCCTTCCAGCGGACTGTTTCCTGTTCCATAAGAAGAGAGAACTGTTTCCATTTGCAGTCCGGACAGATAAGATGAGAGACTCTTCACATCCCTGATCTCACAGGATTCTTCACCGTCTCTTCCAAAACCGGCAGACGCTTCCGTAAGATCCATCAAGTCCAGACCCGTGATCTCACCAAGGGACCCTCTCTCCGTGGCAATCGCGATCTTTCCCACAGCGAGAGAACTGACAAACATGACTGTAAATAAAAGGATGAATCCGGCTCTTCTCTTTCTTGCTGTCTGTGTTTCTCTCAGACGATACCGGAGCGTCTTCGCAGATGCGGACAGGCAGGTAGTGTAACCTCTGGATTCCCCTGCTGTTGACAGCAAAAGTTCCGCATATCTCCTGCGTTCAGTGCCGTCTGCGTTTTTCAGTACGATCTCATCACAGGCCAGTTCCAGATCGGCCTCCGCCTTCTTTACCGCCGCCCATACGAGGGGATTGACCCACCCCAGAGCATTGCAGAATTTCAGGAAAAATTTTGTATGGGTGTCATTTCTCTGTACATGATACAGTTCATGAGAAAAAATCAGTTTCAGTTCTTCCTCTGTATATTCCCTCTCCGGCAGATAAGTAACTCTTTTTTTCTTTCGCAGACCTACGGTAAGGGGCGTAGTCAGCGCCGGGGAGTACCGCAGTCTGGAAGACGGCCTGCAATTCATCTCTTTTCTCACAGATTCCCACTTTGCCAGAAGTTCAGGGGCTTCCACCGGATAGGAATTCCGTTCCAGTTCACTGGCAAAAAGAATATGTGAAATTATCTGCACAGCCAGAATAATCCCGAATCCTGCAATCCAGACACTGAAACATATTCTGAGGATCTCCCCGGGAATATACAGGATCGCGGCCGCAGGAAGGGGTGCTGAGATAAACATTATATTGGGCTGATAATACAGCAGCATGGGGATCAGCCATAAAGCGACGCAGGTTCTTGCTGTATAATGCTTCCGCAGGACGGGAAGAAAAAGAATCAGAAGGGTAAAATAAATACAGATGAACAGAAAAATATCTGTGATCATGGCAAGAAGATACACTGCCCCCTTTTCCCTCCACAGAATCAGATACAGAAATGTACACAGCGCAAGCAGCATTGGGAAAAGAGCCGGATCAAGAGATATCACCGCGGTATCCTCTCTGACGCCGGAATAATCTTTTATATTTTCTGCCTGCCAGGAACATCGGAATCCCCATATGAGCATAAAGCTCAGAAAAAGCGCCCAGAAAATACGGTATGTATAAACAAGAACAGTCTCCGACATTTACAGTTTTCCTTTCTCAAGCAACTTCTTCAGTTCCCCCACTTCCTCTTTCGTAATCCCGCTGTCGCAGAGCGCCGCGGCGAATCCCGCCACAGATCCGTGGAACAGCCTGTCCAGAAACGCTCTGCTCTCTGCCGCCAGATATTCTTTCTCTGAAATCAGAGGCACATACAGATTCATACGGCCGTCTTTCTCCATTGAAAGAAATCCTTTACCGCAAAGACGAGTCAGAAGGGTAAGAATTGTAGTAGGCGCCAGGGAATGCGCTTTCTGCAACGCGTCTTCCACAGTCATCCGGGAGACGGGCGGCGCTTCCCGCCAGATGATCTGCATGATCTCAAGTTCCCTCTCCGGAAGACGTTTCATAATGTGATCGTCCTTCATGGCAGACTCCTTTCTCGTTTATTTATCCTGTCTCAATATTTTTCTACTATTGTAGAATTATTATACTCTACAATAGTAGAAATGTCAATGCGGCAAAGGTATTCCTCCGGCGTTTCGCCGTAGATACCCGCGCCCTCGGTGGCAACTATGTATTCGTCAAACTCCCGGCCATCCCAATGCCGCCGCTGCTCATGGGACAGGTTTTCGGCTTTGTGGTCGGCCCGGTCAAGAAATTCATAGACTTCCAGCGTGACCTCCACGGCCACAGCTTGTCCGTTGTAATTGATGGTGACTTCCATCGGCCTTTCCTCCGTTCAGATTTTTGCGGGAAAATCTGAACGGGGCGGCGGGGAACGGCACCGGGGGCAAGGTTCGGGCCATGTTGGCCCGATGTTCCGACCCCATAGGTATAAAAAAACGCCCGGACAGCATGAAGCTATTCGAGCGCAAAAAATATGGTATTCAGTTACATTATGACAATTTTCGCACTGGCTGCTAGACGGGGCCGGTTTGGTGGCCGGGATTTTTTTGACGATAGTGCAAATATCGTCTGAATTTGTCGGCGGTCAGTGTGCTTCATGGCGGCTCCCTCCTAAAGCCGCCGTGTCAGCGTATAGGCGTCACTCCTTTGTCGAGGGCATAAGGAACGGCGGCCTTGAAATGTGCCTCAAAGCCGCCGCTCCATTTTGGGCGTGGTAATTGTCTGCTGCACGACGGCTTTTTTTCTTTTGCCGTCGTCCGGCCGGGCAATGTTTATGCAGGTTTATCCCATATAATCATTTTGTAGTGCTTCTGCTAGGTTGCATTTCAGGATTTTTTTGCCCCCTACATAATATGCCAGTGCAACAAATCCAAAAATTGCTGCGATAAAAATTACGATAGGAACAATGGGAGCCACTGACAAAAACTCTATTGGATTCAGGTAACTTGCCGTTATCATAAACCATACAAACAATACAGTGATCGGCAATGTAATCAGGACGGGACGTCCTGCAATAACAAGGGCCTCGATCCGAAACATTTTACGCATACCTTCCGGTGTCATACCGATAGACATATACCTCGCAAACTCTCTTTTCCGTTGTCGGATAAAACCCAACGTGTTGGAAAAGACATTGGCGATTCCAATCATAGCAAGCAATGCACACAATGCCCCGATAATCAGCTGATAGCCATTTAACATGGCGTCATTGTCTATTTTTTCCTGAACACGGTTTTCCACCTCAAGCGTAAATTCACGCCCTAGAATATTTGTCAGTTCCGTTTCTATCGTATTCAATTCCGTTAAGGTTCGCTCTTGCGTGGCTAGTACGCGGATATATGTGTCTTGTTCTGCATTTCCAATCACTTCTTCGATCTGTTCCCACGATGAAGCCGAAAGGAACTGAACCAAAGCATAGTTATCGTATTCTTCTCTTAAAATCGGCGGCTCCTGTGTATAGCCCAAAACAGGAATTGTAACAGTGGCTGCCGCGTCATCACGATTCTGCAAGAGGATAGTGTCCTGTCCCTCAGTCAAAAACGGAACATATTCTTTGTACCTGAAATTGCTGTTTAAGCTGTCCCAAATACGGTTCAGAATCACACTTCCTGTTCCTGACGGAGAAACGCCGATCTGCTCGCAGTATGCAGCGAAGCTGCTGTCATCCATAATGACAATAGGGGTCTGAATCGTATAGGTATCACCGGCAACGCTGACAGAGGTTCCAGCCAACGCCTCTAATCCTCCCAGGCTCTCCACTTCCTCGCTGATAGTCGCTATGGGAACAGAACTATAAGCCTCAGCCTTTTGATAGATTACACTGTCTGTATTATTCAGCGCATGGATTTCATCTTCGTGAGTCAAATCCTCTATCGGGGTGTCCTTTATGGTTGCCATGACATCCCAGGCGTCCTGGTAGCGTTCAAAATAAGTATGGTTTGTGCTGATTCCTGAAAGAGTAAAAAAGCACAACATGAACGTAAAACCCAGGAAGGAGAGCGTTAAGGACAGTGTAGAGGTTCTTAAGGATTTCTTCTGCGCTTTCAGCGCATTGCCGGCCAATTCACCTTCTACTCCAAACACTCGCGCAAGGATATGAGATTTTTTCCTCCGTTTTAGCTGTAACTCGCCTGTATTTTTAATGGCTTCCAGCGGGGTCAGCTTGCTTAGTCTTCTGGCTGGCAGCCATGCAGAAATCAACACCGTCAGAACAGATACCAGAATTGTGGCGGCAAATACGAGAGGATGGTAAGTAAATACTGCATTATGCCTGCCCACAATGCCATTCGCAAGAACATTTACAATCTGTATGGTTCCGAAAGTCAAGGCAATCCCGATAAAACTTCCGAGCAAAATTGGGATGGCACAGAGAGCAGCCGCCTCTTGCAAAAGGCAGGTACGAATTTGTCCCGGTGTTGCCCCTATGCTGGAAAAAATACCAAACTGATGAATACGGGCATTCATGGATACAGCAAAGGAGTTATGAATAATCAAAATCAAAGACACCGATACAATCAGAAGCACAGCCAAATAAAAGGCTATCAATAGAGGCGGGGTGGTATCCTGCGGGTTATAGATAAAATACGTTGACAGCAAGGATTCATGATACGACACGGAACTGTCGGGCACTCCCAGTTGCTGAGCAATCAGGGGCATATCTTGATATACTGACCGCATGTTGTAAAAGCAAATATCAATTACAAGGGTTTGCCCGTTTGATAATTCTTCATTGACAGCAGCGGTCTCCACATTGGCAAAGTATTCAATGTCAGACACCGCATCTTCTTCAAATGTTCCTGTAATACGGGCTTGCCAGTTTCCTTCTTCCAGGACAATCGATTCTATTTCGTAATTCCAAAAATTGTAGAACAGGCCACACAGCAAAGACAGAAACAGGGCCGATATGAACGCGGCAACAAGGACGGATAAGCTGGAAGCGCGATTCCTTTTTATAAATCCGATTGAATAGTCTTTCCACATACCCTTACCTCCGTTTCTGATCACTGACGATTTCCCCATCCTCTATGGTTATAATGCGATCTGCTTCTAAAGCAATCTTTTCGTCATGTGTGATCAGCAGAATGGTCTGGTCCAGGTTGCGGTTTGACAATTTCAATAGGTCAATTATTTCTTCTCCGTTTTTTCGATCAAGATTTCCTGTTGGCTCATCAGCAAGTAAGATGGCCGGGCGATAGATCAAAGACCGAGCGATGGCCGCACGCTGTTGTTGCCCGCCTGATAATTGGTTGGGGAGAGAATCCAGCTTATCTTCAATGCCTAGTGAACGGACAATCTGGTCAAAATATTCCTGGTTGGGTTTCCGTTTATCTAACATGAGCGGCATAAGGATATTTTTTCGGACGGTAAGCGTTGGAATCAAATTATAAAACTGATAGACCAGTCCCACTTTTCTGCGCCTGAAAATCGCCGCCTGCGTTCGGTTCATCTTAGATATATCCGTTCCTTCGATCACTACTTTTCCCTCTGTGGGCTTATCCACACTGCCCAAAATATGCAGCAAGGTAGATTTCCCGGAGCCAGACGCACCAACGATTGCCACAAATTCTCCCTTTTGAACGGAGAGGTCAATATGATCCAGAGCCACGACCTGATTATTTCCAGAGCCATATACCTTTCGTAAATTTTCACATTTTAGTATTTCCACGTCGCTTTCTCCTTTCTGTACTGCGGTTTATCTTGCGTACAGTATAGCAAAGTAAAGTGACATTTCAGTGACTGTACAGCCTTATTTCAAAACACGCACCGCCGTTTCGCCGATTGTAAGCAGTAATCGTCCCATTCTGTAACTCAAAGATAGAACGGGCAAGCGCCAGACCGATTCCGATACCATTTCCTACTGCACGCCTGCCACGATAAAAGCGATCAAAAAGATGTGGTAAGTCCTCCGTATCAAAACCTGTTCCATCATCCCATATCTGAATTTCTGCATAAAGAGGATTGCCTGAATAATCACAATGGACAATCCCGTCAGGCTGTGAATGCTCCATACAGTTTTTCATTAAATTGATGAAGGCTTCCATTGTCCATTCCAGATCACCGAAAAATTCAATACAGCCGTTTTCTGGTATCTCGATAGAAATACGGCTATCTTGTAATAAATCATTCAGATTTTCCGCTGCCAGATTAAGTGCTGTATAAAGATCAACTCTTTCGTGCTTTAACAGCAGAGTTCCTGCGTCAATCTTAGAAAGCATGAGCAGGGATTCTTCCAGACGGTTCAGCCTATCCAACTGCTTTTCAATCTGATTAGCATATTCATTGGCTGTTTCTTTCTTCATAAGCTGTAAAGATAGGAATGCTGCGGTAATCGGTGTTTTTAGCTGGTGTGCGATATTGGCAAGGTTTTCGGCAAAGTTTTTCTTTGCAGAAACGGCCGCTTCTCTGGTTTGATAGAGAGTTGTAACGGTTTTGTATATCTCGTCCTGTAACCTGGAAAAATCGTCTTCCTGCGTCTGTATCAGGGTTCCCCCAGCCCCTATGTTGACCCGCTCCAAATACTCGGTTAAATCCACAATGCGTTTTTGACTACGCCTGCGAAACAGCCATGCTGTTAAGACAAATGCTCCAGAAACCGTAAGAAATAGCATGACAGGAAGGATGAAAGTATGTGTTGGAAGTTCTTTGCAAAATTCTCCCGCACGATAGCCATACATTCCCAAATAGTTATTTTCTGCTATCTCTTGTTCGCTCAACGAGTGATACTCTTTCAAGCTAGACAATAGCTGTGGCTCGGCTTCAGGGGAATTTTCCAGAAGGATTTCGCAGAATGCAGAAATATGTTGATAAGCTATCTGGCGGTAGGTATGATAAAGCAACGTGGTTGTGAAAATTATGCCCAGCAAGAGAACCACGACTGGAAAAAGCAGTAGGATTCCCTGTTTTCTTCTTTCATTCATTTTGTATCCTCCATGCGGTATCCAAAACTTCTGATTGTTTTCAAACAGAGCGGATGATTCAGCTTTTCTCTTAACCGTTTCATGGTAACCGTCAGCGTGTTGTCATTGACATAGTTCCCGCTGTTATCCCAAATCTGTTCCAAAAGTTGTCTTCTGGTGACAGTTTTTCCCTTGTTTTCCAAAAGCAGCAGAAGAAGCTGATATTCTGACTGGCTTACAGCAACTTCTTTCTGTTGATAGTAGACAGCAGCTTTTTCTTTATCCAATATCAGGTCATCACAAGATAATTTAACTGCTTTTGTACCATTTGCTCTGCGAAGCAGCGCCAGAATACGCGAGTGCAAAACGGCGAGGTCGAAAGGCTTTACCACATAATCGTCTGCGCCATTCTGAAAACCGCTAACAATATCACAGGAGTCTCCGCGAACCGTCAAATAGATGACGGGCAAATCGTTCCATCTATCTCGAATCCAGCGGCACAATTCGTTTCCTTGACCGTCCGGCATATTCCAATCCAATAAAATAACGGTAGGCAAGTGGTTAATCAGTGCTTTCTTAATATCTACAATCGCGCCGAAGACGGTTACCTTGCAGTTTTGCTGTTCCAAATATTCTTTTACAGATTTGGCAATGATTTCATCATCTTCCGCGTAATAAACCTCAATCACAATGCTTTTCTCCCTTCTGACGAGCAAATTTTCTCCTTCCATCTAATGGCTTTTTCGCACTTTTGGGAATCAGCCAGACGGTTCCCATTTTTTCTGCACCGGGAATACGTCCCGCAGAACAGTAGTAATTTATCATCCGAGGGGAAATCCCCCAGATATTGCTTGCTTCTTTCAGTGTCATATACTCCATATTGCACCTCCACTTTTATACTCATTATATTTCGAGCGAGCGAAAGAAGCAACAGAGAAAATATATACCCACACTGCAAAGTGAAACGGAGACTGCGATGGCAGCCTCCGCTTACAAAAATTATTGATAAACCAACTCTTTTAGAACAACTTCCTCCACCTGTGCTTTCAGCGTATTCATCAGCCCCACCCAGCGCATGGGGTCACGGGATTTCAGTTCCTCGGTGACGCCCGCCGCCTCCATCATGCGGGGCAGCATGGCGTCCATCCGTTCACGCGCCGCCCGGTCAATCTCCAACAGGTGCGGGTACAGCTTTTCACTCAAAATCAAGCTGCTGTAAAGGCTGGGCCGGTGTTCCTTCAGGTAGCGTTGCCGCATACGGCCATACTTGCCGATGGGGGCCTCCGGCTGCTCGGAAAGTTTCAGGTCGGGGATGTAGTAATCCCCGCAGCGGGTGTAAGTCAATTCGCTCATGTTCATTCTCCTTTGCACTGTGATGGTTAAACTGCGGCACTGGCCGATACGGTGGCCTTGCGCGGCTCCTGCCTGGGTAACTGGCTGACGGTGGTAAAAATGCCCTTCTCCATGTCCTCGGCCCGGATCGCGGCCTTTGCCGCCTCCACCTTGGCCTTGCGCTTGGCGTTGTAGCGTTCTTCCCATTCCTTCTGCTTGCCGTTTGCCTTGCGGCGCAAGTAGTTCTGGTGAAGCCTGTCCTTGCGTTCCTCCTTCTTCCGCAGTTCTTCCTGTTCCTCCGGGGTCAGGGGAACCGGCTGCAAGGCGGGCGGGATATACCGGCCCACAAAATTGAAGTAGATTTCAACCTCCTGCGTGGTGTCCTGGCTGCCTTTGCGGGCGCGTTCATGGACAAGGATTTTCTCTACAAACTCGTTGAGCATGGTATTTGTCAGCGTGTCGAAGTTCTCGTACTTATCAATCAGGGCAATAAACTTCTCCGCAGATTTCCGGCTCTGCTCATAGCCGGTAACGGCCTTTTCCAGTTCCGTGATTTCCGCATTGAGGGCGTCCTGCTCTTTGGCATACTGTGCGTCCAGGGCCTCATACCGGGCGTCCGGCAGCTTACCCAGGGCATTGTCCTCATAGATTTTGCAAATCAGCTTTTCCAGTTCCCCGGCCCGCTTTTGGGCGGCGGCCAGCCGTTTCCGCTTCTTGGATATGTCGGCGGTCTGCTGGGCGGCCTGCGTTTCCTGGACGGTGCGGATAAACTCGGCCCGGTCATTCTTGGAATACTCCGCGATGGCCCGGAGCATATCGGCAATCAGGGTCAGAACAGCTTCAGCCTTGATACGGTGCTGTGTGGGGCAGAGAGAGCCGATAGGGTATTTTCCATACTGGCCGCAAGTGTACTGCGGGACGCGCTTGCCGTTGTAGGTGCGGTGAACATACATCTTGCCGCCGCAGTCGGCGCAGTACATCAGGCCGGTCAGGGGATGGGCCTCGCCCCAGCCGTCCGGGTAACGCCTGACATTTGCCCGGATACGCTGCACATTGTCAAAGGTTTCCTGGTCGATGATGGCCTCATGGGTATTCTCGAAAATCGTCCACTCGCTTTCGTCAACATAGTGGCTTTTCTTGTCCTTGAAGTGCTTGCGGGTCTTGAAATTGACTGTATGGCCTAAATACTCCCGTTTTTTCAGGATTTCAACAACAGTAGAAGTACTCCAACGAAAATATCCGCAAAGGTCTTATTCTTGTTTACTCCTTCGCCATAGCGGGCAAGGTGAACGGCGGGCATTTCGATTTTTTCTTCTGACAACTTGGTTGCGATCTGATAGGGGCCGTAGCCCTCCATCGCAAGCGCGAAAATATGGCGTACCACAGCGGCGGCTTCTTCGTCAACAAGCCAGTGTTCCCGCTTTTCGTCCCACAAGTAACCGTAAATGACAGTGCCGGTCAGGTGCTTGCCACTCATGCCTTTGGACTTGAACACAGAGCGGATTTTCCGGCTGGTGTCACGGGCGTAAAACTCGTTCATGATGTTGCGGAACGGGGTAAAATCGTCATCGCCTTTCAGACTGTCCACACCGTCATTGATGGCGATCAGCCGGACACCGCGCTGCCGCAAAATCTCCATGACCTGGCCGACTTTCAGATAGTCACGCCCCAGGCGGCTCATGTCTTTGATAACAATGGCCTCCACCCGTCCGGCCTCGACTTCCTCCATCATCGCCAGAAAGCCGGGGCGGTCAAAACGGGTTCCCGATACGCCGTCATCGGTGAAGTGGGTGGGGTTCGGCAGCCCGTTCCGGCGGGCATAGTCCTCTAACATCTTTTTCTGGTTCGATATGGAGTTACTCTCGCCCTGTAACTCATCATCGCGGCTCAAACGCTCATACAGAGGGGTGATTTTCTCGTTTCTCATGGCTGTACCTCCTGAAATGAAAATGCTCTAAGTGACTGCTTCACTAACCATGACAAAAACCATGATTAAGAAGTCACTTAGAGCATACATCTCCCGGAACGTTGTCTTCCAGAAACAGATCCAACACAACCCCTTCCGGTATGGTATACCCGCATTTGTCGCATACACTGTCTCCCACAGTCTGGTTTTCCCGCTCAAATACCTCTATTCCGTCTCTGTCCCCACATGCCGGACAGTTGATTTCTCTGATCACCGTCATTTTTCTGACGTCCTGACAATCTGCAAACGCGATCATTCTTCTTCCTTCTTTCTCACTGGCGGCGCGGATTTTTATGCCGCCCGTTTACGCTATAATCCCAGTTTCTCAATGATCCCTTTCAGTGCGGTCCTTACCGGAGAATCCTTGGGGAGCTGTACGGTGGGGCGGCCTTCACAGTCGAAGCGGTAAACGTCCTCGTCCTGGGGAACCACGCCCAGAAGCTCCAGATTCTGCTTTCTCACTTCCTCCATGGTTCCTTCATCCAGCTTTCCTTCCGGCGCGCGGTTAACGATCAGCCCCACCTTCTTCGGGTGAAAGTCCAGCTCTTTCATCAGCGCAGCGATCCTTCCCGCCGCCTGTACGCCTCTTCTGGAACAGTCGCTTACCAGAATGGCGATTTCCATATTGGGAAGGATTCCCCTGCTGATATGTTCCATTCCTGCCTCGTTATCCACTACAATATAAGGGTAATGGCTCTGCAGTTTCTGAATCTGTGTCTGCACGATCCCATTTACATAACAGTAACATCCCTGACCCTGGGAACGTCCCATGATCATCAGATCATAGTCGTCTTCTTCTGTCAGCGCGTCGTCCAGCCTGCATTCCAGCCAGGCGGCCTTTGTCATTCCCGCGGGAATTTTATACCGGGGATCCGTTCCCGCCCGCTCTATCTCTTCCCGGAGTTCTCCAAGAGTCACTCCCGCTTCCACGCCCAATACTTCATTAAGATTGGAATTGGCGTCTGCGTCCACCGCGAGCACCGGCTTCTTGCCGGACTCACAGAGATACTGGATCAATAGACCGCAGAGTGTTGTTTTTCCTACTCCGCCTTTTCCTGATACTGCAATAATATGTCCCATAATGTCCTCCTGTCGATTCAGATCTGCAACAGTTCATCCCTGTGTCAGAACTGTTATGCACACCTGGTAAATTTATGAACAATATGTTGATTTTCTTTGTTTCGTATATTATGATAAAAAAACAAGAAATTCAATCATCAGATTTACCAGACTGTACGGTTTCTGAACAGATCCGGAAATCTGTCTTGAAAAAGGGGGATTTTGATTGAAGAATAAAGAAAAAAATCAGGGAACGGACCGCCGCACCCGGTATACAAGAAATGTGATCCGGGAAGCGCTTCTGTCAGTGATGCGCCAGAAGCCCTTTTCCAAAATCACAGTTACAGAGATTTGCAAACTGTCAGAAATTAACAGGGGAACTTTTTATCTTCACTATTATGATCTGGACGATGTGCTGGACGATATTATAGACATGCTTGTACAGGATACCACGAAGGTCTACGACCATGTGATGTGTCCGGAAAAAACAAGATGCACCTATCCTTTTTGTCAGAAGGTGCAGGAAAATCCGGAATACCGTATTCTTTTCTTTGATGAGATCGCCTCCGCCCGCTTCCTGGACAGACTCTGCGAGCTGTCCAAGGAAGATTTCGTTACCCGGCTCATGCAGAACAGCCTCCTTTCCTATGAACAGGCGGAAGCTGTCCTGTATTTCCAGATGAACGGATGTCTGGCGATCAATAAACGTATGCTGAAAAACAACTGTCAGGACTGGACCCGGATCCAGCAGGCCATCGACCAGTTCATACGGGCGGGGCTGGAGAGTTATCTTATCCATGACGGAAGGTAAACCGTGTTATCAGTGATTTCCCGCGCATCCCTGCTTATCTTCGCCGCAGTGATGGCCGCCGCCATGCCCTCCGCAGTTGTGGCCTTCTCCATGATGGCCGTTGCCGTGATGGCTGCACTGGATATCCGGATTAAAAGCAAGATTTCCGGCCAGGAGCGCTTTTACCGCTTCATCCGCATTTCCGGTCACACCGCCGTAAAGCTCGATGCCGGCGTCCGCAAGGGCGTTCTTGGCTCCCATTCCAATACCGCCGCAGATCAGTGTGTTCACGCCCATCTCTTTCAGGAAGCCTGCCAGAGCGCCGTGTCCGCTGCCATTGGTATCCGCAACCTGCTCTTTTACAATACTGCCGTTCTCCACATCATAGAGCTTAAACTGTTCTGTGTGTCCAAAATGCTGAAATACATTCCCGTTTTCAAATGTTACTGCAATTCTCATCTCATGATCTCCTTTCAACTTGGCTGAGGCAGCTATCCGGGGAACACCGGACGCCCTACCGCATCTTTTCCGGCAGAAATGAACCGCTGAGCCGTCGCAGAGGCGGTAATCGCCGCCTTCTATGATCAGCCGCTTCCCATTCACAATGCTGTCTGCGATCTTCTCACGGGCGCTCTCATAAATCTCTGTCGCCGTGGTCCTGGAAATATCCATCCGCTTCGCGCACTGCTCATGAGTCAGCTTCTCCAGATCGATCAGCCGGATCACCTCGTATTCGTCTACTGCGAGGGTCACGGTTTCACTGCAGGGAATCCCGTCCGGCATGAAACTGCTGTAATCCGGTTCCGAACAGACTCTTCTGCATCTTCTTGGTCTTGCCATAGTGACACCTCCGTTTCATTTCCGTCATATGTCGAAAATAATATATCACACTTTTCCCCAAAATGCAACTCCAAACATTTGATTAATTGACACAGTTTGAAGCAAGCCTGTGAAGGATCTCCCCCAGATCGCCGTCCAGTCCACAGGACTTCCCGCTGATCTCCCGGGGGATAAATATTTCGCCCAGATTGATCGTCACATAAAAAGCGTGGGGTTCTCTGGCTGCCAGACGCATGAGCGGCGCCTTGATCAGCTGATTTCTCCAGCCGATCCCCAGTTCCAGGATCAGCAGTTTCTTTTCATGATACTGTTCCAGAAAACTGCCCAGGCGTTTCCTGCGCTCTGTATCAGGAATAAAATTCCCGTCCATCGCCATATGAACCTGCATCGACCCGCCGCAGACAGGGCAGCGGGGAACAAGATCCGCCGGGATTTTTCCTTCCCGTTCCATCTCAGCCATTTTCTCCGCGAGATCTCCCCACGGATAAACGCTGTCATGACACCGGGAGGCGCACTGCATGGTCAGCCAGTTGCCCTCTACCTCGTAAATCTTCTCCGGTGAAAAACCGCATATCTCAAAATGGCATTCCCCATTTGAAGTGACCACAAAACAGTCTTTCTCACCTATGACTGTTTTCAGATCGGCCATCACCTGGGTTTCCCGGTATTCTTTGCAGTAATGACGGACAAGGCGGCTCCAGAATCCCCATTTTTCTTCTTCGGAAGGCCATTTCGCGCCCATGCCATGAAGAATACATGTAAGACCATACTTTCTCTTCAAATCTCCGAACAGATCCTCAAAAGCCTGGTTACCGGCAAAAAGATGCAGTCCTTCCGTAATGGATAGTCCGTTGCTGGCTCCGATCAGCAGAGCGTCTGCTTCTCTTATTTTTTCTGCTGTTTCTTTTATGATATCCAAAAAACCCACTCCTTCCGGCGCTTTGGCCTACTTATTCCGTCTGGACTCTATCGGTATTTTCCGCTTTGGCCGCTTTCACCGCATCCCTCAGCACGTTCCCGATATCTCCCACGATCACCATACCCTTGTCCTCGATCTCTTTCGGCAGGAAATCATATCTGTCATTTACCGCGATATACCTTGCCTCCGGAAAACTCAAAGTCAGGTTCCAGAACGGCTCCTGGATAAACATCGGCGTCAGTCTTCCCACGCCGAGTTCCAGGAAAAGAATTTTTTTATCTTTATGCTCCAACACATAGCGGGATATCTTCTCATACTGTTCTTCATATTTTTTCCCCTGAAGGAAATTCCCGTAACCCCGCACCCAGGGAAAAGCTTCCCCTCCGCAATGGGGACAGCGGGGTATCAGTTCTTCTGGAACAGCCGTGCCGTCTCCCATGGCTTCTATCATTTGCTCCACCGGCTTCACCGCATCCCAGGTATCATCTGTACAGCACTTCGCACACTGAAAAAAGCGGTGGTCCCCCTGGATCTCCGCCACTTTATTTTCCGGATAGAGCTTTACAAACTGGGTATCCTGGTTAGTGGTAAGAATAAAGAAATCTTTTCCCTGCAGAAGATAATTCAGATTCCGGTATGGCTCCCGAATTTCAGACGTCTGCGTAGTGTGCAAAAAAGTTGCCAGATACCCCCAGAATTCCGTCCTGTCATCCCAGGGACGCATCATCCCGTCAAAAGCGCCTTTAAAATGATATTTCTCTGCATATCTGCCGAAATATTTTCTGTAGGAAGCATTGTCCTCATAATAAAAATCTCCCCCGCCTGCGGCCGACAGACCGGAGGCCCCGCCCACGATCACACAGTCCGCTTCCTTTATCTCCCGGAGCAGGGTCGCGATCTGTTCCGTATAGGAAACCGGTTTTCGCTCTGCCAGCTGATAGGGTGTTTTTCCCGCCGCATACAGACTGTAATAACGGGAATAATTCATCTGTGTCTGCATTACAAGATCTTCATAGAAACTCATGTTTTTTCATCCTCCAGTATACAGGAAAATCAACTTTGTCTTTCCTGCAGTTTTTTCTGTATTTCTTCCAGAAGAAGTGTTCCCACTGTCACCGCGTCCTCCACAGAAAGGAAATGTTCTGCGCTGCGGTCCAGGAACATTCTTCCGGTTCCGGCGATCTCTTCGTCCGCAAACCAGATTTTCAGCGTCACCGGATAATACGGGAGAAAAGGAAATACGATTCCCAGATCAGCATTGCAGGATATGATTTTGCCGCCCAGTGCCAGACATGCTTCTTTCACCGCTTCTTCCGGACAGTTTCCCATGCTGCGGCTGACAGTCTGCTCACAAAGTCTGTCAAATCCGCCTCCCCGTACCATTCCGCCCGGCTGTTCTCCGAAACTCATCAGCTCGCCGGTCAGACTGCTGCCGTCCGCCGTGTCCATATAGTGAAGGATTGCAAGATGATGCCACTGGTTCAGTTCCGGCTCTATTTTGCATTCCGGCCAGGAAACCGCGATGTCCTGTCCCATGGAGGTCAGATGGAATTCCAAGGTCTCCGGCACAAAGACAATCCCGGTATTTTTTTGTATTTCTTCAGGATCTCTTCCCGTCAATCTTTCAAAGGCCGTCATCCTCATGTTCTCAAAAGCTCTGTTTTCCTTCATAACATTCTCCTGTATTTATTGTAAATTTATATTTAACATCAATCCCAGTGTAACATTCCCTTGCAGGCATGTCAATATGCTGTTATAATTAAATTAACATTTGAGGAGGGATTACTTATGAAATATTCCACGAGAGTCAGCGACGCGGTCCATATTATGGCCTTTATTGTTCTGAATCCCAAGGGTTCCCTGTCCAGCAACAGCATCGCGGAAAGCCTACACACGAATCCCGGGTGTGTGCGGCAGCTTATGTCCGCCCTTCGCCGGGCGGGACTAATCTCAAGCGTACAGGGACACCCCACACCGTCTCTGACGGCCGCGCCTTCCGCTATTACACTGCTGGATATCTATAAAGCTGTAGAAGGAGACAAACCCCTGCTCCATCTGGATACCCACACCAATCCGGAGTGCGGCGTGGGTATCTATATTCAACTTTCTCTTCAGGATTATTTTGACAGAATACAGGAGACTGCGGAAAAAGAAATGAAAAAGATCACTCTGCAGGATATCCTTGACCGCTATCACGATAAAATTTCGCATTTAAACTGAAAAAGCGCAAAAAAATCCCGGACCACATTTTATCTGTGATCCGGTTTTTTTCAGCCTGCGGCCTTCTGCTCAAACTGACTGTTATACAACTCAGCGTAGAAACCGCCTTTCGCCAGAAGCTCCTGATGATTTCCCTGCTCCACGATATCCCCGTCCTTCATCACGAGGATCAGATCCGCGTCTCTGATGGTGGAGAGACGGTGGGCGATCACGAAACTGGTCCTGCCTTTCATCAGATTATTCATGGCTTTCTGGATCTGCATCTCCGTCCTGGTATCCACAGAGGAAGTCGCTTCATCCAGGATCAGGATCCTGTTATCCGCGAGGATCGCCCTGGCGATGGTGAGAAGCTGCTTCTGCCCCTGGGAGATATTGCTGGTCTCCTCGTCAAGCACCATCTGGTAACCTCCGGGCTGCTGCATGATAAAGTTATGGATATGGGCCGCTTTCGCCGCGGCGATCACTTCCTCGTCCGTGGCGTCAAGGCGTCCGTAGCGAATGTTTTCCATGATCGTGCCGGAGAACAGCCAGGTATCCTGCAGCACCATACCGAACATTTCCCTGAGTTCGCTTCTGTTGAAATCCTTCACATTATGTCCGTCGATTTTGATCTCGCCGCTGTTCACGTCATAGAAGCGCATCAGAAGTTTTACCATGGTAGTCTTGCCCGCACCTGTAGGGCCTACAATGGCAATCTCCTGTCCGTCCTTCACATCCGCGGAAAAATCATGGATGATCATTTTGTCGGGATTATAGCCGAAAGACACATGTTCAAACTGCACGTTTCCTTTCAGATCCCGGATATCCGCCGGATTTTCCACAGTCTGATCCTCCTCCGGCTCTTCCAGGAACTCAAACACTCTCTCCGAAGCGGCTGCGGAAGACTGAAGCAGGTTCGTCACCTGGGCGATCTGCTGGATCGGCTGGGTAAAATTACGGATATACTGGAAAAAGGACTGTATATCTCCGACTTCGATGGTTCCCCTGATGGCGAATACCCCGCCCAGCAGGGCAACCATCACATACCCAAGATTTCCCACAAACTGCATGACAGGCATCATCATTCCGGAGAAAAACTGAGACTTCCAGGCGGATTCGTAAAGTTTCCTGTTGTCTTTCTCGAATTCCGCCACCACGTCCTGTTCCTTATTGAAAACTTTCACTACATTGTGGCCGCCGTAGTTTTCTTCGATCTGACCGTTGACTTTTCCCAGATAGCTCTGCTGGTCGCGGAAATATTTCTGGGATCTTTTCATCACAAAACTGATGATCACCATGGACACCGGCAGGATCAGAAGCGCCGCCAGCGTCATCCACACATTGATGGAAAGCATCATCACCAGCACGCCGATCAGCGTCGTCACAGAAGTGATCAGCTGCGTCATGCTCTGGTTCAGACTCATCTGCAGAGTATCCACGTCGTTCGTCACTCTGGAAAGGATCTCGCCGTGAGTCCTGCTCTCAAAATAGTTCAGCGGCATTCTGTTGATCTTCCGGGAAATATCTTTCCGCAGATTATAAGTGACGTCGTTGGAGATCCCCGTCATCACAAAGCCCTGAATGAGAGAAAACAGGGCGCTTACCAGATAAAGAGTCATAACCCCCAGAAGGATCATGCCGATCTTATGAAAATCAATTCCTCCCGTGCCGTTCACTTTCGCCACCAGTCCGTTAAAAAGCTCCGTGGTGGCTTTTCCCAGAACCTTGGGGCCTACGATATTAAACACGGTTCCCGCCACCGCAAAAACAAACATCAGTATGAAACGGAACTTATATCTTCCCATATAGCGGAACAGCTTCGCCATGGCGCCTCTGAAGTCGCGGGCTTTCTCTCCCGGACCCATGCCTCTTCCGCCGTGGCCCATCCTGCCGCCGGGCATTCTTCTCTGCTCACTCATTGGCCAATTCCTCCTCTGATAACTGCGACATTGCGATCTGCCTGTAAACCTCACAGTTCTTCATCAGTTCCCTGTGCGTCCCCAGACCCGCCATTCTGCCGTCGTCCAGCACAAGGATCTGATCCGCGTTCAGAATCGTGCTGATGCGCTGCGCCACAATGATCGTTGTGGTATCTTTTGTGTTTTCTTTCAGAGCTTCCCGCAGGGTACGGTCTGTCTTGAAATCAAGGGCGGAAAAACTGTCGTCAAAAATAAGGATCTCCGGTTTCTTCGCGATAGCTCTGGCAATGGAAAGTCTCTGCTTCTGCCCGCCGGACACATTGGTTCCGCCCTGGGCTACCGGCGCCTGGTATCCTTTCTGCTTCTCTTCTATGAATTCCGCCGCCTGGGCGATCTTCGCCGCTTTTTCCACTTCGCTGTCCGAGATATCCGTCTTTCCGTAGCGGATATTGGAATCTATGGTTCCGGAGAAAAGAACGCCCTTCTGCGGAACATATCCCAGACGGTCTCTGAGATCCTTCTGCGACATTTTGCGGACGTCCACCCCGTCTACCTTCACGCAGCCTTCCGTCACGTCGTAGAATCTGGGGATCAGATTGATCAGCGTACTCTTTCCGCTTCCGGTACTTCCGATCACCGCCAGCGTTTTTCCTTTTTCCGCCTTAAAACTGATATCTGTCAGTACATTTTCGCCCGCGTCCGGATAGGCGAAGGAAACACGATCGAATTCCACGGTACCTTTTACATCTGATGCGGGAGCCACGGGATTCTCAGGTTCTTCCAGGCTGTTCTCTGTCTCCAGCACCTCCACGATACGAAGCGCCGCCACGTTTGCCCTGGGGAGCATAATGGACATGGCTGTGATCATCAGAAACGCCATGATGATCTGCATCGCATACTGAATGAAAGCCATCATATCTCCCACCTGCATGTTTCCGCCGTCCACCGCATAGGATCCGTTGTAAATGATCAGCACGGAAATCCCGTTCATGATCAGCATCATGCAGGGCATCATAAATGTCATGCATCTGTTTACAAAGAGGTTTGTCTTCGTGAGCGTTGCGTTCGCATCCTCAAAACGCTCCTCCTCATGTTTTTCCCGGCTGAAAGCACGGATCACCAGAATCCCGGTAAGGATCTCCCTTGTCACCAGATTCAGCCTGTCGATTAGCGTCTGGAGTTTTGTAAATTTCGGCATAGCAATGGCAAAAAGCATACCAATCAGCACAAGGATCAGCACAACTCCCACGCCCAGGATCCAGGTCATGGAAGAATTGGTCTGCAGCACCCGAAGCACGCCTCCCAGACCGAGGATCGGCGCGTAAAGAACAATACGGAACATCATCGCCATCATCAGCTGCACCTGCTGCACATCGTTCGTGCTTCTGGTAATCAGCGACGCTGTGGAAAATTTATGATATTCACTGCTGGAAAAACCGATCACTTTGCGGTAAACATCCGCCCTGATATCATGGCCCAGCGCAGCCGCCACCCGTGAGGAAAGGAATACCACGGAGACGGAAGCCGCCATGATCAGAAGCGCCATCAGTATCATACGGATGCCCGCGGATATGATATAATCCATCTGAATAGCGTCAACATCCTCGCCGATGGCTTCATACTCTGCCCCCACGAAAGATACCGCCGCCTGGGTTACGATAGACTCCGGCATTCCCCCGATCTGTTCTTCCATGGCGGAAGTCATCTGATTCCTTGCTTCTTCCGGCATCTGCGCGATTGCCTGAAGGGGATCCGTTCCTTCCGGAACTCCCATAGCGGAAAGCATCCCTTCCGTCTCCTCTCCGCCTTCCGTGATGCCGGCAAGGATCAGCATAGGCTTCCCGAAATCCTCATTAAGCTTCTCCCGTGTTTCTTTGTCCACATGCGGATCGAGAACATAAAGATCGCCGTCTTCCATGTAGGCGGCTTCTGTGTCCGCTACCGCTTCTTCATCCATAAACAGCCGCAGGCTGTCCATTGTGGAAACGCGGATCTTCTCCGGCACGCCGTCCTCAATTCCTTTCTGCTGGATACCGACATTGACGATCCTGGATGTATAATCCGGCAGCGACAGATCACAGTACGCCTGCAGGAACAGAAGTACAACGATCAGGATCACATAGCCTGCCGATCTTTTCAGATATTTCATTAATTTAATCACTGGTCAGATTCTCCTTTTCCTAAGATTGTGCGTCTGTGTATTCCGGAATGGAATTAATATTTCCTATAATCTGCTGCAGGAAACGCCGCAGCAGGCACTCCTCCGTGTCACTGAAGCCCCGGAGCACAAGACGGTCGTTCTCCACCACACAGGAAACCACCTTTTCCATCATCTGCAGCCCCTTCTCCGTAAGGCAGATCCTCGTTATCCTCTGGTCCTTCTCATCCTGCCTGCGGCTGACGAATCCCGCCTTCTCCATGCGCTGGACCATCACATTCACTGTGGGCGGCTTCACATGAAGCTCCCCGGCGATATCCTTCTGGCTCATCTCTCCTTTTTCGGACAAAAGCATCAGAAAGGGGATCTGACCCGGGTGGATCCCCAGATGCGTCATCTGACCGTAGCACTTGGACATATAGGCCTTATTGATCTCCATAAAAAGAGAAAAGAATCTGAGATTCTCAGACCATTCTGCTTTTATCATCATGTCACCTCTTCTTCTATTATTCCTGATGGATCAAACATCATACAGGGTATAGTATCAGCCTTTTAATTAGCCGACTAATTATATATAATAAATATATGCACAAAAAATACAAGTGTTTTTTGTGCAATTTATATTTTTTTAAGATTTATATATCTGGATTTAACATTCAAAAATTTAGTTGAGCTAATTTTATATGGCGGGTTCTCTTACCTTTCCATGACAAAAAAATGACGGCTGGTTTTCCAGCCGCCAGTATATTCAATGATATGGCAAAGCGCGTGGGAAGAAACCGGCTTCAGCGGATATGTTGATTTTCTCAGTTTTGCTCCGCCGCCTTTTGTATGACAAAAATCATAAACTCGGCCCTTCGGGCCTCAAACAGATGATTTTTGCCATACGCTATGCTCGCAAAACTGCAAAAATCTGCCAAACATCCGCTGCCGCCGGTTTCTTCACCCTGCACTCTATGCCAGTATCTTACCTGCTATTCCTCCAGAAATTCCCTCACACGTTCGAGGCTTATTTTAAGTGTCTCTGCTATCTCGTTCTGTTTGTAGCCCTTCTTATACAGGCGGAATATGTTCCTGCCAGTTTCTATTCCGCGCGCCTCACCACGTTCCTCGCCTAATTTTATTCCCTTTTCCCGGCTTTCTGCCACCATCATATCTATCGCTTTGCACATATTGTAATCCTCCTGCCCTACGTCTTTTTTCAGTTCCTTTAATTCTCCGGTCTTCGACATGGACGCGATCATGTCGTAGGCGTCCTCTGTCAGGCTGGAGAACTCTTTTGTATTTTCTTCGATAAATTCTGTAAGTTCTTCGGGTTCTGATGCGCGCTGCAGAAATCCGAACACCAGCTTGAGATGGCAGAGTATGGTGAAGAAACCGGCTTCAACGGATATGTTGATTTTCTCAGTTTTGCTCCGCCGCCTTTTGTATGACAAAAATCATAAACTCGGCCCTTCGGGCCTCAAACAGATGATTTTTGCCATACGCTATGCTCGCAAAACTGCAAAAATCTGCCAAACATCCGCTGCCGCCGGTTTCTTTCCCCGTTACTCTATGCCAGTATCCTGCCTGCTATTCCTCCAGAAATTCCTTTACCCGTTCGAGGCTTATTTTAAGCGTCTCTGCTATCTCGTTCTGTTTGTAGCCTTTCTTATACAGGCGGAATATGTTCCTGCCAGTTTCTATTCCGCGCGCTTCTCCCAGTCGTATTCCGCGTGCTTCGCCGCGTTCCTCGCCTAATTTTATTCCCTTTTCCCGGCTTTCTGCCACCATCATATCTA
>LBJMC04200__coassemble_165_pt1 | contig 84913 bp, 77 predicted proteins | sample LBJMC04200__metabat2_low_PE_022 | metagenome-assembled genome bin LBJMC04200 | reverse complement strand
TCGATATGCAGGCGCCAGAAGCCGCATAAAAAAATCACAGATTGGTTTTTTAATTCTCAGACTGCTGTCCGGAGCCTTCCGCTCCTTTGCGCGCTATATATCAGGACCCGGATCACCGGATAGGGCAAACGCCGTTCACGCATTCGCTCTCGCCGATATCCAGCTCGGACTCCTCCTGCTCGTATTTTGAAATCAGAGAAGGATTAAAGGCCTTCATTTCCTGCTTCCGTTTCTCATATTCTTCCTCTGTGATCTCCTCGTAAGGAAGAAGTTCATAGAAATTATCGTCGTAGCTTAAGAAGGAAAGAGCCACTACGTCGTCCCAGTTATCCCATACCCACTCTTCTACTTCATCCCATTCATTGTCCCTGACATGAACGGTAATAGAACAGTTATGATCCACGTAGTAAGTCATGAACATCTTATAATTTTCCAACTGTTCGATAGCGGAAACATCTGCTTTCACTCTTCCGGCAGGCGCTTTTACCGGGAACTCCACTACCTTGGTCCGGCATGTGTCCGCATCCTGTCCCACCTCTGGAAATACCGGATACCCAAGTTCCTCGCATACCTTGCACAGCGGGTCGGCCGCGGATATCCGGATGCGGCGGATATAATAAGGCGCGTGGGAATAATGGATCCCGCTGGAAACGGTTGGAAGCAGAGACAGCGTTCCTTCCGGTTTTACCGTCGTCACCAGAAGAGGCTCTGTCTGATTCAGCTGGCGGGCCAGTTTCTTCGCCGCGTCGTGGGCCGTCTCCCGCAGTTTTTTAAGGAGCGTGATCTGCCCCTCCCTGTTCATCCCTGTGGCGTTTACCATATCCTGCCATCCGGTTAAAGAACAGCCAAGGAGCCTGTCTCTCTGCTGTACGCGGTTCCATTCATGCATTTCCAGTTCCCGGCAGGTCATCCGGTATCCTGCTCTGGCAGAAAGCCTCTGGGCCTTGAGAAGCGCCGCCTCGTCCAGCTTTCCGTCATGAACAAAGGCCATCACATTGACAGTAGTCAGGTTGCACATTCCATGACTGTCCAGAAGGATCTCTCCGCAGGGATTGCAGCCCCGGAAATCTGCTCTTCTCTTCTGTCCGGCTTCTTCGTTTACCCATCCGGGCTCCCCGGAATAGCGCATCTGCTGCAAATGCCAGTGAAGCTGCTCTCTGGCAGGTTTTTTCCGGTAAAAAATAGAATTGTTGCTCATCTGGCGGTGAGCGATACTTTTATCGATCTCCCAGTGTCCGTTCACCTGACGGTAAAGATTACTCTTCGCCTGGATACATTCCTCGTCGTTCTGGTCGATAAGGCCGATCTCCGAGGTACGGCGCACGCCGCCGGAAACCACGTTCTCCCCAATGATATTGGCGATGTCCAGAAGGTCGATGGGGGCAAGCTGGATATATTTCTTCCCTTTGCGGGCGCCTGCGGAAATAATTACTTTATGAATTTTATCCAGCATTGTCATCATAGATTCATAGCCGCTGGCTGTACCGCCGAAAATATGAAGCCTTTCTCCTCTGGGGCGGATGCTGTCGTATTCTACAATAATGGTATTGATCTTTGCGTACTCCCGGTTGGTGAGGAACTGGAAATAGTGATCCAGCGCCTGTGCCCATCCTTCTTTCGAGTCCCCTACCGCCATCGTCACTGTGTCTCCGGAAAAGTCCAGATTGGTATATTCCAGACGATTCTCAGGCTCTCTCGGCGAATACGCTTTGTGAAGGATCCTCATATCTGTGCGGATCTTCGGCAGCTTCCGGGCGTCCTCTTTTAACACACGGACTCCTACGCCGCTTCCGATCATTAAAAGATAAAACAGATCGTGATAAGCGTGAAAATCATCGATCACTTCAAAAGCACAGTTATAGTTCGCCATAGGATAGGCGTCCGCCACCTTGGTGTTTCCCACCCAGAAAGTACGTCCGGAAAGAAACTGACGCAGATGATAGATATTGTCGTAAAGGGTTTCCGCTTCTTCTCTTGTGGTAGGAGCCAGCGAGCAGTTATACTCCACCGCCCGGCGGACAGTCTCCCACCAGAATTCCCTCCGGCCATACCGGGGGATATAGCGGGAATAAGTTCTGGAATATACAAAGGCCCCAAGCTGCTCCATGGGATTGGGCGTATGTTTGTAAGTGCTTAAAAAATCTCTGGAAAGAAGCCCTGACTTCCACTCTTCTCTTGTATGTTCCTTTTCCCTTCTGTACAGAATATATGCTTTGGCTGTACGGAATCTCTGCTGCTCAAAAAGGCATTCCTCCACCATATCCTGGATGGTTTCAATGCCTACGATATCTTCCTTCAAAGCCAGAAGCTTCTGTTCGATCACGTCTGTCGTTTTTTCTTCCATCTCCTCGTCCTGCTCTCCTGCCGCCGCAGCAGCAAGACCGATGGCGCGGAAAATATATTTTTTGTCAAAAGGGACAACCGCCCCGTTTCTCTTTCTAACCTTCATGCCGATTCCTCCGCTTCCTGTATTTTTTATGTCTCTGGAACTTCTTTTCAAAATTTCAGTTTTTTCATAGCCGCGTCTTTCGCCGCAGCCTTTTTCTATTATATCGCTCCAGCCCCGGAGCGTCAATTATCCGGAGGGTATATTTTTATCTTTTTCACAAGATATAGTGTTTTATACATTTATGAAATACATTTTATTGGACCAACGGATATATCTAGTTTTTTAACGTTATCCTTATTCCATATACCTGCACAATCGAAAAAGAGAGACTGCGGGATCTCCTACAGTCTCTCCTTCCAGAGTAATGCATTCTATATTATTTATTTTTCCAGGGCAACTGTCTCAAAAGGTCTCAGCGTAATACATCCGCTGCCGCTCTGGACGCCTTCATAATTTCCCACAAGTTTGCGGTATTCCGTCCACGCCGCCTCTGCCGGAACAGCGATCTCTTTTCCGGTCAGATTGTTCAGCACGATCAGTTCTTCTTCCCCACAGGTTCTCCGATAGGCAAGGACGTCTTCATTTTCCTTCTCAAAGAACTCAATGGTTCCTTTTGAGATCACGTCTTTATCCTTGCGCAGGGCAACCAGATTTTTATAGAAAGAATAAATGGAATCTTTATCTTTTATCTGTTTTTCCGCGTTAATGTCCTTATAATTTGCCGTTACCTCAAGCCATGGCGTTCCTTCCGTAAATCCGGCGTTTTTGCCGTCGGACCACTGCACAGGCGTACGTCCATTGTCTCTGGAACGGGCGGCAAGAATTTCCAGCGCTTCTTTCTCTGTTTTTCCCTGCTTAAGAAGAATCTTATAGTAATTCAGACTTTCCACGTCACGGTACTGGGAAATACTGGTATAGTGGGCGTTGGTCATTCCCAGTTCCTCGCCCTGATAAATATACGGGGTTCCTCTCATCAGATGAATGGCCGCAGCCAGCATTTTGGCAGATTTCTTCCAGTATTTTTCCTCATCGCCGAATCTGGATACTGTACGGGGCTGATCATGGTTGCACCAGAACAGGGCGTTCCATCCATGTCCTTCCTGCATTCCCGTCTGCCACTTCTCAAACAGCTTCTTCAGCGCCATCCGGTCCGGCTCCATCAGCGCCCATTTGTCCCCGTTCTTATAATCCACTTTCAGATGATGGAAATTAAAGCACATGGACAGTTCTTTTTCTTCCGGAGCGGAGTAGCGGATACAGTTTTCCAGTGTAGTGGAAGACATTTCCCCTACAGTGATCATATCGTCGATTCCTGTATCTCTTGTAAGCTCTTTCAGATACTCGTGGACATGAGGACCGTCTGTATAAAATCTTCTGCCGTCGCCTTCATAATCGTTCTCGAAAGTATCCGGTTTGGAGATCAGATTCACTACGTCGAAACGGAAGCCCTTTACGCCCTTTTCCTTCCAGTACAGGATCACCTTTTTCAGCTCGTCTCTCACTTCCGGATTGTCCCAGTTCAGATCCGCCTGTGACACATCGAACAGGTGAAGGTACCATTTTCCAAGAGAAGGCACATACTCCCATGCAGGTCCGCCGAACTTCGACTGCCAGTTCGTAGGAACCTGATCCGGTGTTCCCTCCCGGAAAATATAGTAATTCTGATATTTTTCGTCTCCGGCAAGGGCTTTCTGGAACCATTCATGGTCTGTGGAGGTATGGTTAAACACCATATCCAGCATCAGTCCCATTCCTCTTTTGTCCGCCTCCCGGATCAGCTCCTCCATATCCTCCATCGTACCGAATCTGAGGTCGATGCTGCAATAATCCGCAACATCATACCCATTATCGTTCTGAGGAGAAACAAACACCGGGGTAAGCCACAGGTAATCCGGCCCAAGCTCTTTCAGATAATCCAGTTTCTCAATAATTCCTTTCAGATCTCCCAGTCCGTCTCCATTGGAATCCATAAAAGACTTGGGATAAATCTGATAAACCACTTTACTGCTGAAATCTGCCATTGGAATTCTCCTTTTCTGTCATATTCGGTTTAAAACTTCTCATTCAAAGGACGCAACTTCCGTTTCTCCTGCTTTTGCCTGTATGCCGGTAGTAAACTGGATATTCTTCGCATTGCCTTCCTCTGTGATAATGCACACTGTTACATCCGGATGTCCGGCCGCTTTGATCTTTTCTCTGCTGAAACGGATCAGCGGAGTTCCTGCCTTTACTTTCTGTCCCTCTGAAATAAGATACTCAAATCCGTCGCCGTTCATATCTACCGTATCGATACCGATATGCAGAAGAACTTCCATACCGTTTGTCATGGACAGCCCTACGGCGTGTCTGGATCCCTCCATCAGCACTGTTACTTCCGCGTCTATCGGAGAATATAAGGTTTCGTTTTCCGGTACGATGGCCAGTCCGTCCCCCATCACACCTTCAGAAAATACGCCGTCGTTTACCTCTTTCAGAGGAATCACTTTTCCTGTCAGAAATGCTTTAAATACTTTTTCGCCTTCTTCAGAATTTTCTTTTTCTTTCATAAGAGAAGCCGTTACGCCTGCCGCCGCGCTTGCGCCTGCCCCTGCTGCGATCTCTGCCATTTCCGCGGCTGTTTCTGTGTTTACAGAAGTCTCTTCCGCAAGCTTTTTCTTACCTACGATCAATGTAAGAACAAGGGGCACCGCAATAGCGATCGCCATACAGATGGCGAAGCTTGCCATATACTGCGGCTGGATGGAAAGGATTCCCGGAAGCCCGCCTACGCCGATAGCGTTTGCTGTTGTGGATGTCGCCACACAGACGACGGCTGCCAGAGCGGAACCGATCATACCGCAGATAAACGGAAATCCATGTTTCAGATTTACACCAAAGATAGCCGGCTCTGTTACGCCCAGATAACAGGATACGCAGGAGGGTACGTTTACTTCCTGGGCCGCCTCATTCTTTCTCTGAAGGATGATCATACCCAGCACTGCGGAACCCTGAGCGATATTGGAAAGAGCGATCATCGGCCACAGCATGGTTCCGCCGTAATCAGCGATAAGCTGTAAGTCAATGGCATTGGACATATGATGAAGTCCTGTAATAACAAGCGGCGCGTAAACAAGGCCGAATATTGCGCCGAAGATTACCTTGAGCGGGCCTGTAATTCCTGCAAATACTACAGTGGAGATCACATCTCCGATCTTCCAGCCAATGGGTCCCAGGATAAAGTGTGCCGCCATAACCGCAAGAAGGAGGCTGCAGAATGGAACCACGATCATGGACACTACCTGAGGCGTTATCTTCCGGAAGAATTTTTCCAGATACACCAGAGTAAAGGCCGCCAGGATCGCCGGGATCACCTGTCCCTGATATCCGATCATGTTGACTTTAATGAATCCGAAATCCCATTTCGGAATATCTGCCGCAGCCGTCGTCGCTACGGAATACGCGTTCAGAAGCTGACCGGAAACAAGGGTAAGGCCGAGAACGATACCCAGCATCTGTGTAGTACCCATCTTTTTTGTCACAGACCAGCAGATACCAACCGGAAGCATATGGAACACAGCTTCGCCGATCAGCCACAGAAAGCTGTCGATTCCTGACCAGAACTGGCTGATATCACATAAAGTCTTCGTGCCGTTTTCAAAAAGATACAGACTGTCGATACAGTTACGGAAGCCCAGGATCAGACCTCCTGTGATGATCGCCGGGATCAGCGGAGCAAAGATCTCCGCCAGAGCGGTAACGATCCTCTGCAATGGATTCTGATTCTTCTTCGCCGCCTGCTTTACCGCATCCTTGGACACACCTTCGATTCCCGCTTCTTTCACGAAATCATTGTAAAAATCAGAAACTGTGTTTCCAATGATCACCTGAAACTGTCCGGATTGGGTGAAGCTTCCCTTCACCACTTTCATGGCCTCGATCGCTTTGATATCCGCCTTGCCGGGATCGACCAGAGCAAAACGCATTCTTGTCATACAGTGCGATACGGCCGCAATGTTTTCCCTGCCGCCTACATGGCGGAGCAGTTCTTTTGCATCTTCTGCATACTTACCCATTTTCCTTTCCTCCCTGATTTATATTTGGTTAAGCTGCCATTCTGTCCATTTCGCTCTCGTATTTTTATGGACATCTGCTATGCTTTATATATACCACACTTGTTTAAACATGTCAACAGATTTCATCAAAATTTGTTTAAACAACTTTTTAAAAATCTATTGACAATCACACCTGAGGTTTTATAATAAAGATATCTGGAATATTCCCAGAAACTACAACTATATTCCGAAGGAAGTGATGTTTTATGCCAAAAGCAATCTACCAGACTATTTACAGAGACTTAAAAGAAAAGATTGAACAGAATGAATTTGCCTATCAGGAATTACTTCCCCCGGAACATCAGTTGACGAAAAAGTACGACTGTTCCCGGAATACTCTCCGGCGCGCCATTAGCTGTCTTGTAACAGACGGATACGTCCAGACTATGCAGGGAAAAGGCGTCCGCAATATATACCGCCCCATTGAGCAGACCTCTTTTACGATTGGAGAGATTGAAAGTTTCCGCGAATCTGCAAAAAGAAACGGCCTGACGCCCCGCACCCGCGTACTTTTATTCGTGGAGCTGGCCGTAAGTGAAAGACAGGCTTCATATACAGGTTTTCCCCCGGGAACAGAGGTTTATTATATCCAGAGGCTTCATTATCTGGACGATCTCCCTCTGATCATTAATCATAACTATTTTCTGAAGGAGGCCGTTCCGGGACTTACAAAAGAAATTGCCGAGAATTCTATCTACGATTATCTGGAAAATACGCTGCACATGACAATCGTAAACAGCAAACGTGTGATGACCGTGGAAAAGATCACAGAAATTGATGAGAAATATCTGAAGCTGAACGTGGACGACTACAACTGTATGGCGGTGGTCAGCAGCCAGACCTACAACAGCGACGGGATTATGTTTGAGTACACCCAGTCCCGCCATCGCCCGGATTATTTCCGGTTCTATGACAATGCGGTAAGACGATAATATAGAACAAGAAAGGATGCCATGAATCTCTTCATCGCATCCTTTTCCTTTATTTCCATTGTTACCGTATATAAATACCGTCTTTTCCCATAAATCCGCCCGCGGGACAGCACTCTCTCCAGAGATCGCTGTTCTCGTCTTTCAGAAATCCGTAGTCGTCTTCCATAAGATGGCGGAACATGGCTTTCGGCATACCGAAAAGTATCCTGCGTTCTTCCCCTGCTTTTTCATTCTGGGTAAAACAGGGCAGCGACAGGGACACCTCCGCCCTGGCTCCATTGAAGCTGGTTCCCGCGCCGCATTCCAGAAACGTCTCAAAAACAGGCCTGTAATAGGCTTTCCAGAACTGCTCCTGTCCGAAGCCAAGCTGTTCTCCTTTGTTCTGATCCGAATCGGGATCTCTCACAACGCCGCAGAGATACCCCCGCTCGTAATAAGTCATGCACACTGCCGCCGGATCCGGTTTGGCGCCGTTCACGGAAGCGATGGCCTCCACCTGCTGGCTGCCTTTTCTCAGCGCCTGTTCTCTCCGGTTGCTTCCTCCCTTGGCCTCCCAGACGCTCCAGGAATCGTCCGCCATACGGTACCCGATCATATCCGGTCTCCATTCGCCTGCAAAAAAATCTATAAAACCGTCTCCGTTCTCCTTCTCGATCAGGTTCAGATGAGTCAGATAATCCACGCCGTACAGCCTTCTGCTGATCAGTTTTGTAAAAAACATCCCCAGATAATAGGACATCACACTTTTTTCTGAAGAATCCAGATAAGCGATGTTTTTAGATTTTTTCAGTCTGTCTCCTTCTGTATCGAGAGCAGTCTCCACAAGAAATATCTTATAAAGCAGCCCGGATTTTCTCTTGGAAAACCAGGCGGGAGTCAGTCTCTGCAGCGGCATCCCGCAGGTGATCACCGCGTGCAGGAGTTCTTTATTGGTAAATTCCAGTTCAACCGTCTCGCTGGAAAGCCCCGTCTGATTCTCACAGTCCTCCAGCTCCAGTGAAATAGTATAATTCCTGTCTTCTGTCAAGATCATAATATATCCTCTTCTGTTCTCTTATCATAATCTGTTTCCGATACAGCAATTATAGCATTTTCCTCAGCGGCGCGCAAATAAAACAGAGCCGGCTCCCGAAGGAACCGGCTCCTGATCATGAACTAATTCATATAAGTTTTCAGCCAGGTATATACTTTCTGCTGTCTTGTTTTGTATGCGCCTACCTGATTGCCTGTATCTGTGTTGAGAGCAGCATAGATGCTGTCCAGTGTAACAGGTTTCGCTGTTTTGCCAAGAATTCTGGTAACAGCTCCGTATCCGCCCTGATGGCGTACATTGATCAGCATACCTACCGACCTTGCTTCTGTAATGCCAAGACTGCGGATCTCAGTTTCATACTCGCGGATCTGCTCGTACATAAGCTGATCCTGACATGCTCTTCCGTACTGGCATCCGATCAGCAGCTTGATTCTGTAGATCTTCAGATCATCGCTGGTCTTCGGCACGCCGGTTTCTTTGTAGGAGGCTGACCGGGTCAGCTTATAGCTGGACCAGTTCTCATTGACAACGTCATTCCAGACAAGATTATCAGAATCATATCTGCTCCAGATTGACGGATATTTGTCATGGATCAGCTTCAGCAGTCTCTGGGCTTCCGTAGCATACCACTGCCCTGCTCCGATAGTAATCGCATGCTCTGCGCCGCTGTTGGTATACGCCTCGGTGAAATCATCATACGCCTGATTGCCGTATACCTGTCCGCCTGTCTCCACTGCATAGAGGATTTTCTTCATAACATCCATCTGTGTTGTATTGAATTTGGAATAGCTGTTGGATACAGAATCGTTGGATGCAGCAGGTATCCCGGGCGTGGTCACAACAGGAGTATTGCTCATTGCCGCAAGATAGTTCACATTGCCGCCGCGTTTATACGGACGTACACAGTAGGCATATTTCGTGTTGGCCGCTGCGTTGGTATCTGCATAGGACGTCTTCGTCCGGTCCAGGGTGGCAATTACCTGCCAGCTGTTTCCGGATGTCTTTCTGTATATGTAATATCCGTCGCATCTTGTCACTCTTGTCCACTGTACGTTCACTCTGCTGCTGGAAACAGCCTTGGCTGTAACAGTTGTCGTCAAAGGACGTGTGGCTCCTGTGACAGGAGTAAAGATACTGTAAACGTTCTTTCCGCCTTCTTTGCGGTATGCGCGTACTGCATACTGGTAAGGCTTGCCTTCTGTAAGATTCCGGTCAAGGTAGGAAGTCGCTCCCTTGCTTACGACCCGGATCCTCGTCCAGGGAAGTTTCACGGATTCTCTTCTGTAGATCACATAACCCTGCGCAATGGAGGACTTGTTCCAGCTGATCCTCAGCGCCGCCGTACTGGACGCCTGTACAGTTGCCGTGATCCTGTTATTGCGGATGGACGCCGCCGCGCTTACCGGAATCTCCATGCAGAAAACTGTGGTAAGCATAACTGCCAGCGCAAGTATAATAGAAATCCCGCGTCTTCCTGTTCTCTTCTCTTTCATTCAACTCTCCCTTTCATGATTTACAAGGCTCTTTTTACATTTTAAAGAAAAGTTGAAGAAAAATCAAGTGTTTTTTACGATATATTATATAGTTATTACATTTATCTTACGTCACTCAGGAAGAACAGTGCAAGCGTACCCGGGCCGGAATGCGCCCCGATGGTGGCGCCCACATGGTTGATAATCTCTGTTTTGATCTGATATTTTTCTTTTATTTTAGCGGAAAGGAACTCCGCATCCTCTTTGCAGTCTCCATGACTGATAAATATGGTATCGCAGGTGTCCTTATAGCTTCCGATCTTCTGATCCATCAAAGACACCAGCTCGAGAATGGACTTCTTCCTTCCTCTCACCTTGCCCACAGGGATCAGCTTGCCCTCGTCGTCCACATGGAGGACGGGTTTGATGTTCAGCATACCGCCCAGAACCGCTGTGGTTTTGGAGACACGGCCTCCCCGGTACAGATGATTCAGATCGTCCACGGTAAACAAATGGGCGATATTTTTCTTATGGTCTTCTGTCCATTTTGCTGTTGTCTCGAAATCCGCGCCCTCTTCTTTCATCTTCTGGGCAAGGTATACCAGAAGCCCCTGACCCAGAGAGGCGGCAAGAGAATCCACCACAACAATACGACGGTCCGGATACTCCTCTGCCAGATCCTCCGCGGCAATGCGGCAGCTGTTATAGGTTCCGCTCAAACCTGAGGAAAATGCTATGTGGAGAATATCTTTGCCCTCCTTCAGGTATGGCTCGAACAGTTCCTTAACGTCATTGGGATTCACCTGAGCTGTGGTGGGGAGGGAACCGCTGCGCATCTTTGCGTAAAATTCCTCTACAGGCAGAAAATTCTCATGGGAATAATGATTCCCGTCCATGGAATAACTGAGGTAAGTGCATCCCACGCCATGTTCCATATAATAGCTCTCCGGAAGATCCGCATTGTTATCTGTTGTGATCACATATTCGTTCATGATTTTTCCTTCCCGCCCGCGCCTGTATTTAAGCTTCATACCTAAAGTTCCTCCGGCCTGCAGGCATTTCCATTTCTTATTTATCACTGTCCGTCTTCCCTGTCAGGATCTCTGTACTGCCGGACAGATTCATATAAATGTATCATATCACCCGTCAACCGGTTGTGCAACCTTTTCTCCCAGTACTTTCAGCGCTTCCTTAAGCTGGTTATCCTCCTCATGGCTGATCTCCTCTTTATTGAGAAGGGCTGTATCCAGTTTCACTTCCACATCCGGCGTTATCCCTGTATTGTTGATGGAATTCCCGTCGGGCGTATAATAATCCGCTACTGTCAGCTTCACAGCGCTTCCGTCATCCAGCTTATGGACTGCCTGGACGACTCCTTTGCCGTATGTCACTGTTCCCACGACAGTCCCCACGCCATAGTCCTTGACAGCGCCTGCAAAAATTTCCGCGGCGCTGGCGCTCCCTTCGTTTACAAGTACCGCCAGCGGGATCTCCAGAGGATTCTCCCCGTCGCAGGTTTCCTCCTGACGGTTGCCGTATTTATCCTCCGTATACACAATGATCCCCTCCGGAAGAATGCTGCGCAGGACTTCGCACACAGACGTGAGAAGGCCGCCGGGGTTATTCCTGAGATCGATCACCAGCCGCTGCATTCCCTGCTCTTCCAGAGAGGCAAAAGCCTCTTCATACTGTTTCGGCGTGACGCCGGTAAACTGGGATATCCGTATATACCCGGTATCCTCGTCCAGCATTTCCTCAAACACGGAGGGAAGTTCCACATCCTGTACGTTTACAGATACTTCAAACGGCTCCTCCACTCCCTGCCTGTGAACGGTAAGCTTTACCTCCCGGCCTTCCGCTTCTTTGATCATTTCCACCACTTCAGACGCTTCTTTTTCTGTAATGTCTGTTCCGTCAACGGCGCTGATCACATCTTCCGCCTTAAGCCCTGCCAGATCGCCCGGTCCCTCTTCATAACACTCCGCAATCCTTATGCCGCCTTCCGGATTCTCCTGTATGGTAACGCCAATCCCCACATAGGAGCCTTCGGTAGTGGAATTCGTCTGTTCATACTGCTCGGCGGTATAATAACAGGAATACGGATCTCCCAGGCCGTAAAGAAGGCCTGTATATACCCCCTCCGCAAGACTGTCTTCATCTATTTCCCCGAGATATTCCTGATCGATCAGCGCTTCCAGGTAATTCAGTTTCCGCGCGTGGTCCGGATCGGAAAGAACGCCCCTGTTCTGCAGGGAATATCCCGCATAAACGCCGGCCGCCACCGCCGCGGCGGCCAGGACGCCTGTAACGACTCCCTTGATATATGCACTGTTTTTCATGCTAACCTCCTGTCTGTCTCTCTGCTGCCGCCTTATTTCTCAGGATAAATGAGAAACGGCATAAAGCCTTCTGCTTTATGCCGTACATTATATCATACTCTTAAGTGTTTTCTGGTAGTCCAGAAACTTCCGATCAGGCCGATTCCGATCCCGAGAGCCACGCTGATAGGCACCAGAACGCGATAGATATTCGCCACCGGTATAAATTCCACCACGCCGGTAAGGACATTAAACCGGGTCAGGACATACTCTACTGCCGTATTATAAAGGAAATACAGCGCCGTAAGCGGGATCGCCGCTCCGATCAGACCCAGGACCATACCCTCAAGAACGAAGGGCGCCCGGACAAAACCGTCTGTAGCTCCGATATATTTCATGATTCCGATCTCTTCCTTACGGACGGCAATACCCACGGAAACAGTATTGCTGATCAGGAATACGGAGATCACAATAAGAAGTACGATAATCACCAGGGACGCATAAGATACCAGACGGTTAAAGCTTCCCAGTGTATTGGCGGCTTCCTCCGACTGCTCCACCTCACGCACCTGATCCAGCCCCTGGATATAGGAGACAAGTTCTCCCTGCATCTCGATCTGATTCATGTACACCGCAAGGTTGGCGGAATTAACAAGCGGATTATCGTCCCGGAAACCTTCCGCAGCGTCGGAGCCCTGGAAATACTCCTCTTTAAAATCCTCCCAGGCCTGATCGGCGGAGGTAAACTCCACTTTCTCCACTTCCGGCCGCTGACTGATCATGGCGCTGATCTGGTCGATCTGCTCCTGGGTGGTTCCCTCGTTAAAAAAGACTGTGATGGGGACTTCCTGCTCTACCTTATGAGCAATATTGTCCACATTATTAACGATAGAATAAAACACTCCTACCAGAAAGATGCAGGCCGCCATGGTCAGGATCGACGCCAGCGAAAACATCCAGTTCCGTTTAATATTAACAATTCCCTGTTTCAGGGTAAACCAAATCGTACTAGGCCTCATGATATCCTCCCTCTCTCTCGTCGCTGACAATGACGCCTTCGTCCATGGTAACAACTCTCTTCTTCATAGTATTCACGATATCTTTATTGTGCGTTACCACAAGCACCGTTGTCCCGCGCTCATTGATCTGCTCCAGAAGCTGCATGATCTCTTCTGAAGTCTTGGGGTCCAGGTTACCGGTAGGCTCGTCTGCCAGCAGAATGTCCGGACGGTTCACCAGCGCTCTGGCAAGGGCGACTCTCTGCTGCTCGCCTCCGGAAAGCTCGTCAGGATATGACTTATATTTTTCGGCAAGGCCCACTTCCTGAAGGACCTCAGGAACACGGCGGCGGATCACGCGGCCCGGCCTTCCGATCACCCTCTGGGCAAACGCCACATTCTCATATACATTGCGGTCTTTCAGAAGACGGAAGTCCTGGAACACTACGCCAAGCTTCCTGCGGTATTTCGCCACACGGCGGTGCTTCATTGTCTCCAGTCTCTCCCCGCTGACGATCATCTGGCCGCTGGTGCTGTCCAGCTCCTTCATCAGAAGTTTGACCAGGGTTGTTTTACCGGATCCGCTGCTTCCCACAACGAAGACAAATTCACCCTTGTCCACGTGCAGATTCACATGATTCACAGCCGGAAGCCCCTTCCCGTAGGATTTACTTACATCAATCAGATCAATCATAATATCCTCCTCTGTTTTCTTCCTGTTTCATGGATAAAACAAACTTGTTTCCTGTATTAAAACAATCAAAATGCTGCCAGAGGCTCCGGCAGCATTTCTCCGTTATCTGCGCCATAAATATTAACCCATTTGTAACAATGTTGTAACATATTCCAGGGCAGATTGCAAGCATTTTTCTTTTTTTCATAGAAAATTCATATAAACAGGATCAATATTCCAGTGTTTCCATGTACTTCATATACTTCACAACCATCAGCGCGATCTTGAAAGTGATCGCGTCCTCAAACACTCTCAGATCCAGTCCTGTACTCTTCTGAAGCTTATCCAGTCTGTATACAAGAGTATTCCTGTGGATATAAAGCTGTCTTGAAGTCTCGGAAACATTCAGGCTGTTCTCAAAGAATTTATCGATAGTCACCAGAGTCTCCTCATCGAAGTCATCCGGAGACTTGTTCTCAAAGATCTCCTTGATAAACATCTTGCACAGCGGGATGGGCAGCTGATAGATCAGACGTCCGATTCCCAGCGTGCTGTATGCGATCACATCCCTGTCCCCGAAGAAAATCTTGCCGATATCAAGAGCCATCCTTGCTTCCTTGTAGGAACGGGACACTTCTTTCAGTTCATTTACGATCGTTCCGAAGGCGATATGAGTCTCTCCGTCCTGGCTGTATCCCAGGGTATCGAGAAGGGCATGGGAGAGTTTCTCCATGTCGCTGTAGTTCTCGCCTTCCTCCAGCTGCTTCACGATAATAATGCTCTTCTCATCCACAGCTGTGATAAAATCCTTCGTCTTGCCGCCGAAGAAGCTCTTAACGCTCTCCATCACGTTACGATCCTTCTCCTGCTGCATCTCAAGGATCAGGACAATACGGCGCACGTCCGCGTCGATATGAAGCTTCTTGGCACGGTTATAGATATCCACAAGGAGCAGGTTGTCAAGAAGAAGATTCTTGATAAAGCTGTCCTTATCAAAACGTTCTTTATAGGCAACGATCAGGTTCTGGATCTGGAACGCCGCCAGCTTGCCTACCATATAGGTATCCTCATCGTCTCCATGGGCTACCAGAATATATTCCAGCTGATAATCATCACACACCTTAAAATACTGAAATCCCTTAACAAGCTGGCTGTCTGCCTGAGATTCCACGAAAGCCTGGATATCTCCCGGCTGAATGACAAAGTCTGAAAATGTAGACGCCAGAACCTTACCCTCTGTGTCAATGATGCAGAACTCTGTTCTGGAAATTTCTTTTAACCCTTCCAGGGTATTCTGAAGTACCTGATTTGATATCATCTGTCAACATCCCTTCCCATTTCTTGTGTATGTTTCTGCTGTTTTCCCCATAAAAACCTATACATAGGGATATTTTAATACAAATTCACCAAAAATGAAAGAGGAAAACTGAACTTTTTTACAAATTTTTGTGTATTATTCCTATCTTTCTATAAATCCCTCTCCGTGTACTTCCCTCACATCACCCACGATCACAAAAGCCTGGGGATCGATCTCATCGATTTTTTCCTTCAGATATACCAGCTGTTTTTTTGCCAGCACACAGTAAAGCATCAGTTTCTCCTGCCCGGAATACATGCCTTTCGCTGAAATCCCTGTAACGCCTCTGTCCAGATCGCTCATGATCATGGCAGAGATACTGTCCGGTTTGTCTGTGATGATATAGACAGATTTGGAGAATTTCAGACCCTCAATCAGTCCGTCGGATACCTTCGTCACCAGGAATACGGCAATGATCGCATAAAGAGCTCTCTCCACACCGAACACAAAGGCGCCGATCAGCACGATCGTGCCGTCCACAAACTGCATGATCTGCGCGATGGAATAATGCTTCAGATATTTCTGGATCAGCGCCGACAAAAGATCCGTTCCGCCTGTGGTCCCGCCGCCCAGGAACACAAGGCCGATTCCCACTCCCATCAGGACGCCGCCGTAAACGGCCGAGAGCAGAAGGTCATGGGCAAGCTCCCACGCGGGAAGCACCGCCAGCCACAGAGTCAGCGAACCGTCGCCGATCAGCGCCTTCTTCGCGAAAGTCATTCCTTTTAGCTTTATCGCCAGTAAAAACATGGGGATATTCAGCACCATATTGGTCATCCACAGCGGTACTTCCCATCCGTAAAGAGCTCCGGATCCGGCTTTCGCAAGAATGGCGATGCCGGAAAATCCGCCTGTGACCAGGCCGGCCGAATCAAAGCAGGAACTGATTCCCATGGCCATCAGGCCGGTTCCCGCCAAAATAAAAAGATATTCCATATACCATGGTTTTTTCCCTGTAAACGCCATATGAATTCCTCCTGTCCATAATATTTTCTCACTTCCTCACAGCGCCGCGGCAGGTTCATCTCTGCGGCTTGGAGCGTGTTGCCCCTTGTACATTAACGCTATGCTATATTGAAGTTTTTTTATATACACGAAAAGAACGGGGCACGGCCTCTGGCCGTTTCCCGTTCTTAGTCTGCCCTATTTTTCAGGTTTATTGATAAACTCTATGAAATTGTAACTTTCCACAATCTGAAAATATTTCACGATCCGGGGGTAGAGAGGCTCTGCCTTTTCGCCGAACTCCTCCTTCACCAGCGCCGCGATATCCGCCACTGTTTTCTCTCCGTCGATCAGGGGCCAGATAAAAGTCCCCTGGGCGTCCAGATGCACCTTGGTAAACCTCGGCTTGCCAAAAACCTTCTGGGCTATAGTGTTCATGATCCCGGTGTTTTCGATTTCCAGGATCACTCTTTCTTTCAGATCTCTGTGCCATCTCAGGGCTTCATTTCTTCTGGGGATCAGATCCAGGTAATTAAGATCTGTCTCCCCTTTTTTTCTTTTTTTTCTCATCAGGCTTTTCTTTTATTCCAAAGTGAAAACTTCAAAAGCAGCAGGATCATCAGGATCATGATCACAACACCGCCGATGTTTCCGAAGCTGACAATGCCGGAAATATCCGGGCTGATATGAGCGATGGTAAGGATCGCAAGGGTGATGCCCACAAGACCTTCTCCGGCGATCATACCGGCGCAGTAAAGCGTTCCGTTGGTGGACTGCGCTTCTTTTGTCTTCTGGTCAACGTTCTTTCTGCCGTCCATGAACAGACGTACAACGCCGCCGATCATAATGGTAGCGTTCAGATAGATCGGAAGGTAAAGACCGATCGCAAAAGGCATTACCGGGATTCTTAGAATCTCCAGGCCCAGTGCCAGGAACACGCCGATGAATACCAGGTTCCAGGGAAGATTTCCGCCCATGATTCCCTCTACGATCATCTTCATCAGAGCTGCCTGCGGCGCCGGTACGTCTGCTGTGCCGTAGCCCCATGCAGCGTCCAGAAGATAGAGAACTCCTCCGATGGCAAGAGCTGCGATAACAACACCCAGCATCTCGCCGATCTGCTGTTTCTTCGGCGTCGCGCCTAAGAGATAACCGGTTTTCAGGTCCTGTGAAGTATCGCCGGCGATCGCCGCAACAACACAGATAACGGAACCGATGGCAATGGCGCCTTTCATACCGTCAATACCTGTCTGTCCGCTTGCCTTGATTGCCATTGTGGCAATCAGGAGCGTAGCGATAGCCATACCGGAAACCGGGTTATTGGAGCTTCCGATCATACCTACCATACGGGCAGATACAGTCGCGAAGAAGAAACCGAATACTACGATCAGGGCTGCTCCCAGAAGATTTACGGGGATAGCCGGAACGATCCAGATAATAAATACCATGGCAACGATTCCGATAAGGATAGTAGCCATAGAGATATCCTGCTCTGTTCTCAGGGTTCCTTTGGTTGTACCGCCCTTCATGTCTCTCATGGAGTCACGGAAGGTCTTTACGATCAGCGGAAGGGATTTGATCAGGGAGATGATACCGCCTGTGGCGATAGCTCCCGCGCCGATGTATTTTACATAGTTTGTCCAGATGGCAGACGCGCCGCCGTCAGCATAGAGCTGGGCGATTGTCACGCCCTGGTCTGCGGGATACAGCCAGGTATCCGGTCCGAACAGACAGATCAGAGGAACGATCACCATCCAGCCGATCAGAGAACCTACGAACATGAAGGATGCGATCTTCGGTCCTACGATATATCCAACGCCGAGAAGGGCCGGATAAACTTCCATACCGATCTCGCCTTTGAAGGATTTGAATGCCGCCGCAACATCTGCGGGCACTACTTTCAGTCCGTCTACTACAAATTTGAAAATTGCCGCGATTCCCATACCGGAGAATACGGTAGCTGCGTTGGAGCCTCCCTCTTCTCCTGCCAGAAGTACGTCCGCGCATGCGGTTCCTTCGGGATAGGACAGTGTGGCGTGTTCTTTTACGATCAGCGCGTTACGCAGAGGCACCATAAAGAGCACACCGAGAATTCCGCCGCAGAGCGCGATCAGTGTGATCTCCACAAGGCCCGGCTTGTCGCACAGTCCCTCTTCTGCCCATAAAAAAAGGGCCGGCATGGTAAAGATCGCGCCGGCTGCGAGAGATTCTCCCGCGGATCCGATGGTCTGAACCATGTTGCTCTCCAGAATGGAGTTCTTCTTCATAATTACGCGAATGACACCCATGGAAATAACTGCCGACGGAATGGAGGCAGATATCGTCATACCGACACGAAGGCCAAGATAAGCGTTGGCCGCGCCGAATACAACAGCAAGGATCAGACCCATAATTATGGACGTCGCCGTGAATTCCGGGGTAATCTTCTCAGCCGGAATATACGGTTTGAAGTCTTTGTTGTCGTTCATTGCTTTCCTCTCCTTGTAAAAATTTTAAGACCATGTATCATTATAACCATATTACCTGCCGTTTGCAAGGAATATTTCAGCGTTAATGTACAAAAACGCAATACGGTCTGTCATCTCCGCCGTCTCAGCTGTCAGACTCAAGCTGTTTCACCAGATATCTTCCCACGACTCCCGAAAAATTCCGTATATCGCGTATATAGGCGAAATCTTTCCCGAAGATTTTTTTCTCGGCGGCAAGGTCCTTCTCCTCGCCCGCGAACACTCCCAGAACACTGACGTCCAGATTCCGCAGCCGCCGCACTTCCGCCGCCGTGTCGGCAATGGCTGTTTTGCCCTGGTAGGGGCTGGGGTTCTTCGCTTTCGGCCGGTTGACGATCACATCATAGGGACGGCCGTCGCTTAAAATGATCAGTATCTTCTTTTCCTCTTCTCTCTGAAGGAGGCTCTGTCCCACCGTCTTCACCGCCAGTCCGTCCCTGTTGTTGGATGAGGTCACATAGTCGAAAATGTTGTCGTTTGCCGACCTTGGATCGTCATACTCCCGGAACCGGTGGAGGATGGTATAATCCCAGAATGTACAGAAACTCATGACTCTGTGGGGAATGTCCGTATTGCTCAGCGCCTCGCTTATGATATACGCCTGCAGCGCCACCTCCCCCTGGCGGCTCATCTGGGAACCGCTGGCGTCGATCAGGACATCCACGACGAAATCAGAGGCGTCGCTTTTCAGCTCGCGCTCGAACACTCTCGCCTCGCTGCTGCGGCCGATCCTCCACAGCCTTGCCGGAACGATACTTCCCCTGTCGGAGAGGACCGTCTGCGGCTCCCTTCTCAGAACAAGAGATTTCCGGAGCGTATCTGTCAGCGCGGCGATATTGCTCTTGACGATCCTGTGCTTGTCATGAAACAGCCACACATTCTTGTTTCTCAGCCTTTTCGCATATTCGTACTGATAGTTTCTCTTTACCGGGTTTTTCAGGATCCCCTCGGTGAAATAAAGGCTGCAGTCCCCGTGTATTCCCCGGCACATCTGGTAATTGATCCTTTTTTCCTCCGCCTCTGTGAGATAGGTCTTCCCGTAATTCAGTTCCACATAGGTGTAGGCTTTCTCCAGTTCCTCGGGAGTAAGCACGGTGATGCTGCGCTTTTTCTGCTTTTTTTCCTCCATTTCTTCCGTCACGGAGCTGTCCTCCAGACTGGTCATCTGGCTGGTAAGCTGTTTCACATAACTCTCCAGGGCTTCCTCGTACATTTCTTCTGAAAGATAATCCTCCCAGGAATACTCCAGAAGTTCCTCCAGCGTAACAGCCATCACTTTTTCCAGAGAACCGCGGCGTTTTTCAAAAGAAGGATCCACGGCGGAATTATAAAGCTTATCCACAGTCCGGATCAGCGCCATGGTATCCTCCGCCCCGGAGCAGGCGAGAACCTGATCCAGATAAAACCGCAGCTTCTTATCCACCAGATAGTCCCCGTTTTCCAGACGGTTTCTCAGGACAGCAATTTTAAGCCTTCCCGGAATGTCGTCCGGGGAAGGCAGCTCTTCAAACTCCTGATCCAGGATATCCTCAAAAGCACGACGCCGGATGCTTTCCACACCCGGCCGTTCCCCGCATATTTTTTCTCCGATGGCCTCCTCGATACAGAGCTGCGCAAGGGACGTAAGCTGTCCCTCGTCCGCCTGGAGAAAAATCTTTTTTACAAGATAAAGTCCCATAAGGTCTTTATCATAATATCTCGCGAAAGCCCCCTGTTTGATCCCGTCATAGAGGGCAATATCCTCAGACCGGAGAAAAAGAGCCGTGTCCGGCTTCATCTCCAGCCCGTAGTCGCCGCTGACCGTCCAGAGCAGGTTCTTTATTCTGTTTTCCAGCTCGATCCGGCTGTCGTCCGGATCCGGCGCGGCATTTTTATTCATAAACATCCTCTCTGGTCCATTCCTCAGGTATCCTGGTACGGACCGCATCTTCCACGATCTCTTTCTCAAAGATATCAAAAGTCTTGTTCACTACGCCCATCTGAACGGCTTTCCCTGGAGAAAGTCCCGCTTCCACGATCTTCATGGCTCCCAGAAGCCCTCTGAGATCCAGGGCTTTTGTGGATATCTCGCTGTTCAGCGCCTTCAGTTGAAGATCCAGGAACACGCCGGCAAACTGCTCCACCGCCTCTTTTCTGGCCCGGGGAAACATATGTCTGAAAATGAATCCCAGAGATTCTTCCGTCTGGGCGGGCATATCGATCACCATAAATCTGGAAACCAGCGCCTCGTTCAGTTCCTTCGTCCCTGCGTACCCATAATTCATGGTGCCGATAAAACGGGCGGCGGGATGAAGATCTATCTTGTCGTACCCCGGCACATCTATGGAGCGGCGGTAGTCCAGGGTGGCGTGAAGGACGGACACCGCGTCGTTCTTGGCCATATTGATCTCGTCAAGGATACCGAAACCGCCGTATTCCGCGCAGCGGTAGATGCTTCCCTTGCGCAGCTTCACCTGATTGTCCTCAAAAGTATCTGTCCCGATGAGATCGCCGCTGTTGGTGTTCACATGAAAAGATACGTTGTAGGACGGGCGGTTGAAAATATACGCCAGGTTCTCAGCCAGGACATTTTTTCCCGTCGCCTTCGGCCCCGTGAGCAGAAGGTTCTCTCCCTTAAGGAGCGCCGCAATGGACATCTCCAGGATTTCCCTTCCGAAGAACGGGATGGAAGGCTTCACGATCCTGTGAGCCGCTTTCTCGGAAACAGGATACTTCTCCCGGAACTCTCTCACCTGAGCCACAAGACCGGGATCTACGTTCTGCTCCTTCAGAAAATTCAGTTCTTCCATTATTCCTCACTCCAGGTTTCAGACTTCAAAGATCAGGTCGCCGTAGGAAGGCATTGGCCACATTTCTTTATCCACAAGCATTTCCAGCTCGTCCACCGGCCTGCGCAGGGCCTCCATTGCGGGAACGATGGTTTCTCTGCAGTAAACCGCCCGCTCTCTTCCCTCCGGGATCTCCGGAATGCGCAGCGTCACCTCCGAAAGTTTATTCATGGCAACGTCCGTATCCTTGAGAAGCTGTGAACACTGGGTCAGAAGATCCATCTGCACGCTCACGTTAATAGCGCCCGCCGCGCGTACTTTGTTGATGGAATCCGCCAGTACGGTGGTATATTTGATCACCGCCGGGATGATCTGCTTGGTGGCGATATCGGTCATGGTCCTTGCTTCAATATTGACAGCCTTCGCGTAGATCTCATACTGGATCTCCGCACGGGATTCCAGCTCCGCGCGGGTAAACACGTGGAAACTCTCAAAAAGTTCCACTGCTTTCTCTGTGGTAAGAGCCGGAATGGCGTCCACCATGGAAGGAAGATTGGGAAGGCCTCTGCGCTTCGCTTCCTCTTCCCATTCCGGAGCGTAGCCGTTGCCGTTGAATACGATCCGCTGATGCTCCGTAGCGTATTCCTTGATCAGGTCGTGCACGGCCAGGCTGAAATCCGGAGCCGCCTCCAGACGGTCGCAGGCCTCCTTGAAAGCCTGCGCGGTAATGGTGTTCAGCACCACATTGCAGGAAGAGATGGAATCTCTCGCTCCCACCATACGGAACTCAAACTTGTTTCCGGTGAAGGCAAAGGGAGAGGTTCTGTTCCTGTCTGTCGCGTCCTTCATGAAATCCGGAAGGGTCTTAACGCCTGTTTCCAGCTTGCTTCCCTTCTTACTGTGGGTCGCGGTTCCGGTGCTGATCAGCTGCTCCAGCACGTCCTCCAGCTGCTCGCCCAGAAATACGGAGATCACAGCCGGCGGAGCCTCGTTGCCGCCCAGACGGTGGTCGTTGCCCACGTCAGCCGCGGATTCTCTCAGAAGATCCGCATGGATATCCACAGCCTTGAGGATACAGGTCAGGACAAGAAGGAACTGGATATTCTCATGGGGCGTTTTGCCCGGATCCAGAAGATTGATGCCATCGTCTGTGGTCAGCGACCAGTTATTGTGCTTGCCGGAGCCGTTCAGGCCGGCAAAGGGTTTCTCATGAAGAAGGCAGCGCATTCCGTGACGGCTGGCCACTTTCTTGAGGATACGCATCATGATCTGGTTATGGTCTGCAGCGATATTCACCGGCGCATAAATAGGCGCAAGTTCATGCTGCGCAGGCGCCACTTCGTTGTGCTGGGTCTTGGCCGCCACGCCCAGTTTCCAGCACTCCTCGTTTACTTCTTTCATGTAGCCGGAAATCCTCTGGCGGATGGTTCCCAGATAGTGGTCGTCCATCTCCTGCCCCTTGGGAGGCATGGCGCCGAAAAGCGTCCGGCCTGTATAGATCAGGTCCTTCCTCTGGAGCCATTTTTCTTTATCAATAAGGAAATATTCCTGTTCCGCTCCTACAGAAGGAGTCACTCGCTTAGATGTGGTATTTCCAAAAAGGCGGAGCAGACGGAGCGCCTGGGTGTTCACCGCTTCCATGGAACGCAGCAGCGGCGTCTTCTGATCCAGAGCCTCGCCTGTATAGGAACAGAAAGCCGTGGGAATGCACAGTGTTCCGCCGGCGGCGTCATGACGCACAAAAGCCGGGGAAGTGCAGTCCCAGGTCGTATACCCTCTGGCTTCAAATGTCGCCCGTAAACCGCCGGAGGGGAAAGAAGAAGCGTCAGGCTCGCCCTTGATCAGCTCCTTGCCGGAAAAACTCATCAGAACCTTTCCGTTGTCCATGGGAGCTGTAATAAAAGCGTCGTGCTTCTCGGCTGTAACGCCTGTCAGCGGCTGGAACCAGTGGCTGTAATGTGTGGCGCCTTTTTCGATGGCCCACTCTTTCATCTCGTGCGCCACAACGTCGGCGATCTCCATGGTAAGTTCCTTGCCCTCTTCGATGGTCTTCTTCAGCTCTTTGTAGACTTTCTTGGGAAGTCTCGCCTGCATCACAGAGTCATTGAACACATCACATCCAAAAATCTCAGTTACATTAATATAGTCTGACATGTATTTTCTCCTTTATGGTTTATTTTCTGTCATTTGTTTTTCATGCTTTTCAGATAAAGATTCAGCGCCTTGTGCATATTCTCTATCTCCACTGCCGTATGGCTGCCCCCGAATTCTCCGTCCAGAGTCCAGGGGACTTTCTCATCTGTTTCTATGGTGATCTTCCTTGATTTAAAAGAATGTACCAGGTCCGTGTTGTCCCTGCCTACCACCAGCGCCGTCATGATCTCCTGCAGCTCCAGGGGATTCTTCGGCATTTTGATAAGTGTCACCTCAAAATAACCGTCGTTCATGTCCACGTTCTTTCCGGTAAGATTCTTAAAGCCTCCGATGGATCTGGAATTGGATATCATTCCCATCATGAAGTCGTCCTCTACCTCGATCTCCTCAGAGCTTACTTTCATATGATAAGATTTGATGTTAAAGAGACTTTTCACACCTTCCAGAATATAGGCGGCGTGCCCGAGGACGTTTTTCAGGTCCTGGTCCGTCTCATAGGAAACGTCCGTGAACAGTCCGAAAGCCGCGATATAGGCGAAAGTCTGACCGTTAAAACGGCCGATGTCGCAGTGATAAAGTTCCTCTTCCATGATCATCGCCGCGGCTTCCGTCATATTTTTCGGCATAAAAAGGCTGGTGGCAAAATCGTTGGTGCTCCCCGCCGGAATGTAACCGATGGGGACGCTGCTCTTCTCCTCCATAATTCCGGTTACCACCTCGTCAAGAGTTCCGTCTCCTCCGCTGCATACGATCAGGTCTACAGAGGAAGCATACTCCTTCGCCTGCTCGTAGGCGTCCCGCGGCCGCTGTGTCGCACGGATAATGACTTCGTAATCATGTTTGTTAAAAATATCGATAATGTCCAGCAGGTGTGCTTTGATCTTCCCCTTACCTGCCCTGGGATTAAAAACAAAGAGCATTCGTTTTCCCACAAGTCCGATCCCCTTTCTGTCATTTACCTTTTCATGATACAACAAAATCGGATAAATTCCTAGAGGTAAAATAAATGCCCGGAATCCTGATCCAGGATCTCCGGGCTTTCAGTGAGTAGCGAGAGGGGGACTTGAACCCTCGACACTACGGGTATGAACCGTATGCTCTAGCCAGCTGAGCTATCTCGCCATATTCGGTTATATATGGGGCCTATAGGGCTCGAACCTATGACCCTCTGCTTGTAAGGCAGATGCTCTCCCAGCTGAGCTAAGACCCCATATGTTGCAAATCCTGCGAAGTATCCGCCGAAAGCTTCCGCTTCGCTCAACCTGCCTTGCCATTATATAATTTAATCATTTATTTGTCAACAGTTTTTTTGAATTTTTTTACACTTTGCTCAATTCAGCAGAATCCCGGCTTCCGGGCTACAGATTCCCTGCGATCCTGTCTTTCAGTATCGCCAGAATCTCCCGGGGAACATATATGAAAAGCCGCCAGGAACGGTACCGGGACGGCACCGGATAGATCCGGGCGCATCCGCACTTCTTTCCTATGGCTACTCCACGGAACACATGAAAATTGTTGGTCACCACGCCTATGGAAACGTCTTTGCTTCCGATCTTCTCAAGACTGAATCTTATATTCTCCGCTGTATTGACAGACTGATCCTCCAGGAGCAGACGCTCTCCCGCTATTCCCCGGGACGTGAGATAACGGTACATGGCTTCCGCTTCGCTGATCTGCTCTCCCGTTCCTTTGCCTCCGGAAAGAACAGCCCTGGTCCGGGGATTATCTTTCAGATACTGCAAAGCCCTTCTGGTTCTCTCCAGAAGGGCCAGTGTCAGACGTGTACCGTCCACGTGTGCTCCCAGCACGATCAGATAGTCAAGATCTGATGGTACTTTCATCATCTTCCGCAGCAGAATTTATATTTCTTGCCGCTGCCGCAGGGACAGGGATCGTTACGTCCGATCTTATGCGGTTTTACAATAGTACCGGATTTCTTCTGCTCCAGATAAAGCTCTTTTCTCTTCTCCTCAGAGAAAATGTCATTCCACTGGGGCAGGTTATACAGCCAGTCCGCCTTGGCGTCCACCATGTTCTTATAGAGAAGTTCTTTGTCAAATGCAAGATTTACTTTCGTATTCTCGTCCATGGTCTCAATGGGGTTGGGAACCATAAGGCTGTCGTTGATCCCGTCCAGGAATCCTACCATAGTCATGATATCCTGACCGTATTTCTCAGCCAGTTCCTTAACTGTACCGCTCACTGCCTCGTCCGGATTGGAAAGCAGCTGCTCATAAATTCCTTTTTCGATATTGAAATAATTCGCCCAGAATCTCTGGAGCTTACCGCGGTCCTCCTGCTGGTTGTAGGCCATTGCACGCCACTGCTCTAAGATTGTCTTCTCGCTCATCTTATTTCATCCTCTTTTCAAAATTTCTATTGATTTTACACCATCCAGGTGATTATATCATCTTTATCCGAAAAACACAAACATCTCGTTGAAAATTTTTTCTGCCGGATATGTATAAGTTCCCATCCGTCCGGTCATACTATGAATGTTCATTGGAACCCCCTTCAATGAATCAGCCAACAAAAGACAACTTCAGAAATACTTATATCCTCCCCTTAAAGGTCTCAGGACTGACGCATTGCCGCGGTTCTGGGACTTTTTTTATGCTTCCCGCGGTAAACCTCGCCGGATCTGTCCTTATTTTACGCCCAGAGCTTCCAGTTCCGCCGCCGCCTGTTTGAAATCCTGGAAGCAGACAGCCTGAATTCCCAGTTTGCGCGCCGCTTCGCAGTTTTCCGCCGTATCGTCGATAAAGATGCATTCCTGCGGCTTCAGGCCGTATCTGTCCAGAAGGACTTTATAGATTGCAGGTTCCGGTTTCAGTTCCTTTACCTCACAGGAAAATACGATTCCGTCCATATCTTTCAGGAAAGTCAGCCGGTCCCGGGTTCCGGCCAGCATATAATCGCTGTAATTCGAGAGTACATAAGTGTGGTATCCCTGTTTTTTCAGATACTTCACCCATGTTTCCGCATAGGGATACGTTTTTATGGTAGCTGTGCTTCCCTCGATCACTTTGCGGATATCCTCCGCATATTCCGGAGCTCTCTCAGTAAACTGGCGGATATATTCTTCTTCGTCATAAAGCCCTCTGTCCCGTTCCGGCCACACCGGTCCGGCGAAAGTGGCTTCTGCTATCCTGTTATACTCTTCTTCCGGAAATCCGAAGCTTTTCAGATAGTCTTCCCAGTCAAAGGCAACAAGAACACGTCCCACGTCAAATATCACATTTTTGATCATACCCTCTCCTCCTTCTCCCTGCTTCTTCTTATTCAGAAGGCGGTACACAAGCCAGATGGCGTACCCCAGAACAGCGACCGCCATCGCCCCGAAAAGCGAAGCCTGGAACAGTCCCTGGGAAAATTCGCCGGTATTGATTCCCATCAGCGCAAATACCATCGGCAGGCAGAACACCGCCAGCAGGATCACTGCCGCGGCAAGAGCCGCAAATCGTTTCCATTTTTTCATATATACCTCTCCGGATCAGCGCCGGCATACACTGAAAAATACGTCCTCCTGTACACCAACGCTGAAAATCTCTCTGCAAAACACGCCGGAGAAAAAAACTCCGGCGTGTGGCCCGCAGGCTTACACTGCGGGATTATTTTCTGTAAATAATGTCGTCTCTTCCGGGACCGTTGGAAATCATGGTGATAGGGAATCCGATGTGTTTTTCTACGAATTCCACATATTTCCGGCAGTTTTCCGGAAGATCCTCGTATTTCCTGATACCGCGGATATCTGTCTTCCATCCGGGAAGCACTTCCAGAACTGGTTTCGCCTTTTCCAGAAGCCCGGTTACAGGGAAATCTGTCGTCACTTTTCCGTCGATCTCATATCCGGTGCATACCGGGATCTCGTCAAGATATCCCAGAACATCCAGAACGGTAAAGGCAACATCCGTGGTTCCCTGCATACGGCAGCCGTATTTGGAAGCAACACAGTCAAACCATCCCATACGTCTGGGGCGTCCCGTAGTCGCTCCGTACTCGCCGCCGTCTCCGCCTCTTCTGCGGAGCTCGTCCGCTTCCTCGCCGAAAATCTCGGATACGAAAGCGCCTGCGCCCACCGCGCTGGAGTACGCCTTGCAGACGGTGATGATCTTCGTGATGTCATAGGGCGGAACGCCTGCTCCGATAGCGCCGTAGGCAGCCAGTGTGGAGGAAGAGGTAACCATGGGGTAGATTCCGTGATCCGGATCCTTCAGGGAGCCCAGCTGTCCCTCCAGAAGAATCTCTTTGCCCTCTTTCAGAGCGTTCCACAGGAAAAGAGAAACATCGCCCACATAGGGCTCTACCATTTCTCTGTATTTTTTCAGTTCCGCCATGATCTCGTCAGGGTTCAGAAGCGGTTTGTGATAGAGATGCTCAAGAAGAACATTTTTGGTCTCGCAGACACGTTCCACTTTTTCTCTCAGTTCATCTTCAAAGAACAGTTCGTTTACCTGGAATCCGATCTTGGCATATTTATCAGAATAGAAAGGCGCGATGCCGGACTTGGTGGATCCGAAGGATTTTCCGCCCAGCCGCTCTTCCTCATACTGATCGAACAGGATATGATAGGGCATTACGATCTGCGCTCTGTCGGAGATCATGATCTTCGGCGCGGGAACCCCTCTGTCTATAACATCCTGATATTCCTTAAAGAACACCGGAATGTTAAGCGCCACTCCGTTACCGATCACGCTGGTGGTGTGCCCGTAGAACACACCGGACGGAAGGGTATGCAGAGCAAACTTCCCGTAATCGTTTACAATGGTATGGCCCGCATTGGCGCCTCCCTGAAATCTTACAATGATATCCGCCTCTCTGGCGAGCATATCTGTGATCTTTCCCTTGCCCTCGTCTCCCCAGTTGGCTCCAACTACTGCTTTGATCATAACACTATTTCCTCCTCGTGTCTTTCTTTGATCATATATAATCTTTTATCTGTCTGTCAGACATTGATCTCTGCTTTCACGCCCAGAAGATCTCTGCGCTCATCCAGCACAGGCTTCACTGTCTTCGCAAGGAAGGTTTCTGTCTGCTCCTTCGCCCTGCCCACGTATCTGGACGGTTCCATGGCGTTCTTAAGATCCTCAAGAGTGAGATTGAAAGAAGGATCCGCCGCGATCAGTTCCAGAAGGTTATTGTCCTTACCTTCCACCTTCACGGTGCGTCCGGCTTCCATGGAAAGCTCGCGGATACGCTCATGCAGCTCCTGGCGGTCTCCGCCCGCTTTCACGGCGTCCATCATGATGTTCTCCGTAGCCATGAAGGGAAGCTCTGCAAGAAGGTGCTTCTCAATCACTTTGGGATATACCACCAGTCCGTCCACAACATTCAGACACAGATCAAGAATACCGTCGATGGCAAGGAAGCCTTCCGGTATGCTCAGTCTCTTGTTGGCGGAATCGTCCAGCGTTCTCTCAAACCACTGTGTAGCGGACGTGATCGCCGGATTCAGAGCGTCAACCATCACAAATCTGGAAAGAGAAGCGATACGTTCGCTGCGCATGGGGTTTCTCTTATATGCCATGGCGGAAGAGCCGATCTGAGATTTCTCGAAAGGTTCCTCCACTTCTTTCAGATGCTGCAGAAGACGGATGTCATTGGACATCTTATGCGCGCTTGCCGCGATCCCTGCCAGAATATTCAGCACTCTGGTATCTACTTTGCGGGAATAAGTCTGTCCGGAAACCGGATAGCAGCTCTCAAATCCCATTTTCTCAGCGATCATGGGATCGATCTTGTCGATGGTCTCCTGATCCCCGTCAAACAGCTCGAGAAAACTTGCCTGTGTTCCTGTGGTTCCTTTGGAACCCAGAAGTTTCAGGCTTCCCAGCACATATTCCAGATCCTCAAGATCTATGAGGAATTCCTGAGTCCAGAGTGTGGCGCGTTTTCCCACTGTTGTGGGCTGCGCCGGCTGGAAATGAGTAAACGCCAGCGTAGGCTGCGCTTTATATTTATCCGCGAACCGGGAAAGTTCAGCGATTACATTGACCAGTTTCTTTCTCACCAGCTTCAGCGCTTCCGCCATCACGATAATATCCGTATTATCACCTACATAGCAGGAGGTTGCTCCGAGATGGATGATACCTTTTGCTTTGGGGCACTGTACGCCGTATGCATACACATGGGACATAACGTCATGACGCACCTGGCGCTCTCTCTCCTTCGCAACGTCATAATTAATATCGTCCGCATGTTCCTTCAGTTCGTCGATCTGCTCCTGAGTGATGTTCAGACCCAGTTCTTTCTCCGTCTCCGCCAGAGCGATCCACAGCTTTCTCCAGGTGCGGAACTTCATGTCCGGAGAAAAAATGTACTGCATCTCCCTGCTTGCATAGCGTTCCGAAAGAGGGCTTACGTATCTGTCTGTACTCATTCCGATTCTCCTGTTCTTTTAAATTCAGAGCGGTATCTGCCTTCAGGCGGCAGGCCCGTCTTATTATATATCTGTCATACGCTGAAATTATATAACATCCGGTCTTCAAAAGCAATAGATTTTATCGGTTTCATCCCTGATGGAATTTCCCCAGAAATTCTTTCATTCTGGCGTTTCCGGAGGAAAATACCTCCTGAGGCGATCCTTCCACAGCAATCACTCCCTGATCCATGAAAATGATCCTGTCAGAGATATCCCTGGCAAAATTCATCTCATGGGTAACGATCACCATTGTGATGTGAAGATCCGCCAGAGAACGGATCACTCTCAGCACCTCTCCGGTAAGCTCCGGATCCAGCGCCGACGTAGGTTCGTCAAAAAACAGGATCCTGGGATTCAGGGCAAGAGCGCGGGCAATAGCCACACGCTGGCACTGACCGCCGGAAAGCTGACAGGGGTAGGCGTCCTCTTTATCCGAAAGCCCCATCTTTGCCAGAAGTTCCCTCGCCTCTTTATATACCTCGTCCTTACTGCGCTTCTGCACATGAATGGGAGCGTCTGTGATATTTTTCATAACTGAATAATGGGGAAAAAGATTAAAGTTCTGAAACACAAGGCCGAAATACGACTGGATCTCCTTCAGCTGCGTTTTCTTCGGAACCACCGGCCTGCCGTTTTCCATCCATACAGTCTTTTTTCCCATATATGTGATCTCCCCGCTGTCCACGTCCGTAAGCATGGTGGCGCAGCGCAGAAGCGTTGACTTTCCCGATCCGGACGGCCCGATAATGGATACGATCTCGCCCTCTTTTACATGCAGGGAGATATCTTTCAGGACCTCAAGACCGTTAAATTCTTTTCTGATATGTTTCATCTCCAGAAGATTCATGATCCGCTTATTCCTCCTATTGATAGTAGTCCAGCTTCCTCTCGAACCACTCCATCACCCACGCCACAACAAAATTAAAGATATAGTAGAACACGCCGGCAATGAAGAACGGCATAACCGTCGTCTCAGCCGCCGCGATCTGTTTTGCCAGGGCAAACATTTCGATGTAGGATACGGAATATACAAGAGAAGTGTCCTTTACCAGAGTGATGACTTCATTAGTCACTGAGGGAAGAACGATCTTAACCACCTGGGGAAGTATGATCTTGAAAAAGGTCTGCTGTTTGCTGTATCCCAGAAGCTGGGCGGCCTCATACTGTCCCTGGGGAATGGACTCGATTCCCGACCGGTAGATCTCGGCAAAGTAAGCCGCATAGTTCAGGGAACATCCCAGGATGATCGCGGTAAATTTATAACCTCCGATGTTCATTCCCCACAGATAGAAAGGACCGAAATACCACAGCAAAAGCTGCAGCATCAGCGGCGTGCCTCTCATAATGGAAATATAGAACTTCACCAGCCAGCTTAACGGTTTGAACCGGCTTACCCTTCCGAAATACACCACCATGCCGAGGGGCAGGGAAAAGAGAAGCGTCAGGAAAAAGATCATCAGGGTGGATCCAAATCCTGTGGTAAGTTCTCTTAACATTACCTGAAAACTCATTGTTTTTTCCTCCATAAATGATGCCCCTCTGGATAACCCGAGGAGCATCATATTCAAGTCTGATATATACGCCGCCGTATTCTCCTGCGGCATTCCCGAAGATCCGGCGGATATTATTCCTCAGCCGCCTCTTCTGTCTCTGCGGCTTCATCTTCTGCCGCAGCTTCTTCTGTCTCTGTTGTTTCCTCAGCTGCCGCGTCTTCTGCTTCTGCTGTTTCCTCAGCTGCTGCGTCTTCTGTCTCTGCAGCCGCGTCGCCGGAGGCTTCCAGTGTCACCATATCCGCAATGTCATATTTCTCAGCAAGTTCAGCTACTGTTCCGTCGTCGGTCAGCTTCTGAAGATCTGCGTTGACGATCTCGCAGAGCTCATCGTTTCCTTTCTTGAAGCCGATGGCATACTGTTCTGTATTCAGGGTCTCATCCAGCATCACAAAGCCTTCGCCTCTGGATTTCAGCTGATAATTAGCAACTCCCACGTCGATCGCCAGGGCGTCCAGAGCGCCTGCCTGCAGCTCGGTAAACGCTGTATTGTAATCTGCGAACTCGTTAAGGGAACCGAAAGTATCCGCAAGTTCTTTCTGTCCGCCCTCTTCTTCGCTCTGAAGAAGCTCAAGGGCAGCGGAAGCAGCCTGCACGCCTACGATCTTGCCAGCCAGATCCTCAAGTGTCTCTATTCCGGAGTCCTCGGCCACCACGATCACCTGGCTGTTATCCACATACGGAACAGAGAAGGTATAGTCGTCTTCCCTTCCATTCATGGTAAATCCGTTCCAGATGCAGTCAATGGATCCTGACTCAAGTTCCTGATCCTTGGAATCCCAGCTGATGGGCTTCTTCTCCAGTTCCCAGCCTTCCAGGTCGCATACAGCCTGCGCCAGTTCCAGGTCAAAGCCTGTATATTCGCCGTTCTCATCCATATATCCGTAAGGCGGATATTCCGCATCGAATCCCACAACCAGAGTCTTGTCTTCAATACCGGCCTGTACGTTCACTGCGGACATCATACCCATCGCCATCATAGCCGCCATCATCACTGCAACAGTTCTTTTCTTCATACCGTGTATCTCCTCTTCTCTTTACTCTTTCATTTTATCACGCAGTCACTCTACCACATGAAAGTAAAGTTATCATAACATACACGTCCTGCCATGTCAAGCCGAAAATCTGAAATTGCCGGACAGAGCCGTTCGTTACAGTTCGTCTTTGTGGTGAAGGATCGTAACGCTGCGCGGCGGCATGTAGAGACAGACAGAACCCGCCTTGGCCGTCAGATACTCCGGTTCGTCGGTATATCCCTCCTGGGTCGACAGCATGATCCTGGTAAGGACCGATTCCTCCAACCGGGTAATTCCGGCTCCCCAGATCTCCAGCACCGCCTCCCGGCCTTCATCCCGGTTGTTGATCGCGACTATGATCTGTTCTGTATGAGAAAATCTTCCATAACAGAGTCCCTGATAATCATTCCAGAGAAACTTCACGGAACCGTTCCGTAAGATCCTGTACTTCCGGTGTATGGCGATCATCTTCTTATAAAAACGGATGAGGTCATGATCCTCCTGTCCCCAGGGATAAGTCCTCCTGTTGTCAGGGTCTGTAAAACCGCATACGCCCGCTTCATCTCCGTAATACAGGGTGGGCGCTCCCGGCCATGTCATCTGAATGGCTATCGCCTCCCGCATTACCGCTACATTGATGTTCTCCGCCGCCTCTTCCGGTCTTCTGTAGGTAACTCTTCCCACAGTTCTGTTGGTCCTTGTGAGGAAACGGGAATGATCATGATTGGAAAGCTCATTCATGGCTGTGTCGAGAGCCGACATGTGAAGAGAACGCATATGGTTCTTCATGGCGCTGATGAACGCCCCGCTGTTCCCGTACAGATCCTCCCTGTATTCGTCGCTGTGCTTTTCCATGCCGGTGAGGAACCAGGTGACAGGCTCCATGAACGCGTCATAGTTCATGACGGAATCCCATTCGTCTCCCCGAAGCCAGCTTTCCGGATTGCCGTAGTGTTCCGCAAGGATCAGCGCTTCCGGATTCGCCTCTTTCACTGCCCGGCGGAAATCTTTCCAGAACTGATGGTTGAATTCATTGGTGTGGCCCAGGTCCGCAGCCACATCCAGACGCCAGCCGTCTACGGAATAAGGCGGAGACACCCATTTTTTCCCCACTTCCAGTATATGGTCATACAGTTCCCGAGAGCCTTCGTAATTCAGCTTCGGAAGTGTATCATGGGTCCACCAGCCGTCATAGGAAGTATTATAAGGCCACCCGTTCTCGTCGCGGAAATCAAAATAGGACCGGTAGGGGCTGTCGGCCGCCACATAAGCGCCCGGCGCATATCCTTCCTCTCCCTCGTAGATCCTCTCTCTGTCCATCCATTTGTTAAAGGAGCCACAGTGATTAAATACTCCATCCAGAATGATCCGCATACCTCTTCTGTGGATCTCCTCCACCAGTTCTGCGAAGAAACGGTTGCTTTCCTCCAGATTTCTCCTGTCTGTCACCCGGCGGATATATTTTCCGGCACGGGCGTTATTCTCGTCTCCCGGATGCAGAAGGTCTCCGCCGTCCTCCACGATCTTCCCGTAATGGGGATCCACATAATCATAATCCTGGCAGTCATATTTATGATTGCTGGGCGAAACGAAAATAGGATTCAGATAAAGCACTTCCACGCCCAGATTCTGGAGATAATCCAGTTTATCCATAATACCCTGGAGATCTCCGCCATAAAATTCCCGGACGCCCATTACCGCCGGGGTCTTCGACCAGTCCCCGACTTTTTCCGTCTGGCCGTTAATATAGAAATATTCCCCGGTCTCCACATCATTGGAAGGATCTCCGTTGCGGAATCGGTCCACAAAGATCTGGTACATCACCGCGCCCTTGGCCCACTCCGGAGTATGATATCCGGGATATATCTCAAATTCCTCTCTTTCATGGATATCCATGCTGACGCCGTGACTGTTGTAATAGCAGGTCATCCAGCCGTAATGGATCTCAAAATAGTACCGGAAGACTTCATCCGGCATGGTGATCCTTGTTCCGTAATAATCAAACCCCTTCTGGGTCTTATAGACTTTCATTCTGTATCTTTTTTCACCGGAGACCAGAAAAACAGAATCTACATTATTCCGCTGTGTACGGAAACTGATCTTAACCTTCTCTCCCGGGTCCGGTTCTGTGGGAGTCCTGTAATATTTCGAGCCGTCGCTGAACATGGCGTCCTTGTTGAGGACTGCTCGCATGTTCAGGATATACTGCATTTTTTTCGTGATATCTTCTTTTTCACGCTCCATAAAAATAGTCCCTTTCCTCTTAAGCATATGCTTATTCTAACGTATATTTTACAAAGATACAACACAAACAGCGTTTTGGACAGAAAAAAGGCAGCCGCATGGCTGCCTTTTTTCGGAGAAGGTATTTCTTCTTATGGGGTGTAGCAAAAACTATATAATGTATTGGGGGGTTTTTACGATGTATATAATAGCATGGCGCAAAACAAAAGTGTGCACAAACTTCACAAAAATCACATTTTATTTTTGGCCAGTTTGTACACACGTTTTTTTGCACTGATTTAATTATGATGTAAAAAGTGCCTCAAATTCGTCTCTCTGCACTTTTTCCTTCTCAAGGAGAAGCTCCGCGCATTTATGGAGCACGTCCATATGCTGGAGAATGATCTCCTTTGCCTTCGCATGGCAGCCGTCGATGATATCATGGATCTCCTGATCGATCTCCTTGGCAACTTCCTCACTGTAGCTTCTGGTATGGGCAAGATCTCTGCCGATAAACACCTCGTCGCCTTCATTGCCGTATGCGATCAGGCCCATTTTCTCAGACATGCCGTACTGCATCACCATTGCCCTTGCGGTACTGGTGGCACGTTTGATATCATTGGAAGCTCCTGTAGTGATATCTCCGAAGATGATCTCCTCGGCCACACGGCCGCCCAGAAGCGTGGTGATATCCTGAAGCATTTTGCCCTTCGTGCTGAAAATATCATCATTCTCCGGAAGGGGCATGGTGTAACCCGCAGCGCCGATTCCCGTGGGGATGATGGATATGGTGTATACCGGATCCATATCCGGAAGCACATGGAACAGGATTGCATGGCCCGCCTCATGATAAGCTGTGATCTTCTTTTCTTTTTCGGAGATCACTTTGCTCCGTTTCTCTGCGCCGATGCCTACTTTAATAAACGCATGTTTGATATCGATCTGTGTCACATAACCGCGGCCGGCTTTGGCCGCCATGATTGCCGCCTCGTTGAGGAGGTTCTCCAGATCCGCTCCGGTAAATCCCGCGGTAGTCTGGGCGATCTGCGCCAGATCCACATCCTCTCCCAGAGGCTTGTCCTTGGCATGGACGCGGAGGATCTCTTCTCTTCCTTTGATATCCGGCCGCCCCACGGCCACCTTACGGTCAAAACGACCGGGACGGAGAATCGCGGGATCCAGAATATCCACACGGTTGGTCGCCGCCATGACGATGATACCCTCATTGACGCCGAATCCGTCCATCTCCACCAGAAGCTGGTTCAGGGTCTGCTCTCTTTCGTCATGTCCGCCGCCCATTCCGGTTCCTCTCTGTCTGGCGACCGCGTCGATCTCATCAATAAAAATGATACATGGGGCGTGCTTCTTTCCTTCATCGAAGAGATCCCTCACACGGGATGCGCCTACACCCACAAACATTTCCACAAAATCAGATCCGGAAATGGAAAAAAACGGCACTCCCGCTTCCCCGGCAACCGCCTTGGCAAGAAGAGTCTTACCTGTTCCCGGAGGGCCTACAAGAAGCACTCCCTTGGGAATCCTGGCGCCTACGTTTGTATATTTCTGGGGAGCTTTCAGAAAGTCCACCACTTCCTCCAGATCCTCTTTTTCTTCCTGAAGGCCGGCAACATTCTGGAATGTTACCTTCTTCTCCTCGGGAAGCATCATCCTGGCGCGGCTTTTTCCGAAATTCATCATTTTGGAATTTCCGCCTCCGCCCGACATCTGTCTGTTCATCATCACAAACAGGAAGATCACAAGGCCTCCGGTAAGCAGTACCGGAAGAAGTGTCGTCAGAAATACGTTCTCCTGGGGAACATTCTTCACCTGGGCGGTGATCTCATATTCCTCCAGCATACTCTGCGCGTCCTTCACGTCCGTAACATAAACTCTTTTCTGGCCTTCTCCCTGGATGTCCGCCGTCACGGAACCGGTTGGAACCTCACGATTCTGATAGATCACGGCATTCTGCACTCTTCCTTCTTCTGCCGCCTGCTCCAGTGCCTGCATTGTGTAATCACTCTGCGCCGTCACCTGGCTGTTCAGGTAAAAATACCCGGCCGCCAGCATTACGATCAGGACCAGATACAGGCCAATTCTGCCTGGCTGTCTGTTCACTTGGCTGAATCTCCTTTCACTGCTCGCTGCCTAATTCCACTACTCCGATAAACGGAAGGTTACGGTATTTCTGGGCATAATCCAGTCCGTATCCCACTACGAATTCATCGGGGATATTGAAACAGCAATAATCTACTTTGATGTCCTTGACTCTGCGTTCCGGTTTATCTAGAAGCGTGCAGAGACGGACGCTGTTGGGATTCCTTCCTTTCAGGATCTCCATAAGATAACTTAAGGTTCTTCCGGAATCTATGATATCCTCAACAATAAGAACGTCTTTTCCGATCAGGGGCTGGTCCAGGTCTTTTACGATCCTTACAACGCCGCTGGATTTCGTATCGTCTCCATAACTGGAAACAGACATGAAGTCAAGAGAAACCGGAACTGTGATTCTCTTGGCAAGTTCACAGGTAAAAAACACGCCGCCCTTGAGCACGCAGATCAGATGGATCTCTTTTCCCGCATAGTCTCTGCTGATCTCCTCCGCGATCTTACGGATCCTGGCGTCTACTTCCTCTTCACTGATTAACACTCTGATTTTTTCACTCATCGTATTTTCCTCCTTCTGGCCGGTATTTCCGGGCATCCCGTATCAGCCCGGCCTTATCACCCTGGTATTCGATCTGCAGCACCCGCTTCGTATCCGGGGTTATGCCGCATCCTGTATTCATACGTCCTCCCACAACCCAGAGGATCTCGCTTCCCGCTGTTACAAGGGGAATACTGTCCCTGTCCTCGGCCGGGATCCTGGCGTCGATCATATAGCGGTTCAGTTTCTTTCTGTTTCCGCCGGTGTCTATGATAAGGTAATCGCCTTTTTTCCTGGTCCGGACAGTCACGCTGTATTTTATTTTATCACAATCCAGCCATTTCGTATACTTTTTTTCTAAAATCTTCTGTCCGGAATAGGGAAAGATCTCTGTTTTAAATGTTCCCCAGGGGCAATCAAGTTTCCCGGGGCAGGGGAGGCGCCACTCCTCATCCCTTATAACGGACGTCTTCTTCTGATCTTTTCTTCTCAGCAGTACGCCTTCATAAGTCCTCACTGCCTCCATTCCATAAGGCAGATCCACAGACGCTCCGGTACGTCCACTCCAGAGATCCATGACCATCTCTACATGAAGCATGGAAACATCTTTTCTCCTGCCTCCGAGAAACTCCATCGCGTCCATTACCGCATAATTCTGAAGAATCTTTTCATATTTAAAAAAACCGCCGTTAAAGACATACATGCCGTTTTCTTTTTTTACAGTTTCCAGAAGTTCTCTTCCCCGCGCCGACAGATATTCATCCGCCATACCGGCGAGACGGGAAGTTTCCGCCATATGGCTTACTGTTCTCTCATTGATCTCCTGTTCCATCACAGGAATGATGTGATGACGGATCCTGTTCCTCGTGTAATCGTCTTCAAGATTCGTCATATCTGTTGCGCACGGAAGCGATCTCTCTCTTAAATATTCGTCAATCTCACGCCTCTCCAGACACAGGACCGGCCGGACGATCTCGCCGGATACCGGTTTCACTGCCGCCAGTCCCCGAAGTCCGGTTCCCCTTGCCAGATGATGGAGCATTGTTTCCGCAAGATCGTTTTTATTGTGCGCCACCGCCGTTATCACTTTGCCGCCGGTTATGTCTTTCAGAAGTTCTCTTTCCTTCCGGAATGCTTCCCGGCGCACCTGCCTTCCCGTTTCCTCATGTCCGGTTCCGTTTTTCTGTGAAATGGCAGGAACATCATAAGAATAGACCGCACAGACGATGCCGTTTTCCCTGCATGTTTTTTCTGTCAGTTCCTGGTCTTTTAAAGCCGCTTCACCGCGGATCCCGTGGTTCACATGAACCGCCCGGAGAAGAAACCCGAACTCTTCCCTGAGCCGGAGCAGGATATCCAGCATAGCCATGGAATCGCCGCCTCCGGAAACAGCCGCGGATACGGCGCAGACATCTGTGAACATCTGCTCTGCCTTCACAAAATCCCGTACCTTTCCATATATCTGTCTTTTCATAAAACCACCTGCTGCTCCTCTTCTGTATCCTATTTCCGTATCAAGCCGGCTACGAGGACTGTCATATCGTCTCGGGCCCGGTAGTCGCTGTACCCCAGAACCCTCTCCAGGATCCCCCTGCCGATATCCCGCGGCGGTTCCTCCCGGATATCCATTATGATCTCTTTCATGGTTTCCTCCTCCCGACCTGCCGGAAGCGCGTCCAGCACTCCGTCTGTCATCATGATCACATAATCTCCATGATAAAGTTTTCTTGAGGAGGTTTCCAGATTCATCTGCTGCATAAGACCGGCGGCCAGGCTTTCTGAAGAGATCGATTCCACCCAGTGGTCTCTCCTGATAAACGTAGACGCGGCCCCGGCTTTGAGAAAGCTGCATATCCCTGTATAAAGATCCACAGAACAGATGTCCACGGTGGAAAACATTCCTTCGCAGTCTTTCATAACGAGAGCTGAATTCACCATCCTGGCGGCAGTTTCCTGAGAAAATCCGGACTCCAGGAACTGTTCCAGAAGTTCCACCACGACTTCACTTTCCCGGCATGCTTCCATTCCGGATCCCATACCGTCCGAAAGACACATAACAAACCTGCCGTTGTCCTCCTGCCTGCATATATAATTGTCGCCGGATACCTTTTCCTCTTCCCTGGTAAGTCTGGCGACTCCGTATATCACCTGGTAACTGACGTCCTCCACAAAATGCACCGTATGATATTCACCGTTGACAATGCTCCGGCTGTCTTCCGCCGACGTCATGGCGCACTCACAGATCCCGGACAGTATCTGGGATACTTCCAGCACGGACACACACTGTCCGCTTCCTGCCTTCATGGTAAGGAACATCTGTCTTCTTCCCTCTATTTTGTCCATAACCCAGGCACTTCTTAATAAAATGTGTTTTTTCTTCAGTGTCTTTTTTAATTTTTCCCGAAACCCCGGCTCCGCAGGCGTTATGTCATACAGTTCCTCAGCCACCGACTGCATGATCTCGGACATTTCGGTAAGCTGCTGGGCGACGGCCAGCCGGCTCTCGATCATACGGTTATCCCAGATCAGTTTCTGGCGTTCCCTGCCGAAACTTTCTTTTACTGCCGTGAGATATGCCGGGGATTTTCCACATATCTCCGCCCATTCCAGACGGATTCTTTCCAGCGCTTCGCTGTCTCCGTCCTCCAGGGCCCGTATCATGGCCTCTCCGCCCTGCCTGAGCGCTTTTGACTGGTTCTCCCAGCAGATCTCTCTGTGATAACACCCGGCGCACAACTCCTCGCCGGCGTCCCGCAGGATGCGGTCTATCTGTCCACTGCTCAGCCGTTCCCTGCGGTAGGGCATCCCGTAAAAACTGTCCGCCAGTTTCTGAAAAGATTCCGCGTATTTTTCCACTTTTTCTTTCCGGGGATGATTTTCACATAGAGCAAAAACTTCCGCGTTCTTCGCGCTCTTTCTCCCTGACAAAATAGTTTTTGCCATGTCCCGCAGAATCAGCAGTATACTGATCGCGAGCATGGCAATTATCCATTCCTGCATATTTTCCCCTCCCCTTAATGCTGTTCATTAAGTGAGTATTATAGGGGATATATCATAAAATATCTGTCAAATACCGGCGGTTGTCCGCAAAAACTTTTCGCCGGAATACGAGTTATTTTTCCTCTTCAAAAACTGTCTCGTTGCTTTTTACAAGTCCGAGCTTATCTCTGGCTACTTCAGCGGCATATTCATCTGTATTCATATATTCTTTCAGCTCGTCGATCTCTTCCGTACGGTCATGTTCACCAGCGATCTTATCTTCCAGCTCCGCCGCCTTCGCCTCGTAAACGGCAACGCGCTCCCTCATGTTCACACTCTCCACCGCGAGCGCGCCCAACAGAAATACTGCAATTATGGAAATGGCAGCCATGCCCAGATAATTATTCGCTATATTTTTTCTGTTTTTCCGTCTTTTTGATTTTTTCAACACGACTGCTCCCCATTGCTGTCCGGAAAATCCGGGTTATTGCTGTTTTTAGAGTTCTGATGACTCTACACACAAAAATATTACATCTTTTGATCATAAATAGCAACCACTTTGTTGAAAATTTTACAAAAAATACGGGAATTCCAAAAATTATGTCTACTGTTTTTCCAAAAAGCGGAGCAACCGTACGCCTGCCTATCCATGCGCCGCAAAAACATCCGAGAAGAAAGAAAAAACGTATGCTTCCCTGATTGTATCTGTAGAGCACGGAGAAGAGAAAAAGGCCCGCAAACGCCCAGTATACAAAATCCTCTCCGGAAGATACCATCGGATGATGAGGAACAGCCCTGCGGAAAGCAGCAAGCAGTTCATAGGCAAGTACCAGGAGTATCCCTGTTCCCATTGAAATAAGAACCAGAAGCCCCTCATATTCCATATAACTGCTCATAGACTATCGGAACATCCGCCGCAGCAGAGATTCTTCTTTTGTTTCTGATTTTTTTGAAAGATAGACAAAACTTCCGATCTTTCCCTCGATTTCCGCCTCGCCTTTTTCCAGATCCAGATGTTTCACATGGAGCAATTCCCCTTTTACAGAAAGCTTCCCTGCATCTGTTTCCAGCAGTATCTCACTTTCATTAAAAGAATGGATATCCCGGACACCTGTCACTGAACCCCTCTGCCTGTCTCTCAGCGTGATACAGTGGGCAGGAGATACCTTTTTTTCTTCCAACGGCAATCCTCCCGATTGATTCTTCACACTGATAATGTATGTCAGACACGGAACAAATAGACCACTGCCGGAACATCCGCATATTCCGGTTTACAGATAACGGAACAGACTCTCGGCGTCTTCCTTGCGGACGGTGTCTTTTACTTCCAGGACTTCCACACGGACATTCTTACCTCCGAACTGGATCTCTATGGTATCGCCCGCCTTCACCTGCGCGGAAGCTTTCGCCGGTCTGTCGTTCACAAGCACCCTGCCCGCGTCGCAGGCTTCATTCGCCACTGTCCTTCTCTTGATCAGACGGGAAATTTTCAGATATTTATCAAGTCTCATATTTCCTCCGTAAAAAAAGGGAGAACCTTACGTTCTCCCTGCACAATTTATTTTTCATTTACAAGATCTTTTAATGCTTTACCCGCTTTGAATTTCGGTGCCTTGGAAGCTTCGATTTTCATGGTCTCACCAGTCTGGGGATTTCTTCCCTCTCTTGCTGCTCTCTCGCTTACTTCAAATGTTCCAAAACCAACAAGCTGGATCTTACCGCCCTTTTTCAATTCGGATGCCACGACATCGGTGAAAGATTTCAAAACTGCTTCTACATCTTTCTTGGCAAGATTTGTCTCTTTCGCCATTGCTGCTACTAATTCTGTTTTATTCATGGTGTTTCCTCCTCTAAAAAAAACTCTCTTTCTTAATTATTGCGTTATGCTTCCTGACAAATACACGCTATTAAATATATATAAACCTTTTCATACCGCTTGTCAAGATACTTCATACCATTATTTTAAGAAAAAGGGCATTTTCAGCATTCTTCGTGACTTTTCTGTTTTTCCGTCTTTTCTTTTGCCTTCAGTTCCTCCCAGGAGAGCGCCGCCGCTTCTTTATCATCCGGTGAAAAAATCTTCGGATGACGGAACTTCATTTTCGAGGAAATACCGGAGATCACATCTTCTATTGTAAACAGGCCTTCCTCCTGGGCGATCACACTGTGAAGCGCCACCTGGAACAGCACATCCCCAAGCTCCTCGCACAGATTCTCCCAGTCCTTATCCCGGCTGAGAATGTCGATTCCTTCCAGGACCTCATTGGTCTCGTTTACAATATAAGGTTTCAGACTCTCGTGCGTCTGCACACTGTCCCATGGACAGTTTTCCCGCACCTTTTTCACAACATCCATAAATTCGTCAAACGCCTGCATTTTTCCGCCTTTCTCTGTGGTATCATTTCCCGTTATTTCCGGGATCTTTTTTATTATACATCGTTTCCTCCGGGAAAAAAAGTCCTTCCAAACCTGTCCCACCTCTCTTTCTGGCGGATAAGAGTTTTCATTTTCTCTGTATTCTTCTCGGAGATCCATGCTTTGTTATGCGAATAATAATAATTCGCCAGTTTCCAGTATTTATCCGGATATATAAAACGTATCTTCAGATAATCCAGCTCATCGCTGCTGACCGGACGTTCTGCACTGTAGGCGTCTAACATTTTTTCCGCCAGCCTGCTGTCCCAGCCGTGTTTCTCAAGGATCTTCCTCATAAACTGGTACAGGTCCGACATCTGGATTCCGAAACTCCAGTGATCAAAACCGGTCGCCGCCATTTCCCGTCCCGCAAACAGAATATTATGCTGATTGTATTCCCCATGGCATACCCATCCCTGCTCCAGAACATTCTGCATAAGCCGTTCATACCCTGTATTTTCCAGAAGTGCCAGCGCCTCCTCTCCTTTTCTCAGAAACCATTCCACACTGGAAAGATAATCCTTCTCAAAATCACAGGAGGCCCCTTTTTTCCGTATAAACCTGCGGATCTTACGCAGTTCCTGATTGTGGCGCCTGCATACCTCTTTCAGGTCAGGCTGCATATAAAACCCGTCCGGAGCCAGTTTCATCACTTTATGTATCTCAGCCAGCAGTCCGGCTCCTCTCACAATATCATCCTCGGATTTCGTATCACATTCGCGTCCTTCATACCAGTGCTGAAGGGTATAGGGAATATTGTCACTGTCTCTGCTTATCAGTTCTCCTTCCCCGTTTTCCAGAAAACTGTCCGCCCGATATCCGTTTTCTCTGATCGTAACAAGAAGTTCCTGCTGCATTTTCAGCTTCTTTTCCGATCCTCTGAATTCCCGCACAACAACTGGTCCCTGTTCCGTACGGCACAGCAGCGCGTCCCTGATCCGGGAGGAACCCGTCGCCGTCAGCCCGTACTGCTCCAGGACACTAAGCCCGTAATCATACAATTCATACTCCCCCTCACATTTTTGTACTTTCTATCTTATGTGTCCTGCAAAAAGAAATAGTACAAAAAAATGAGGGGAATCCCCCTCATTTTAAAAGCGCAAGCAGCCTGTCCTTCTCATTATCTTCCGGATGTTCCAGCACATGTTCCAGAAGTCTGTCAAGAATTTCTCCCAGTTCAGGCCCGGGCGCATATCCTGCGGCGAGCAGATCTCTACCTTTTACGGCCATGCTTTTCAGCGAAACACACTGGCCCTCCTCCAGGATTTTTCTGTAACATTCATTCACTCCCTCCAGACGGGCCGCTTTCTCTTCTCTTTTATATGCGCTCTGGGCAAGCATATCCGCTCTCTGGACTTCCAGATAGAGAGGGAAGATATCCTCTCCAATCCTGTTAACCGCACGTCTCACGGAACACATATCCGGCGCCGGCCTGTCGTCATGCCAGCGGATCAGGCGGCATACTTTCGATATTGTATCATTATCAAATTTCAGCCTGCGCAAAATAGCGGACGCCATTTTTTCGCCCGCCGGACCATGCATTTTAAAATGATCGCGGCCGTTCTCATCCGTCTTCTTCACTGCCGGCTTCCCGATATCGTGAAGAAGCATCGTCAGTCTCAGGACTTTATCCGGGCGGATATTCAAAAGGCTCTGCAGTGTGTGCATGCCCACAGACAGATAGTGGTGGGGCGTATTCTGCCCCGTCTCCATGCAGGCGTCAAACTCCGGAAGAAACTGCCGGGTTATGCCAGTCTCATAAGCCGTAAGAAAATAATCCGGATGAGGCGAGACAAGAAGTTTCACCAGCTCAGTCTGAATCCGTTCCGCACTGACCAGTTTGAGATTCGGGGCCAGTTTTTCGATCCCCTTCCTCGTTTCCTCTTCAATGGAAAATCCCAGCTGGGCCGAAAATCTCACGGCTCTGAGAATCCGGAGCGCGTCTTCGCCAAATCTTTCCAGAGGATTTCCCACACAGCGGATGATCTCTGCTCTTATATCATCCATACCGTGAAAAAGATCCACCAATCCCCTGTCCGGATGATACGCCATGGCGTTAATGGTAAAATCCCGTCTTTTCAGATCTTCTTCAAGGCTGGCTGTAAACGCAACTTCCTTCGGGTGGCGCCCGTCCTCGTATTCTCCGTCAATACGATAGGTTGTCACCTCATAGCTTTCTTTATCCATCAGCACTGTGACAGTACCATGCTTAACCCCTGTATCCACAGTCCTTCTAAACAGCGCTTTCACCTGTTCCGGCCGGGCTGATGTGGTGATATCCCAGTCGTCCGGCCGGCGGCCCAGAATGGAATCCCGCACACATCCGCCCACAATAAAGGCTTCAAACCCTTGGTTTTCCAGAACACGTAAAATTTTTTCCGCATTGACAGGAATGGTAAGTTTCATATTAATATGCTCTTCCCCAGTATACCATCTTCTTCGCCGGCTTGCCGCAGCAGACGCAGACGTCGCTGATATGCTCCTGTTTAAACGGCATACATCTGGATGTTGCCTGAACGTCCTCTTTGATCTTATCTTCACATTCTCTGGAACCGCACCACATAGCTTTTACGAATCCAGGTTTTGTATTGATAAGTTCTTTAAACTCGTCATAGTTTTCCGCCGTGTAGGTGTGGCTGTCGCGGTGGGCTCTGGCTCTCTCCAGCATATCCTTCTGCATGATGTCCAGGACTTCCTGTACTTTTGCCGGAAGTTCTTCAAAAGATACCACATATTTCTCTCTGGTATCCCTGCGGCAGATCACAGCCTGTCCGTTCTCGATATCCTTGGGGCCGCATTCCACACGTACCGGAATTCCTCTCATCTCCTGCTCCGCAAACTTATATCCCGGGCTTCTGTCCGTGTCGTCCACTTTCGCACGGATGCCGGCAGCCTTCAGGGCTGCAAAAAGTTCATCCGCCTTTTCAAGCACGCCTTCTTTTCTCTGCTGGATGGGAATGATGACCGCCTGTACCGGAGCGATCCTGGGCGGAAGCACAAGCCCGCTGTTATCGCCATGAACCATGATAATGGCGCCGATGATACGTGTGCTCATTCCCCATGAGGTCTGATGTACATACTGAAGTTTGTTCTCTCTGTCTGTATACTGGATGCCGAAAGCGCGGGCAAAGCCGTCGCCGAAGTTGTGGCTTGTTCCGGACTGAAGCGCTTTTCCGTCATGCATCAGCGCTTCGATGGTATAGGTGGACTCAGCGCCTGCGAATTTCTCTTTGTCTGTTTTCTGTCCTTTGATCACCGGGATCGCCAGGACTTCCTCGCAGAAATCCGCGTATACGTTCAGCATCTGGATCGTTCTCTCCTCAGCCTCTTCTGCGGTGGCATGGGCCGTATGTCCCTCCTGCCACAGAAATTCTCTGGAACGGAGGAAAGGACGGGTGGTTTTTTCCCAGCGCACAACAGAACACCACTGATTATATACCTTGGGAAGATCTCTGTGGGACTGGATATCTTTCTGATAAAAATCACAGAACAGCGTCTCAGAGGTAGGACGCACACAGAGACGTTCCTGAAGCGGTTCCAGACCGCCGTGTGTCACCCAGGCAACCTCCGGCGCGAATCCTTCCACATGATCCTTCTCTTTCTGAAGAAGAGATTCCGGAATAAACATGGGCATGTACACGTTCTCCACGCCTGTTTCTTTGAATTTCCTGTCAAGCTCATGCTGGATATTTTCCCAGAGGGCATATCCCGCCGGTTTGATGACCATACATCCTTTTACGCTGGTATACCCGCACAGCTCGGCTTTTTTTACCACGTCGGTATACCACTGGGCGAAATCCTCCTCCATGGAAGTAATCGCTTCAACCAGTTTCTTTTCCTTTGCCATGATTCTTCTCCTTTTCTGTTACTGATTTGCTGCCGCCGCCTGAAGGAGCGGGAGGCGTTTCACATCTGATATAAAAACGGAGTCCTCAGATCCCCGTAAAGGGACCGAAAGACTCCGGCGGTACCACCCTTATTGACAATGCGCACGCGCACTGACCTCTCTTTTTTCTTTAACGCAGAATTACGCCGTACTTCATTTGCACGGAGCTCCGAGGCCGGTTCCATGATTCGCGCACAGGATCCTCGCACCATATGGATCCCTCTCTGAGATTACTCCTCATGTACTATTCTCTTCACCGCTTTTTCTGCACATTATTCTATGCGATATTTCTTTTTGTGTCAACCCTGACGGTATAAATTTTTTCCGTCTGCAGGATCTCGCCCCGCGCCGGGGCGGGCAGATTTATACCGTGAAGGAAATCTCCCTGCCGGTACGGTTGTAGCGGTAATAGCGGACGCCGGCAGCGTCGAGCATACGTTTGGACGCGATCACAGACGGAGTGTCCTCGTATTTATCACAGTCATACACAATGGTTTTGATCCCCGCCTGTATGATCGCCTTGGCGCACTCGTTGCAGGGGAACAGGGAAACATAAAGCTTCGCCCCTTCCAGACTTCCGCCTCTGTAGTTCAGAATGGCGTTCAGCTCACTGTGGGTGACGTAAAGATACTTGGTATCCAGCGGTTCCCCTTCCCTTGCCCATGGAAACTCGTCATCCGAACATCCCATGGGAAATCCGTTGTAGCCCATGGACAGTATCTTATTGTCTTTGCTTACAATACAGGCCCCCACCTGGGAATTGGGATCTTTTGACCGCATTCCCGAGAGGATAGCCACGCCCATGAAATATTCATCCCAGGAAATATAACCCTTACGTTTCTGATTCTGTGGCTCCATTGTAAAAACCTCCCTGTCTGCCTTATTCGCTCTCTATCTGTTCGATCCTGCGGATATGGCGCTCATCGCCGGAAAACGGCGTATTCAGGAAAGTATCCACGATCTTAAGAGCCAGTCCGGGGCCAACCACTCTTCCGCCCATGGCCAGAATGTTGGCGTCATTATGAAGCCTTGTCGCCTCTGCGCTGAAACAGTCTGAGCAGAGAGCGGCGCGGATGCCTTTGAATTTATTGGCGGTAATGGAAATACCGATCCCCGTTCCGCAGATCAGGATCCCTTTCTCACACTCGCCGCTGAGAATTGCCTTCGCCACACGCTTCGCGTAAATGGGATAATCCGTAGATTCCATACTGTCGCAGCCGAAATCTCTGTACGGAATCTTCTGTTCGTCCAGGTGCTTCCTGATCTCCTGTTTCAGTTCATAGCCCCCATGGTCACATCCTAATGCTATCATCTTTCTTCCTCCTCCGTGATATGTATAATTTTATGTCCTGCCGCTTTTAAAAGGCGGTTCATAATTGCCTGTCCCATCCTGGGAGTATAAAAAGCCTCAGAGTAGATCACATCCACCCCGTCGCTGTCGAAATCTCTCAGTACTCCGTACAGATGTCTAGCAATCTCCTCCTCATCCTGTCTGCTGCCGATACTTCTGACGATACCGTGTCTGTACAGAGGCGCCGTCTCGTCTGCCGCAATAATCCCAGTCTTCTTTCCCTCCGCCTCGGCGCCGGCGGCAGCCGCGCTGATATAACGGATCACCGCATCCTCCGACCCCTCGATAATGGCAAGGTCAGCCTTCGGCGCATAATGGCGGTATTTCATCCCCGGCGCTTTCGGGTGAACGCTGCTGTCTGTAATAAGCAGTCCCCTATCCATCCGGACTTCACATCCCAGTGTCTCCTGAAGCATCTCCAGAGAAATATATCCCGGGCGCAGGACTACCGGAATCTCCTCCGTAAAATCCACGATCGTAGATTCCAGGCCGATCCCCACCGGGCCGCCGTCCAGGATCATATCCACCGCGTCCCCCAGATCTTCTTCCACATGGGAAGCCATGGTGGGGCTGGGTCTTCCGGAAGTATTGGCGCTTGGCGCAGCGACAAATCCTCCCGCGGCGCGGATCAGCGCCTGCGCCACCGGATCGCTTGGAAAACGGACTGCCACGCTGTCAAGACCTCCCGTGGTTTCCCTGGGAACGACATCCGCCTTCGGAAGGATCATAGTCAGCGGCCCCGGCCAGTATTTCTTCGCAAGGATCCCGGCTTTCTCCGGAACCTCCGTCACAATTTCACCAAGCTTGTCCAGCTCCGCGATATGAACAATCAGCGGATTGTCCGAGGGCCTTCCCTTGGCCGCGTATATTTTCATGGATGCCATTGGATCAAGAGCGTTTCCTCCCAATCCGTAAACCGTCTCTGTGGGGAACGCCACGAGGCCGCCTCTTTTCAGGATCTGCCCCGCTCTTTCTATCGCCGCCCTGTCCGGGCGGATCCTGTCTACAGTTATAACTTCTGCTTTCATTCTGCATGCTTCCTCTCATTTTCCGGCAGATCACTGCCGAATGTAAATCCCCTGGGATTCAATGAAATCATCCAGCTCCTGCAGCCCGTCCTGAGCCCAGGTCTTTGACATCACGAATTCTTCCGGGAAAAACATCTCCTGTGCAATACGCTTCCCGGCTTCTGTGCGGAAAATCTTCTCCACGCTTTTCCTTACCGTCTCCCGGTCCATGTCGTTTTCGAAATAATTCACAAGGAAATCTGCTTCCACCAGGATCTGATAATCCATTCCCTCAATACCGGTATAGGTATGATGATGCCCCACAAGAAACGATACCCTGTCGATCACTTCCTCATCAAAGCCCAGAAGCTTCATCATCTTCTCCGCCTCTGCCGGCCCTTCCTTCTCCTGAAGAGAGCCGTTCTCTTTTCCATATTTTTCAAGCGCAGGACGGATACCGATATCGTGGACACAGGCCGCGGCCTCCAGGATATAGAGAGTTTTCTCATCCAGTCCTTCTTCTTCGCCGATCAGCTTCGCAAAACCGCGCACTTTCATAAAATGCTGGATCCTGGCGGGATCTCCGCGGTAAAAGCTGATCATTTCTTTACAGAGATTGTTTAATCTTCCCATTGTTCCCTCCTGAAAGCGATTCCCTTATCCATTCGACATTCAGCTGTTTTTTATTATAGTTTATTTGGAGATGCTTTACAACCGGCATTTGCTTCCCGGCTCTTACCATACTTTTACAATATAGGTGTCTGACCATTCATCCTGGAACACCACGTTCCCCAGAGATTTCAGCATTTCATTGTTCAGATTTTCACCGTATTTGCTTCTCTCGCAGGAACCCACAAATATATAGGATACATCATATTCCTCCAGCAGTTCCCGTACCTGTTCTTCATCCCCCGAGGTATAGATCGTTTCCACATCTGCAGCTTTCGCATTCAGATCGGCCACATCATTTCTCCACAGCCATTCATGTACATACCACCCCAGGACCGTGGGAAGTCCCGTCATGGCGGACACTCTTTCATACTCGGTATAGCTGTCGCCGTTTGCCTCCAGTACTACGGGCGATCCTTCCACATTCTTTTTCAGCCAGCGGATTCCCGCCGCGTCCTCCGGGAAATCAGTTTCCAGGAAGAGAGTGGCGTTCAGTCCCTGATAACGGGACGGATCGAATACATTCCCAAACCAGGAATTCACACTGTTGCCGAAATATCCCCAGGTCCATACAAGAAGGAAAAGGCCTGCCCCTCCTGCGACTTTCAGCCATTTCCTGCGGAAAACAGCCAGGAAACGGAAGATCACATAGGCCATCGTCATACCGAACATGATATACGCCTGATATGTCAGCTTAAACATGGTATTGGCTCTTGCGTTTCCGTTTTCGTAGATATCACGCACATATACCAGCTCCGGGATCAGCACAAGCCCTATGGCGCAGAGACCCATGATCAGCGCAAACATATCCGGCAGTTTCAGGGACGCCAGAAAGTGATAGGGCGTTTTTTTCTTTGCTCCCCGCAGTTTTTCCCACAGAAGGGTTCCCGTAAACAGAAGCGTAAGCGCACCCGGGAGACCCCAGAGGATCAGCAGCTGGTGAGGAAGGGAATGGTTCTTTGCCAGCGCCACGCCCTGGACCATGGTCTCAAACTGAAGGGTGAAAGGAAGGATCACCAGAGTGGAAACAGCCAGCATTTCCGCCGCCTGCGCCGCGGTAACAGCCAGTATATCCTTTATTCTTCCCTCAAAGATCACAATATTGGTAAACAGGAGCACTCCTCCCGCCACAACAAAATAGATCACAAAATCCCAGTAATTCGTCCACTGGAACATACCCAGCAGAACGCTCACCAGCAGAATATGGGGCATAAGGAGCATCTGCGTCCAGAATTCCCGGCGGCTGTTCTTCTTCAGGGCAAAGTCCTGACTGTGTACCGTACGGATCCAGGCATAGAGTATTCCCAGAAAGAGCAGCACAAACATTACATTGACCACATGGGCGTGAAGATCTCCCAGCACGAAAGAATAGCAGGGAAATTCATGGATGGTTTTGTCGTCCACGTCCGGATTGTACCCGATATATCTGGTTGCGTCCGGGAACCAGTATCCTGTAGTCTCCTCGCCGGTGAGTTTCTGTATCAGCGGCAGAATCTGTCCGTATACCACATAATGCATATTTCCGGCAATGGATACAGAAATACCCGCCACAGCGCCGGTCACAGCCGGCAGGCTGCGCTTCCATCCGATCCGGAATAATCCCAGCCTGTCTTTCACCATCTGGTATACAAGAGAAAACGGGAGGCTGAAAGCCAGCGCAGCTACAAATGTGCGCATCAGGTTATAGGTGAGCGCCACTCGGCAGCCGGAAAGTTTCGTGAGAAATACGGCAAAATACTGTCCGCCGTAGTAGTAATTTATGGTTCCCTGAGAGTACCAGAGATCCACCGCCGGAAGTTCCTCGCTTCTCATCATGGCTTCCATAAATCCATAATCCATGAATTTTTCTGTTCCGTAAGCGGCGGGATGGAATCCTGCCAGATAAGTCCAGAGCAGGAAAAAAGCAAAAAACAGGATTTCTTCCCGGTAAACCAGATCCAGGTGATCCACAGGAAGGCATTCCACGCCCTTCCGGTGCTGCCTGTAGAAAAGGAACAGACATCCTGCCCCGCAGAGCACCGTTATGCTGATGCAGGTTGCAGAATTAAACCGCACGATCTTCACCGCGGTCAGAAACCAGGTGATAAAACCGGCGACGGCCACCGCCAGTACTTTTGAAAACATCCATCCTTTATCATCGAAATTCCGGAAGAGCCTCCCGGTAAGCGGCATCGCCGTCACACCCATCACAGCGGCAAGGAGCCACCATGTCCAGAATGTCCATACGTCTCTTCGCAGAAGAAACGCGGAGAGCGCGACCAGTATTGCCGCCGGTATAAGTTTTATTATGATCTTTCTGGTATTTTCATGTTTCATAAATTCGTATTCTCCCGTCATCAGACTGATAAACCATAGTATAGAGTTCCCGGATCGTATCCTCCCGGCATACCGCGCCTTCAAACTCCATTCCTTCTTCAAAAAGAATATACGTGATCTTCTCTTCCTTCACAAGCCTGTCCACAGCCGCCGGATCTTCCGATGTATAGATCTCCACCGCTTTCCGCGCTCTTCCATAAGTATCATATCCTGCGGACCATGCGTAATAAGGCCATCCCAGGTACATCATCACGCCGGACATCGTCGTCTCGCTCATGCTGTACTCCGGCGTAAGGAGCAGGTCCCCGCTGTCCAGATGTTCTGCCAGCCAGTCTGTAAGCGTGCTTTCCATGTTTACTGTTACTCTGTGTCCCGGACCGTTATTCCTGAGGATGACCACAAAATCATAAATACCGGTGGCCGTGAGACAGACTGCCAGCAGCACAGCTGCAGCGCGCCTGATCACGGCGGCAGAACGTCTGCTCCCGTCTTTTCCTTTCCATAGTCCTGTCAGGACCCCCGCCCACAGTACCGCAAGGAAAGCGTAGGAGATCATGATATACTTATGATTTACCGTGATGTCCGGAGTCAGCGAAAAACAGAAGGCAAAAACCACCGGAAACAGGCAGCTTACCGTCAGGACACGGTGAAGCCTCTTTTTCAAAAGCGGCAGCAGCAGAACCGCGCCTGCAAAGAATATCCCGCTCATCTGAATGAGAAACCACAGTACTCCGGCCGGACTTTTGTCCTCAGAAATAAATCCCCAGTAAAAACCTGCCTCAACGGCAGATCCGCGGATAAACACTTTTGACTGGAGCACAGAAAAAAGGACAGCCGTGACAGCAGTCGCCAGATAATCCAGCTTCCCGTCAGAGAAGACGGCAAATCCCAGAAGGATCAGCAGCCCTCCGATCACTGCCGCTCCGTTCCAGAACGCGGTAAGGCCCAGTGCCAGACCTGCGGCAAGGGCGCCCTCCGGATTCCTCATCTTCCAGGCTTCCACAGAAAACAGGCGGTTTTTCATCCAGGCCAGGCCTTTTTCGCTGTGACTGCATCCCGCTTCCACCAGATCCAGATAGTACCACAGCACCAGCGCCGCGATCAGAAGGCCGAATGCCAGGTGCCTCTGGTTCAGATAAACATTAAAATTCCACAGGCCCCAGTCCTCATTCGGGGTATAGCCGATAAACGATGTGTTTTCGGCAAGTGTTCTCAGAAGATCGCCGGAGCGCAGATGCTCCCACAGATATCTGAAAAAAGTAAAGGAACTGCGAAAAAAGAACAGCGCCACCGTAACCACGCCGGCAGCCCCGCTTCCGGTGATCCGCCGCCCAATGCTGTACAGCATCATCAGAAAGCCAAGCAGGGCGAAAACACTGAGCATATTATATGCGATATCGAGCCTTATCCCCAGATATTCCAGATTCCCTACCAGAAACTGGAACATAAAATGATATTTTACGTCTTCGCCGCCGAAATGGGGGTACTGGGTAGGGAAATTATCCCCCAGGGAAAAGGAACGCATCATCGCCGTGTGGGGGGCATAGTCTCCATATACCGTAAAACCGGAATACAGGATCCCGTCCTTAATGTAAAACACATAGAACATGATCCAGGTGAGAAAAGCCAGAAGAAAAAGAAAAAACACCGCTTCCCGAACCGTGAAGGCCGGAAGTACCGATTTCTTTTTCCCGCGGCTCACATAGCGGAACACAAGAACCGCTCCCGCACCTGCCATGGCTGCGAGATTCCCGTAAAAAAGCGGATTTTCCCACCTCAGACAGACGTCGGCCGCAAAAGCCGCGGCGTAGGACGTCCAGCCCATAGCCAGCGCGCCCAGCCCGAAAGAAGCCGGCAGAAAAAGCCAGAGGCGGGTACGCCCCGCCTTCGATACAAGTTCTCTTCCAAGTAAAAAAATCAAAAGTACATATATGATCCCGAGCATCTTATCTCCTGTCTTTGTCCACAAATTCCAGGCTCAGTATACTGAAAGCTCCGAAAGCCACCGCAAAACCGATCAGATAAAGCCACCGGCGGGTGACAAGATCCGGTTCATAGTTATATATCTTACGGTAAGTCATATCGGAAGACATGTCTCTGATCAGATCGTCCGGCAGAAGATCCACCAGAAGATCCATTCCCTCAAACTGCTTCAGTTCTTCCAGTTCCTGTTCCAGCGCAACTGACGGTATCTCGTTCAGATTCGCCTCGATACACAGCACACGCTGTCCCCATTTGCTGATGGTGAGCGCGGAAACTTTCTGTGCGGGTCCTGTCAGCGGAAATATGGATCCGGAGAAAATAAGCTGGATGATCAGAAGGAAAGGTATCACTGTCATGGCTGTCGTCGTGGATTTTACCACTGACGACACTGCCAGACCCATCATATCCGCCGCGTAAAGCACCAGGAAAAAGCAGATGAACGCGTCGATGTAGTAGCTTCCGGTCACAACGCCCTCTGAGGGCAGTTCCATAAAGAATCCGAAGATCACCAGCATCAGTACGGCCTGAACCGCGCAGAGCGCCGCCTGAAAGATCATATGCGCCGCCACATAGGCAGAGATATGCAGGCCCGTCCTGTGCTCCCTTTTGATGATCTCTCTTTCCCGGCATATGTTCTGAATGGAGTTAAATACCCCCACCCAGATCATGGCGGTCACAATGGCGAACATGCCTGTTCTTGTGAATTCCTTCTCCACAAACATTTTGTCTCCCATGACCACGGAAAGAAGAACTGCGATTATCACCGCAAAAGCGATAAACTTCCATCCCTTTTCATGCAGAAAGATACGGTAAAACTTCCCCGTATAAATCCTCACCTGTCCCCAGCGTCCGACTCTTTCGTTCATAGTTTCTCCCATTATTTCTCTTCCAGTTCTTTATATTTTTTTATAAATTCGTCTGCCAGCCCGTCTCCGCCTTCGTCTTCGCGGTTAATCCTCTTTACGATCCCCTCCAGCGAGTCTGTGCCGAAGAATTCCTTCGCCTCATCGATCATGCCGTAAAAGGCAAGACGGCCCACATTGCTCTCCTGGCTCTTCGCCAGTACGACAACCTTGTCAAAAAGGTCCGCCGCCCTGTCGGGAGAGTGGGTGATCACGATCACGATCTTGTTTTCATCGGCGATTCTTCGGAGATTCTCCATCAGCGTCCTTGCCATGATACCGTCCAGACCGGAATCCGGCTCATCCAGAAAGAACAGGCTGGGATCCGCGATAAATTCCACCGCTATGGAAAGTCTCCTTCTCTGTCCGCCTGAAAGCTTCTCCACCAGACTGTCTTTCTCTCTCTCCAGTCCCATCAATTCCAGCACCTGCTCAATACGCGCTTTCCTTGAATCCTTGTCCAGTGAAACAGGAAGTTTCATCTCCGCAGCATTGTCAAGAGTGTCGTAAACCGTATCATCCTCTCTGAGAAGATCCTGCTGGGGAACAAATCCAATCTCATATTTCATCTGATTATAATTCCGGTATATGTCTCTGTCCCCCTCTTTTATGGTCCCCTTCGCCTTCTCATATCCCATCACCGCGTTGATAAAGGTGGTCTTGCCGGCTCCGGATCCACCCAGGATCAGAACCATCTCGCCCGGATCTATCGTAAGTCTGATGTCTTCCAGAAGAATTTTTTTGCGGAAGAAATCCCAGACACTCCTCTCCTCAATGTGGATACTCAGCCGGTTCTGCGCCGACTCTTCGTGGCTGTATTCCAGTTTTCCGTCCCGGAAAAGGAACAGCGTATCTCCGATCCGGATCACATCCATCTCTTTCAGAGGTGTTTCTTCTGATATCTTATGATTATTCAGATAGACGCCGTGTCTGGTATTATTGTCCCGCAAGGTCCACTTCCCTCCGACGCAGGAAAGGATCCCGTAATGCCGGGGCAGCTCTGTGATCACAGACTCCTCCCGGAACGCCTCCTCCGGTCCGGTCTTCTCCTCATGGCGGCTGATATAATACCTGCTTGTATTCTGATCCAGCTTAAGTTCTCTCCACTGTGCGTTCTCCACGTAGCGCCTGCGGTACAGAAGTACAGTCCGTTCTTCCGGCCCGAATGTTCCGCCGCTGGTCTCAAAGCGCAGAACATCCCCGTCTGACAGCGGAATCTGTTTCATTCCCGGGAAATTCTCCGGAGATACCAGTAAATCATTCAGATATGTACATCCCTTCCCCTGCAGGTCCTCATAGGCAAATCCGTTCTCCTGCCTGACCAGCCTGCCGTGATCCGGCATGACATTACCGGAAGGAATTCCCAGATATCCATCTTTCTGTTCCTGTCCCAGTATGATATCATCCGTCACAGGTACCGCCTGTAACTGTGCTTTTCCCACACAGATCACAAGTTTGGCCGCCAGGCTGCTGTGCCGGCTCTGCTTTTCCGTCCCTTCCGGGTATCCGCCGTTTCTCATCTCTTCCGTCATTTTCCGCATCCTCTTTTTCTTTATATGTTCAGACCCACAGCTAAAACGCTGCCTGTCTTTTCACCGTATTTTCTATTAAGTATAACAAAATTATTCCCCGCGGGCAAGATAAGCTTCTATTCCCCCTGTCAGAGCCTCGGCGACCTTATACTGGTATGCTTCATCCTGAAGCTTTTCAACTTCGGAAGGATTGGTCAGAAAGCCGCACTCGGCGATCACTGTCACAGAGGGGCTTTTTTTCAGGAGATAATAACTGCTGTTCCCTTTCACAGAACGGGGATCCGCAATCTCCAGCTTTTCATTCAGACTTTTCTGAAGCGCTTCCGCCAGGCTTTTTCCCTCGTTCGACCCCTGAAAATAAAACACCTGGGGTCCTTTTACATCAGGGTCACTGTAACTGTTCTGGTGTATACTGACCGTAAGAAGCGGTTCTGCTTTCCTGATCAGTTCCGTCCTCCGCTGAAGATCCTGCAGCTTTTTTCCGGAGGCGTCTTCGTCATACAATCCCCGGTCCGTATCTCTTGTGAGAACGACATTGAATCCCCGTTTTTCAAGAATATCCCGCAATTTTAAAGAGATCTCAAGATTGATCCCTTTTTCTTCCAGCCCGCCGGCCCCGGTCATTCCGGGATCTTTTCCTCCGTGCCCGGGGTCCACGACAACCGTTCTGTTATCCTGCTTTTTCTCTCCTGTTTCTGCCGACGCGCGGGCGGCATGCCAGGACAGAAGCAGGAAACAACCGATCAGGAGAACCGCCATTATCCTTTCCATCATGCGCTGTGTCAATGCTTACACCTGCCGGTGTTTTTTCATGCTAATATATGATACCATTATATATTTTTATGAGCGAAACAGAAAAATCTCCGGAGCGGCACAAATGTACCGATCCGGAGACCCGATTTTTTTATTTTGTTTTTCCTGCCGCCATCTCGAATTCTTTTACAATCTCTTTATCCGGCTCCTTCGTACACAGGGAAACCACAACGATAAAGATACAGGAGATCACAAATGCGGGGAACAGTTCGTAAATTCCCCATACGCCGCCCATAGGGCTGAGAAGATTCTTCCATACGAACACGGAAATTCCTCCCGCAAGCATACCTGCGATAGCGCCCTGACGGTTGATCCTCTTCCAGAACAGAGAGAACAGCATAACCGGTCCGAAAGTGGCGCCGAATCCGGCCCATGCGAAAGATACCAGCGTAAAAATAACGCTGTCCTCATCCCACGCGATCACAAGACCGATGAGAGCGATCAGAAGCAGCACGATCCTGGACACGTTCATGACTTTTTTATCATCTGCTTTTCCCTTTTTCAGAATACCCTCATAAATATTCTTGGAAAATGCAGACGCCGCGATCAGCAGATAGGAATCTGACGAACTGATTGTGGCCGCCAGGATACCAGCCATGATCACACCTGCAAGCACTGCCGGAAGCAGGTTCTGGGAAAGGATGATAAATACATTCTCCGCGTCGCTGGCTGTTGCCAGAGCCGGCTCTGTGGGTAACAGGGCGCGTCCGATCACGCCAATGGTCACTGCCGCGAACAAAGAGATCACGCACCATACGGTTGCGATCCTTCTGGATTTCGTCAGTTCCTCTTCCTTACGGATCGCCATGAAACGGAGCAGCACCTGGGGCACGCCGAAGTATCCAAGTCCCCAGGACAGAGTGGATATGATCGTAAGTAATCCGTATTTTCCAGCTTCTCCAAACTGAGCGGCGCCGTTTACCACCTGCTGTACGCCGGAAGCGTCAGTCTGGGGTGTTGCGATTCCAATAAAGGTCAGAAAGCCCGGGATATCCCGCACATTGTCAAATACGGCTCCAAGTCCGCCCGCCGCGCTGGTTCCCAGGATCAGGATTGTCAGAAGCGCGATCACCATGACTACCGCCTGCATGAAGTCAGAAGCGCTCTCAGCAAGGAAACCGCCGATAAAAGTGTAAACAACCACAAAAATCGCGCCTGCGATCATCATGGAATGATAGGATGCTCCAAACAGTGTGGAAAACAGCTTTCCGCATGTAACGAAACAGCTTGACGCGTAAACGGTAAAGAATACCAGAATAAACAGAGCGGAAATCCCCAGGATCACCTTATTCTTCTCATGGAAACGGTTGCTGAGAAAATCCGGAACCGTGATCGCGTCTCCCGAAACCGCGGAATAACGGCGCAGTCTCTTCGCTACGATCAGCCAGTTTACATATGTACCTACCGCAAGTCCGATAGCCGTCCATGCAGCATCGGCAATTCCGCACCAGTACGCCACTCCCGGCAGGCCCATCAGAAGCCATCCGCTCATATCCGACGCCTCTGCGCTCATGGCCGCAACCCACGGTCCCAGAGAACGCCCGCCGAGGAAATAGTTCTCAGAGTTTGCCTGGGCACGTTTGGCGAAATAAAGGCCAATGCAGATAACGATCAGCATGTAGCCGATCATGGCGCATAAGATTTTAATTGTATCGCCTGACATTTTTTTCCTCCTCATTGTATAAAAATAAAATATTTATAAATTTTAACAGAATTTTCACAATATGTAAACCCCCGACCGCAAAAAGGTGCGGCTGCGGGAGATTCTTTCCCACAGCCGCACCTTTTTATATTTATTCGTATTTTACAATTTCCTTTTTCAGACGGCTCATGATCCTTTTTTCTAGTCTCGAGATATAGGACTGGGAAATACCCAGAAGATCCGCCACTTCTTTCTGTGTCTTCTCTTTTCCCTCCCCGCCGGAGAGCCCGAACCGCAGCCGTATGATCGTCTGCTCTCTGGGCGACAGTTTACTGATCGCTTTGCCGAGAAGCGTGATCTCCACCTCGTCCTCCAGCCGCCGCGAGATCACGTCCTCATCCGTTCCCAGAATATCCGACAGCAGAAGTTCATTCCCGTCCCAGTCCACGTTCAGAGGTTCGTCAATGGAAACTTCCATCTTCGTCTTGCTGTTCCGCCTGAGATACATCAGTATTTCATTTTCGATACAGCGGGACGCATATGTCGCAAGTTTGATATTCTTCACCGGGTTAAAGGTATTGATCGCCTTGATCAGGCCGATCGTCCCGATAGAGATCAGGTCTTCCACTCCCACGCCTGTATTATCAAACTTCCTGGCGATATACACTACCAGTCTGAGGTTATGCTCAATAAGAAGCGCTCTCGCCTCCTGTTCCTGATCCGTTCCCAGCTTACTGATGACATACGCCTCTCTCTTCGGCTCCAGCGGCGCCGGAAGAACATCATTCCCACCAATATAATACAGTTCCCTCGGTCTTGAGAGAATAAATCTCTGAAACATCTGAAACGGATGATAACTGACTTCTGCTGCTGATCTGCTCATATAGTGCCCCCTCCTAATGCAATAATCTGGAATTCAACAGTACTTTGTATTCCTTTCCCAAAGCGGAGGGTTCAAAGGCCAGGGCGATCACTGGCTTTTTAATTCGGACCTCTTCTCCCGGGGCGCGGATACAAAGCTCATCCAGCGTGACTGTCAGCATCAGGCACTGTTTCTGTCCCACTGTACGGCAGGACAGATATCGTGGTCTGAGGCCGACAATCTCTGTACATTCCAGCTCCCCTGGGTTCTCTTTCAGGTGTTTCAGTCTGACTGTCAGTTCTTCCGACAGTATTTTTTTCAGCGCGTCTGCCTCTGCCACAGAAACCGGCGAGCCGTTCACAGGATCGGTAAGCAGATTCCCGGTATCGTAGAATCCGTATACGTCCTGTTTTTTTCCATGCCAGGACAAAGTAACCGGATATATATTTTTTCTTCGGATCCGGAAAGCGTCTCCCACACAGACGGCAGCCCCCGTCCCCGCGTATACGCAGAGGGCGCAGAGGAGAAAAGTCCTCACAGAGCCCTCTCCGTCCTCGAGAGCTTCACGAAATCCGCCCCAGAGAAACGCCGCGGCATACAGCATAAACACAGTATTCAGAAGAAGGGCGCCTTTCTTTACGCCGAATCCGATCCGGATCATTCCGGCGGCACAGAGTCCGTGCAGGATAACGGCAGCCGGAAAAGCTTCTTTCGGAAACCAGAGAACAAGGCAGGAAAAAAGAGCTCCCACAAGAGCTGCCGCAAGACATCTTCCCGGTCTTCTCCTCAGTCCCAGTGCCATTCCCAGTACCCTCAGGAGAATATAATCCATCAGAAGATTTGCCCCGAAGACAACGTCTATGTAGATCTCTCCAGACATAAAAAGCCCCCTATGACCTGTCACTCCTTCACTTTGGTAAGTGAATTCATTATAGGTGATAGGGGGTGCGTATTTTGTCAAAATAACGTGGTTATGTCCCAGAATTTCTCGTGAAATTACGACATTATATTTTTCTGATGGAGGACCTCCATCATCGTCCGCAGTTCCTGTATCGGGAACTGACCAGGTGCGGAAGCCGCTCCTACTGTGGCGAAAGTCACCGCGGAACCGAAATTCTCTCCCGCGATACGGCTGATAGATCCCAGGCCGCCCATGGCCATGGAGATCACCGGCTTGTCCGTGTATTTATGTACCATTTCGCTTGTTACCTGCATAATGGCCGCCACATCGTCAAACTCATCGGGCATGACCGCCATTTTCAGAATGTCCGCTCCGGTTCCGTCCATCTCCTTAAAACGCTCCAGCAGAACCTCCCTGCCGTCGGTCTTCTGAAAATCATGGCTGGAACCGATAACCTTCACGCCGGCTTCCTGAAGCCGGCGGATAAGCTTCTCCGGCTGCTCGCAGGAAAAGATTTCCACATCCACAATATCCGCAAATCCGCTCCCGGCCGCAGCCAGATTAATACCTTCGTACTCCTCTGAAGAAATCCCGGCTTTCCCGCCTTCTTTCTCTGTACGGACAGTAAACAGAAGAGGGATGCCGGAAAGGATCCCGGCAATGCCCCCCATTGTGTTTACAAGCCTGTCTGTATCGGACAGATTTTCATAAAAATCCGCTCTCCATTCAGCCAGATCTGCTCCGGCTTCTTTTATTTTTTCTGCTTCCTGAAACAACTCCTCAGCCGTACCGCCGGTAAGAGGCACGCAGATTTTGGGCTGTCCGTCGCCCAGGCAAAGCGTTTTTATCATGATCGGTTTTGTCATATCTTATTCCGTCACTTCTACTTTTCTGTTCTCTCTGTTTCTGATCTCTTCTTTTATGGAAGTGATAAACTCATCCAGGGATTTCGCTCCCTCGTCGCCCAGGAAGCGGCTGCGCACAGCGACTTTGCCTTCTTCCTCTTCTTTTGCGCCTACAACAAGCATATAGGGGATCTTCTGAAGACGGGCTTCACGGATCTTATACCCGATCTTTTCCGCGCGGGAATCCACTTCCGCACGGATGCCTGCGTCTTTCAGGGCTCCCAGGACTTTCTCCGCATAGTCCATATGTTTCTCTGAGATCGGAAGAACTTTCACCTGCACAGGAGCAAGCCAGGTGGGGAACGCGCCGGCAAAGTGCTCGATCAGGATACCGATGAATCTCTCAATAGAGCCGAAAGCAACTCTGTGGATCATGATGGGACGGTGCTTCTCTCCGTCGGCGCCTGTGTATTCGCACTCGAACCGCAGCGGAAGCTGGAAATCAAGCTGGATCGTACCGCACTGCCAGGTTCTTCCGATGGAGTCCTCCAGATGGAAGTCGATCTTCGGTCCGTAGAACGCGCCGTCGCCTTCATTGACTACATAGTCAAGTCCAAGATCGTCAAGAGCGCCTCTTAAGCCTTCTGTAGCCATCTCCCAGTCCTCGTCGCTTCCCATGGAATCTTCCGGACGGGTGGAAAGCTCTACATGGTATTTGAAACCAAAGAGCTGGTAAACGCTGTCAATCAGCTTAGCCACACCCTTGATCTCATCGCGGATCTGTTCCGGCATCATGAAGATATGGGCGTCGTCCTGTGTAAAGCAGCGCACACGCATAAGTCCGTGAAGCTGTCCGGATTTCTCATGGCGGTGAACAAGCCCCAGCTCTCCCATCCTGAGAGGAAGATCCTTGTAGGAACGGGGTTCTGACCTGTACACCAGGATGCCGCCGGGGCAGTTCATCGGCTTGATGGCAAAATCTGTATCGTCGATAACAGTGGTGTACATGTTTTCTTTATAGTGATCCCAGTGTCCGGAAGTCTCCCACAGATGACGGCTCAGCATGATCGGCGTAGAAATCTCCACATAGCCGGCTTTCTCATGGATTTCTCTCCAGTAATCCAGAAGCGTGTTCTTCAGAACCATTCCTTTTGGAAGGAAGAACGGGAATCCCGGTCCCTCCTCGCGCATCATGAACAGACCCAGTTCTTTGCCCAGCTTTCTGTGATCGCGCTTCTTCGCCTCCTCCAGACGGGTGATATACTCATCCAGATCGGCTTTTTTCGTGAAAGAAGTACCGTAAATCCTGGTAAGCATTTTGTTCTTCTCGCTGCCTCTCCAGTAAGCGCCGGCAAGACTTGTAAGCTTAAATGCTTTTACCGGTTTCGTGGACATCAGATGCGGTCCGGCGCAGAGGTCCACAAACTCTCCCTGCTGGTAGAAACTGATCTCAGCGTCTTCAGGAAGGTCTTCGATAAGCTCTACTTTGTAGGGTTCGTTTTTCTCTTTGAAGTATTCAATCGCTTCAGCTCTCGGCTTTGTAAATCTTGTGATGGCAAGATTTTCTTTGACGATCTTTTTCATTTCCGCCTCGATCTTTGTAAGATCCTCAGCGGTGATGGATTCTTCGCTGTCAATATCGTAATAGAAACCGTCGTCGATAGACGGTCCGATGGCGAGCTTCACATCCGGATAAAGACGTTTGATCGCCTGAGCCATGATATGAGATGTGGTATGACGGAAGGCGCCTCTGCCTCCCTCACTGTCAAAAGTAAGGATATTCAGTTCACAGTCCCTGTCCAGCATGGTACGGAGATCCACAACCTCTCCGTCCACTTCTCCCGCGCAGGCAACCCGCGCCAGGCCTTCGCTGATATCGGCTGCAATATCAATGACGGATTTCGCTTCAGAATATTCCTTCTTCGATCCGTCTTTTAATGTAATAATCATTTCGATTACCTCCTTCAATTTTATATCATCCGGGACGGCTGCCCCGGATGATATTCTGACCGGATTTTCTTGCTGATTCCTCCGTCAGATTATTTTATTTAAAGTACTCGACGCCGGACTCAAAGATACGGATATCCTGTTCTCCGTAAATGTTTACCGCAACGCCGTTGTCGCGGCGCTCGCTGTGCGCCATTTTACCCAGCACACGTCCATCCGGACTGGTAATACCTTCAATGTTCATATAAGAGCCGTTGACATTCCACTCTTCGCTGGCATCCAGTTCTCCGTCTGCAGTTACATACTGTGTCGCCACCTGTCCATTGGCAAACAGCTTCGCGATCCACTCGTCATCCGCAACAAAACGGCCCTCTCCGTGAGACGCCGGATTACAGTATACGCCGCCCAGCTCTGCTTTCTGCAGCCACGGGGACTTATTGCTGACCACTTTCGTATAAACCATCTTCGAGATATGACGGCCGATGGTGTTATAAGTCAGTGTGGGAGAATCTTCTTTCTGACCGCAGATCTCGCCGTAGGGAACAAGTCCCAGCTTGATCAGCGCCTGGAAACCGTTGCAGATTCCAAGGGCAAGACCATCTCTCTCATTCAGAAGCTTCATAACCGCTTCTTTGATCTTCGCGTTCTGGAATGCTGTGGCAAAAAATTTCGCGGAGCCGTCCGGCTCGTCGCCCGCGGAAAATCCGCCGGGGAACATAATGATCTGCGCCTGGGAAATGGCCTTTTCAAACACTTCCACAGAATCGTGGATATCCTCAGCCGTCAGATTGCGGAACACTTTAACGTCAACCTCAGCTCCCGCCCGTTCAAAAGCGCGGGTACTGTCATACTCACAGTTAGTTCCGGGGAATACCGGAATAAATACTCTCGGCTTCGCCACTTTATGGTTGCATACATAGATCCTGGACGTGCGGTATACGCCGTCTTCGATCACGCTGTCCGCGTCCGCGGGTTTCACCAGGATTCCTGTAGGTCCGTCTGAGTTTTCGTCAGATACGGTACGGAACACTCTCTCCAGAGTTCCTTTCCATGCTTTCTCGGCCTCGCCCAAGGAGATCTCCGTGCTTCCGTAGGAGAATTTTCCGTCGGCAGTTACTTCACCGATCAATGTATAGGTAATGGAAAGAGCGCCGACTTTGCCATCGGGAACTTCCAGAATAAGGTCGCCGAAGCCTGGAGCGAAGAAGTCTCTCGGATCCAGATTATGCTCGATCTTCACGCCGAAGCCGTTTCCAAAGGCCATCTTGGATACAGCGGCGGCAATACCGTGACGGTCAAGGGCGTACGCGGAAAGTACGTAGCCCTTCTGCATATCCTCATGAACTTTGCCATACTGCTCCATGATCCCCTCATAATCCGGAAGATCATATGCGTCTCTGGGAGCCTTGAGCCATACCAGTTTGCTTCCGGCTTTTTTGAACTCCGGAGTGATCACATCCTGAAGTTTCCCCGTGTCTACGGCAAAGGATACAAGTGTAGGCGGAACGTCAATATCGTTAAAGGTTCCGGACATACTGTCCTTGCCTCCGATAGAGGGAAGGCCGAATCCGATCTGCGCCGCGTACGCGCCAAGCAGAGCCGCAAAAGGCTGGCTCCAGCGCTTCGGATCCTCCGTCATACGGCGGAAGTATTCCTGGAACGTAAACCGGATCTTACGGTAGTCTCCTCCGGAAGCCACGATCCTGGCAACGGATTCCGTCACCGCGTACGCGGCTCCATGGTACGGACTCCAGGAAGAAAGATACGGATCAAATCCGTAGCTCATCATGGTTACGGTATTGGTGTTTCCGTTCAGAACAGGCACTTTTGCGATCATGGCCTGCGTCTCTGTCATCTGATATTTGCCTCCGTGGGGCATAAGCACGCTCGCGGCTCCGATGGAACCGTCGAACATCTCCACAAGGCCTTTCTGGGAGCATACGTTCAGATCGGCCAGGGTTTCCAGCCATTTCGCCTTCACATCCGGCACATCCCTGCGCTCTGTCAGGATACAGCCGTTTCTGTCCGGAATCTCCACTTCCACGGCAGTCTCCTGATGAGCGCCGTTGGTGTCCAGAAACGCGCGGGAAATATTAACGATTTCTTTCTCTCTCCATATGAGGACAAGTCTGGGTTCCTCTGTCACAACAGCCACGGGAACTGCTTCCAGATTTTCCTCGTTTGCATATTTCAGGAAAGTATCCACATCTTTTGGATCCACAACCACAGCCATACGCTCCTGAGATTCGGAGATGGCGATCTCTGTGCCGTCCAGACCCGCGTATTTCTTGGGAACCTTATCCAGATTCACGCGAAGGCCAGCCGCCAGTTCGCCGATGGCAACGGAAACGCCGCCTGCTCCGAAGTCGTTACATTTCTTGATGATATGGCTGACTTCCTCTCTGCGGAACATTCTCTGGATCTTTCTCTCAGTGGGCGCGTTACCTTTCTGCACTTCCGCGCCGCAGACTTCGATGGACGCCTCTGTATGCACCTTGGAGGAACCTGTCGCGCCGCCGATCCCGTCGCGGCCGGTGCGTCCGCCCAGAAGGATGATGATATCTCCCGGATCGGAATTCTCACGGATTACCGCGCGTCTGGGAGCTGCGCCCAGAACTGCGCCGATCTCCATACGCTTCGCCACATAATCCGGATGATAAATTTCTTTTACATAACCGGTGGCAAGACCGATCTGGTTTCCATAGGAGCTGTACCCGTGGGCCGCTCCTCGTACCAGCTTCTTCTGGGGAAGTTTGCCCTTTAAAGTTTCTTTAACAGAAACGGTGGGGTCAGCCGCCCCGGTCACACGCATTGCCTGATATACATAGGTTCTTCCGGAAAGCGGGTCGCGGATGGCGCCGCCAAGACAGGTTGCCGCTCCGCCGAAAGGCTCGATCTCAGTAGGATGATTGTGCGTCTCATTCTTGAAATTGATGAGCCATTCCTCTTCTTTTCCGTCCACGTCCACCGGAACTACGATACTGCAGGCGTTGATCTCGTCCGACTCCTCCTGATCCTGGAGCTTGCCTTCCGCTTTCAGCTTTTTCATAGCTGTGAGCGCAAGATCCATAAGGCATACAAACTTATCGCTGCGGCCTTTATACAGTTCTTCTCTGTCTTTCAGATACTGGCGGTAAGTGTTCTCAATGGGCTCTCTGTAATCGCCTTCGTCAAATCTGACATCGGTAAGTTCTGTTGAGAATGTGGTATGGCGGCAGTGATCGGACCAGTAGGTATCCAGCACACGGATCTCTGTCATGGAAGGATCACGTTTCTCCTCGCCGCGGAAATAGTTCTGAATATGAAGAAAATCACGGAAGGTCATTGCCAGATTCAGGGAATCATATACCTGCTTCAGTTCATCTTCCGGCATATCCATAAAACCGTCGAGGATCTTCACGTCCTCCGGCTCCGGAAATACCGTAACAAGGGTCTCCGGTTTCTCCATCCCTGTCTCCCGGGAATCCACCGGGTTGATGCAGTGATGTTTGATAGCCTCAAATTCCTCTTCTGTCACAGATCCTTCTATTACATAGGTTGTGGCGGAACGGATAATGGGCTGTGCGTTCTCGTCCAGGAACTGCACGCACTGCACTGCGGAATCTGCTCTCTGGTCAAACTGGCCCGGAAGATATTCCACAGAAAAAATCCGCGCGCCTTCCGCCGCCTCGAATGTCTCCTGAAAAAGTTCGTCAACAGGGGGCTCCGCAAACACGGTTCTGCAGGCTTTCGCAAAAACTTCATCGGAAATATTTTCCACGTCATAACGGATCAGCACCCTTACCGCGGAAACAGATTTGATTCCCAGGTAACTGCTGATCTCATGCTTCAGTTCTTTTGCCTCAACGGCGTAGGCTGGTTTCTTTTCTACATAAACACGTCTTACGCTGCTCATCAGAAACTCCTTTCTTTATCGGTGGTATCCCTTCAGGCGGGAAGATGGCTTTCGGCGTTCTCAAGATATACGTTCATTACTTCATGGAAACAGCCTGCATCGGCTTTCTCCGCGAATTCCGCTTCCACAGGCATCTTGCCCAGTACCGGAACGTTCAGTTCCGCGGCAATCTCGTCGATGTGGCTCTCTCCGAAGATTTTAATCTCTTTGCCGCAGTCGGGGCATTTCACATAGCTGTAGTTCTCTACAATGCCCAGCACCGGGATCTTCATCATCTCCGCCATATTGTAGGCTTTCTTAACGATCATTTTCACCAGATCCTGAGGAGAGCTTACGATCACGATCCCGTCCACCGGAAGAGACTGGAATACAGTAAGCGGAACGTCACCTGTTCCCGGAGGCATATCCACAAACAGATAATCGATCTGATCCCAGATCACGTCTGTCCAGAACTGTTTTACCATGTTGGCAAGGATCGGGCCTCTCCAGATTACCGGAGTGTCCTCAGTGGGAAGCATCAGATTAATGGAAATGACCTTGATCCCGTTTTCTGTCACCATCGGGTAAATACCGTTGTCGTCTGCCTGAGCGGCGCCCTTCAGTCCGTACATCTTCGGGATGGAAGGTCCTGTGATATCCGCGTCGAGGATACCTACCCGGAAGCCTTTCGCCGCCATACGGTTGGCAAGGGAGGCTGTCACGAAGGACTTTCCTACACCGCCTTTGCCGCTGACTACTCCTACTACATGTTTCACATCTGACATTGCGTTTACCGCCACCCGCAGATCCTGGGGTTTGTTTCGCTGTGAACATCCTTCACAGCTGGTCTTGTCACAAGTGGTACTGTTACATTCTTTTGCCATTTTGCTTCTCCTTCTGATATTGATCTATTTCATAAATCTGTCAATTGCCTTTTCCAGTTCTTTGATCGCTTCCCGGTCTCCATGCTCCACCGCGTCCACAATACAGTGTTCGATATGATCCTGCAGGATGATCTTGCCTGTATTGTTAATAGCTGATTTCACTGCTGAAAGCTGGATCAGGACCTCTGAACAGTCTCTGCCGTCCTCCACCATACGCTTGATGGATTCCAGATGGCCGATGGCCCGGGAAAGGCGGTTCAGTACAGCCTTCGTCTGCGCATGGCTGTGATGATGTCCATGCTCTCCGTGGGAATGTGTGATCACAGTTCCGTCTTCCAGAACATGCACATGGTTTTCCTTATTCTCGCTCATGCTTTCTCCTTTCATGTACTGCTGCACAGCTGTCATTATAGCACAGCATTTAAATTTCTGTAAAGGAGCATCTCTGTTTTATCCCGGATGTGAGAATGTCAAAGATAATGGTTCCGTCTTCCAGGACCGTCTTATCATAGCTAACCTCTTTTCCCTGGAATTTTTCCTTCACATAGGTCTCCGGGTCGCTGAGTTCCATTTCCTCCACAAACACATCACGCATCTGGTTCCCGGGACATTTATTGAAAATCTCCCAGATCACTTCATATTCCTTCATATTCCGTCACTCTTCTCTTTTTTATTGTTTTGTTTCATTTTACCAGACCTTTCCTGCCATTGCAACGGCGCCGGAGAGAAGATTTACCGCCGGGAATTTAAAAAAATTTGTCGAAAATAATTGAACTTCCCATGGGAATAGCGTATAGTAGATATACATTTTAATCAGCTTATCAGATCAAAGGAGAGAGACGCCATGCAGCTTTTAAAAGACCGTATTCTTAAAGACGGAATCGTTAAACCAGGAAACATTTTAAAAGTAGACAGTTTTCTGAACCATCAGATGGACATTGATCTTATCAACGAAATCGGTAAAGAGTTCAAAGCCCGTTTCTCAGACTGCCCCATCACCAAGATCCTTACCATCGAGGCCTCCGGCATCGGAATCGCCTGTATCGCAGCACAGTATTTCCATGTCCCCGTTATTTTTGCCAAAAAAGCCCAGAGCCTGAACCTGGACGGTGAAATGTACCGCTCCAAGGTGGAATCTTTTACCCATAAAAAAGTGTATGACGTGATCCTGTCGAAGAAATTCCTCGGACCGGAAGATCACGTTCTGCTGATCGACGATTTTCTCGCCAACGGCTGCGCCCTGCTGGGACTGATCGAAATTGTCCGAGAATCCGGAGCTGTTCTTGAAGGCGCCGGCATCGTCATCGAGAAAGGTTTCCAGGACGGCGGAAAGAAGATCCGGGATATGGGCGTCCGCCTGGAATCCCTTGCCATCATTGATTCCATGACAGATGATTCCCTGACCTTCCGGGAAGACTGATCCTCCCGGACCGGAAACGGCAGGTCGGCCGAATATTTTTTCAATTACATACAGACAGCCCGAAAATACAGGAATCTGTACATTCGGGCTGTTTTCATATTCTTATTTATCGTCTTCAGAAGGAGCTGTTTTCAGGCTGACTCTGGGTTTGGGAGTGGCGGTAGCCTCCGGTTCTTCCGACGGATCCGGCGTCGCGGCAGCCTCCGGCTCTTCTGACGGATCCGGCGTCACAGTAGCCTCCGGTGTGGGAGTGGCTGTGTTTTCCGGTTCTTCCGTGGGCGTGGGACTTGCCGTCGGGACCGGCGTGGGCGTTGCTTCCGGCCTCACTTCCGTTTCCGTATAAAAGCCGTTGTCGATAAGGATCTCAAAGTTGTCCCCGTCGATCACCTGCGCTTCGCAGAGATAGGCTCCTACGATCTTCACTCCGTTGTCATAGGATTCATAATCGTTGACCTCCGGATCCTCCGCTTCGGAATCCTCCTCCCGGATCAGATAAGCGTCCACCATGTTTTCGCACTCTTCCGCCGATGTTCTGGGATCCATGAATATACTGAATTCCATTCTGCCTGAGGCGATGGTTTTCACGGCCTCCGCGTCACATCCCACTCCTGTGATCATGGGCCACGTCTCTGTTCCGGAATGGATCCCGTACTCATCCAGAACCGTTTCTATCTGAAGAGCTGCCTGGTCAAATCCTGTGCAGATCACATCCGGCGCTTCTCCCTCTTCATAAAATCCATCCAGTATCTCTTCCAGTCTGTTCGCTGCCAGACTTCCGCTCCAGCGGAGCAGGCCTGTGTCATCAAAAGATATTTTTCCTGAAGGGCATACCAGAGTTCCGTCATCCAGATACGGCTGGAGCACTTCCATGATACCGTTATAAACGAACAGTGCCTGGGCATCGTCCAGAGATCCCATAAAAAATTCTATAGTCCTGGATTCTTTATTCTCCCTGGCCTGTTCCAGTTCCTGCCGCTTTACGATCTCGTCGCCGATCTGGTGGCCCACCAGACGGCCGCCGTATGCCGTATAGTAATTCACCGCATTGGTATCCATGATCAGATCCTCATAGGAGAATACCGGAATATCGGCTTCCCGGACATCTTTCAGCACATCCGGAAGTCCATAGGGATCCACAGGCGCAATGATAAACGCAGCCACCTGTTCTTCCAGCATGTCCCTGATCTGAAGCACCTGCCTGGATATATCTCCCTGCGCGTAACAGATCACCGGCTCGTAACCATCCTCTTCCAGACTGCTCTCGAAGGCCTCCGCATCGCGGGACCATTCTTCTTCGTCAGGAAGAAGCACTGCCACTTTCTGTACATCCTCCGCTTCCTGATCGCCGTCCTCCTGCTCTGCCTCTTCAGGATCTGATCCTTTATTTTCATCAGAAGATTCTGATTTGTCTTCTTCCTTTTCATTGTCGGAATCATCTTCCCCGTTCACTTCCGCATCCTCTGTCTTCTCGCCGTCCTCGGAAAGTTCTCCCGTTCCTTCCCCTTCTGTCTGGGCGCTTTCACTGGCGGCTTCCGTCGCCTCATTCGTCCCGCATCCGCCCATAGAAACGGCAGCAATACATAATCCCAATAAAATACCTGCTGTTCTTCTTTTCATGCTTATATCCTTTCTGTCTACACTCCCTTATATTCTCTGGCAAGAATCTTGAGATAGTCACGATAAGCCGCCGCGGTTTTTCTGGGTTTGACAATACGGACGTCTTTGCCCATAACCGTAAGCCACCCGAAGAATTCCGGCCCCTGGATCCGCGGAACAGTCACTGTCAGATATCCTTCTGTCTTGACCTTGTACTCTGCCATCTCCCCGAAATATTCTCTTATCTCTCTTTCCCGCGCCTGGGTGCACAGAAGCTTCATATTCCTGTCGGGATCGCAGATCTCTTTCCTGCTGAGTCTCCACGCCGCAGTCTCCTGCCCCGGAGTCTCTTCTGAACCGGTGCCTCCTTCCGGCGCTGTATCTGACGGCATTTCTGAAGAGCCGGTTTCCCCAGCCGGCCTGGAATTCAGATAATATCCGCCTGTGCGTCCCCTCTTATACTGAATGTCGTATCCGAAATCACGAAGCGCTTCCATGTCGTCGTAGATACTCTTCCGTTCCGCACTGATCCCATGCTGTCCGATCCTGTCCAGGATCTCCTGCATGGTTACGACTTTATGGACGTCTGTACTTTTAAGGATTTCCGCCAGTATTAAAATCTTGATTTTCTGATTGTGTGATTTAGCCATATTCAACCTCTTATCTCTGAAAAAGAAGAAAGGTGTCAAAAGCGTTTGCTTTCGGCACCCTTCCCGGTATCTTAATCTTCCGGCACAAATTCTTCTTTGCCTACTCCGCAGACAGGACATGTCCAGTCTTCGGGAAGGTCTTCAAATGCGGTACCCGGCTCAATACCATTGTCCGGATCACCAATCTCCGGATCATATACATATCCACACGGTTCACATACATATTTCTGCATTGTCACTGACTCCTTTCAAATTAACAGTAAAACGGGAATATATGTCCCCTGTTCATAGACTCATTATACCGTCACAATATTTTGATTGCAAGTATTATTTCAGGAATCTACGGCAGATGTAATCATTGGCTTCCTTTTCCTGGGAATCATCCAGAGGCGCAAGCTTAACCCCGCTTCCGTATTTTCGTTCCAGCGCTTTAAGGATCAGCCAGTCGGCAAGCTGTGGATTCTTGGGAAGCAGCGGGCCGTGAAGATACGTTCCGATCACATTTTTATATACCACGCCCTCGTATCCTGTTTTTCCATCATTTCCCGATCCATAGAGTACTCTGCCCAGAGGTTTATTCTCATTAATGCAGGTCCTGCCGCCATGATTTTCAAATCCCGTCACCGGCATATCAAACAGGTCGCTTTTCAGGATAATATTGCTGATCAGACGTCCTTCCCCCTGTTCGGTATACATGTCCACCAGTTCCAGTCCCTGGATCGTACCCTGCTCCGTCTTATAATAATTGCCCAGAAGCTGGTACCCTCCGCAGATGGCAATGACTACGCCGTTATCCTCCACATAGGATCTGAAATCTTCCCGGATCTCTTTCAGTTTCTCACAGACCAGCATCTGCTCCCGGTCGGAACCTCCTCCAAGGAGTACAATATCGAGAGCGGAAAAATCGATCCTGTCATTCAGTTCGTAGGCAATGGTCTCCGCTTCAATTCCCCGCCACTGGCACCTTTTCATCAGACACTGGATATTGCCTCTGTCGCCATACAGATTCAGAAGATCCGGGTATAAATGTCCTATTGTAATCTTCATTTCTCTCCCTCCAGTCTCTTCAGAATATTTCTGGTACTGAACAGCGCCGTATAGTTCACCAGCACATAAAGGTTCCCCGTACCGTCTTTCACACGGCTGCGTACGGCAGTCTCAACATCTTCTTCCAGCATGGAGGGGATATCCACATATTTCAGTCTCAGGCGCATGTCCTGACACCGGATCCCGCTCACCGTGACAGAGCGGATGCTCTCGTCGCGAAAAAGATCAAAATCCACGTCCCAGAGCCAGGAAATATCTATGCCGTCCTGGGCGTTGTCATTAATGGCGATGATCACATCTTTTGGCGATTTATCCTGCATGACCGCCGAAATATTCTGATTGAACCCCGCGGGGTTTTTGGCAAGATTCAGGATGACCCCCGCTCCCTGTATCCGGAACTGCTCCATCCTGCCGTTTTCCGGATTGAATTTCCTCAGCATATCATTAAAATGCTCCCCGGAAAATCCAGCCGTGCGTACTCCCGCATAGGCGGCAAGGATATTATATACATTATAGAATCCCTTATAATTCGCAGAAAGAAGTCTGTCCTCCACACGGAATGCCAGACGGTCTCCAACCTGGACATCATATGCGTCAAAATCAGGATCCGGTCTTTTGAATCCGCATTTCGGACACAGATAATCGCCCAGCTGGCTGTAATGATAAAAGCTGTATTCCAGTCTGGCGCCGCATTTCTTACAGAAACGGCCTTCCCTGATCTCATTCGTCTCATTCTTCATTACCTGCCGGCTGATCCCATAAAAAGTGCAGGGGTTTCCGGTATCCATTGCCAGATAAGCGGAAAGGGCGTCGTCTCCATTGACGATCAGACGCATTTTGGGCAGGGTACGGATCATAGACTCCAGAATATCCATTGTGATATCGATCTCTCCGTATCTGTCCAACTGATCGCGGAAAAGATTGGTCAGGACCATATAATCCGGATGTATCTCCGGAAAAATATATTTCGTTGAAGCCTCGTCCGCTTCGATACAGGCGTAGTCGGCGTCGATATGCCCGTTCAGACCCGCCGCCAGCACAAATGCAGCCACAACGCCGTTCAGCATATTGGAACCGGTGTGATTGCAGATCACTTTCTGCCCTTCTGCCTCAAGAGCGGCGCAGAGCATGTTATTGGTTGTGGTCTTTCCGTTGGTCCCGCAGACGGCAAAGATCTCTTTACGGACTTCTCCCGCCAGTTCTTTCAGGATCGGCGGATATATTTTCAATGCGATCTTTCCGGCCCAGGTCACCCCCTGTCTTCCCATCTTTTTACAGGCATATCCTGCAGCTTTGGCGGCCCATATCGCCGCAAGCCTTCTGATATTCATATTATTTCATTCCTCTGCTGTATTTTCCGGACATGAAGACTGCCGGTTCTCTTAGTATTCCCCCGCAGATCTGTCATACACTTTTGTCCGTATCAATTTTACGATACTTCGCCAAAATTATCAACAATAATACAGGGCTTTCTGCGATTCTCTCACAGAAAGCCCTGCCGGTTCCATTTATCTGCTGTCATTCAGATGGTGAAGATACTGTTCCTGCACTTTCTTCCCATAGGTCCTTGAAATAGGCACTACAATATCTTTCAAAATAAAACTGTTGCTTTTCATTCCGATGATACTGTCCATATTTACATAAAAACTCTGATGGCACCTGATTATATTACTGTCCTCAAGCTGCCCGTCAAAATCAGATAATTTCCCTCTGCAGTGGAGGACACTCCCGTCTGTCAGATGAAAATACACAGTGTGAAGACTGCTGGATAAATAACTGATCTCATTATGCCTGATGGTATAAACGCGTCCCCTGTACCGGAAATAAACCGACGGCTCCTCTGTGCTCTCGAGATGAGCCAGAACGGATTTTACTTTCAGAAAAGTAACCGGTTTCAGCAGATACTGAAATGCATACAGATCAAACGCCTCCCTGTAATACTGGTCGCTTACGGTAGTAAATATCAGCGGAACCCTCTCGTTAACCTTACGGAGTTCCCTGGCCGTATCGATCCCGCTTTCTTCTTTCATACATATTGCGAGAAATACAACGTCATACAGGGAATCCTGCTTTCTCACATCTTTTAGAAGCTGATCCCCTCTTGTATATTTTACAATACGGCATCCTTCCATGATCTGTTTTATATATTTTTCCAGGAGCTCAGCATCCTGTGGGGCATCATCGCAAATAGCAACCGCGAACTTCTTCGCAGCATACATTGTACACACCACGCCTCTCTTCTGATGTTAGGCGGTACAGCGTTTATCCTGAGACGCAAATGTACCGTATTGCATATTATATCATATTTCAGAATTTGTGGTTTATTATTTATATCATTTTTATGTCTGCACAAACGCTAATTATGCCGTTTTATCAGTGGTCTGACCAGTTGATCATACATTTTATTTGTTTTGTTTATATTGTATATTAAAACAAGGATATCCATTTCGGATATCCCTGTCCTTAATTCTGATGATTATACTAACTCGATCAGTACTTCCATTGCAGCATCGCCTTTACGCGGTCCGATCTTGACGATTCTTGTATAACCGCCGTTACGTCCAACGTATTTCGGAGCGATCTCTTCGAACATTTTCTTAACCATGTCCACATCTTTGGTGTTTTTCTTTCTGCCGGCGCCCTTTGCAGGTACTTCCTTCACGGGGTAGAACACCTTCATCATCTGACGGCGTGCGTGAAGTCTGGAAGGAGCGTCCTTGGTGATCTCTTTCTGAACTTCATCGTATACGGTTTTCTTTTTGCCATCTACAACTTCTTTTACTCTCTTGCCGTCGGCATCTTTGCGGGCAACCTTTGCTGTTACGGTAACAGTCTCAAAGTTATCTTTCTCACGTACAGCCATAGCGATCAGGCCTTCCGCGATCTTGCGGATTTCCTTAGCTTTGGTTTCTGTTGTGATGATCTTTCCGTGATACAGAAGATTTGTTACCTGATTTCTTAACAGAGCTTTTCTCTGATCAGAAGTTCTGCCTAATTTTCTATACTTTGCCATTTTATTTTCCTCCATCTGCGGGACATCAGGGCATGCTTGTTCGGACTTACTGTCCCGATGCTTTGGCACCCCGCCTAAATTATATTATTCCTCTGTAGGCTGAAGCTGGAGTCCCAGCTCCTTAAGTTTCGCAAGGACTTCCTCCAGAGACTTGCGGCCCAGATTACGGACCTTCATCATGTCGTCGGAAGTCTTGTTGCACAACTCTTCTACTGTGTTGATGCCTGCTCTCTTGAGACAGTTATAGGAACGTACGGAGAGTTCGAGTTCATCAATGCTCATCTCCAGAACTTTTTCCTTCTCATTGTCTTCTTTCTCGATCATGACTTCTGCAGTCTTAGCATTCTCGGAAAGATCGATAAACAGGCTGAGATGTTCGCTTAACACTTTAGCCGCAAGGCTGACTGCCTCGTCAGGATCCAGTGTTCCGTTGGTGTATACGTCCAGTGTCAGCTTATCAAAGTCAGTCACCTGACCCACACGGGTGTTTTCCACGATCATGTTCACTCTGTCCACAGGTGTATAGATAGCGTCAACCGCGATCACGCCGATAGGCATATCCTCGGATTTGCCCTTGTCCGCGCTGATATAACCGCGGCCTTTGGTAATGGTCAGTTCCATTGCCAGCCTGCAGTCTTTGCCGCCGTTCAGGGTGGCGATCACCTGGTCGGGATTCATGATCTCAATATCCTGGTCTGTCTGGATATCAGCAGCTGTAACAACACCCTTTCCCTCACACTCAATGTATGCGGTCTTCGGCTCATTGTCCGCGCTGTTATTCTTGATGGCCAGGCTCTTAAGGTTCATGATGATCTCTGTAACATCTTCTTTTACACCCGGAATTGAGCTGAACTCATGAAGTACACCGTCGATCTTCACCTGGCTTACTGCTGCTCCCGGAAGGGAAGACAGCATGATTCTCCTGAGAGAGTTGCCGAGTGTAGTACCATAACCTCTTTCCAGCGGTTCCACTACGAATCTGCCAAACTTTTTATCTTCAGATATTTCGGTAATTTCGATTTTGGGTTTATTAAAATCAAACACTATAAGATTCCCTCCTTCTGGAAAGCTGCGCTTCTCTGCGCTTTCAGGCTTTATTTAGAGTACAGCTCGACGATAAGCATCTCGTTTACAGGAACATCGATTGCTTCTCTGTTAGGAAGTTCTTTGATGGTTCCGGTCAGAGCTTCCTGATTTACATCCAGCCATTCCGGAACAAGTCTTCCGCCTGTTACCTCCAGAATTCCTTTATATCTGTCAGAACCTTTGCATTTTTCCTTGATCTCGATCACGTCGCCGGCCTTTGTAAGGTAGGACGGGATGTTGACGCATTTGCCGTTTACAAGTACATGCTTGTGGTCCACGATCTGACGGGCCTCACGTCTTGTTCTTGCGAAGCCCATACGGAACAGAACGTTGTCCAGTCTGCTCTCCAGCATAACCATCAGGTTCTCACCTGTCTGGCCCGGCATTCTGTCGGCTTTCTTATAATAGTTACGGAACGGTTTCTCAAGAACTCCGTAGATGAATTTTGCTTTCTGTTTTTCTCTTAACTGTAAACCGTACTCAGAAACTTTTCTGTTTGCACGCTTTAACTGTCTTGTGGATTTTTTATCAATACCAAGATAAATCGGATCCAGGCCAAGGGATCTGCATCTTTTAAGAACGGGCACTCTGTTTACTGCCATTTCAAGCTACCTCCTCAATTAGACTCTTCTGCGTTTTGGTGGACGGCATCCGTTATGCGGAACCGGTGTTACGTCACGGATACTTGTTACTTCAAGTCCGCATGCCTGAAGGGCGCGGATTGCAGCTTCACGTCCGGAGCCAGGTCCTTTCACCATAACATCAACAGTTTTTAATCCATGTACTAAAGCAGCTTTTGTTGCAGTCTCTGCTGCCATCTGCGCTGCATAAGGGGTAGATTTCCTTGAACCTCTAAATCCCAGACCGCCGGCACTTGCCCAGGAAAGAGCATTTCCTTCGTTGTCTGTCAGTGTAACAATTGTATTGTTAAAAGAAGACTGGATATGTGCCTGTCCGTGTTCAACGTTTTTCTTGACACGACGTTTTGTTGTCGTTTTTCTGGTTGCTTTTGCCATTTTAAAACTAACCTACACTTTCCTTTGATTTATATTATTTCTTCTTGTTTGCTACTGTTCTCTTCGGACCTTTGCGGGTTCTTGCGTTTGTTTTGGTCTTCTGACCACGAACCGGAAGTCCTTTACGGTGACGAATGCCTCTATAGCATCCGATTTCCTGCAGTCTCTTGATATTCAGAGCGATTTCACGGCGAAGATCACCTTCAACCATCATTGTCTCATCAATAACAGCGCTGATTCTCTTAACCTCGTCGTCGGTCAGGTCTCTGACACGAGTGTCAGGATTAACATTTGCCTGAGCAAGAATCTTGTCTGCGCTTGGTCTTCCGATACCATAAATATAGGTAAGACCGATTTCAATACGTTTTTCTCTTGGTAAGTCTACACCAGCTATACGAGCCATGTACTGTTTCCTCCATTTTCTTTTTTCTGAAAGCTCCGCGTCGTACACCACTTGCGTCCGCGCAAGGTGAAATGGGGTGCATCTTCAGCGTCCGCTCCCGTTTTCTGTTCCTAATTGGGGTGCCTCGGTAAAACACCCAGCCGCCTCTGGCGTGAGACAGCCTTTCCGAAACTGCAGCCTCCGGCTGCTGTTGCCTCTCGGTATTAGGCAATACATGCTTTCATAAGATTTCTAAACAGTCCGAACAACCCTTCCGGGCGTATCAGACTACAGCCGCACGTTTCACAAACATCAACCCTGTCTCTGTTTGTGTTTCGGATTCTCACAGATTACTCTGATAGATCCTTTTCTCTTAATGATCTTGCATTTTTCGCAGATCGGCTTTACAGATGATCTTACTTTCACTGGAAATCCTCCTTCCGTAATTTAGGCTTGAATCTGCAGTTATGGACGCACTTATAGCGCGTTCGCATTATAGTCTAACACCATCAGATGGTAATTGCAAGTGTTTTTTTCATGTTTCAGATGTTTTTTCCTGTCAGCATCGGCGGGGACGCATCCCCGCCGGTGTATTTCCTTATTCCGCGCCGTCGAAAATCTGGGCGATGGGGGAATCCGATGAAAGGATCACGGTCTTGTTTTCTCCCTTCATGGAATTCCTGAGAGCATCGAGACTCCGGACGAAAGAGTAAAACTCTGTCCTTCCTTCTTCGCCGTAGGCCTCCGACAGTATCCTCATATACTCCTGCTCGCCTTCCGCTTCCAGGATCTCCGCCTGTTTTTCCGCCTCCGAGATCTGAATGGCGACTTCCTTATCCGTGGTGTTGCGGATCACCTTCGCTTCGGAACTTCCCTCAGCGGTATAGGTAGCCGCGATATTATCCCGTTCCGAGATCATCCGTTCGTATACGGCCTCCTTATTATCATCCGGCAGATCCAGCTGTTTCGTTTCAAAAAGCATGACGGATATGCCGTACTGCTCCATATTGTCGTCCACCGCGTCCATCACCATGGCGGAAAGTTCTCCGTCCCTGCTGGTGATCACTTCATCCTGGGACATACTGCTGATGGCGTTTTTCGTGGCGTTGTAAACCGCCGTATTGATCCTGCTCTCTCCGTTTTCAATGGAAGAATTCAGTGTCCTGGCAAATTTCAGGGGATCGGAAATCTTCCATATTACATAGCTGTCTGTGATCATGGTCTTTTTATCTCTGGTGATCACATCGGAAGGCGCCAGATCGTACAGCAGCGTCTGTTTTGGCAGAGTGGCCGTCGTTTCAATAAACGGGATTTTCAGGCTGAGGCCCGGCTGGTCGATCACTCTCTGTACTTTTCCGAACTGGCGGACCAGTTTATACTCGTTCTGTCTGGTAACTGTCAGAGACATTCCCGCGGCAAAAAGCACTGCCAGCCCTGCCAGCGCGATGATCACGTTTTTTCTTTTCATTACTGGTCACCTCCCTGTGTGTTCTGTGCCTGCTGCGTGCCGGATGTTCCTTCTGCGGTACCGGCTCCGCTTTCCCCCGCCGCCGGTTCATAAGCGTCGTCTGAAGCGGCGTTTGTCTCTCCGGTAAAGGAATCCAGCGGCAGTACCTTCTGTGTTCCCGTTCCATCGTCTATGATCAGCTTCATATCCGGGAGGACGTCTTCCATGGCTTCATAGAACATTCTCTGCTTCGTCACTTCCGGATTCTTCACATACTCTTCGTACATGGCGTTAAAACGGGCGACTTCCGCCTCCGCCTCGTTGATCCTCACCTGTTTTGCAGCCTCGGCATCCTGAATGATCTGGTCAGCCTGGGCTTCCGCCTGGGGAAGCTGTTCGTTCCTGTATTTGTTCGCATTATTCACGGCAGTCTCCTTGCCCTGTTTCGCCGTTTCCACTGCCTTAAAAGCACGCATGACTTCCTGGGTGGGCGGCTCGGAATCCTGGATTGTGATATTCACAAGCTGGATCCCCACGTCCTGCTGTTCCATTTTCTCCATGATCATCTCCCGGATCTTCGCCTGGATCTCACTCTTGCCTGTGGTCAGCACATCGTCCACAGAATAACTGGCGATCACCGTGCGGATACAGCTCTGGGCAATACTTTTGAGAATTTCCACCGGTTCCTGTGAAGTGTAAAGATATTTCACAGGCTCAGTGATTCTGTATTCCACAAAGAAATCAACATCAATAAAATTATAATCCGAAGTGATCATGATACCCTCATTGGAGACCACTTCGTTGGTATCCTGCTGATATCCGATGGGAAAGCCCTGTATTGTCGTATTTACCTTCTGCACTCTCTGGATCAGGGGGATTTTGAAGTGAAGGCCTGTCTCCGTCACCGCCTTCGGCATTCCGAATGTGGTAAGTACCGCCTGCTCCTGCTCCTGGATCTGATAGGTGCAGTCCGTGGCCGCCAGAGCCGCAACCGCTACGACTGCCACGACCGCCGCTGTTCTCTTTGCCGCTTTCCCGATTTTCGGTTTGCGTGGTTTCCAGCGGTTTCTCATATTGTTCATATTCATATTAAAATCGTCCATATTTCCTCCTTCTTAATAATGACGGATCCGTTTCATAGAAAAGAAAAAGACTTTCATTCCGGACAGGTACTGCCTGCCGCAGAACAAAAGTCTTGCTGTTTACTTCATATCGCGAATATCATCCTCTGATATCGTGCTGTCGCCAATATGTACCGCTGCCCAAAACGCATTCCCGGTCTCAGACCCGCGGCCGCTACTCCCTTTTCTATGAGCGGAATCATATCATATCCAGAGGACAATTGCAAGTATGTTTTATTAAATTCTGAAAAAACATGATACTGCACAAAAATGTCTCCCTGTTTTTGTATAAACAGTGTCGAATAAGTCTGATCATACGTTTCTGATGCTCCGGATCGTCTTTCGGAACTGTATGGTGAACAGAACCGCCGTAAAAGCAACTGCAATCGTATCGGCGATGGGCTCCGCGATATAAACCGCCATGGTCTGATCCGCCCGGATGATCTGCGGCATGATATAGATCAGCGGGATAAGAAGGACGAATTTTCTCATAACCGCCACCACAATGGATTCTGTGGCTTTGCCAAGAGCATTGAATGTCATCTGGCAGGCCATCTGGATTCCCATCAGGAACATTGCCCCCATATAAATGCGAAGGGCGGTCTTCGTAAATTCCATCAGTTCTCCGTCTGAAGTGAACATGGCCGCGAAGCCTCCCGGAAGCACCATGACCAGGAACCAGAGAAGCGTGGCGTATCCCAGACTGACTTTCAGCAGAAGTTTAAAGGCTGCCTTCACCCTGCCGGCATCCCCCGCGCCGTAGTTATAACTGATGATGGGCTGCGCTCCCTGGCCCAGACCCTGAAGCGGAAGCATGGCGAACTGCATAACGCTGGTAAGGATCGTCATTGCGCCTACCGCCAGATCCCCTCCGTATTTCTGAAGAGAACTGTTGAAGCAGACAGAGATCACGCTTTCGCTGGCCTGCATGATAAAAGTAGCGGTCCCCAACGCAAGACAAGGGAAAATGACTTTCGGCACAAGCCGCATATTTTTCAATTTTATTTTCAGGAACGTTCTTTTTCCGCAAAGAAAACTGATCACCCAGACACAGGAAAGAGCCTGGGAGATAATGGTTGCCAGGGCGGCGCCGCGCACATCCATATTGAATCCGAAAATAAAGACAGGATCCAGGATGATATTGGCCACCGCGCCGATGAGAACAGAAAGCATTCCTGTCTTCGCGTATCCCTGTGCGGTGATAAAGGCGTTCATTCCCAGAGTGAGCTCTACAAAAACGGTCCCCAGAGCATAAATATTCATATAGCTGACGCCGTATTCTATGGTATTCTCACTGGCGCCGAAAGCCATAAGAAAATCCCTGTTCCAGATCAGAAGCACCGCGGTAAGGATCACTGAGATCAGAATCTGGACCGCAAAACAGTTGCCCAGTGTCTTTTCCGCGGATTCTTTGTCCTGCTTTCCCATAAAGATAGACGCCCTGGGCGCACCGCCGTACCCTACCAGGGCGGCGAACGCGGACACGATCATGATCAGGGGCATGCACACGCCCACTCCTGTCAGCGCCGCGGCTCCGATCCCCGGAATATGTCCGATATAAATTCTGTCCACGATATTGTACAGCATATTAATGATCTGGGCGGTAACTGTGGGAAGCGCCAGTTTAAGAAGCAGTTTTCCCAGCGGTTCCGTGCGGAGAAATTCCTTGTCCTCGCCGTTTCCGCCTGCATGATCCCGTCCTCTCACACCTGTGTTTTTCTTATCTGAATGTCTCATCATCTCATGTCCCATCATTGATCCTTCCCTTCAATAGCCCGCCGCGCATTCTCAAAAACACGGCCAAAAAACTGCCGGTGGGTATCCAGTTCTTCTTTTGTGAATCCTTCCAGGACCGTATTTACAAAGTCCCGTCTTACATCTTCGATGCTCTCCGTAAGGTCAGACGCTTCCGGCTTCAGCTTCAGATGTATCCGTCTCCTGTCTTCCCTGTCCGGAATCCGTTCCAGAAGCGACTTCTGCATCAAAGACTCCACCGCTTTCGATACCGCGCCCTTGGACAGCATGCGCAGCTCCACGATATCCACCGCCGTATCTTTCCCGGGATTGTTCTGAAGGAAGCTTACCACGTCCGCCTCAATAACAGAAAGATCGTATTCCCTGCATACCTCCTTCAGCATTTTGTCATACAGCCGCAAAAGGCTCCTGAAACCCATCAGAAGCTCTGTTGTTTTTTCCATAATCTATCTCCTGTGATCTGTTCATAATCTATATCACAAATATTTCCGCAAAACATTTCTAAAAAACAGTTTCTAAAAAAACAGTTTTTAAAGAAACTATTTTCATGACATATTATATCCCCCGCCTTTTGCAAAGTCAAGAGAAAATACATCGGACGCATCGCGCAAAAAAACACCCCAAAGCCTGATGTGACAAGTTCAGGCCTCGGGGCGGCTTTCGCAGGATCAGTATTAATATTTCAGTTCCACATTCTTCACATCTGTGATCATCATATGACCCGGCGCATGGGTGATGGCGATGGAAGGTTTAGATTCCATCACAACATTCTGGGGAGTTACTCCACAGGGCCAGAATACCGGCACTTCTCCGTCGCGGATCGTTACCATTTCGCCGAAATCCGGTTTATTGATATCCTGGATACCGATTGCTTCCGGCGCTCCGATGTGTACCGGCGCTCCATGAACGCGGGGCATCTCTCCTGTGATCAGCACTGCCCTGGGGATCAGGTCGTGAGGGATCGGGCGCATGCTTACCACCATATTTCCGTGGAAAACGCCTGCCGGCTCACAGGGAATATTCGTCTTGTACATGGGAACGTTACAGCCTTCCTCAATGTGACGCACCGGAACGTTCGCCTCCAGAAGCGCCGCCTCAAAAGAAAAGCTGCAGCCGATCAGGAAACTTACAAAATCATCCTGCCAGAATTCGGAAACATCCGTATACTCTCCGTCCAGCACTCCGTTGCGGTAGATCCTGTATTTCGGAATATCCTTCGCGATATCCGCGCAGTCCGCAATCGTACGGAAATAGCGGCTGCCCGTATCGCTGACCTCCAGGATCGGACAGGACTTGGGATTCCTCTGGGTAAACAACAGGAAATCATAAGCCAGGTCTTTCGGCAGCACCACGAGATTGCCCTGGGCGTATCCCGCGCACATGCCCGCTGTGGGGGAAGTGATCTTCTGCTCTCTTATCAGCGCCCGCACTTCTTTCGGTGACATATTTGCTAAATCCATATGATTCCTCCTTCTCCGTCCGGCACAGGTTACTTCTGCTTTCGTCTGAAACTTATACATATAATCGCAAACCCAAAAGAAAACTCTGCCGTTTCGAACTTTATTTTGCAAAAATTATATCGTATAAACAGCCTCCAGGTCAAGGTGAAATGACGGATATGGTTTATTCGTCCAACACATTTTCATCCGTTCTGCCGTCTGCCTTTATATTATCCCGTTCAGCGACAGAATGAACAAAACACATGTAATGATCACCAATACGGCCATAAGAAGCATTCCCGTGTGCCTTGTCCGCCTCCGCTTCGCGGAAGCTTCCACAAAACCGCTTTTGCGTAACGCGGTGATCACCGGCTTATACAGCAGAAATGTAAGAGCAGCATTCAATCCGCCTTTCAACAGATTGAAGGGCAGAAACACCGGAAGCAGCATCTCCGCAACCGCTTCCCTCGGATACCCCATATAAAGCGGCGTAACCAGATAATTCCACAGCAGCATAACAATTACAGTTATGATACAGCCTGCGCTCAGTCCGAAAACAGCGCCGGATAAATCGTGTCTCTTTTTATTTCTAACTTTGCAAAAAAGTTACACTAAAAGCTGTTAACGCCTCTCATACAT